>WNGB01001099.1_pt1 | contig 80852 bp, 74 predicted proteins | sample 5400681 | NCBI WGS metagenome assembly WNGB01 (sample SAMN13153367, study PRJNA577476) | soil metagenome | isolation source: 115 cm soil or saprolite under grassland replicate 2 | place: USA:California | collected 2016-06-15 | reverse complement strand
CACAGCATGAGGCCAACCACGAGCCCTCCGGGGCGTGTGGAGAGCCCGGTGCGCTTTGCGGCGCACGCCGGGTTCGGGAGGCGGCCCGGGGAAACCCACCGGTGGCAACACCGGCAGGGCGCCCCGGGTCGACCTCACTACAGGGTCCGGCCTACCGCCGAAGCCGGCATCCAGCAGAAATGCGTTACGACGGCTTGCTTGCGACAAGTATCGCATGCATGACTGATCCAGTCATGCCTTGTCCGGCGCGCCGCCACCTCGCTCGACGGCTCCATGAGCTCCACGGAGCGGGTTGTCGCCCATCTCGCCGCCCGGCTCGACCCATTTCCACGCTCGGCGAGTGGCTGGAGGGAATTCCCCGGAAAAGGGACGGCGCGCAGCCGAAGCTGCGCGCCGTCCGTCCCCACGAAATGGATGCGCTATGTCATCCGTGAAGCGCCGCGTGGCAGCGCGATTTTCTGGTTGGTTGTCAGCCCACGCCGACCTTGGCGCTGCAGGTAGGCCAGGCACCCCAGCCCTGCTGCTGCTGCAGCCGCTGAGCGACACGGATCTGCTCTTCGCGGCTGGCCTGGTTCGGCATGCCGCTGCCGCCGGCCGCCTGCCAGCTACCCAGCGTGAACTGGAGGCCACCGTAAAAACCGTTGCCGGTGCTGGCGCTCCAATTGCCGCCGGACTCGCACTGCGCGAGACGGTCCCAGACGCTTCCGCCGGCGGCCGAAGAGGTCCGCCGTGAGCCGCTGGCGTCACTGTGCCGGCGTGGCTGGGAGCCGCTGTCCGGCGCCGGTCGCCACTGCCGCACCTCGACGGGCTGCAGCGTTGGGAGCGGGCGATGGGCAAGCTTGGCGCCCTTAGGGGGAATAACCAGGCTCTGGCCCACGAAGATCAGGTCCGGGTTCGTGATGCTGGCGTTGGCGTCGTAGATCGACTGCCAGCTCTCCAGACCTTGCTTGCCGGCGATCGCCGCGAGGGTGTCACCGGCCTTCACCTCGTAGACCTTCTTGCCGCCGGTCGAGGCTGCCGCCGGCAGCGCGAAGGTCGATATGAGAACGGCACCGCTGAGCACCAGGACTGCGCTCAGACGGACCGTTCGGGGTAAGTAACGGTGCAGGAGAGCACGAGGGCGTGCCAATACAAGCCTCCTGTTGGAATGGGGGATATTTCAAGGTGGACCTGGGAGCTGTCCACCCTCCAAGCGCTACCACGCAGCGCTTGGGCGACGCCTTTCGGCGCCAGCCGGAGGCCCGCTGTGGGGGTCGCGAAGCCGTCCAGTCATATCGAGCGAGCAGAGTAGCCAGGTCTAATGGAAAACGTCAAGACCCTACGAAGAATTCGAGGTTTAGAAACTAAAGCATGCTTTGTCTGGGCTGTCCCCTTTGTCACCGGCGCGCGGCGGCCCAAATCAGGGCAGGCAAATGAATTTCAGTGGCAGGTCGGCGAGGTTGGCCAAGCTGCCGGCTTGGCCGCGGCTTCCCCGCCGCAGCGACATCGGCGCATTGTGGGCACGAGATCTCGAGAGGTATGGTGCCGGACATGAGCACGCAGGCCATTCGTCCGTCCCGGCTGTGGTACTGGGTGGCTGGCGTGGCAGGGGCGGCGGCGGTTGTCTGGCTCACGCTCGGCCTGGTGCTCTGGGTCGGAGCGGTGGACCGGCGGGTCGAGCAGTTCCAGCGGGTCCCGATCCCTGGGCAGGCCGAGGTGAGCTTCGCGGACCCTGGCAGCTACGTCCTCTACTTCGAGGGGGTGGGAGCCGGCGACGAGCAGGTGGGCATCCGGTCGCTCAACGTCTCCCTGACGTCGGTGGACAGCGGCAGTGAGGTCCCGATCCGCTCGTATGGAAGCTCGCTGAAGTACGACCTCGCGGGGCGCTCGGGCCGCGCGGTCGGGACCTTCCAGATCGACCGGCCCGGGAGGTTCGTGCTCCAGACTGAGGGGGCGGCGCTGGCCGGCACGGCCAGCGCCGTCGTCGGCCCGAGCATCGGCCGGGACATCTTCCGCACGCTGGCCCTGACCGTCCCCGGGGCCCTGATCCTGTTCTTCGGTGCGGTCCTCCTGGCGGTGGTGGTCGCGGTCCGCCGCAGCCGGGCTCGCCCTCGACCGGCGGCAGCGGCCTTCCAGACCGGAGGTCCCGGGTACGGAGCGGCCGCCGCGGGGTGGTTTGCCGACCCCAGCGGGCGGCACCAGCTTCGCTACTGGAACGGCGCGAGGTGGACAGAGCACGTCTCCGACAGCGGGACCCAGTCGGTCGAGGCCCTCGACTGACGGATGCTCCGGGCGGGCCGGTCAGTGCCGCGGTGAGCTTGGCGACCCGGCCCAGCCGAGCAGCGCGTGCAGGCCGGCCCGGTACATCCCAGGGTTGACGTCACCACCGTGGTCGACGCGACCGCGGCCGACGAGAAGCTCCGCGACCGCGAGGCCTACGGCGCCTTCGTGCTCGGCCCCGGCGGTCTCAGCGGCGTCCACGTCGCCTCCGCAGCGAGCCCGGTGGCCGCGCAGCTCCTCGCCCAGGTGGGACAGACGCCGCCGGGCGCCCGCGTGAGCCGACCACCCTCCACGAGCCGGTGTGATCGGGATCTCTCGCCACGTGCGGGGGATACCGGCGGCGCCGTACCCTGCTCTGGTGACCGTCGAGTTGACCCTGCTGTCGCGGGTGGCCTACCGCGATCAGGAGATCACCGTCTCCCGCACCCGAGGGCAGCTGGGCGCCGACGTCATCGCCAGCACCCCCACCGGCTACCGGCTTGCCCTGGGCGAGGACCAGGCCGACACCTCCGCGGTCCTGCTCAGTGCATCCGCGAGCGCACGGCACGCCCGCACCGGCGACCATGAGGCGGCGCTCGCGCACGCCGAGGCGGGTCTCGCGCTGTACGAAGCGGCTGAGAGCGGCGACAGCGCGTACGACGACCCGGTGTCGGCGCTGCGCGCCGAACGGGCATCGACGCAGCGGTCGCTGGCGCGTGCCCGCGCGCTGGCGCTGTCGCGGCTGGGCCGACGCGCCGAGGCGGCCGAGGCGCTGACCGAGCTGGTCGCAGAGCGGCCCCGGGACGAGGAGGTCCTGCTGGAGCTGCTGCGCTGCGAGGCGGCGACGGCTGGACCGTCCTCGGCGCTGGCCAGGTACGACGCCTACCGCCGCTCGCTGCGCGACGAGCTTGGCAGCGACCCCGGCCCGGCGCTCCAGGCCCTGCACCGGCAGCTGCTGCAGGGTGAGGCGCCAGCGGTCCGGCACGGGATCCCGCACGAGCCCAACCCGCTGCTCGGCCGCGCCGATGACCTCGCCGCGGTGACGAACCTGCTGCGAACCTCCCGCGTCACCTCGATCGTCGGGCCCGGTGGCCTTGGCAAGACCCGTCTCGCGCAGGTCGTGAGCCGCCAAGCCGAGCAGCGCGTCGTGCATTTCGTGACCCTGGTCGGTGTCACCACCGCTGACGACGTCGTCAGCGAGGTCGCGTCGGCCCTCGGCGTCGGGGAGTCCAGGCGCGCCCCGGTCAGTAACCTCGGCATCCCGCCGGACGTCCTGGCCGGCATCGTCAACGCGCTCGGTCCTGGCCCCGCCCTGCTGGTGCTGGACAACTGCGAGCACGTCATCCACGGCGCCGCCGAGCTGGTGCGGGCGCTGGTGTCGATGACCCGGGACCTGCGCGTGCTCACCACCAGCCGCGCCCCGCTGAGCCTGTCATCGGAATCGGTGTACCTGCTGCCGGAGCTGTCCCTGGCAACGACCGTCGAGCTGTTCGAGCAGCGCGCGCGGGCAGTGCGCCCTGGGGCCGACCTGCCCGCGAAGGTCGTGGAGGAGTTGTGCGGCCACCTGGACGGGCTGCCGCTCGCGGTGGAGCTGGCGGCGGCGCGGATCCGGGTCATGTCGGTCGCCGAGATCGCCCGTCGCCTGGTCGACCGCTTCGCCTTGCTGCGGGGCGTCGCGCGCGACGCGCCCGAGCGGCACCGCACCCTGCATGCCGTGGTCGACTGGAGCTGGACCCTCCTCGAGCCGGCCGGGCAGGCGGCGATGCGCGCGTTGTCGGTGTTCCCCGGCGGCTTTACCGCGGATGCCGCGGGGCACCTGCTCGGCGACGACGAGGTGCTGCGTGTCCTGGAGCATCTGGTCGACCAGTCGCTGCTCAAGGTGACCGACACCCCGTCGGGTACGCGTTTTGGGGATGCTGGAGACCGTGCGGGAGTTCAGCACGGCGCAACGGGAGGCGGCCGGCGAGACCGGCCGCGTGCTCGGTGGCTTCCTCGCGTGGGCCCGCGACTTCGGCGTGGCGCATCACGAGTCGGTCTTCGGCGCCGATCCTTTCTCGTCCGCGGAGCGGATCCGGGCCGAGCGGGACAACCTCGTGCAAGCACTCCGCCGGGGGCTCGAACGGGCGGACGGCGCCACGGTGGCGGCGACGGCCGCCGTGCTCGGCGGGGTGTGGGTCGTCGACTCCGACAGCACACGCATGTCGACGCTGATCGAGGACACCGCCTGGATCCTGTCGCACTTCCGACCGGATCCCGATCTCGTCGAGGTCACCCGGATAGCCGCGACGCTGTCCGCCATCTACACCTTCTTGATCCCGGGCCCCCGCAGGCTGCGCCTGCTTGTCACCCTGCGCCGCCTCCCGCCGGGGCCTCCCAACACGGTGATCGGGGCCCTCGCGAAGGTGCTGAACATCGCGCCCGAGTTCCTGGGGTCGGAGCGCTCCGCACTGGAGGCCCTGTGCGAGAGCGGCGAGCCGGTGCTGGCCGGGATCGCCAACGGCTTCGCCAGCTATCTGTGGGAGAACGAGGGCGACCTGGACGGCGCGCTGAAGGCCGCCCGGCGGATGCTCGAACCGTTCGAGAACCAGGAGACACCGACACCGTGGATGCGGGCCCTGGCCCATTCCCGGATCAGCAAGTTGTGCATGCAGGTCGACCAGGGCGATGAGGCACAGCGGCACCTGAAGGCCGCGCTCGGCGTCCAGGAGGAGCTCGGGGAACGGTCCGACGTGTTCGGGATCCGGTGGGGGCTGGTGCTCACCAGCCTGCAGCTCGGCGCCATCGACGAGGCGGAGCACTGGTTGGAGCTGGCGGTGCTGAATCAGCTGGACGATGCGGGCGGCACGTTCACGTACGAGCTGAGCGTGCGAGCCGAGATCCTGCTCGCACGAGGTGAGGTCGATGCGGGGCTGCGCCTGTGGCGGCGAGTCGTCGACCAGCTCAACAGCCCCGAAAGCGCGACCTACCGCATCGAGCCATCCGGCCTGGATCCGTGGACCCTGGAGGTCCAGGCGGTCACCGTGGTCGCCCATGCGCACCACGGCCGGCTCGACCTCGTCGAACAGCTCACCGGCGAACTGCCGCACAAGCTGTCGGCGATACTCACCAACCCCATCGGCACGCCGTTGCCATCCGTCTTAGAGCGCCCCGTCTGCGGCGCGCTCCTGCTGGCGCTGGGGATGGTGGAGCTCGACCGCGGACAGCGCAGCGGCGACGAGCGAGCCACGAGGTCAGGCGTGCGGATGGTCGCCCTGACGGAGCGCTTCCGCTTCCCTCGGAACTTCCAGCCGACCATGTCCGCCGCGCGCGCCCGCAAGGCGGCCGAGCACGCCCCCAGGTCGGCATACGCCGACGCGGTGTCGACGTATACCGACCTGGGTCTTGACGACCTGCGAGCCGCAGCCCAGACGGCTCTGCGGGTGCGCGAGCTCTAATGTGCCGGATCGCGGTTGAACAGTGTCTTCGCCCAGAGGTATCCGGCCAGCGCGATGCCGGCGCACCAGGCGAGGGCGATCACCGCGTTGTTTCCGATCGCGGTGCCCATCAGCAGTCCCCGCAGCGTCTCGATGACAGGGGTGAAGGGCTGGTATTCGGCGAACCAGCGCAGCCCGGTCGGCATGGAGTCGGTGGGGACGAACCCGCTGCCGAGGAACGGCAGGAACACCAGGGGCGCGGGAAGGCTGCTCGCGCTCTCGACGCTCTTGGTCACCATTGCGAAGCTGAGCATCGCGAGGACACCGATCGCCGCGATCCACTCGACCAAGCCGGCGGTGGGCCGGAAGCCGATCAGAAGCGCGATACCGATGATGACCGCCGTGCTGAGCATCGTCTGGATCAAGCTGCCGACGACGTGGCCGGTCAGCACCGAGACGCGGGCGATGGCCATGGTGCGGAACCGGGCGATGATGCCTTCGGTCATGTCCATGGCGACCGAGAGCGCAGTATGTGCCGGAGCTGGCGTCGCAGCATCGTGGCCGAATCGCGCACGGCATAGGTGAGGGTGCTCATCGTGCGGGTTCCTTTTCCTTGTCTGGTTGGCCGGTGAGGGCGAGGAAGACGTCGTCGAGATCGGGGGCGTGGATCGACAATCCGTCGACTTCGATCGATTCGTCGTCGAGCCGGTCGAGCAAGGCCCGAAGCGACCGGACGCCGCCGTCGCTCGGGACCTGCAAGGTGAGCGCCTCGTCGTCGCGCAACACCTGCCCGAGGGTGCGGGCGGCCGATTCGAGTCCGTCTGCGTCAGCGAACTGCAGGCTGATGTGGCCGCCGGGGATGCGGCGCTTGAGCTCCTCCGCGGTGCCCTCGGCGACCAGCTTCCCGTGGTCGAGGAGCGCGATCCGGTCGGCGAGCTCGTCCGCCTCCTCCAGGTACTGCGTGGTCAGGAAGATGGTGACCCCGCCGGCCACGAGGTCGCGGATGATCTGCCACATGGTGCGGTGGTCGGCTCGTCCAGGAAGACGATGCGTGGGTCGCCGACCAGGCCCATCGCGGTCGAGATGGTGCAGGTCCGCCATCAGGCGCAGGTTCTCCTCGCCGGTGAGCAGGTTGTCGACCGCAGAGAACTGGCCGGTGACGCCGATCGCCGCGCGGACGGCGTCGGGCTCCGGGGCCAGATCGTGGCCGTCGACCCGAATCTCGCCGCCGTCGGGGCTGATCAGCGTGGACAGGATCTGCACCGTGGTGGTCTTGCCGGCGCCGTTGGGACCGAGCAGCGCGAAGACCGTTCCCGCGGGAACGGTCTGATCGATACCGTCGAGCACGAGCTTGTCGCCGAACGATTGCGTAGACCGACCGCCGCGATCGCCGATTGGGATGATGTCGTCTTCATGCTCCTCGTTTCGTCACTGTGGTCCTGGTGGCCACGGCCTCGCCGAGGATGCGCGTCGCGAGCTTTACCGCGGTTTCATGGCGGTTTCATGGCGGTTTCAGGTACCGAGTCGATGCCCTCGGCGTTTGTGGCTTGGACTGTTGGTGTTGAGGGTGAGTGAAGGGGTGTATGATAACTAATAATTATCGTGCAGCTAGTTGTTCTGAACCCAGGAAGCGACCATTGGACGACCCAGACCTTCACGCCGCGGTGGAGTACGCCCTCGCCTCCAAGGCACCGAACACGCTGCGCGCCTACGATGCCGACTGGCGCCATTTCGCCGACTGGTGCGACCGCCGCGGCGACACGCCACTACCGGCAGCGCCTGGGACAGTCGCCGCCTACCTGGCGGCTCATGCCCGGGGGACCGGCGGCGTCCGCAAGCTCCGGGTCGCCACCCTGCAGCGGCGCCTGGCCGCCATCGGCGCCTATCACAGCGCCAACCACCATCCCAACCCGGCCAAGGCTGCCGAGGTCCAGACCACCTGGCACGGGATCCGCCGCGAGCACGACTCGATCCAGGACCGCGCCGCACCCGCGGTCACTCCAGTGCTACGGCAGCTGCTGGCCACCTGCGACCCGCAGCGCTACATCGGCCTGCGGGACCGGGCCCTGCTCCTCATCGGCTTCTCCGCACTGCTGCGCCGCTCCGAGCTGGTGGCGCTCGACGTGGCCGACCTCGAGCTGGTCGACGGAGGGCTCGAGGTCCATCTCCCCCGCTCTCGGACCGACCGGGGCGGCGACGGCAAGGTCCGCCCCGTGCCATACGGCCGCAGCGCCGAGACCTGTCCGGTCAAGGCGTGGGTGGCGTGGCGCGACAGTGCCGGTCTCGCCGAGGGGCCAGCCTTCCGCCCCGTCCACCCCAGGCTCCGCGTCGCCGGCCCCGCCGATGCGGCGGCGGCCAGGCGGCGTGCCGCCATCCAGGCAGCGCCGCGCCTCACCGATCTCGCCGTCTACCGGGCGGTTCAGGCCGCCGCCCGGCGTGCCGGGGTGACCTCACCGGGCAAATACCGGGGCCACAGCCTGCGCGCAGGTGCCGCCGTGCAGGCCGCCCCGGTCGCCAGCGACGCCGAGCTCGCCGCGGCCGGCGGTTGGAGCACCATCGACGCCGTGCGCCGCTACACCGCCGGTAGCCGCATCTGGGAGAACCCCGTGGCCGGCCGGCTCGGGCTGTAGGGTCCCGAACGTCACCGCGCATGCGAAGCACCTCAAATGGGAGGTCGAGGGATGGAGCAGGTGGACGCAACGGCCGGGGCGACCAGTGAGGGCGACGAGCAGGTGGACCTGATCGATGAGCACGACCGGGTGATCGGGCAGGCCGGGCGGCGCGAGGTCCGGCGGGCTAATCTCCTTCATCGCGGCGTCGGGGTCATGTGCCGCAACTCCGCCGGCCAGATCTACCTGCACCGCCGCACCGGCAGCAAGGACGTCTTCCCTGGTATGTACGACGCCAGCGTGGGCGGTGTGGTGGCGAGCGGCGAGCGCTACCAGGACGCCGCCCGCCGCGAGCTGGCCGAGGAGCTCGGCATCGTCGGCCCGGAGCTCCGCTTCCTCTTCAAGCACCGCTACCAGGGTCCGCAGGTCGACACCTGGAACGTCGTCTTCGAGGTGGTCTGGGACGGGCCGATCGTGCACCAGCCCGAGGAGGTCGCGTGGGGCGCCTTCGTCACCGAGGAGGAGCTGCGCTCGCGCCTGGAGACGGAGACCTGGGCTTTCGTCCCCGACGGCCTGGAGTTGCTCCGCCGCTACCTGGCCCTCCCATAGCTTCCAGCGGCAACCAGGTCGAGACGCCTTGGCCCACGCTCAGGCTCACAGGCGCACGGTCAAGAATCTCCAAGGCCGCGCGCGCGACCTGCTGGCTGTGCCACCACACGATTGTCGGGAGGATCAGTGCGGGTGGGCTTCCTCCAGCGGCTTGCCGGCCAGGCGGGCGGCGATGACGCTGGCGAAGGTGGGGCATGTGGCGATGTCTTCGTGTTGGCAGCGCAGCGCGTGGGTGATGGCTTCTCGCGCGGTCTGGGCCTTGGCGATCTGGTCGTCGAGGTCGGCGAGCTTACGTTGGGCGAGCTGCCGCCACCCGTCGACGGTCTGTGTTCGCGATGCGAGGAGGGCCTTCGACTCGCGGAGCGAGAACCCGACGTCTCGAAGGAGCAGGATCACCGCGAGGAGCCCGACTGCGGACTCGGGGTAGCGCCGCTGACCCGAGATCCTGACAGGCGCCGGCATCAGGCCGAGTTCCTCCGGTCGCGGGCGGTCGATGGGCGTTGTCGGCCATCGCCTCCAGGACGACCGCCCTGGTGTTGACGGCGTTCATGGCTGGACCTCGCGCAGGGTGGGGACCGCCGCGGCGAGCGTGGCCAGCCGTTCCGGCTTCCAGGGCCCGGGGGTGATGACAGCCACGTGCTCGATCCCGAGCGCCGCGGCCGCCCGGCAGCGGCGCACGAACTGGTCGCTGGACTCGCCGGCTTCCAGCCGGGTGCCCAACGTCTTCTCGATCGCCTGGTACGGTCGGCCGACGTCGGCGCAGTGACCGGCGAGGACCGCCAGCTTGTGCCGGACGGTGTGGCCACCGTCGGGGATGTCGGGCAGGCTGCACGCGTCGGCGTACCGCGCGACCAGGCGTAGGGTCCGGCGCTCGCCGGCGCCGCCGATCAGGATCGGCGGATGGGGGCGCTGTGCCGGTCCGGGGCTGTCGACCGGATGCCGCAGCCGGTAGTGCTTGCCCTCGAACGGCGTCTCGTCTCCCGCCCACATGCGGGTGGCGATCTGGAGCGTCTCCTCCAGCCGCTCGAATCGTTCGGCCATCGGAGGCAGCGGCAGGTCCAGGGCCTGCGCCTCCTCGGCGTGGTACCCCGCGCCGATCCCCAGCCAGGCCCGCCCACCGCTGAGTACGTCGAGGGTGGTGACGGTCTTCACCAGCAGCGCCGGCGGTCGCAGGGCCGCAGGGCTCACCATGGTCCCCAGCCGGACCCGTTCAGTCTGCGCGGCGAGGAACCCGAGCGTGGTGTAGGCCTCGAGCATCTCGGTCTCGTCGGGCCCGGCGGTCGGGTCCGCCTGCAGCAGGTGGTCCGCGACCCACACGGTGTCCACGCCCGCCTGGTCGGCGGCGCGGACCAGCCGCACCAGCTCAGCACCGAGCCCGCCCGGCCACGAGAAGTTCGTCACGCTGATGCTGACACGCATCCTCCGCGCCTTCCTCTCCTGTTGTTGGTCATCACGTATCCGGTCGGGTCAGCCGCCCCGCATGATCTGCGAGTGTCTGGGGTAGTCGCCGGCCAGCTCGGCGCTCACCGAGGCGGTGGTGGTCAGCGTGATGCCCACCTGCTCCATGCGCCGCAGCGAGATGTCGTGGCCGATCGCGGTCGCCGAGCCACAGGCATCGGCCACGAAGACGACCTGGTAGCCGTCGCGGTGGGCGTGCAGGGCGGGGGCCACGCCGCACACCTCCGTGCCGATCCCCGCCGTGATCAGCTGGCGCCGGCCGGTCGCGGCGACCGCCTCCGCGACGGCCGGGTCGGCCAGCGAGTCGATGATCCCGTGCCGGTCGATGCGGTTGGCGTAGGCGGCGGGGAGGATCTCCTCGAGCGCGGCAGCAGCGCGCCGTTTGGGCCTTCCTCCTCGCTGGTGGTGAAGATCACGGGCAGGTCGAGGATTGCCGCGGCGCGCGCGAGCCTGACCACGTTGGCCTCGACCTGGCCGCGTGGCGGCGCCTTGACGACGCGCTCGAACACGCCGGTCTGATGGTCGACCAAGAGGAACACCGCGCCGTCCCGGGACAGTGGTTCAGCGGTCATCTGCTGGCTCCTTCCGACGGCTTGGACCCGTACCCGTTGCGAGCTGCGCGTAAACTGAGTATAAATTTTTACTAGGTGTAAGATGGTCGCCATGGATGACCAGCCAGGGCTCCGCGAGCGCAAGAAGCAACAGACCTGGGGCTTGATCGCGCAGACGGCGCGCCGCCTGTTCCAGGAGCACGGCTTTGACGCCGTCACCGTCGCCGACGTCGCGCGCGAAGCCGACGTCTCGCGCAAGACGGTGTTCAACTACTTCCCGACCAAGGAAGACCTCTTCTACAGCGGCCTGGAGTTCTTCCAGACGCGGCTGCTCGAAGCCATCCGTGAGCGCAAGCCCGGCGAGTCGATCCTGGCGGCCTTCGAGCGCTTCGTCACCGAGCCGCGCGGCCTGCTGGCCGCCGACGACCCCGACGCCGGCGAACGCCCGCTCGCGGTCATCCGCCTGATCACCGACAGCTCCGCGCTGCTCGCGCGCGAGCAGCAGATCTACGCGGGCTACGCCGCCGCTCTGGCGGCGCTGATCGCCGAGGAAACCCGCGCCCGCCCAGACGACATCGCGCCCTGGGTCGCGGCGAACGCCATGATCGGGCTGCACAAGGCGCTGGTCGACCACGTCCGCCGGCGGGTGCTGGCGGGTGAGCGCGACCGGGCGCGCATCGCCCGCGGCCTGCGCGCGCAGGCCAGGCAGGCGGTCGCGCTCCTGGAGCATGGGCTCGGTCACCTCGGCGCCGCCGGCCCCACGGCGGGGTGATCGTCACCGCAGCCCTGCCCGCGTCCGTTCAGTCCAAGTTCAGTAGGACGACCCCGCAGGCGACCAGGGTCGCGGCGATGACCCGGCGACGCCCGAAGGGCTCGTGGAGGAACAGAGCACCGATCAGGGCGGCGACAATCACGCTCGTCTCGCGCAGCGCGGCAATGGCCGCGAGGGCACCGCGGGTCTGCGCCCAGATCACGAGGGCATAGGCGATGAGAGAGAGCAGGCCAGCGAGAACCCCGATGGGCCATACCGGATGCAGCTCCGCGAGCAGAGCACGACCACGGCGGGCGAACGCGAACAGCGGGATCACTGGGCTTTCGAGGGTGAACAGCCAGGTACTGTAGCCGAGCGCGGTCCCCGAGCGGCGCACGCCGATGCCATCGACCACCGTATAGGCGGCGATGAACAATCCTGTGCAAATTGCATAGAGGAGCGCGGGCTGCTGATCCAAGCTGGGGCGACCACCCACGAAAACCAAGCTCGTAAGACCGACGCAGACCAGCAGGACGCCGCCGAGGCGCAGAGGATCAAGGCGCTCATGCACGGTGATGGCGGCGACCACCGCGACCAGCAGCGGCGAGATGCCTCGGGCGAGCGGATAGACGTGGCTGAGGTCTCCGACCTTGTACGAAAGCATCAGGGTCGTGCCGTAACCCACATGTAGCAACGCCGAGACCACGATGAACGGCCGACTGGCCGTTGCTGGATGGGGAACGAACGGGACGAGCAGCGCCACCAGGAGGCTGCCGAGACCGATCAACGTGAACGCGGCGAGCTGATCCTTGATGCCTTTGGCAATCGCGTTCCAGGTTGCATGAAGGACAGCAGAACCCAGTACCACCAGCGTGATCGTGAGCTGTGGGCCGGAGCGGGCGGCCGTCGTTGCGAGCACCACGGATGTGACCACCAAGCGGTTCCTTCCCGCACTGGAGGGCTTGAGGGCGGGCGCCGCGTGCGGCGGCGATGGGTCCTCCCGGTGGGCGATGGGTCGTCGTTAGCTCGTGAGCCTTGCCAGGCGCTCAGCGGCGAGCTGGAGCGTCTCCAACCGCTTGGGGAACGCGAAGCGGATCTTGCGGCGCCCCAGCTCCTTATTGGTGTAGAAGCTCGACCCCGGCACGGCCGCGATCCCCACCTTGCGGACCAGGCGGTCGCAGAACGCGACGTCGTCGCCATCGGGGTCGAAGCGGCTGGTGTCGCACATGACGTAGTAGGCGCCGTCAGGGACCATCGGTGCCAGGCCGATCTTGTCGAGCACCGGGCACAGCAGGTCGCGGCGCTGCCGGTAGCCCTCGGTGAGCTGGGTGTAGTAGCTGGCCGGCAGGTTCATCGCCGCCACCCCGCCCTCCTGCAGCGGAGCCGCGGCGCCGACGGTGAGGAAATCGTGGACCTTGCGGATCGCGTTGGTCGCGGCTGGTGGGGCGATGGTCCAGCCGACCCGCCAGCCGGTCACCGCATACGTCTTCGAGAGCGCGTTCACGGTGACGGTGCGGTCCTCCAGCCCAGGCACGGTCGCGGGCGGTATATGCCCGCCAGGGCCAACGAACTGCAGATGTTCATAAATCTCGTCGGTGATCGTGTAGGCGTCCCAGTGCTGGCACAGCTCGGCGAGCAGGGCCAGCTCCTCGCGGCGGAACACCTTGCCGGTGGGGTTGTTGGGCGTGTTGACGATGACCGCTCGCGTCCTGGGCCCGAACGCGGCACGCAACTCGCCCTCGTCGATCGACCAGTCCGGCTCGTGGAGAGTGACGAACCGGGGCACCGCGCCGGAGATGACCGTGTCCGGCCAGTAGTTCTCGTACCACGGCTCGAAGACGACCACCTCGTCGCCGGGGTCGAGCAGCGCCAGACAGCTTGCGACCACGCCCTCGGTGGCGCCGCAGGTCACCGTCAGCTCGGTCTCCGGGTCGACGTGCCAGCCGGGGTAGGCCCGTGCGACCTTGGCGGCGATCGCGTCGCGGAACCGCTTGGCGCCCCAGGTGATGGCGTACTGGTTGACGTCGGCGTCGATGGCGGCCTTGGCGGCCTGCTTCAGCTCCGGTGGGCAGGGGAAGTCGGGGAACCCCTGGGCGAGGTTGATCGCGTCGTGCTCCAGCGCCAGCCGGGTCATCTCCCGGATGACCGACTCGGTGAACGATCCGACCTTGCCGCTGACCTTCATACCGGAATCCCCCGTCCGTCGTCCCACATGCCGAGATCGACAACGGTACCTGACCGGGAACGGTACCGGGCCGGACGGGTCAGAGCCGGTGGAGTGCGCGGATCCGGCGGGCGCTGACGGAGTTGCCCTTCTGCTCGTACAGCTTGACGGCCTCCTCGGCGGCGGTGCCGGCCTGGTCGGGGTGGCCGGCCCGCTGCAGCACCTCGGCCAGACAGGCGAGCGCCTCGGCGCGGGAGTCGGTCTGCTGCGATTCGCTGGCCAGCGTGACCGCCTGCCTGGCGTGCCGCTCGGCCTGATCCGCCTCGCCCCGGCGGGCCAGCAGCACCGCGCGCAGGGCGCGCCACCTGATCTGGCTGTCGAGCTGGCTGGCACCGGCAAGGCTCTCGCAGTCCAGCGTCATCTGCTCGGCCTCGTCGTTGGCGCCCTGGTCGGCCAGCGCCCGGGCGAGCAGGGCGGCCACCCCGGCCAGCAGCCGCCGGCCACCCAACCGGCTGAGCTCGCGGTAGCCGGGACGCAGCGCCCACTCGGCCCGGGCCGCATCGCCGGCCAGCAGCTCCACCCGCCCGGTCGTCATCAGGCTGTCGACCCACACCAGCAGGTCGCTTGGGTGCGCGGCAGCCTCGGGGACCTCGTCAGCCACCCCACCGCGGCCGTTGCGCAGCAGGTGCGCGCGTGCGCGGCCCAGCAGCTCCCGCGCCTGCTCGAAGCGTCCCTGCATGGCGGCGGTCTGGGCCAGCACCCGCAGCACCGCCGCCTCCAGGCTGGCGATGCCCCTGGTCCTGGCCCACCCCAGCGCCTGGTTGCAGTAGCGCTCCACCTCCTCCACCGACCACGGTCCCGCCAGCAGCACCGAGCAGTGCATGCTCACCCCGGCGGCCTCCAGGCGCTCGTCGCCGGCCTGCCGCGCCAGCTTGATCGCGGTGTCGGAGGCATCCCGCGCGGGCTGCAGGTGGCCGATCGCCCAGTGCACGTGGGCCCGCAGCCGCCACGCCTTGGCCAGCCCGACGTCGTCGTCGGCGAGGTCGAACACCTGGAACGCGTGCTCCATCTCGTCCTCGGCCTCGGTCGCCTTGCCGGCCAGGCCGTTGAACCACTTGACCTCCAGCCGCCCGAGCCTGGCGCGGGTGGTGGTGCCCAGGTCCTCGGCCTGCTCGGCGGCGGCCACCACCTGGTCATAGACCTCGACCGCCCGCGCCGGGTCGCCCGCGGCGGCCAGCGCGTCCGCCAGGCCGAGCAGGGCGCCGCGGCGCACCTGGTCGTTGCCGGCCAGCAGCCGCAGCGCCCGCTCCAGCAGCGAGACCGCGACTGCCGGGATGTCACCGCGGGCGGCCGCGCGCTGCCCGGCGACCGCCAGCGCCGCGCCCGCCCGCCGCGCCAGCCCCTCGCGGCGCTGCTCGTGGCCGCCGACCTGCTCCAGGTCGTGGTGGGCACGCTCCAGGTGATGGCCGACGAACTCGTCGACCTTGGGCAGGTCCTGGCGCGCCTCGGCCTGCAGCCACGCCGCGTAGCGCTCATGCAGGCCGGCGCGGACCTCACGGGGGATCCCCTGGTAGGCGGCCTCCCGGACGGGGCTGTGCGGGAAGCTGTAGGTAAGGTCGCGGCCCAGCGGGATCAGCGCCCCCCTGGCGGGCACCACCAGCTCCTTGCGGGTCAGTGCCCGCAGGCAGGCCCGCACCCCGCGCCGCTCGTCGCCTTCTGACAGGTCGATGACCGCGTCGACCGAGAACTGCCGCCCGATGACGGCGGCCCGCTCGATGACGCGCTTCTCCTCGGGCCGCAGGTTGGCGATGCGGGCCTGCAGCACCGCCTGCATGTCGGGCGGCGCCGGCAGCGCGGCCAGGTCGGTGGCGGCCTGCCACTGGTCCCTGGCGTCGCTCAGGCGCAGGCGGCGGGCCTCGCGCAGGGTGGCGACCAGGCTCTGCACGAACAGCGGGTTGCCGCCGGCCAGCTCGGTGATGTAGGCCTGCACCTCGGGCGCGGCCGGCACGTCGCCGAGCAGCGAGGTCACCAGGCTCCTGACGTCGTCGGGGCCCAGCGGTGCCAGCTGCATCGAGGTGGCGCCGACCTTGCCGCCGGCCCAGCGGCGCCGCTGGTCGAGCAGGTCGGTGCGGGCCAGGCAGACCAGCAGCAGCGGGGTGGTGTGCAGCGACTCGGCCAGGTCCTCGACCAGGCCGAGCAGGGTGGGCTCGGCCCAGTGCAGGTCGTCCAGCACCACGATCAGCGGGTGCTTGGCGGCCAGGATCTCCAGCAGCCGCCGCACCGCCCAGCGGGTGTCCTCGGCCGGGCCGGTGCCGCTGCGCAGCTCCAGCATGTGCTCCAGGCGCTCCACGATGCGGCTGGCGTGCTCGTCGCCGGCGACCAGGGCGGCCAGGCGCTGGCGGACCTGCTCGCGGTCGGCCAGGTCGACGTCGGCGGCCTGCGCGATCACCTGGATGATCGGGTCGTAGGCGGCGCCGCCGTAGGCCAGGCAGCGCCCGCGCAGCACCAGCGGCTGGCCGTCGACCTTGCGCAGGAACTCCTCCACCAGCCGGGACTTGCCGATGCCGGCGGCACCGAACACCGTCAGCAGGTGGGAGGTGCGCGTCTGCACGGTGCGGGCGTGGAGCTTCTCCAGGATGGTGCAGTCCAGATCGCGGCCGACCAGCGGGATCTCCAGGTCGCGGGCCTGCCTGGAGGCGTCGGGCAGCAGCAGCAGGAGCCGGTGGGCGGCGACCGGCCCGCTCTTTCCCTTCAGGTGCAACGGCCCGACGTGCTCCACCTCCACCAGTTCGCGCAGCAGGCCAACGGTCGCATCGCCGAGCAGGATCTCGCCCGGGGGCGCCGCCTGCTCCAGCCGCGTGACCACGTTCATGACGTCGCCGGTGAACACCAACTGGCCGGAGTCGTCCCTGCCGGCGACGATCTCGCCGGTGTCGACCGCGAACCTGACCCCCAGGGCGATCCCGTCGCGCTGCAGCCGCTCGCTGAAACCGCCGAGGCGCTCGCGCAGCTCGACGGCGGCGCGCACCGCGCGGACCGCGTCGTCCTCGCGGGGCATCGGAAATCCGAAGATCGCCATGACCGCATCGCCGACGAACCGCTCGAGCATGCCGCCAGAGCGCGCCACGGTCTGGCGGGCGGTGTCGGAGTAGGTCGTCAGGATGCGGCGCACCAGCTCGGGGTCGTGGCGCTCGACCAGCGGGGTGGAGTCGACGATGTCGCAGCGGACCACGGTGACCGTCCCGCGAAGGTCGATGCGCTGCAGCTCGGGCGGCACCTGCGACAGTGACAGCGCCGTGCCGCAGCTGCGGCAGTAGCGCGCTGCCCGGTCTTCCTCGATCGTCCCACATTGACCGCAGGTCGGCATGTTGGGACTATAGGCATATCTTGTCACTAGCGCACGATCAACTACGCGACACCAGCACTGTCGCCTAGCTGTCGTTCAGTGCCCGCTCTCGATCCCCAGGCGGGCCGCCACGCGCTTCTTGACCTCTTCGGGCGCGAACGCCGCGGCGAGCGCCGCCTGGTTACAGCGACGAAAGTCCTCCTGCCGCCAGCCGAAGCTCCTCGTCAGCCGCTCGTACTCCCCGCTCAGGGTGGTGCCGATCATCGTGCGGACATCGGTGGAGATGCCCAGCCGGACCCCGGCGCGGTACAGGCGGTCGACCGGGTGGTCCTGGTAGCGCTCCACGACATTGACGACCACGTTCGAGGACGGGCAGACCTCCAGGTGGATGCCCTGCTCCCTGAGGTGCTCGACCAGCGCGGGGTCCTCGATGCTGCGGACCCCGTGCCCGATACGCGTCGGCCGCAGCCGGCGCAGCGCCTGCCACACGCTCGCCGGGCCCGACGACTCGCCGGCGTGGGCGGTCCGCGCCAGGCCGTGGTCCAGCGCATAGCGGAAGGCCGCCTCGTGCGCATCGAGCGGGAAGCCGGCCTCGTCGCCGGCGATGTCCAGCGCGGCGACCAGGCTGCCCTGGAACTCGCGCACCAGCTCGGCGGTCCGCATGCTCTGCGCAGCCGAGAAATGGCGCAGGGTGCAGAGGATCAGCCGCGCCTCGATGCCGGTGGCCGCGGCAGCCGCCGCCGCGCCGCGCTCGACCTCCTCGACGACTTCCTCGACGCGCATCCCCGCCTGGATGTGCTGGTACGGCGCGAAGCGGAGCTCGGCGTAGGCGACCCCGTCCCGAGCGAGCTGATCGAACAGATCCTCGGTGATCAGCCGCAGGCCGCGCCGGTCCTGCATGAGGGCGACGATCCGTCGCGGGCGGGTCAGGAAGTCGGCCAGGTCGCTGTACCTGGCGGGCCCGACGAAGTCGCGGCGGTACTCCGCAAAGGTGGTCCCGGGCGCGAGCGCCGCGACGGCCGCATAGCTGGCGGCGCAGTCCAGGTGCAGGTGCAGCTCGACCTTGGGCGCCGTCTCCGTTTGCTCGAGACTCACCAGCGCGCGCCGACCGCTCGCAGGATCGCGGCGGCGGCGCTGGCGCCGGGCGCGAGCGGCGCGACGACCGGGATCGTGATGCCGGCGTCGACGTAGTCGTGCAGCCGGGCGACGACGGCGCCCGCATCACCGATGACGAAGAGGTCCCGCGCCATGCGGTCGGTGAACGCCGCGGCCATCGCGTCGCGATCCTTCACCGCGGCGGCCCGTGCGATGGCCTCCGCCTCCTCTTGGTAGCCCATCCAGCGGTAGAAGCGGTTGTACACGCTCGTCGCGACGTAGACGGAGAACATCCGCGCGGCGGCCGCACGGGCAGCCGGCGCGTCGTCGGTGACAGCGCAGAACAGCCGCGCCATGACCGGGAAGTCACCGATCTCACGACCGGCCCCCCGCGCGCCGTCACGCACCTCGGCGAGCATCGCCGGCACGTGATGCGGCGCGATCTGGTTGACGCACAGCCCGTCGGCCAGCTCGCCGGCGAGACGCAGCGAGCGCGGGTTCAATGAACCGAAGAACAGCGGCACCGGCGCCGGTGGGGGTGTGGGCGTCTTGTACCCACCGATGCGCACGTACCGGCCCTCGAAGGTGGAGCGCTCGCCGCGCAGGATCGGTCTGAGTGCGAGCGCCGCCTCGCGGACGTATCGCAGCGGCCGGTCGAACGGCTGCCCGCCGAAGCGGCTGACCAGGACCTCCGACGACGCGCCGATACCGAGCACGAAGCGCCCACCGCTGAGCTGCGCCAGCGACACCGCCGTCATGCCCAGCGTGAAGACCGTGCGCGTCTGCACCGGAACCACCCCGACCCCGAGGTCGAGATCGGTCGTCGCCGCCAGGGCGCCGAGGAGCGTGAACGCGTCGGGGCCGTCGACCTCCGAGCCCCAGACGGCGCGGTAGCCCCAGTCGCGGGCACGTTGCGCGATCTCAAGGCTCTCACGCGCCGTGCATCCCGCGAGCGGCGCCGTGACGGCAAGCGGCACGCCGGTCATCGGCTCCATCCTCGCGTAGCCGAGCGGTCCACCAGGCGGCGCATGCCGGCGAGCCAGCGGTCGGGGTCCCCGGCCTTCTGGCGCAGGAAGGTGGCGACCTCGGGGTGCGGCAGGATCAGGAAGCGCTCGGCGGCGAGGCCCTCCACCACCGCGCCGGCGACCTGCTCCGGCTCCAGCAGCTCGCCGGCGGCCGCGACCACGCGGGCTGCGGGGTCTCCAGCCTTGAGCCCGCCGAGCAACATGTTGGTCCTGACCCCTTGTGGACAGAGCACGCTCACTCGTATTCCCTTGTCGCCGTAGGTGACCGCGAGCCACTCCGCGAATGCGACCGCGGCATGCTTGCTCGCGGTGTACGGCGCGTCGCCCGGAGCGGTCAGCAGCCCCGCCGCCGAGCAGGTCTGCAGCAGGTAGCCGTGGCCGCGCTCCAGCATCGACGGCAGCACGGCGCGCGCCGCGAACACGTGCGCCATGACGTTGACCGACCATGCCGCTGCCCAGTCCTCGGCGGTGGCGTCGATGCCCCGTCCGAACGCCACGCCCGCGTTCGAGCAGAGCAGGTCCACCCGCCCGAACCGGTCCAGGGTGGTCACCACCAGCGCGTGGACGTCGTCCTCGACGCCGACGTCGCAGCGCGCGGCGAGCCCTTGGGCACCGTCCCGCGTGAGCTCGTCCGCGAGCGTTCGCGCCGGCTCGGCGTCGCGGTCGGCCACCACCACCGCGTGCGCCCGCTCGGCGGCGAAGCGGCGTGCCATGGCCGCGCCGATCCCTCTCGCCGCACCGGTGACGACCACCACCCTGCCCTGAAGGTCCATGCTCTACAGCCCGCCGCGGACCCACAGGAACGCCCCGACCGCCATGGCGAGGACGAACAGGAACACGGCGAGCTTGACCAGCTTGCGCGCGGCCCACAGGCCGATGAGCACCAGGACGGCCACGGGCACCGCATTGAAGACGGCCGGCGTCTTCGCCAGGGTCGGCGGCTGCAGCATCATCCCCCCCATTCGTGACCTTGTTCAGACCCTTGGGACAAGCGGGGCCGGAACGTACCACAGGCTCGTGCCGGACAGACCCGGTTGCAACCCCAACCTGACCGAGAATGGGCAGGCCAACGGCCTGATCACAGCGAGGCGCAAGCCAGGATGCGGTCGCTCGTCGCAACCTCTGGACAACTTGAAGTGTGCATTCTTAGACTATCCATAACTAGCTCTCATGCTCCTCTAAGGTCCCGGCAGTACCTCAAAGCCCTGCCTCGCATGCGGCAGAGTTCAAACCTATCGAGATCGCGCACGGGGTGGTCGGGGATCCGGACCACCGGGCACTCGCGTGCGCCCTGATCAGGAGGTCCCAGTGCGGCTTTCCAAGTACGCACGACATTTCAGCAAGCTCGCGATCGTGTGCGCGATCTCGCTCGTCGCCGCGGCCTGCGGCGGCGGCGGGGGTGGGGGTGGGGGAACGACCCAGAGTCAGGCCAAGCAGGGCGGCAGCATCGTCATCGCCGCCGAGCAGTGGCCGGAGTGCCTGAGCCCGATCACGTCCTGCGCCAACGCGTCGTGGCTCGGGTGGACAGCGTGGAACCACGTCATGCCACGGCTGATGGAGGTCGACACCAAGGGGAACTACATCGCCTCCGACCTGCTGACCGAGGCACCGACCGAGCAGAACGGCGGCATCAAGGAGAACCCGTTCACGATCACCTTCAAGCTGCGGCCCGAGGCGGTCTGGGACGACGGCTCGCAGATCACGTCCGAGGACATCAAGTTCACCTGGGACGCGATCATGAAGTCCACCGGGTCGATCGGGACCACCGGGTATGACCAGATCCAGTCGATCGACACCAGCGACCCGAAGACCGCGGTGATGACGTTCAAGGCGCCCTATGCCGCCTGGGGAGACCTCTTCGGCAGCACCAGCGCCAACGGTGTCGTGCTGAAGAAGGCGGCCTTCCCCGGCAAGGTCGACCTCAAGGACGAGATGCAGACCAGCTACCCCTTCTCGGGCGGCCCCTGGAAGCTGAAGAGCTACTCCCAGCAGCAGATCGTGCTGGTCCGCAACGACAAGTACTGGGTCAAGGACAAGATCCCCAACCTTGACCAGGTCACCTTCGTGCCCCGCACCGACCAGAGCACCGAGCTGAACGCCCTGCGGACCGGTGAGGCGCTGGCCGCCTACCCGCAGCCGAGCCCCAGGATCACCCAGCAGCTCAAGCTGCCAGGGATCAAGTACACGGGCGCCGCCGGCGCGAGCTACGAGGGCCTCTGGATGAACATGTCCGTCTTCCCGTTCAACGACGCCAAGGTTCGGGAGGCGTTCGCCTTCGCGGTGGACCGGCAGGGGGTCATCGACAGCCTCTACAAGGCCGACTTCCCCGACCTGAAGGTGCTCAACTGCGCCGGCTGGGTGCCCACCATCAGCGACTGGTGTGACGACACCGGCTTCGCCGACCTCAGCTACCAGCCTGACAAGACCAAGTCCATCCTGCAGGGCAGCGGCTGGACGCTCGGGGGGGACGGGATCTTCACCAAGGGCGGCAAGCGGCTGTCGATCCAGTACTCGACCACCGCCGGGAACAAGACCCGCGAGAACACCCAGCAGCTGCTCAAGGAGAAGGCCAAGGCCGCCGGCATCGAGCTGGTGATCAAGAACTTCGCACCGACCCAGCTGTTCGAGGACAAGCTGCCAAAGCGCGACTTCGTGCTGGCGGAGTACGCCCAGGTCGCCACGCCGGACCCGAGCGTCACCTCGATCCTGGCGGCTGACCAGATCCCCAGCAAGGCCAACGGCTTCAGCGGCCAGAACTTCCTCGGTTGGGCCAACCCGGAGGCCACCAGGCTGATGAGGGAGGCCGACAAGACCATCGAGCACAACCAGCGCAAGGACCTGACCAACCAGATCAACAAGCTGGAGCGCCAGGACCTCCCGTGGATCCCGATGTTCCAGAAGCCGCTCATGACCGTCTGGCACGACGACCGGCTCACCGGACCGATCGGCACCTACACGTCGACGAGCTACAGCGGCTTCTTCAACATGTACGACTGGTCACTGAAGTAGGCCCTCTGGCCTGGCGGGCAGCGACTCGCTGCCCGCCAGGCCGTTTCGACAGGAGCAACCGATGTTGCGCTTCACTCTCAGGCGGCTGCTCATCTCGATCCCGTTGCTGCTGGTCGCCAGCGTGCTCGTGTTCACCGTGATGCACCTGACGACCGACCCCACCGCCGGGTTGCGGGTCAACCCGCGCATCAGCACGGCGGACATGGCACGCTACCGGCACGACCTGGGCCTGGACCGCTCCGGGCCGGCGCAGTACTTCGCCTGGCTGGGCAACTTCGTGCAGGGGAAGTGGGGGACGTCGCTGTTCTCGAGCATCTCGGTCTCCTCGCAGATCCGCGACGCACTGGGCAACTCGGTCGTGCTCGGCCTCACCGGGTTCGCGCTGGCGCTGGTGCTCGGGGTCGGCATCGGGGTGGTCGCCGCGATCAAGCAGTACTCCGCCTTCGACTACACCGCGACCAGCGGCGCCTTCCTCGCCCTGTCGATCCCGGTGTTCTGGTTCGCGCTGATCCTGCAGCTCGTGTTCGGGGTCTACCTGGTCCGCTGGCTGCATCTGAACGAGCCGATCGTGTTCACCGCGGGCATGGCCAAGCCAGGCTCGGTCGGCTTCGACCTGATCGACCGGCTACGCCACTTGGCGCTGCCGGCCATCGTGCTGGCGGTGCAGCTCATCGCGGTCTACAGCCGCTACATGCGCGCCAGCATGCTCGAAGTGCTCAGCTCCGACTACCTGCGCACCGCCCGGGCGAAGGGTTTGCGCGAGCGCCGGGTGGTCATCAATCACGGCATGCGCAACGCGCTCATCCCCCTGACCACGCAGGCGGCGATCGACATCGGCGGCCTGGCCGCCGGGCTGATCGCCACCGAGGCGATCTTCCAATGGCCGGGCATGGGCGCCCTGTTCGTGCGGGCCATGGTCGACGGGGACTATGCGATCGCGCTGCCGTGGGTCATGCTGACGATGGCCTTTGTGATCGGGTGCAACCTGGTGGCGGACCTGCTCTACGCCGTCCTCGACCCAAGGATCCGCTATGCCTGACGGGATCATCGACCACCAGCCAGGGTCGGCCCTGGCGACCAGTGCGGTCGCGACCAGGACCGAGGCGGCACCGACCGCCGAGTCGCTGGGCATGGAGGAGCACGGGCTGTCGCAGCGCACGCTTGCCTGGCGCCGCTTCCGCCGCCACAAGCTCGCCATGGGGAGCCTGCTGCTGCTGGCGCTGATCGGGCTGGCAACGGCGCTGGCACCCGCGATCGCCCCCTACGGCTTCAGCGACCAGCACCTGGACCAGATCCTGCAGGGGCTCAGCGCCAAGCATCTGCTGGGGACCGACTCGCTGGGGCGCGACGAGCTCTCGCGGGTGCTGTACGGCGGCAGGGTCTCGCTGGTGGTCGGCCTCGGCGTGGCGTTCTCCGCCGGCGTGATCGGCACGGTGATCGGCGCGGCAGCCGGCTACTACGGCGGTCGCCTCGACAACGTCGTGATGCGCGTGACCGACCTGTTCCTGTCGATCCCGCTGCTGGTGGTGCTGATCATCGCCTCGCGCGTGGCCGGCGGCAGCGTCCTCGCGATCGTGTTCGTGCTCACGATGGTGCTGTGGATGCCACTGGCCCGTATCATGCGCGGGCTGTTCCTGTCGCTGAAGGAAAAGGAGTTCGTCGAGGCGGCGCGGGCGATCGGTGCCTCCAACGGGCGCATCATCGCCCGGCACCTGCTGCCCAACACGCTCGGCGTGATCATCGTGAACATCACCCTGACGGTGGCCCAGGCGATCCTGCTCGAGTCGCTGCTCTCCTTCCTCGGCTTCGGCATCCAGCCGCCGACCCCCACGTGGGGCAACATGCTCGACGACGGCCGCGGCCTGATGACGATCGCCGGCTGGCTGGTGTGGTTCCCCGGCCTGATGATCCTGCTCACGGTCCTGTGCGTGAACTTCCTCGGTGACGGCCTGCGCGACGCGCTCGACCCGACCCAGCGGCGGGTGCGGGCATGAGTCCCGCCACCACGCCGAGCGGGCGGCGGACGGCGGAGCCGCCGGAGCCCACCTCCGACGCGTTGCTCGAGGTCGAGGACCTCAAGACGATCTTCCACACCGAGGCCGGCATCGTCCACGCGGTGGACGGCGTCAGCTTCGAGGTCCGCCCCGGCGAGGTGCTCGCGATCGTCGGCGAGTCCGGCTGCGGCAAGACCGTGACCGCCCTGTCCGTCATGGGCCTCATCCTTGCCCCGGCCGGCAAGATCGTCTCGGGCAGCATCCGCTATCGCGGCAAGGACCTGCTGCGCCAGCACAGGGAGGAGCGCCGCGCGATCCGCGGGGACCGCATGGCCATGATCTTCCAGGACCCGCTCACCGCCCTGAACCCGGTGCACCGGATCGGCGCGCAGATCGCCGAGGTGATCCAGGCGCACCGTAACGTGTCCCGCAAGGAGGCGTGGGCGCGGGCGGTGGAGCTGCTGAAGCTGGTCGGCATCCCGGGCGCCGAGGAGCGCGCCCGCCAGTACCCGCACCACTTCTCCGGCGGCATGCGCCAGCGGGCGATGATCGCCATGGCGATCGCCCTCGACCCGGACCTGCTGATCGCCGACGAGCCGACCACCGCGCTCGACGTCACCGTGCAGGCGCAGATCCTGCGGGTCCTGCTGGACGTGCGCGAGCGCTTCGGCATGTCGATCATCCTGATCACCCACGACCTCGGGGTGGTCGCCGGCATCGCCGACCGGGTGATCGTGATGTACGCCGGCAAGAAGATCGAGGAAGCCGACGTGCACACGCTGTACGGCAACCCCAAGCACCCCTACACGTGGGGGCTGCTCGGCTCGACCACCCGGGTCGACCGGCCCAGGCTGGAGCAGCTCACGCAGATCCCGGGCGCCCCGCCGAGCCTGCTGAAGCCGCCGCCCGCCTGCCGCTTCGCGCCGCGCTGCGCCTACGCCCAGCCGCTGTGCCGCAACCAGTACCCGGAGCTGCGCCAGGCAACCGCCGCCGAGCACGTCGCCGCCTGCCACTTCGCCAACCTCGAGGGATGGGAGCCGGGCCTGCCCGCCAAGGAGCTCGCCAGCCGGCTGGAGGAGGCGGTCCCATGAGCGTCGCGACCGAGGCGGCGGCGGTCCCGCAGCGCTCCGGCCAAGAGCTGGTCCGGGCCACCGACCTGGTCAAGCACTTCCCCATCACCCAAGGCCTGCTCGTTCACAAGCAGATCGGCGCGGTCCGCGCGGTCGACGGGATCTCTTTCAGCATCCGCAAGGGCGAGACCCTGGGCCTGGTCGGCGAGTCAGGCTCGGGCAAGTCGACCACGGCGCGGCTGCTGCTGCGGCTGCTCGACCCGACCTCCGGGCGGCTGGAGCTGGAGGGCCAGGACATCACCACGGTGGGCGGCTCGGAGCTGCGCGCGGTGCGCCAGGAGATGCAGATGATCTTCCAGGACCCGTACGCCAGCCTGGACCCGCGCATGACCGTCCGCGACATCGTGGGCGAGCCGCTGGTGGTCTGGAACCGCTGGAGGAACGGCGGCGCCCTCCAGGTCGTCGAGCTGCTGGAGCGTGTCGGCCTCAACCCGGACCACGCCGGCCGCTTCCCGCACGAGTTCTCCGGCGGGCAGCGCCAGCGCATCGGCGTGGCCCGGGCGCTCGCGCTGCGGCCAAAGCTGATCATCTGCGACGAGCCGGTCTCGGCCCTCGACGTCTCGGTGCGCGCGCAGATCCTCAACCTGCTCGCCAAGCTGCAGCGCGAGTTCGACCTCACCTACCTGTTCATCTCGCACGACCTGTCGGTGGTGCGGCAGGTGGCCGACCGGGTGGCGGTCATGTACCTCGGCAAGATCGTGGAGATCGGCGACCGCGACGAGCTGTACAAGCGACCGGTGCACCCGTACACCCAGGCGCTGGTGTCGGCCGCGCCCATCCCCGATCCCGTCAAGGAGCGCAAGCGCGAGCACATCGTGCTCGGCGGCGACATCCCGAGCTCGGTCAGCCCGCCGAGCGGCTGCCGTTTCCGCACGCGCTGCTTCAAGGCCCAGGACATCTGCGCCACCGAAGAGCCCGAGCTGGTCGACCGCGGCCACGGCCACCCTTCGGCGTGCCACTTCGCCGAGCCACTGGAGCTCATCCCGTAGCGGCGTGAGGGCCGGCACCCACGATCCCGCTGCGCGTGGCCGCTGGGAGGTGCTGGCGGTCGGGGTCGGCGCCCACGGCGCGTTCTCCGCGTACAACCAGGGCCTGCCGGCGCTTGGGCCGGCCCTGCAGTCGCGGTTCGGGGTCGGCCTGACCCAGACCGGGGTGCTGCTCGCAAGCGCAAGCGCGGGTGTGGTGGTGACGCTGCTCGCGTGGGGCCTGCTCACCGACCGGATCGGGGAGCGGCCGGTGCTGGTCATGGGTCTGACCGGAGCCGCGGGGGCGCTCGCGGTCGCCGCCTTCGCGTCGGGCTTCTGGCCGCTTGCGGGCGCGCTGGTCGTGGCCGGGATGCTCGGCTCCTGCTCCAACGCGGCCACGGGACGGGCCGTCATGGCCTGGTTCGGCCGCCGCCAGCGGGGCACCGCGCTGGGTGTCCGGCAGATGGCCACCCCGCTCGGGGGCGGCGTGGCCGCGCTGACCCTGCCGACGCTCGCCGCCCATGGCGGGCTGCGCGCGGCGCTGCTCGCGCTCGCCGGGGGCCTGCTGGCCGCCGCGGCCGCATCGTCCCGCTGGATCAGGAACCCGCCGGCGCCGCCCGCCCCGCCGGCGCCCGCCGCGCCCGCGAAGGTCGCGGAGGCCGCCGCAGGGGGCACGGCACCCGCCGCGCCCGCCCACGGAGCCGAGGCGGACCCTGGACCGCGGCCGCCCGCCCCGATGCGGGACCGGCGCATCTGGCGGCTGGCCACCGGCGGCGCGCTCCTCGTCGCCGGTCAGCTCAGCCTGGTCAGCTACCTCACGCTGTTCCTGGCGGGCGAGCGCGGCTGGCCGGCCGGGCAGGCCGCGATCGTGCTCGCGGTGGTGCAGTTCGGCGGGGCGGCCGTGCGCGTGGCCGCCGGGCGCTGGTCCGACCGGCGCGGCGTGCGCATCGCGCCCATGCGCGAGCTCGCCCTGATCGGCGTCTGCCTGCTCGCCGTGACCGCGCTGCTCACCGGCGCGCCCGGAGTGCTGCTCCTGCCGGCGCTCACGCTCACCGGCATCGTCTCGATGAGCTCCAACGGCCTCGCCTTCACCGCTACCGGCGAGATCGCCGGCCAGGCCCGCGCCGGCAGCGCCATGGGCCTGCAGAACACCGCTCTGTTCACCGCCGGCGCGACCGGCCCTGTGGTCTTCGGCGCGATCGCCGAGCACGTCGGCTGGCCCGCCGGGTTCGCGCTGCTGGCGCTGCTCGCCGCCGCCGGGTGGTGGCTGCTTGGCCCGCTGCAGGCGCAGGAGCGCGCCGGCTGGGAGCCGGTCAGCGCCTCGCGCTCGACCACAACGTTCGGTCGCTGAGGTTGGTCCTGGTCAGCGTCGCGCCACCCGCGGCTGCGAGCGCCGGCACGCCCACCACGATCGCGGCCAGACCGCCCCACGGCACCACCAGCGGCACCGCGGCGGGCGACGCGACGTAGATGGCGGCGAGGGGAAGCAGGCCCGCGGGTACGGCGAGCACCCCGCCGAGCAGGGCGAGCAGCCCCGCGGTCGCCGCCGCCGTCCCGCGCAGGACCGATGGCGGGGCGCCGACCGCGAACAGGGTGCGCCGCTCCGTGCCCGCCTCGGCCTGGGCAAGGCCGACCATGGCCGCGACCACGGCGAGGGCGACGGCAGCGCTGACCGCGAACATCAGCAGCAGCAGCGACGTCGAGACCGACCGCGGCGGCGTTCCCGGCCCGGCGTCCGCTGACAGCTCGGGGTACGGTGCCAGGGCGGCCTGGGCCGTCGCGAGCTCGGCGGGTGTGATGGTGTGGGGGGCGCGCACGAGCGTGCCCTGCGTCGCGGTCACCAGTCCCAGGCGCTGGGCCGTGGCCGCGCTGATGACGTAGCGGATGGTGAGCAGCGGCCGGCCGTCGACCTGGACGGCCGGCAGCACCCTGGCCTGGCGATCCAGGAAGGATCCGGCGCGGCCGTCGTGGAAGTCCGCGCGGTGCAGCGCGACCTGGCCACCGCTGACCGTCCCGTGGCCGATGCCGACGACCTTGCCGGCGGCGAGGTCTGCCGCGGCGCTTTGGGCGCCGAGGGCTGCCAGCAGGTCGTCGCCACCGACGTACAGCAAGCCCGGCTCCTCTGCCTGGGTGACCAACTGCCGGGAGGTGACGGCCATGGGCATGGGGGGGGCGCCGGCCCCGCGCTTGCCGGGTGGGAGCTGCCCCGACCCAGCAGCGCCCGGGACCGGGACGAGCGCCGCTCGCAACGGGGCGGCCACCGCGCCGGGAATGGCCGCCAGCACGGCGCGTACCGCCGCGCTCGGTAGTTGTTCAGAGCCGGGGTCGCGGATCTCGATCTGGCCCGAGCCACCGCCACCGGGGCCGACGTGGCTGATCTGGAGCTGGTCGGCGCCCAGCGCCGGGAACCAGTGTGCGCGGTCGTCGCCGCGGGTGGTGAGCGCGACCGAGGAGACGAACACCGGGACCGCCAGCGCCACGGCGATGGCGGCCACGGCGGGACCGGCGCGGGACCGGTTGCGCGCCGCCTGGCGCGTCGCGACGCGACCAGCCAGGGGAAGGTGACGCGCCAGGGGCTCGACGGCCGCGACCAGCGCGGCGCTGCACGCGACAAAGCCGCCGAGCAGGAGCGCCAGGCCGGCGAGGCTCACCGCGAGGTTGTCGATCGGCTTGACCCCGACGGCGGTGATGACGCACCCCAGGACGATCGCGAGGATCCCCAGCCGGGAGACGTGCCGTGGCGGTGGGCCGCCGGGCACGCGGGCGTCGAGTGCCTCGACGGGCGGGACCCGGGCGGCGAAGCGGGCGGGAAACCACGCCGCCGCCGTCCCCGCCAGCACCGCCGCCGCGACCACGCCCACGAGCGGGAGCGGGGGCAGCGAGATCGGGCGCGGCAGGTGGCCGACGATGCCGCCAAGCGAGGGGTGCACGGCGACCGCGGCGAGGGCGCCGAACGCCAGGCCAGCCAGGCCACCTGCCACCCCGAGCGTGGCGCCGCGCGCCAGCACCGCTGCCCGGAGCTGGGCGGGGCTGCCGCCCGCGGCGGCGAGCAGGCCGAGCTCGCGGATCTCGCGGCGCACCCCGGCCGCGAAGGCGGCGGCCGCGACCAGCGCGGCGATCATCAAGGTCAACCCGGCGACGATCGGGACGGGGTCGAGCACGCCGGTCCGCGTCCGCACGGACCTGGGGCTGGTCGACGCCTGCTGGCGGGTCGTGACCGTCAGCCCGCCCGCGTCGCGGAGCACGCCCTGGCCCCCGGCACCCGCCGGCAGGGCGATCAGCCAGCTCCGCGACGCCCTGGGCCCGAGCGCACCCCGAGGCGCGACCGCCAGGAAGGCATCGGTGTCGGCGGGCCGGATCACGCTGCCGGTGATACGCACGGTCCGGTCGGTGCCATCGAGCTGCACCAGCTGCAGCGTGTCACCGACCCGCCGGCCAAGCTCGCGGAGGACCGCGGTGCTGACCGCGACCTCGCCCGGCCCGCGAGGCGGTCGGCCGGCGCGCAACCGCAGCATGCCGGCCGTGAGCGGGTCGTCGACGGGCAGGTCGGTCAGGCTGATGCGCCGCACGTCCCCCGGGCCGACCCGGAGCAGGCCCCCGTCCGTCGAGAAGGCGAGCGTCCTGGACCCGGCGGGCAGTGCCGCCGCGTCCAGGCGCGCCTGCGGGCTGGTGGCGTCCACTCTGAGGGTGGCCGCGCCGAGCACGTCCGCGGCCCGCTGCGCGCCCGTCGGGCTGGCCGCGCGCAGCAGCACGATGCCGGCCGTCAGGCCCGCGACCGGCAGGGCGACCAGGGCGACGATCAGCGCCGAGCGGCGGAGGTGGCGTCGCAGGTCCCGCCTGGCCATCCGCCACAGCGCCCGCGGGAACCGGCTCGTGCTCATGTGACCGCCTCCGGGTCGCGGGGGCCGTGCAGGTCGTCGGCTGGCGCGGTCTGGTCGACCAGGCGGCCGTCGCGCAGGAACACGACCCGGTCGGCCCAGGCGGCGTAGCGGGCGTCGTGGGTCACCAGGACCGCGGCGCAGCCGTTGTCGCACTGGCGCCGCAGCAGCTCGAGCACCGTCTCCCCGGTGAAGGAGTCCAGCGCCCCGGTCGGCTCGTCGGCGAGCAGCAGGCGGCGCTCGCCCACCACGGCACGGGCGATCGCGACGCGTTGCTGCTCGCCACCGGACAGCTCCTCGGGGAACCTGCCGGCCAGCTCGGCCATGCCGAGCTCGGCGAGCAGCGCGCGCGCCTGGGCGGCCGCCGTCCGCGGCCGGGCGCCGTCCAGCTCCAGCGGCAGGGCGACGTTCTCCCCGGCGGTGAGGGTCGCCAGCAGGTTGAGCTCCTGGAAGACATACCCGATGGAGCGGCGCCGCAGCTCGGCCAGGGTCTTGCCGTCCAGCGCGCCGAGATCGCGGCCGTCGACCAGGACCTGCCCCCTGGTGGCGCGGTCGAGACCGCCGGCGATGGCCAGGAGGGTGGACTTGCCCGAACCGCTCGGACCCATGACCGCCACCAGCTCGCCTGGGAGGACTGTGACGGACACGTCGGTGAGTGCCGTCACTGTGGTACGGCCCGAGCCGTATTCCCGGGTGACGCCGCGCACCTGGAGCATGGGGGTCATGGCCGGCCACCGCCGCTCGCCCCGGCGGGTTTGGTGGCGCTGCCCAGCTCGGGCTGGGCCGTGGGGTCCGCCCCGGACGCGGGCGCCGCCGTCGGCGCCGTCCTCGACCCGGGCGCCGTACCGGCCAGGCGGGCCTCGCAAAGATCCAGCCAGCGGATCTCTGCCTCGCCCTGGAACAGCAGCCCGTCGAGCGTGAGGGTCCAGGCGAGATCCGCTGCGGGCTCATCACCACCTCCGCCGCCGCCCTTCAGCCGGGTGAGCTCCTGCAGCGATCGCATCGTCGCCGCCCGCTGCATCTGGATCACCTGGGCGACGTCGGCCGATGGCGAGCGGACCGCGAAGATGAGCTTGATCGCCAGCTCTTGACGAGGCGCAGCCTCGCGGCTGACCGCTCCTGAGAACCAGGCGTCCAGCTCCGCGCGACCGGCGCCGGTCAGCCGGTACACCTTTTGGCCGTCCGCCTCCACGTCGGCCTTGACCAGGCCGTCGCGCTCCAGCCGCGCCAGGGTGGTGTACACCTGCCCGACGTTGAGCGGCCACATCTGGCCGGTGGCTGCCTCGAACTCGCTCTTCAGGCCGTAGCCATACATGGGACCCCGCTCCAGCAGGGCGAGCAGGCTGTGACGGACCGTCATCGACACTCCCTTACCGAGTATTGCATACCCCGTATGCTGTGACCATACCCAGTATGCACACCGCAGCGGGCAAGCACAAGACCACACCGGCGACCCTGCGACGATTGCCCGCCGAGCACTTAGCGCCCGCTCCGTCGCTCGCTAGCGTGCTGACCGCGGCGCATCCCCGCGCCACGGCCAGACCTCCCCCACCACAGGAGCGAGCATGAACCTGAGCCAGCACCCGCCCCAGCCACCGCAGCGCGCGACCCCGCTCGAGGTCGCGCTCGACTACGCCGGCCACGGCATCGCCGTGCTGCCCTGTCACTATCCGATCGAGCTGGCCAGCCAGCTCGGCCAGCCCGAGGAAGGCCGCGTCTGCTCGTGCGGGCGGCTCCGCTGCCCCGCCCCCGCCCTCCACCCGATCGGCCTGGTCACCGCCGCCGACGCCAGCACCGAGGCGGTCGACGTGGTCTGCTGGTGGGCCGCCACCCCCGAGGCGAACATCGCCACCCCTGCCGGAGCCGTGGTCGACGTGGTGGAGATCCACCACCCGGCCCCGGCCGTGGCGCTGCTCGGGCGCGTCCTGGAGCTGGGAGCCGAACCCGGACCGGTCATCCGCGCCGGGCGTGGCTGCACCCAGTTCCTGGTGGCCGCCGGCTCGACCGTCTCCGGGCTGGAGCCGCCCGACGGCGACGAGGTCGTCGTGGTCCCGGCGGGATCGCTGGTCTTCCTGCCGCTCAGCCGGCTGAGCGACGGCGAGCGGGTGAGCTGGGTCCGCCGGCTGCCCGACGCGGCGCGGCTGCCGCCCGCCGACCGCCTGCTTCCCGCGCTGGTCGAGGCGGTGAGGACCGTGGTCGCGCCGCGGCCGGGGCCCGGGGCGTAATGCCAGGCTGGACGGGTGGTCTCCGGCAGCGCCTCGCCGGCGGGTCGCCCCCGGGCGAGCGGTTGTCGCGGTCGTCGGGGATCATGGAACCACGCGCCGGGCGAGCGCGGCCGGGACCGCCGGCCGCGCCTCCGGTCGCATCGTGGTCTGAACAAGGGAGGTCGCGTCATGCGCGAAGGCAGACCGAAGCGGATCATCGAGAGCCTGCGGCTCCACGCTCCGTGACGGCGGGCTGTCCCCAGGCTCTCCGCGATCTCGATCACGTCCGTCAGGTGGTCGCGGACACCTGCTTCCCGATCGAGCCCACGACGCCTGTCCCGGGCCGGGTGGGGCTCGAGGCTGAGACGTTCCCGGTCCGGGTCCTGGCGGACGGCACGCCCACCGAGCGCGTGCCGTTGCGTTCTCTGGTCGACCTGCTGGACCTTCAGGCGGGCAACGGTGGCGCGCTGCGCCTGTGCGAGCCCGCCACCCAGACACCGCGCTATCCCCTGGTCGGCGGCGGCTCGCTGACCTTCGAGCCGGGCGGTCAGCTCGAGCATTCCACCGGCGTCCACACCGGTCCCGCCGCCGCCCTCGCCGAGCTCGACCTGGTCGCCGGCGAGCTCACCACCGCTCTGCGGCGCCGCGGTGTGCGGCTCGCGGCCGCCGGCGCGGACGTGTGGCTGCCGGACGGTCGGGTGCCACAGCAGCTCGACTCGCCCCGTTACCTGGCAATGGCCGCCTACTTCGATCTGCGGGGGCCGTACGGGGGGGCGATGATGCGGCGCACCTGCGCGCTCCAGGTCAATCTCGATCTCGGTGTCCCCGCGGCGGTCCCCGAGCGCTGGCTGGTCGCCAACCTGGTCGCCCCGGTCGCGTGCGCGACCTTCGCGGCGAGCCCCGGGCCGGGTGCGGTGTCGGTGCGCGCGCTGGCCTGGCGGCAGCTCGACCCGACCAGGACCGGCTTCCCGCGCCGCCTGGTCGACGGCTCCAGCGCCTCCCCTGTCGAGCAGATCAGCGATGCGGCGCTCGCCGCTGACGTGCTGCTGCTGCGCTGCGCGCCAGGGCCGTGGGAACCTGGCCAGCCGGGCTGGAGCTTCGGCGACTGGCTGCGCGACGGCCACCCGCGCCATGGCCGGCCCAGCGACGACGACCTTCGCTATCACCTGTCCACGCTGTTCTTCGAGGTGCGCCCGCGCGGGTTCATGGAGTTGCGCGCGGTCGATGCGCTGCCGGCGCGGCTGCGGCCCGTGCCGGTGGTGCTGCTGGCTGGCCTGCTGGAGGACGCGCGGGCGCGGGCGGCCGCCCGTGCGCTGCTGGAGCGTCACCGCCGCGCCCTGCCGGCGCTGGCGCGCCGCGCCGCGACCGAGGGACTGGCCGACCCCGTGCTGGGCGGTCTGGCCGCGGCGGTCTGGCCGCTCGCCCTGGAAGGGGCGCGCCGCCTGACCGGGTCGGCACAGGACGGCTATCTCGACCCACGTCACCTCTCCCTGGCCGAGGAGTTCCTCGAGCGGCTCACCCTGCGGCGGCGCTGCCCCGCCGACGAGCTGCGGGCCGCGCTCGCCCGTGGCCCCGCGGCAGCGCTCGCCTGGGCCACGGCGCCCAACCTGACCCGACATGTCTGCGAGGTTCCAGATGCATCCTGATCCTTCCACCGCGCGCGCCGGAGCCGGAGCGCTCGACGCCGACGCCCTGCGGGCCGAGCTCAAGCGGGAGCTGGCCGCCTGCCGCGGGCGGCTCGGGCGGCTGACCGCGCCGCTCGACGACGAGGCCATGCACCGCCAGCACGACCGGATCATGAGCCCGCTGGTGTGGGACGTCGGGCACGTCGGCAACTTCGAGGAGCTGTGGCTGCTGCGCCAGGTGGCCGACCGCCGGGCGCACAATCCCGAGCTGGACACCGTCTACAACCCGTTCGACAACCCGCGCTGGGTGCGCGCGAGCCTGCCGGTCCTGCCTCGCGCCGCGGCCACCGCGTACCTGGCGGAGGTGCGCGCCGAGGCGCTCCACGTGCTGCGCCGGGTCTCCTTCGAGCCGGAGCGGCCGCTGCTGGCCGACGGCTACGTCTACCGGATGATCGTGCAGCACGAGGCGCAGCACCAGGAGACGATGCTGCAGGCTCTCGACCTGCGTGGCTCGAGCGATCCCGCGGCCGCGCCCTACGCCCTGGCGGCCGAGCGGCGGCTGCCGGCGCTCGCCCGCCCGGTGGACGACGCCGAGCGGGTGGTGATCCCCGGGGGTCGCTTCCGCATGGGCAGCGACGACCGCACCGCCGCCTACGACAACGAGCGGCCGAGCCACGTGGTCGACGTGGCGACCTTCGCCATCGACCGCTTCCCGACCAGCGCCCGCCGCTTCGGCGCTTTCGTCGCCGGGGGGGGCTACCAGCGGCCGGAGCTGTGGAGCGAGGCGGGTCGCGCGTGGCTTGCGTCCAGTGGTGAGCGCGCGCCCCAGGGCTGGGAGCCGGACGGCGCCGGAGGCTTCCTGGTGCGCCGCTTCGGGCACCTCGAGCCGCTCGACCCGCGCGAGCCGGTGCAGCACGTGTCGTACTTCGAGGCGGAGGCGTTCGCGCGCTGGGCCGGCGCCCGCCTGCCCAGCGAGGAGGAGTGGGAGAAGGCCGCCGCCCACGACCCGGGCAGCGGGCGTGGCCGCACCTACCCGTGGGGGGAGCAGACCCCTGGCCCGCGGCACGCCAACCTCGACCAGGCCGGCTGGGGGCCGGCGCCGGTGGGGAGCTTCCCGGCCGGCGCCAGCGCCTACGGGGTCGAGCAGCTCCTCGGCGACGTCTACGAGTGGACCTCGTCGCCGTTCACCGGCTACCCGGGCTATTCCAGCTTCCCCTATCCCGAGTACAGCGAGGTCTTCTTCGGCGATGAGTACCGCGTGCTGCGCGGGGCGTCCTGGGCGACCTCGGGGTGGGTGGCGCGCGCCACCTTCCGCAACTGGGACTACCCCATGCGCAGGCAGATCTTCAGCGGCATGCGCCTGGCCTGGGACGTGTCCTGATGTGCCGCATGGCCGCCTACCTCGGTCCGGCGGCGCCGCTGTCGGCGCTGCTCGGCGACCCGCCCCACGCCCTTGCCGAACAGGCGTGGGGACCGCGCCTGCAGCACTCGGGCGCGGTGAACGTCGACGGCACCGGGGTGGCGTGGTGGCCGGCTCCGGCCCACCCGGGCGAGGCCGCCCATCCGGGTGGGCGGGAGCCGCTGCGCTACGTCACCGAGCTGCCGCCCTGGGCCGACCCGAACCTGCTCGGACTGGCGCGGCGGCTGACCGGCACGGTGCAGCTCGCCCTGGTGCGCTCGGCAACCCCCGGACTGCCCCACGGTGCCTGGTCGGTGGCGCCGTTCGTCCACGGACAGGTCGCTGTGGCCCACAATGGCCGCATAGGCGGGTTCCGCGGCTCGGTGGGCCGCAGGCTCCTCGAGCGCCTGCCAGACGACCTGCACGCCGAGCTGGGCACGCTCACCGACTCGGCGGTCCTGGCCGCCACGGTCGCCGCGCAGCTCCGCGGACGCGAGCCCGACGACCTCGCCGGCGCGCTCGCGGCGGCCGTGCTCGAGTGCGAGAAGACCTGCGCCGATGCGGGCGAGACGGCCACGCTCACGGTGCTCACCGCCGACGGCGAGCGGGTCGTGGGCGCCCGCGCCGCCCTCGGCGGTCCCGCCCACACGCTGTTCACGCTGGCCGGCGGCGCTGCGCTGCCGGGCGCGCTGCTGGTGGCGTCCGAGCCGCTGGACGACGACCTCGGCTGGACCGAGGTGCCCGACCGGCACCTGGTCGAGCTGACCGGGGCCGGGGTGCGTGCCCGGCCGCTCGAAGAGGAGGCAGACCGATGACCCCGCAGCGCACCCTCGGGTCGATGACCCGGCTCTCGCCGCGGACCGACTGGCACGAGCAGCTCGCCGACGACGTCCGTACCGGGGTCACCGCCACCCCCAAGCAGCTCCCGCCCAAGTACTTCTACGACGCCCGCGGCTCGGAGCTGTTCGAGCAGATCACCAGGCTGCCCGAGTACTACCTGACCCGCGCCGAGAGCGAGATCCTCGAGGCCGTCACCGACGGGCTGGTCGGCCGGCTGCGCCCCGGCGAGCTGGTCGAGCTGGGCTCCGGCTTCTCCCGCAAGACGCGGCTGCTGCTGGAGGCCATGCACCGGCATCGCAGCGGCCGGCGCTACGCGCCCCTGGACGTCAGCGAGGACGCCCTGGAGGGCGCCGCCAAGGCGCTCACCGAGGACTACCAGTGGCTCGAGTTCGAAGGGTTCGTCGGCGACTTCACCGCCGATCTGCCACGCGTGCCCCGGCGCGGCCGGCGACTGCTGGCCTTCCTGGGCTCCACCATCGGCAACCTCGACCCCTCCGAGCGGGCCGCGCTGCTCGGCGGGGTCGCCGCGGCGCTGCTGCCGGGCGACCGCTTCCTGCTGGGCGTCGACCTGGTCAAGGAGCGTGCGGTGCTGGAGGCCGCCTACGACGACGCGGCCGGGGTCACCGCGGAGTTCAACCGCAACCTGCTCCGGGTGCTCAACGCCGAGCTCGGCGCGGGCATCCCGGTCGAGTCGTTCGAGCACGTCGCCATCTACGACGAGGGCCTGGCTCGGGTGGAGATGTGGCTGCGGGCGCGCCGCCGGCTCACGCTGCGCTTCCCAACCCTGGACCTGGAGGTCGGCTTCGACGCCGGCGAGGCGATGCGCACGGAGATCTCCTGCAAGTTCACCCGGGCGGTGGTCGGGCGCGAGCTGGCCGCCGCCGGCCTGACGCTGGAGGCCTGGCATCAGGACGGCGGGCGCCGCTTCGCCTGCGCGGTGGCCCGACCAGGCTAGCCATGGGCGAGTCCGCCTGTCAGCCCAGCTCGGGGATGCGGCCGGCCACGTACCGGGCGATCTCCAGCGAGGCGGTGGCCGCCGGTGACGGAGCGTTGCACACGTGCGTGGCGCGCTCCCCCTCGACGATCAGGAAGTCGTCGACCAGCTTGCCGTCGCGGGCCAGCGCCTGCGCGCGCACCCCGGCCTCGGAGGGCTGGAGGTCGTCGGGCCCGACCTCGGGCAGCAGGCGCCGCGCCTCGGCGACGAAGGCGCGCTTGGACAGCGAGCGCCAGATCTCCCGCGAGCCGGTGCGCCAGTAGCGGCGCACCAGCCGCCACCAGCCGGGCCACGCGGCGGTCACGGCCAGGTCGCGCGCATTGAGCGACCTGCGGCGGTAGCCCTCGCGGCTGCCGGCGGGCACGGCGTTGGGGCCGAGGTGGACCCTGCCGTCGATCGTCCTGGTCAGGTGCACGCCCAGGAACGGCAGGGCCGGGTCCGGCACCGGGTAGACCAGGCCGCGGACCAGCTCGCGGCGGCTGGGCGCCAGATCGTAGTACTCGCCCCGGAACGGCACGATGCGCGCGCCCGGGTCGGCGCCCGCGGCCCGGGCCAGCCGGTCGCTGTGCAGGCCGCCGCAGTTGACGAGGTAGCCGGCGCGGACCTCGCCGCCGCTGGTGTGCAGCAGGTGGGCTCCGTCCGCGCGCGCGAACCCGCGGACCTCGGTGCCCAACCGCAGCTCCACCCCGTCCCCCTCGAGCGACGCCCGCAGCGCGGTGGCGACCTGGCGGAAGTCGACGATGCCGGTGGAGGGGACGTCGATGGCGGCCAGCGCGCGCACGTGGGGCTCGCGCTCGCGCACCTCGTCCGCGGCCATGCGACGTACCCGCAGGCCGTTGGCGACCCCGCGCTCCAGCAGCTTCTCGAGCCGCGGCAGCTCGGCCGGCTCGGTGGCCACGATCAGCTTGCCGCAGACCTCGACCGGCACGCCCCGCTCGCGGCAGAACTCCACCATGCTCGCGCTGCCCGCGCGGCACAGCCGCGCCTTCAGGCTGCCGGGGGGGTAGTAGATGCCGGAGTGGATCACGCCGCTGTTGTGCCCGGTCTGGTGCGCCGCCACGGCGCGCTCCTTCTCGAGCACCGCGACGCTGGCGTGGGGAAACCGCCGCCGCAGCTCCCGCGCGGTGGCGAGCCCGATGATCCCCCCACCGATCACCACCACATCAAAGCGGTCCATCGGTCACCCTTCGTTTCAGGCGTCCAGCAGCACGCCGGGGTTGAGCACTCCGGCCGGGTCGAGAGCGGCCTTGGCCGCCCGCAGCGCGAGCGCGAACGGCTCGGGCCGCTGGCGGTCGTACCACGGGCGGTGATCGCGGCCGACCGCGTGATGGTGGGTGATGGTGCCACCGGCGGCCAGCACCGCCTCCGAGGCCGCCGTCTTCACCTCGGCCCACTGCTCCAGCTCGCTCCCCCGCCGCGCCGGCGCGAGCACGGTGAAGTAGGGCGCCGCGCCGTCAGGGTAGACGTGGGTCAGCCGGCAGGCCACCAGGCCGGCGCCGCAGACCCGCCGCAGCGCCGTGCCCACCGCCTGCCGCACGCTGCTGACAAGAGCCTCCAACCGCTCCCAGGTCACCGCCGTCTCGAAGGTCTCCAGCAGCACGCCCAGCAGCACCAGCCGGTCGCGCAGGTGGGGCGCCTGGCGGAAGCTGGCGCCCCACGAGGCGCCGGTGCGCTCGCCCCGCTCCAGCACGCGCCCGCCCGCCCGCTCGGCCAGCTCGAGTGCCAGGCGCAGCTCGCCGTCGACCGGCAGCGCGGCCGACTCCACGCCGAGCAGCAGCGCGGCCTCACCCCCGGCCAGCGTCGCGCTGATCGCCGCCTCGACCGGGTCGAGCAACCGGCAGACGGCCGGGCGCAGCCCCGCCTGGACCACGGCGCGCGCAGCCTCGGCACCCGCGCCGAACGACTCGAAGGCCAGCAGCGCCGACGCGCGCCGCTCGGGACGGCGCAGCACCCTGAGCCAGGCCTCGGTGATCACCCCGAGGATGCCCTCGCTGCCAAGCGCGAGCCGGTCGGGGCTGGGGCCGGCGCCCGAGCCAGGTAGCCGCCGCGACTCCAGCGTCCCGGCAGGGGTCAGCATCCGGATCGACTCGACCAGGTCGTCGACGTGCGTCGGGCCGGTGGCGAAGTGCCCGGCCGCCCTGGTGGCGAGCCAGCCGCCAACGGTGGAGCGCTCGAACGACTGCGGGAAGAAGCGCAGGGTCAGCCCGTGCGGCCTGAGCTGCTCCTCGAGCGCTGGCCCGGTGGTGCCCGCCCGCACCCGTGCGGCGCGGGCCACCTGGTCCACCTCGATCACGCCCGAGAGCGCGCCGAGGTCGAGGGACACCACCCCGGCGAAGCCACCGCCCACGGCCGGTTCCACCCCGCCGACCACGCTGGTGCCGCCACCGAACGGCACCAGCGCCAACCGCTCGTCCCCGCACCAGCCCAGCACGGCCGCCACCTCTGCCTCACTCCGCGGGCGCAGCACCAGGTCAGGCGGGTGGTCGATGCGGCCGCGCAGGCCGCGCAGCAGGTCCCGGTAGGAGCGCCCGAGCCCGTGGCGGGCGCGGTCGAGCGGCGCGTCCGAGGCGAGCGGGCGCAACGACGCGGGCGGGCGCACCCGCGGCGCCGGCAGCGGCGCGAGCGGCGCGGGCTGCTCCGGGTGCTGCGGCGCGAAGCCGAGCACGGCCTCCAGCGTCGAGGCGAGCGCCTCGAGCTCCGCCGGGACAGGCTCCTGCCCCGGGCCGCCCCAGCCCCAGACCGGATAGGTAGAGTCGCTCACGCGCTCAATGCCCGGGATGCCATCGTGCACAGTGTCGCATGAGAGGAACTCGCATGCAGACTTCTCGTAACCGAGCGGGCGAGCTCAACGGCAGAGATCCGGACTTCGCTTCTGTTGCGTAGAATCTCGGCAGCGCGCTCTCTACCCTGCTTGGGATAGGTGGTGGATGGAACCGGACCTTGGATGGACGTTCGAACAGTATCGAACCTATGAGCGGCTTCGGGCCGCCCAGTGCGAGGAAGAGCAGCATGAGGCAAGTGCGACCGGACTCGTCACCGACCCGAAAACGGCACCTCACGGTGGATACCGAGTCGGTTGCACCTGGCCCCGTGAAGTCACCGCGCCGGCATCCGAGCTGTCGTCGAGACTCGCTGCGCTCCTGCCCGGAACGCCGGCATACCCGTATGACTCGCTGCAGTCGAGTATCGGCAACCTCCGGCCCGCAGAGGATCGGCTGATCGACCCGGATGGGATCGCCGAGGACAGGCTCGTGCTCGACAAGCTCTGCGAAGCAGTCGAGAAGGCGTTGAAGGAGACCGCCACCGACCGGCAGCGTTGCGAGACCGCCTTCGACCGGGGGTATCTCGCACGCCGCATGGCCTATGTCTTCGGACGGCCGGAGGCCGGCTACTGGCAGCTTCAGCAGGCCGTCCACGCCGAGAGCAGTCACGTCGGCGTCGAACTGGTAAACGGTTGGGGCCCTCACCTGACGCTGACGCGTTTCGGCCAGACGGCCGGTCCAGACATGGCTGTCAAGACGATCGAGCTTCTCGCCGCATGGCAGCCGGTCTCCGTAGCGCCGGAGGCCATTGTGGTGGGGTTTTACACGGTCGGCGACGGATCGTTCAGCGTCACCGCCCACGAGTCCTTCCCGGTGGGCTGAGCAGGGCGCCGCACAGAGTCCATGCCTTTGACGGATCGGAGGCACGGGGGACGCCCCGCTGTCCCCCGTAGCGCGGTTTGGCTCGGTCTCCTCACAGGGGCGGTCGCGGGAGCCGCTGTGGTGGCCGGGTTTCCTGCGCTGCCTGACTGGGCCCGGATCGTGCTCGCGGGGGTCATAGCGGTTGTCAGCGGTGCCGTCGCGGTGCTCGAGAGCCGGCGCGACGACGGCGCGACCGGTCGGCGGGAATTGCTGCCGGTCGCGCCGGTCCCGCGCCTGCTTCTGAAGCCGGAGCTGTTCCAGTTACCACCGGACATCACCAATTTCACGAATCAGGAAGGCGCCGTTCGCCAGATAGTGGCTCGGGTCGCCGACGAGCGGGCGCCAGGAGAGGGACCTGCGATCTGCGTGATCAGCGGGAAAGGCGGGGTCGGAAAGACCGCGACGGCCGTCCACATCGCTCACAGACTCAGGGCGAGCTTCCCGGCCGGTCAGCTCTACGTGAACCTCCGCGGCATGGATGAGCAGCCGCTCGATGCAAGCGAAGTCCTTGAGGAGTTCCTTCGGGAGTTCGGCGTCGAACCGTCCTTCATCCCCCGCCGTCTCGAAGACCGGACTCGAATGTATCGGTCCCAGATCAGCCGCGACCGCCTTCTCATCGTGCTCGACAATGCCGCCGATGAGATCCAGGTCCGGCCGCTCATCCCCTGGGCTCCGAACTGCGCCGTGCTGGTGACGAGCCGTCGGCGGCTGCCTGGATTGCTGGGAGCCGAGCTTGTCCCCCTCGACGTCCTCGATCAGGACGCCGCCCTCACGCTCTTGGGAAGCATCGTCGGACGGCCACGACTGGACACGGAGTCCGACGCCGCTCGGTCAATCGTGCAGCTATGCGGCGGCCTTCCTCTCGCGGTCAAGGTCGCCGGAGCGAAGCTGGTGTCACGTCCGCACTGGCGAATTGCCCGGCTCACGCAGCGTCTGCAGGACGGCCAGTCGCGGCTCCGCGAGCTACAGATCGGCGATATGGAGGTTCAATCCGTCATGGCACTGAGCTACAACACCCGGCCCGAGCGTGAGCGGCAAGTGTTCCGACGGCTTGGGCTCCTGCACTCGCCGACGTTCTCGGCCTGGGCCGTGTCCGCACTCGTCGAGGGTGGGCTACGGCACACCGAAGATACGCTTGAGAGCCTCGTCGAGGTGCATCTCGTTGAGGTCGCAGGCGAGGACGCCGCCGGACAGATGCACTACCGGCTCCACGACCTGCTGCGGGATTTCGCCCGGGAACGGGTGCTGGAGGAGGAGATGCCAGAGGACCGGCTCGCGGCGCTGCGGCGCTACATCGCGGCCTATCTGGCGGTCACGACCGAGGCCTGGACGAGGCTCGAGCCCGGCATGGGGCGCGACACGGATGCCGCCGAGTGGCGGCAGTGGCAGCTTCCAGGCCGGATTGTCAGGGACGCTTTGCCGGATGACCCGGTGAATTGGTTCTCCTATGAACGGGCCAACCTCGCTGCCATCGTGCAGCAGGCGTTCGACTCTGGCCTCGCGGCGCTCGGCTGGCCATTGCTCGCCCGGCTATCCCCCTTCTGCGAGCACCAGGCCCACTGGGATCTCTGGAGGGACATGGCGCAGGCAGCGCTGGACGCCGCGACCCGGCTCGGGAACCGCCGCGCCGAGGCGCAGGCTCGCTACGAGCTCGGCTGGGTCGCTCGCTTCGAAGGTCGCTTCCCGGATTCGATCGAGCAACTCCAGGCCAGCTCGTCAGGATTCTTCGAGGTCAATGAGCAGAAGGGACGCGCCAGGGCGCTGAACGCTCTCGGGATCGTCCTGACGGATTCGGGGCGATGGCGGCAGGCCGTCGCCGCCTATGAGGAGAGCCTTGGGATCTTCCAGCAGTCCGGCGACCAGCACTGGGTGGCGCGCACCCGGCAGGAACTGGGCGTCCTCTACCGGCTGCAGGGGGAGTGGCAGCAGGCGAGCGACCTCCTGAATGCGTCGATCACGGTCTTCCGGGCGCTGGGAGACCGTCACAGGGAGGCGCGTGCCCTCCGCGCGCTTGCCGACGTTCAGTACGAGCGAGGCCGGTTCGAGGACGCACTGGCGACCCTCAATTCAGTGTTACCGATGTTCCGCGCTCTCGGTGACCGCCGCTGGGAAGCGACGACGACCATGAGGATCGGGGAAGTCTATAGCCGGCAAGGGCGCCTGGATGAGGCACTGGCTGCCTTGGAGCAGGCCCAATCCGTCCTGCGGAAGCTCGGTGACCGCCGCTGGGATGCCGTGACCACGCTGCGGATGGGAGAGGTGTACGGACGACGGGGCCGGCTCGACGACGCCCTGGCCGCCTTTGAGTCGGTGCTGCCGGTGTTCAGGGAGATGGACGACCGGCGGTTCGGATCGATTGCCATCCTCGGCATCGGTGAGGTCCGGACACAGCAGGGTCAGCTACGGGATGCCGTGGCGGCCTTCGATCAGGCTCTCTCGGTCTTCCGCGAACTTCGTGACCACCTCCGGTTGGCCGAGACCTTCCGTGCCCGTGGCCGGGCGCGAGCGGCCGGAAATGAGCGCAACCTGGCGATCGAGGACTTCCAGTCAGCACTCGAGCTGTTCGAGTGGCTGGGTCGAGACGACGATGCGCAAGAGACACAAGCCGAGCTTGCACGCCTCGACAGTGCCTGAGTCCGGTGTCGACGGTCAGGGCACCCGGTATTTCTCGCAGAAGTATCGGCACTCCATCTCGGCGCAGCGGGACGGTCCTGGACGGCGTTCGAACCAACCCTCGACAACGTTGCCGATGACATCCTGCGGTCCGCAACGGCGGATGTCGCCATTCCCCCATATGCGGACGAAGCGATGTCCCGCATTGCACAGCTTACCCCGATGATCGGGCAGTCTGTTCAAGAACAATTCGGCGTCCATGAACGGATTGACGGTCGGCGGCTCGCGACGGCGGGCGAACTGCTCGGCATAAGCCTCAGTCGCACGCTGGGCGAAGTGCACGAAGATCGCCCGCTCATCCGCCGTGTAGTCCTCTGGATAGGAGCGACCAAGATGCGTACCGTACAGCGCCTTCGGGATAAGCACAATGCCCCGTTCGGCGTATCGGGCCCAGGTGTCCGAAAAATTTGGAAGAATGTCTGGATACATGACGCTCGACGCGAACACATCGAATCCCGCCGCGCGCAATGCCGCAAAATTCGCGCTGAGCCTCTTCTCGCCATTTCTCCTGCCACGTTCCTGCACGTGCACACTGCAATTGATGAAGTCGACGCGTCGTGGATCGACGGTGTCTGCGAACTCTCGGACTCGTGGCGAATCCGCGTTCGTATTGATGCTGATGAACTGCTGTCGGACCAGCAACTGGCACAGCTTGACGAAATCTGGGTACATGAACGGCTCTCCACCGGTCAGATGCAGAAGCCAGGTCAGCTCGCTGCGGTCAAAGAACGACGCCAGTAACTCGCCTCTGGCCGGTGGGGAGATCTTCGCGCCGAGCGCCTCGTCGTTCCAGAAGCAGTACACGCACCGATAGTTGCAGGTGCTCATCAGGATCCAGTCCGCCTCGATGTCATACGGCCGACGGACCGTGATGTTCGCGGAAGCGATAAAGGTGGTCCTCCCAAATCTGAGGCTCAGGGGTAACTTGGGATGATAGCTCCCTTCAGGATACTGTATCCATGCTCATGAAGACGCGATTCGATCTGCTCATCAGCGGAGGCGAGGTCATCGACCCGGGCTTGGACCGGGCGGGCAGGATGGATATTGCCATCGCGGATGGCCAGATCGCGGCTATCGACCGGGCGATCCCTGCCGGGTCCGCAGCCTCGGTCATCGACGCTACCGGCCAATACGTCACACCGGGACTGGTGGATCTCCACACGCATGTGTACCACGGGGCGACATTCTGGGGTATCGACCCTGATCCGGTCGCGTGGCACACCGGAACGACAACCTGGGTGGACGCCGGGTCGGCCGGCGCCTACACGATGGCGGGGCTGCGCGAGCGAATTATCGGACAGGCCAGGGCGCGCGTCCTGGCGTTCCTGCACATCTCCGCGATCGGCCTGGTCGCCGAGACCGGCGAGAGCGCAAACTTGCGGCACTGTGATGCGGAGCTGTGCGCCCGCTTGGCATCCGAGCACGGAGACCTTGTCGTGGGCATCAAGGCGCGCATGGACCGCAACGCGGTGGGCGGGAACGGACTGGAGCCGCTGCGGCGGGCACGACAGGCGGCCGAGCGCTGCGGCAGGCCGCTCATGACCCACATCGGCTGGGCGCCACCGACAATCGAGGAGGTGCTGGCGCTGCTCCGCGCCGGCGACATCCTCACCCACTGCACGACCGCACAGACCATGCGCCTGCTCGACGATTCGGGCAAAGTGCTTCCGATGGTGCAGCGGGCGCGCGAGGCCGGCGTTGTGCTGGACGTGGGGCATGGTGCCGGGTCGTTCTCGTTCGAGGTCGCCGAGCAGTTGCTGGCCGGCGGAGTCGCGCCGGACGTCATCTCCAGCGATGCCCACCAGCGCAGCGTGCTCGGGCCGATGTTCGACCTGCCGACCTGCCTGTCAAAGTTCCTGCATCTCGGGATGCCTCTGCCGGACGTCATCAGGGCTGCCACGGCACGCCCGGCGCAGGTGATCGGCCGCTACCCGAGGCTCGGGTCACTACGCCCGGGCGCCTATGCCGACATCGCCATGTTCCGTCTGGAAAGGGGCCGGTTCCCGCTCTATGACACTTTTCTGAACATGCGGGAGGCAACGACGGTGTTGCGTAACACGCTCACGCTGGTCGACGGTCGGCCGCTCCCGCCGCTACCACCTCCGCCACCGGCGCCGTGGATTGACTGCTCACCAGCTCAGCGCAAACTCGCGACCACCATCCGCGCAGCAACCGACGCGGCCCTGGCGGATCTGCGTCGTCCCGAGCAGTTCGGCACACGACGGCCGGAACGCGGCTCCCAGTGGCGATGAGCCTGTGCCTATCCTTTCAGGGACGGTTGCGGCGGTCTGCGCCGCACGCTGAACGGAGGTCGGCGATGGCCGGGACAACGCAGGCGATCACCCTGGAGGGGCATGGCGGGGCACTGGCCGTGGCCGTGGCACGACGGCACGGCGTGCAGGCCATGTTCACGCTGTCCGGCGGCCACGTCTTCCCGCTCTACGACGGAGCGGTCAAGGCCGACCCGCCGCTGCGCCTGGTCGACGTCCGCCACGAGCAGACCGCGGTGTTCGCGGCCGAGGGCACCGCCAAGCTGACCCGCACCCCGGGACTGGCCGTGGTCACCGCGGGACCGGGCGTGACCAACAGTGTGAGCGCGGTGACCACCGCCTGGTTCAACGGCTCGCCCTTGCTGGTGCTGGGCGGACGCGCGCCACAGGGACGCTGGGGCACGGGCAGCCTGCAGGAGCTGGACCACCCACCGCTGCTCGCCCCGGTGACCAAGCGGGCCGCCACCGTGCACCAGGTCGGCGAGGTCGCCGCCGAGGTCGACGCCGCCCTGCGGCTCGCCAACCAGGCGCACCGCGGGCCGGTCTTCCTCGACGTGCCGATCGAGCAGCTCTACTCGACCGCCACGGTGCCGCCGCCGACCGCGCCGCCCGCCGCCGACCGCGAGCCGGACGCCGATGCGCTCGCCCGGGTGGCCGCCCTGCTCGCCACGGCGGAGCGGCCGGTCCTGGTGCTCGGCTCCGACGTGTGGGCCGACCACGCCGAGCATGCCGCCCGCCGCGCCGCCGAGGCGCTGGCGCTGCCGGTGATCGCCAACGGCATGGGCCGCGGCGTGCTGCCCTCGGGCCACCAGCTGCTGGTCACGCGGGCGCGCTCGCTCGCCTTCGGCACCGCGGACCTGGTGGTCGCTGCCGGCGCTCCGCTCGACTTCCGGCTCGGCTACGGCGTCTTCGGCGGCGGGAGCGGCTCGCCGCCCGCCAAGGTCGTGCACCTGGCCGACGCGCCCGGCCAGCTCGCCGGCCATGTCGAGCTGGCCGGCGCGACCGCGGGCGACCTCCGCCTGGTGCTCGACGGCCTGGTGGGTGCGGCCGCGCGCCACCGTGCCAGCGATCGAGGCGCCTGGCTCCAGCGGCTGCGCGCCGCGGCCGCCGCGGCCGGCGAGCGCGACCGGGAGCTGCTGGCCAGCGACGCCGAGCCGATCCACCCGGCCCGCGTCTACGGCGAGCTGCGCCCGCTGCTGGCCGAGGACGCGGTGGTGATCGGCGACGGCGGCGACTTCGTCTCCTTCGCCGGCAGGTACGTCGAGCCCGCCCGGCCCGGGTGCTGGCTCGACCCGGGCCCCTACGGCTGCCTCGGCACCGGGCTCGGCTATGCCGTCGCGGCGCGGCTGGCGCGGCCTTCCGCGCAGGTCGTGCTGCTGCTCGGCGACGGCGCGGCGGGCCTGTCGCTGATGGACGTGGACACCCTGGTCCGCCACCGCCTGCCGGTGGTGATGATCTGCGGCAACAACGGCGCCTGGGGGCTCGAGAAGCACCCGATGCGGGCGCTGTACGGCTATGACGTGGCCGCCGACCTGCAGCGCGGCTGCCGCTACGACGAGGTCGTCCGCGCCCTCGGCGGCGCCGGCGAGCTGGTCGCCTCCCCCGCCGAGCTCGGCGCGGCCCTGCGCCGCGCCTTCGACGCCGACGTCCCCTACCTGGTCAACGTCCTGACCGACACCGAGGTCGCCTACCCCCGCGCCACCACCGGGTTGTGACCGCGGATCGGTGAGCCAGGTGCCACCTGCCGGCCCGCTGCGACGTGTTCTGTAGTGTCGGAAGCCGACAGGATGGGGCACGACGATAAAGGACAGCGAAGGGTTCGAGCAGTTCTACTCGGGCGCGGTCGGCCGGCTGCTGGGCCAGCTCTTCCTCGTCACCGGGAGCCTGCACGAGGCCGAAGAGGTGGTCCAGGAGGCGTTCGCCCGCGCCTCCGCCCGCTGGTCCCAGCTGCGGAGCTATGAGGTTCCGGAGGCGTGGGTCCGCCGCGTCGCCATGAACCTGGCCGCCGAGCGGGCGCGCAGGCTGCGGCGGCAGGCCCGCGCACTGTTGCGGGTCGGCCCGCCGCCGCAGGCGCCATCCGCCTCGGTCGAGGCGCTGGCGCTGCTGGACGCGCTGCGGGCACTGCCGATCCGCCACCGGCAGGCGATCGTCCTGCACCACCTGGTCGATCTGCCGGTCGAGGAGGTTGCCCAGACGCTCTCGGTGCCCTCGGGCACGGTGAAGAGCTGGCTGGCCCGGGGCCGGCGCGCGCTCGCGGCGCGGCTCGGGGATGCTGAGGAGGTGCTCGAGAACCGATGATGGACCTGCACGAACGACTCGAGGAACTGGCGGCCGCGGCCGCCCGCGAGGGTCGCACCGCGGGACCCCTGGCCGCCGTCCGCCGCGGGCGGCGCCGCCGCCGACGGATCGCCGGCGCCACGGCCTCGCTGCTCGCCGCCGCCGTGCTGGCCGGCGCGGTCGGCGCCGGGCGCGTCGCGGAGCGCCGCGCGGCCACACCCTTGGCCGCCCTGCCTCCGCTCACCAGGATCGACATCCGCACCGACCCGCCCCCAAAGGGCACCGTGGAGGCGCAGATGCTGGCGAGGCTCACCCCCGCGCTCCGCTACTGCCGGGGTCGAACCTTGAAGCGCGCTGAGCTGATCGCCTATGGGCGGGGTCTTCTGCCGAACGAGATCTGGATGATCGTCGCCAGACCACCCGCGCCCGGGGACGGCGAGCCCTGCTGGACCTACGGATTGCGCAGCAGCAACGGCAACATTAACTGGAGTTACCCGGCACTGGTCGACCCAGGGTCCCGTCTGCTCGTGAGGGCGTCCGGGACCTACGAAACGTCGCAGGCACCTGCCTCTGTCCAGCTGACCGGATATCTGCCCAGGCAGGCGGCGCGCGTGCGGCTGACCTTTGAGGACGGGCGTCCCCCGCTGGACCTTCCGACCATCGACGCGGGTGACCGCTACCCGATCGACTTCTTCGTCGCCCAATTCACCAAGCGGCGGGGTGCGGAGATCGCCGAGACGGGGGTGGACGAGCTGCGCGCGCTGGACGCGGCCGGGCGAACGGTCGCGCGCTGCAACCTGGGCCGAATCCCCGCTCCAGGCGTCCTGTACTGCCCGGGGTCGTTCGGCGGGTCGTAGGATCTTAGGGCGAGGTAGGTGACCGCCGAGCTGGAGGCGCGGGACATGGCTGAGCGGGTTGGGTTCATCGGGCTCGGGATCATGGGGGGCGGCATGAGCCGCAACCTGCTCGCGGCGGGGTTCGGGTTGACAGTGCACAACCGTACTCCGGAGCGCATGCGCCCGCTGGCCGAGGCGGGCGCGGCCACCGCCGCCAGCCCCGTCGAGCTCGCTGCCGCCTGCGACGTGGTGATCGTGTGCGTCAGCGACACGCCCGACGTGGAGGAGGTGCTGCTGGGCGACGCCGGGGTGATCCACGGGGCCAGGCCGGGCTCGCTGGTGGTCGACATGTCGACAATCAGCCCCGAAGCGACCCGCCGCATCGCCGAGCGACTGCACCGGCGGGGCGTGGCCATGATCGACGCGCCCGTGTCCGGCGGCAGCGAGGGCGCCGCCAAGGGGACCCTGAGCATCATGGTGGGCGGCGCCGAGGCCGAGGTGCGGCGCGCCATGCCCTACCTGGAGGCGATGGGCAGCGCCATCACCCACGTCGGGCCGACCGGCGCCGGGCAGAGCTGCAAGCTGGTCAACCAGGTCCTGGTGGTGGTGACCATGCTCGGCGTGGCCGAGGCGCTGGTGTTCGCGCAGGCCGGTGGCCTGGACCTGGAGCGCACTCTGCAGGCGGTGGGTGGCGGCGCCGGCGGCAGCTGGATGCTGTCCAACCGCGGCGGCCAGGCGATCCACCGCGACTGGCGGCCGGGCTTCACCATCGACCTGCAGCAGAAGGACCTGCGGCTGGTGCTGGAGGCCGCCGACCAGCTCGGCGTGCCGGTGCTGGCGACCGGCACGGTCTTCCAGCTCTACCGCACGCTGCAGCGCGAAGGCCTCGGCGGCGAGGGCAACCACGCCCTGGTGAAGGCGCTCGAGCGCCTGTCGGGCGTCACTCTTGCCGAGCCGCAGGCGGACACCGCCACGAGCGCGTAGCGTCGCCTGCGCCTCCTCAACGGCCTGTGAAGCGGCCGCTGCGGCGCTCGACGAAGCTGCGCACCCCCTCTGCGGCGTCCTGGCTCGCGAGGACGGCAGGCAGGCGCCTGCGCGGCCACGACCCGCGCAAGCTCCAGCGCGCGGTCCACATGCCGCCCGGCGGGCACGACCTCCTGGACCAGCCCGACCCGCCACGCCTCCTGCGCGCCGAGCTCGTCGGCGGTCAGCAGCCACCGCATCGCGTTGCCCCACCCCAGCCGGGCCGGAGCGCGGAACGTCGCGCCGCCGAACGGCAGGATGCCCCGTGCGATCTCCAGTTGGCGGAAGCGCACGTCGGCGGCGGCCACCACGATGTCAGCGGCCAGTGCCAGCTCGATCGACAAGGTGAACGCGATGCCGTGCACGGCCATGATGATGGGCTTGGGCACCGGCTTCCCCCACACCGCGAACGGGTCGAAGCGGCCGTTGCCGGTCAACGCTGCCGGGCCATGCTCCGCCACAGCCGGCCCGACCTCGGCCAGATCCAGGCCGGCGGAGAAGTGCTCACCGTGGGCGTACAGGACGCCGACACGCAACTCCTCGTCGTCGGCCAGGCGCTCATAGGCCGCCGCGAGCTGCCGCAGCGCCGCAAGGTCGAAGGCGTTGCGCTTGTCTGGCCGGTTGACCCCGATCAGCAAGACGTGCCCGTCACGATCCGTGGTGATGCGCTCGCCATCGGCAAGCCCTGCTGCAGCCATGCCTCCACCTCCCGCGATCCGATCAGGCGACGCGCCCTACCCGACACCGACACCGTTGGCGAATTCTGAGGGCCTTGCCACGCCGGTGCAGCTCTGCCGCGCAGATTGCTCCACGAACCACCCAAAACGGGCGCCCCAGCGACAAGTGGCGCGGCAAGGCGGCACCCACGCGGCAAAGCACGACCATCCACCGCCCAAAGTAACCGGCTCCTGGGGGATCCTGCCGCCAGGTCACCCAGCGTCGCACGGGATCCTCCTCCAGCCAAGCATCGATCGCCTCGCGGTCCCGATCGACCCCTGCAGGCACCACGATCCACATCCGTGGCCGCTGCGCCTGGCCGATACGATGCTGATCGAAGCCCACGACGAACGGTAGGTGCTGTGACGGGGAGCTGGTCAGGACAAGCGGCAGGCTCCGCGAGAGCCCGGCGACTGGGGTGGAGGACTGGCTGAGGGGAAAGCGATGCGCGTTCTGCTGGCGGCGATGCATGCGGCCAAGGGCCAGGTGGACGCCAACCTCGAACGCCACCTCGAAGCGCTCGAGCAGGCGCGGTCCGCGGGCTGTGATATCGCGGTGTTCCCGGAATTTTCGCTGACCGGGTCGGTGGACCCTGGACGGCACCCCCAGCGCACCCTGCCTGTCGACGCCGACCCGGTCCGGGCGCTGGTCGCGGCGACGCAACGGATCGGCGTGGCGGCGCTGTTCGGGATCGCCGAGCGTGCCGACGCGAGGTTCCACATCACCCAGCTCTTCGCGCATGGCGGGCGGCTTGGCGGGCGCTACCGCAAGCGGCATCTCGGAGCGGGCGAGCAGGCGTATGAGCCCGGAACCCAGCGGGCGGTGTTCGAGTTCGGGTCGGTGCGCTTCGGCGTGGCCATCTGCGCCGAAGGTGGCGTGGACTTCCCGTGGACCCAGGCGGCCGGCGCTGGGGCGTCGGTGATGTTCTTTTGCTCCGCGCCGGGGCTGGACGGTCGGCGCACCGACCAGGTGGGCTGGCGCGACGGGCACAACTGGTGGGTCGCGTGTGGTCTGGGCGACGCCGTCAGGCATGCTGCGCGGCTGGGGTTGTGGGTGGCGATGGCCACGCAGGCGGGTTCGACCGAGGACGAGGACTTCCCAGGCCTGGCCGCGTTGGTGACACCAGACGGAGAGGTCGCCGCCCGGCTGCCGGACTGGCGGCCGGGCACCCTGACCGTGGACATCCCGGTGGAGGTCGTCGCGGACCCGGTCCGGGAGGCCGTGCGCGCCTTGATCGTGGACCACGCGGCCCGGGCGCTGCTGGTCCGCTTCGCCGATGACGAGACCGGGGCGACCTGGTGGTGCCCACCCGGGGGCGGGCTGGAGCCAGGTGAGGACCATCTTGCCGCGGTACGCCGCGAGCTGCGCGAGGAGCTGGGCCGTGACGATCTGGCCATCGGTCCGTGGATCGGCCGGCGGACCCACACGTTCTGGTGGCGGGGCTGGATGACGCAGCGGGAGCGGTGGGTGCTGTGCCGCAGCGAGCCGTTCCCGATCGACGCCCGGCTCGTCGCGTCGCTGCGCTCGGAGAACATCCGTGAGATGCGATGGTGGTCGGCCGATGAGCTTCGTTCGTCGGGGGCCAGCACCGCACCGCGCGGGCTGGCCGGGCTGCTGGATGCGCTCAGCGACGGACGCCTGCCAGACCCTGACACCGACCTCGGTGTGTAGCGCCCCGGTACCCCGGGCGAGGTAGCCCGGCGGGCGGCGCTGCGCCGCGGGGCGTAGCCGCGGAGCCTCCCCGCAGGCGACGACGGCGGCGGGGTCCGACCGCGACCATGACTGGGACACGGACCCCGACCATCAGGACGTGACCGATGACACAGCACACGACCGCCGTCCCGCCAGATCTCGCGTGGCAGGTGCCGGCAGGCGGTCCCGACTCCGCGGCGGCGCACGACGTGGTCGCCCGCGCCGTGAACGCCACCAAGGTCTACGGTGCGGGCGACACCCTGGTCAGGGCGCTCGACGACGTCAGCGTCGACCTCGCCCGCGGCCGCTTCACCGCGATCATGGGCCCATCGGGCTCGGGCAAGTCGACCCTCATGCACTGCCTCGCGGGTCTGGACACGCTCAGCTCCGGCCATGTGCTGCTCGGCGGAGTCGACCTCGGCTCGCTCCGGGACAAGGAGCTGACCCTGCTCCGGCGCGAGCGGGTCGGCTTCGTCTTCCAGTCCTACAACCTGATCTCCACGCTGACAGCGCTGGAGAACATCACCCTGCCGCTCACCCTCGCCGGCACCCGGCCCGACCGGGAGTGGCTCGACAGCGTGATCGCGACCGTCGGCCTCGGCGACCGGCTCACCCACCGCCCGTCGGAGCTGTCCGGCGGCCAGCAGCAGCGCGTCGCGGTGGCGCGGGCGCTGTGTACGCGGCCCGAGATCGTCTTCGCGGACGAGCCGACCGGCAACCTCGACTCGCGCTCCGGCGCGGAGATCCTCGGGTTCATGCGCCACGCCGTGGGCGAGCTGGGCCAGACGATCGTGATCGTCACCCACGACCCGGTGGCGGCAGGCTACGCCGACACGGCGCTGTTCCTCGCCGACGGCCGCATCGTCGACCGCATGGCCGAGCCAACGCCCCAGCGCGTGCTCGACCGTATGAAGGCACTCGGGGAGTAGGTGATCGTCATGCTCAGGATCGATCTCAAGGGCCTCTGGGCCCACAAGCGCCGGCTCGTCGGCACCTTCCTGGCGGTGCTGCTGGGCGTTGCGTTCCTGTCGGGGACGCTGGTGCTCGGCGACACCCTGCGGGCCAACTTCGACACCCTGTTCACCAGCGTCACCGGCAGCACCGGAGCGGTGGTCCGCAGCGCCACCAAGGTGGACGACAGTCCGGCCACGCCGCGCGCGCCGGTCGACCAGTCGCTGGTCGACCGGGTCCGGGCGGCACCGGGGGTCGGCAGCATCCAGCCCGTCGTCGACGGCCTCGGCCAGATCGTCGCCAGGGACGGCAAGGCGATCGCGGCGATGGGGCCGGCGAGGGCGAGCACCTGGATCGCCGACCAGAGCCTCACCCCCTACCGGCTCGCCGAGGGCCGGGCGCCACAGCGCCCGGACGAGGTGGTCATCAACCGGGGCGCGGCCAAGGACGGCGACCTCCACGTCGGCGACCGCACCACCATCGCGACCCCGCAGCGGGTCCCGGTGAAGATCGTCGGCATCGTCACCTTCCAGGATACCGACGCCTTCGGCGGCAGCACCTACGCTGGCTTCACCCTGCAGGGCGCGCAGCGGCACCTGCTCAAGCGGCCAGGCCAGGTGACCAGCATTCTGGTCAAGGCCGCGCCGGGCGTGTCCCAGCAGGAGCTGGTCCGCGGTCTGCGGCCGCTGCTGCCCGCGGGCGTGCAGGCGATCACCGGCGCGGAGCTCAGCGACGAGAGCATCACCGACATCAACCAGGGCTTCCTCGGCCTGTTCCGGACCTTCCTGCTGGTGTTCGCCGGGATCGCGCTGTTCGTTGCCATGTTCTCGATCGCCAACACCTTCTCGATCATCGTGGCGCAGCGCACCCGCGAGTCCGCGCTGCTCCGCGCGATGGGTGCCTCGCGGCGTCAGGTGCTCACATCGGTCGCGCTGGAGGCGCTGGCCACCGGGCTGGTCGCCTCGGCCGCGGGGCTCGCCGGCGGGATCGGCATCGCCTCTGGGCTGAAGGCCGTCTTCGCCGGCCTCGGCTTCCCGCTGCCCGCCAGCGGCCTGGTGTTCAATCCGAGCAACGCCGTGATCTCGGTCGGCGTCGGCGTGGTCGTGACGCTGCTGGCCGGCATGCTGCCGGCGCTGCGGGCCTCGCGGGTGGCCCCGCTGGCCGCCCTGCGTGAGGCGGCGGTCGAGCACACCACCACCTCGAGGCGCCGCGCGGTCGCGGGAGCCGCCCTGAGCGCCGTGGGTGCCGCCGTGGTGGTGGCGGCCGTGCTGGCCGGCGGCGATGCCACGGCGCGGCTCACCGGCGTGGGCGCGGTGCTCACCTTCGTGGGCGTGGTCACGCTCGGCGCGGTGGTGGCGCGGCCGGCCAGCGCTCTCATCGGCGCGCCGATGACCTGGCTGCGCGGTGTCACCGGAGCGCTCGCCCGGCGCAATGCCATGCGCAGCCCGCAGCGCACCGCCGGAGCGGCCGCCGCCCTGCTGATCGGCGTCGGCGTCGTCACCCTGTTCACCGTGTTCACCGCCTCGCTGCAGTCGTCGATCGGGCAGAGCGTGTCCAGCACGTTCGGCGGCGACCTGGTGATCGCCTCCAGCGGCTTCACCGGAGGCCGCCTCGACCCGCACCTGGCCACTGACCTCGGCAGGCTTCCCGAGGTGCGGCAGGCCACCGGGGTCAGCAGCGGCAACGCGCTGGTCGGCGGCGGCAGCCAGCGGGTCAGCGTGGCCGACCCGGCGCAGCTCGACGGCGTGCTCGACTTGAAGATGGCCGCGGGATCGATCGCTGGGCTGAGCGGCCGTCAGCTGGCCGTCGCCGAGCGGGTCGCCGACGCCAAGGGCTGGCGGCTCGGCAGTCCGGTGCCGGTCCGGTTCGCCGACGGCGCCACCGGGACCTTCACGGTCGGCGCTATCTTCAGCGGCCGGGACGTGGTGCTCGGCGACTACCTGCTGCCGCGTTCGGCGTGGGCGCCGCACTCCGCCCAGGACGTCGACACCAGCGTGCTCATCAAGCTGGACGACGGCGTGAGCCTGGCCGCGGGCAGGGCGGCGGCCGAGCGGGTGGCCGTTGCCTACGGCGGCCCGAGGGTGCAGGACCGCCAGCAGTACGCCGACAGCGTCGCCGGAGGTGTGAACCAGCTCCTCACCGTGGTCTATATCATGCTGGCGCTGGCGATCGTGATCGCGCTGATGGGCATCGCCAACACGCTGTCGCTCTCGGTCCACGAGCGCACCCGGGAGCTGGGTCTGCTGCGGGCGGTCGGCGAGACGCGCGGGCAGCTGCGGGCGATGGTGCGCTGGGAGTCGGTCATCATCGCCCTGTTCGGCACCATCATCGGGCTCGGGCTGGGCGTGTTCCTCGGCTGGGCCTTCGTCCGGGCGGCCGGCCAGGACAACGTCAGCGCGTTCGCGGCGCCGCTCGGGCAGCTCGGTGTGGTGCTGGCGGTCGGCGCGCTGGCCGGCGTGCTTGCCGGCATCCGGCCGGCCCGCCGCGCCGCCAAGCTCAACGTGCTGCGGGCGATCGCGGTCGAATAGTCGCAGCGCTCCCGGCGGCAACCGCCTCCGGTCCCGGCCATCGCGGCCGGACCGGCCTTTGCCGCCGGGAGCGCGCGGCTGCTGCTCCCCGGCGCGCTGCTGCTGGGCTTCCTCGCCAGGTGACCACGGATCGGCGGGACTTGCCGTGACCGCCGCGCGCGTGCTACGTCATTGGCATGGACGGGATCCACGACCTGGGTGGCATGCACGGCTTCGGGACGGTGGTCGTGCCGGGCGGCGACGCGCCCTACCATCAGCGCTGGGAGGCGCGCGTGTTCGCGCTGGACGCGCTGGTCGGCCTGGAGGGGCTCGGTGGCGGGCCAGGAGGCCGCGCCACGCGCGAGCAGATGGACCCGGCCCACTACCTCTCGGCCTCCTATTACGAGGCGCCATCGACCGGCTCGATCGTTCGGCGCCGATGCCAGCCCCCGGCGGGCAGCCTCGCTTCGCGCAGGGCGACTGGGTGCGTGTGCGCCGGATGCGCCCCGCGCGGCACACCCGCTGCCCCCGCTACGTGCGCGGCGTGGCCGGCGTGGTGACGCGCGTGCACGGCGTCGACCGGCTCCCCGAGCTGTCCGCCTATGGGGAGGACGGCCCGCCGGAGCCGGTCTACGCGGTCCGGTTCAGCTCCGAGATCGTGTTCGGGAAGGACGGGCGGCCGCCCTGGACGATCGTGGTCGACCTGTGGGAGAGCTATCTGGAGGGGCTGGACCAATGACCGGCGAGGGGCACGACCATGGCGCCCACCACCCGCGGCCGGCCTCGGAGGTGGAGCTGCGCGCGCAGGCTCTGGAGGCCCTGCTGGTGGAGAAGGGACTGATCGCCAGCGACGCGATCGACGCGGTGATCGAGCGCTACGAGCGCGACGTCGGCCCGCAGAACGGCGCCAAGGTGGTCGCGCGAGCCTGGGCCGACCCGGCCTTTGGCGAGCGGCTGCTGGACAATGGCACCAAGGGGATCGCCGAGCTCGGCTTCGGCGGGGCCGAGGGCGACAACCTGGTGGTCGTGGCCAATACGCCCGACGTGCACAACGTGATCGTGTGCACGCTGTGCTCCTGCTACCCCTGGCCGGTGCTCGGCCTGCCGCCGACCTGGTACAAGAGCCTGCCGTACCGGGCACGCATGGTGGCCGAGCCGCGCCAGGTGCTGCGCGAGCTCGGACTGGAGCTGCCCGAGGAGACCGAGATCCGCGTGTGGGACTCCAGCGCCGAGGTCCGCTACCTGGTGCTGCCGATGCGCCCGGACGGGACCGGTGGGTGGAGCGAGGAGCGGCTCGCGAGGCTCGTCACGCGCGACTGCATGATCGGCACGGCTGTCCCCACCGTGCCGGCGGTCCCGTGAGCGACGCCGCCGGGCTCACGCGGACCCATCGTTGACCACTGCCTGGATCGAGCGGGCCAGGGCGGTGGGCACGTCGGCGACCAGCAGGTGACGACCGGCCGCGACCACCTGCCGGCCGCCGACGACCAGGTCGGTCACGTCGGCGGCGGTGGCGGCGAACACCACCGCCGCGAGCAGGTCGTCGCGGCCGGCGCCGGCCAGGCGCGGAGAGTCCAGCCGCAGCGCCACCAGGTCGGCCGGGCGCCCCGGCTCGATGACGCCGGTGTCCCAGCCGAGCGAGCGCATGCCCCCGTGGGTCGCCGCGCGCAGCAGCTCGACCGGGCGGTGGTGGCCGCGCCGCCCGCTGGCCAGGCGCTCGTCCAGCTCCACCGCGCGCGCCTCCTCGAGCAGGTCGACCACGGCGTGGCTGTCGCTGCCAAGGGCGAGCGGGCAGCCGGCGGCGGCAAGCCGCCGGGCCGGCCCGATGCCGTCGGCGAGGTCGCGCTCGGTGGTGGGGCACAGGCACACGGTGGTGCCGCCGCGGCCGAGCAGGGCGACGTCGCCGGCGGTCAGATGGGTGGCGTGCACCGCGGTGGTACCGGCGCCGAGCACGCCGGCGTCGGCGCAGAGCTGCGCGGGCGTGCGGCCGTGGACCGCCAGGCATGCCTGGTTCTCCCGCCGCTGCTCGGACAGGTGCAGGTGCAGCGGGACGCCGCGCTCACCGGCCCAGGCGGCCAGCGCGGCCAGCGCCGGCGGCGGGAGCGCGCGCACCGAGTGGATGGCGGCGCCAATGCGCGCTGCGGGACTGGCGGCCTCGGCGCCGAGCGCCTCGACCCGCTCGGCCCAGGCGCCGGCGGAACCGTCGCCGAAGCGCAGCTGCACGCCCTCGAGGGGCTTTCCGTCCACGTCGGCCTGCAGGTAGCAGGTGTCGAGCAGGGTGAGGCGCAGCCCGGCCGCCGCGGCCGCCGCCAGCAGGGCGTGGCCGAAGGCGTTGGGATCGGCGTAGCGTCCCCCGCTCGGCGGGTGGTGCAGGTAGTGGAACTCCCCCACCGCCGCGACGCCGGCGAGCGCCATCTCGGCATAGACGGCGCGGGCGAGGTCGTGGTAGCTGCCCGGCTCGAGCCGCGCCGCCAGCGCGTACATCTGCCGGCGCCAGGACCAGAAGTCGCCGCCCGCGGCGTGGGTGCGGCCGCGCAGGGCGCGGTGGAAGGCGTGCGAGTGGGCGTTGGCCAGCGCGGGCAGGACCAGCCCCGGCAGCCGCACCGCCGAGGGGCGCGCCGGCACGCCGATCTCGACCGATGCCACCCGCTCGCCCTCGGTCACGATGGCCACGTCCTGGTCGACGTGCTCGCGCCCGCCGCCGAGCCAGGCCAGCTCGGCATGCCACGTCAGCGGCATGCCGGCTGCTCCACGGCCGGGCAGTGGCGCTCCATGGCGCCACAGCCTCGGGACTTGCGCGCCCGCCGTCAAGCAAGGCGGTCGGACGGCTGAGCCGCTCGCGCGGCACCGCCGGCGTGCCGTGACCGGGCGCCGCCGCGGCAGCCCCCGGCCGCTGGTGTAGGATTTTGCCTCGATGCTCCAAGCGCTCGCCCTCACCCTTGCCCTGCTCGCCGGCGTCCTCGCCGGCCAGTCCGTCACCTTTGCGGTGCAGCGCTGGATGAGGCGCCGCAACCGGGCCTGAACCGGTACGAGCCACTACCTGCACGGCACGTCCGACGAGGGAGATGCGACGGTGTCTGGACCGATCGACGACCGCTTCCTGGCGCTGCCACGCCACGAGCTGGCCGATGCCGCCCTGGCGCGCGCCAGCCAGCTGCGGGCCGAGCACGTCGACTTCCGCCTCGAGCTGCTCAGGGACCAGGCGCTGCACCTGCACGACGGGCATCTGGAGTCCTCCAGGGAGGGCGAGACGAGCGGCTTCGCCGTGCGCGTCGTGGTCGACGGGAGCTGGGGCTTCGCCGCCGGCGTCGAGCTGACCACCGACGAGGCGGCGCGGGTGGCGGCGCAGGCGGTCGAGGTGGCGCGCACCAGCCGCGCGATCAACAACGAGCCGGTCGAGCTTGCCGACGAGTCCGTGTACCAGAATGCCAGCTGGGTCTCGTCCTACGAGGTGAACCCCTTCGACGTGCCCAACGCCGACAAGGAGGAGCGGCTGCGCGACTGGAGCGCGCGGCTGCTCGCCGCCGACGGCGTCAGCCACGTCGACGCCCAGCTCCTGGCGGTGCAGGAGAACAAGTTCTACGCGGACCTGGCGGGCACCACAACGGTGCAGCAGCGGGTCCGGATCGCACCGGAGCTGACCGCGGTCTGGGTCGACCCCGAGGGCGGCCGCTTCGACACCATGCGCACGCTCGGCCCGGCCGCCGGCCGCGGCTACGAGTACCTGGACGGCGCCGGCTGGGACTGGGACCGCGAGCTCGAGGAGATGCCGTCGCTCCTGCTCGAGAAGGCCAGGGCGCCGTCGGTCGAGGCGGGCAGCTACGATCTGATCGTCGACCCGTCGAATCTGTGGCTCACCATCCACGAGTCGATCGGCCACGCCACCGAGCTGGACCGCGCCCTCGGCTACGAGGCCAACTACGCTGGGACCTCGTTCGCCTCCTTCGACAAGCTCGGCTCGCTGCGCTACGGCTCGCCGCTGATGCACGTGACCGGCGACCGCACCGTGGAGCACGGCCTGGCCACCGTCGGCTACGACGACGAGGGCGTCGCCACCCAGCAGTGGGACCTGGTGCGCGACGGCACCCTGGTCGGCTACCAGCTCGACCGGCGCATCGCCCGGTTCAAGGGCCTTGGCCGCTCCAACGGCTGCGCTTTCGCGGACGCGCCCCACCACTTCCCGATCCAGCGCATGGCCAACGTCTCGCTGCAACCGGCCCCCGGCGGGCCGTCGACCGAGGAGCTGATCGGCGGGGTCGAGCGCGGCATCTACGTGCTCGGCGACAAGTCCTGGTCGATCGACATGCAGCGCTACAACTTCCAGTTCACCGGCCAGCGCTTCTACCGCATCGAGGGCGGGCGGATCGCCGGCATGCTGCGCGACGTCGCCTACCAGGCGACGACCACCGACTTCTGGGGCAGCATGGAGGCGGTCGGCGGACCGCAGACCTACGTGCTCGGCGGCTCCTTCACCTGCGGCAAGGGGCAGCCCGGCCAGAGCGCACCGGTCAGCCACGGCTGTCCGGCGGCGCTGTTCCGCGGCGTCAGGATCCTCAACACCGTGAAGGAGGCTGGCCGGTGACCACCCCTCAGGAGCTCGTCGAGCGAGCCCTCGACCTCTCCAGGACCGACGGCTGCGCGGTGCTGGCGCAGGAGTCCAGCACCGCCAACCTGCGCTGGGCCAACAACACCCTGACCACCAACGGGGTGGCGCGCACCCGCGACCTCACCGTGATCGCGGTCGTCAACGGGCCGCGGGGCACCTCCGCCGGCGTCGTCACCCGCAGCGGCGTCACCCTCGACGCCGTCGAGGACACCGTCCGCACCGCCGAGTCCAACGCCAGGTCCCTGCCCCCGGCCGAGGACGCCGCGCCACTGCTGCCCGGCGACCGCTCGGCCGGCTGGGACGAGCCGCCGGTGGACACCTCGATCCGCGTCTTCTCGTCGCTGGCGCCGGCTCTCGGCGAGCTGTTCGAGGCCGCGCCGGCCCGCGGGCGGATCCTCTACGGCTTCGCCGAGCACGACCTCACCACCACCTACCTCGGCACCTCGACCGGGCTGCGGCTGCGCCACAGCCAGCCCACCGGCAAGATCGAGCTGACCGGCCGCGCCCCGGACGGCACCCGCTCGGCCTGGGCGGGCAGCTCGACGCGCGACTTCAGCGACGTGGACGCCCATGCGCTGGAGGCCGCCGTGGCGCAGCGGCTGGCGTGGTCCGAGCGCCGCATCGAGCTGCCGGCCGGCCGCTACGAGTCGATCCTGCCGCCCTCGGCGGTCGGCGACCTGATGACCTACCTGTACTGGAGCTCGGTGGCGCTGGACGCGCACGAGGGCCGGACCGTCTTCAGCCGCCCGGGAGGCGGCACCCGCATCGGCGAGCGGCTGACCGACGTGCGGGTCAACCTGCGCAGCGACCCGGCGCTGCCAGGACTGGAGTGCTCGCCGTTCCTGGCCACCGGCATGTCCAGCCGGCACGCCTCGATCTTCGACAACGGCTTCGGGATCGGACCGACGGACTGGCTGCGCGACGGCAAGGTCGCCGCGCTGGTGCAGACGCGCCACTCCGCGCGCGTGACCGGCCTCGAGCCCACGCCCTTCGTCGACAACCTCCTGCTGGAGGGGCCTGACGGCGGTCGCGGGCTGGACGACATGGTCGCGGCCACCCGCCGGGGGCTGCTGCTCACCTGCCTGTGGTACATCCGCGAGGTCGATCCGCAGACGCTGCTGCTGACCGGCCTCACCCGGGACGGCGTCTTCATGGTGGAGGACGGCGAGGTCGTCGGGGTGGTCAACAACTTCCGCTTCAACGAGAGCCCGGTCGACCTGCTCGCGCGCCTGAGCGAGATCGGCGCCGCCGAGCCGGCCCTGCCACGGGAGTTCGGCGACTACTTCACCCGCTGCGCCATGCCGCCGGTCCGCGTCGGCGACTTCAACATGAGCTCAGTCAGCCCGGCCTCGTAGTGACTGCCAGCGGGCACGCCAGCGAGCCAGCGTCCCTGGCCGGTTCAGCTCGCGCAGGAGCTGTTCTCGTCGCTGCGAGACCCGCAGGCGGTCCTCCTGGATCGCGCTTCAGGCCTGCGAGCCGATGTAGCTCGGTTGGACGATCATGCGACCACGGTAGCGCGCCCGCGAGCGGCGGCGTCAGTCCTGTGGCCCAGCGCCCTGCGCGCCGCCGGCGCCATCAGGGGAGTCCCTCGACGGCGGCGGCGGTCAGCTCGTCCAGGCCTGCCAGCACCAGGCCGGCGGCGTCCTCGGCGTCAGCGGCGAGGGGATAGCGCTCGCCCGGCACGGCGATGACCCGCATGCCGGCGGCGGCCGCCGAGCGCACCCCGTTGCTGGAGTCCTCCACCGCCACGCAGGCCGCGGGCGGCACACCCAGCCGCGCGGCGGCCTCGAGGTAGACATCCGGCGCGGGCTTGCCGCGGCCCACCTGCTCGGTGGAGATCCGAACCTCGAACAGCCCGTCCAGCCCGGCGAGGCTGAGAACCAGGTCGATCAGCCGCGGCGGGGAGGAGCTGGCGAGTGCGAGCGGCCAGCGCGCGCCAAGGCGCCGGACCGCCGCCACGGCACCGGGCAGCAACGGCGGCCGCTCGCCGTAGCGCTCCCCCACCAGGTCGACCACCTCATCGGCGACCGCCTCGGGCGGCCGCTCCACGCCGAGCTCACCGGAGAGGTAGGTGGCCCACTCCGGGGTGCTCATGCCCATCAGGCGGTCCTGGCTGTCCGGCTGCCAGCGGCCGTGGTGCCTGGCGACGTAGTCGCGCCGCACCTCCTCCCAGACCGGCTCGGAGTCGATCAGCACGCCGTCCAGGTCGAAGATCACCGCCGCCGTCCGTCCAGCCATGCACGTCCCTCCCGCGCTCGTCGCTCACCGCTCGCTCCCCGGCGCACCTTGACAGCCGCAATCGTGTACCGCCAATCATGGAGGGTCGGTCGAGGGGAGGCCCATGCGCTTCAGGTCCAGGGAGGGTGGCAGCGACCAGCGCTGCCGCCTGTTCTACGCCAGCGACATCCACGGCTCGGACCGCTGCTTCCGGAAGTGGGTCAACGCGGCCCGCGTCTACCAGGTCGACGCGCTGGTCTTCGGCGGCGACGTCGCGGGCAAGATCGTCGTGCCGATCGTGCGTTTCTCCGACGACCGGCATGTGGTCGAGATGCACGGGCGCACCCTCGAGCTGGCCGCCGGCGAGGAGCTGGAGGCGGTCCGCTCCCAGATCCGCGCCTCGGGCCGCTACGACGTCGTCCTCGGCCCGGACGAGAAGCGGCGCTTCGACCAGAGCCCCGAGCTGGTCGCGAGCGAGCTGTTCCCCTCGGCGATGCGGCAGAGCGTCCGCTCGTGGCTGCGGCTGGCCGAGGAGCGGCTGGAGGCGGCTGGCGTCCCGGCCTTCGTGATGCTCGGCAACGACGACTACCCCGAGCTGGCCGGCCTGCTCGACGGCAAGTGGCTGCGCTACGTCGAGGAGCAGGTGGTCGAGCTGCCCGGCGGCTTCGAGATGATCTCGCTCGGCTACTCCAACCGCACCCCCTGGGACAGCCCGCGGGAGCTGGACGACGACGAGCTGGGCGCGCGGGTCGAGGCGCTGGCCGAGCAGCTCAAGGACCCCGGGCAGGCGGTGTTCAACCTGCACTGCCCGCCCCATGGCACCCACCTGGACCAGGCCGCCCTGCTGGACGACCAGTTCCGGCCCCGCAGCGAGGGCGGTCAGGTGCTGACCGGCCCGGTGGGCAGCGCCGCGGTGCGCCGGCTGATCGAGCGTTACCAGCCGCTGCTGGGGCTGCACGGGCATATCCACGAGTCCCCGGGCGCACAGCGTCTCGGCCGCTCGTTCGTGCTCAACCCGGGCAGCGAGTACGGCGACGGGGTGCTGCGCGGCGCGCTGATCACCCTCGACCGCGGGAAGGGCGTGCGCTCCTGGCAGCTCGTCCAGGGGTAGCGCCGCCGGCGGCGCTCAGGATCGGCTCGGACGCCGCCGCCTGCGTCGGGTCGAGGCCCGGGGGACCAGCTCGGCGGGGAGACGGCGGTTCTCGGGCACGACGGAACGCTCCACGATGGCGATCAACAACTCGACCGCGGCTGCGCCGAGCCGGTGCGGCCAGAGCCTGATGCTGGTGAGCCGCGGGTGCGAGCGACGCGCCAGCATGGTGTCGTCGACACCCGCGACCCCGAGGTCGCGCGGCACCCGCAGGCGCAGCTCGTGGGCGGCGCGGAGCACTCCGATCGCCAGGCGGTCCGTCGCGGCGACGATGGCGTCAGGTGGCCGTGGTTGGCTCAGCAGCCGCAGGGCGAGCAGAAAGCCGTGTTCATCGGAGAAATGGTCGCCGCGCACGATGCTCACCTCGCCGCCGCGCTCCCGCACCTCCCGCTCGAAGCTCTCCTCCAGATCCTGGCGGTAGGAGATGGCACTTTTCTCTGAGATCAGCGCGGGGCGCTCGTAGCCCTGTTCCTCGAGGTGGGCCATGAGCTGTGCGATGCTGCGGCGATGGTCGTTGTCGACCCAGGGCACGTCGTCGGACTTGAGGTAGCGGCCAGCGGTCACCAGCGGGACCCGGCGCTCCAGCAGCATCGGGATCAGGGTGCCGTCGTCGGTGGGGTCCGCCACGATGACCCCGTCGAAGCGGCGCTCCTTGAGCGCCAGCTTGAGCGGGAACTTGGCCTCCAGCGAGGCGGGGATCAGCAGGAACCCGTAACCGGCCTCGGCGGCCGCGGCCGACAACCCTTCGAGCATCATCGGAAAGTAGGGGTTCAGCATGAGCGAGTCGACCTCGAACGGGAAGTGCAGCCCGATGGTCATGGTCCGGCCGGTCGCAAGCCCCCGCGCCGCTCGGTGCGGCTGGTAGCGCAGGCGCTCGGCAGCGGCGACCACGCGGCGCCGCGTCTCCGGTGCCACCGGCCGTTTTTCGGAGAACACGTGCGAGACGGTCGTGATCGATACGCCGGCCTCGCGCGCCACCTCGTCGATACTCGCCATGATTGACCCCCTGATGTCTTGCTCATCCTAAAGTGGAGGGATACGTACCTGCAGCCCCCTCGTCACGGCTGTGGATGGCGGATGGTGCAGATGAACGGGAGGATCGACGGCGCGGCGGCCAGGAGGAACCTGGCGCTGCTGCAGGAGGGACGGCGCCTGGTCGAGCTCGGCCGCCGCGCCGGCCTGACCCTGCGGCTCCTCGGTGGGGTGGGCATCCTCGCCCACTGCCCCGCCGCGCTCGACCGCGGCGGCATCCGCGAGATCGCCGACCTTGACGTGGTCGTCGGCGACCGCCAGGGCCGCGCCCTCGGCCGGGTGCTCGAGGACGGCGGCTACCGGCCGGAAGCGCGCTTCAACGCGCTGCACGGCGACCGGAGGATGCTCTTCCACGGGCCGCTCGGCCAGCTCGACGTGCTGGTCGGCACCTTCGAGATGTGCCACACCATCCGGCTCGGCTCCAGGCTGGCGCTGGACCAGCCCACCGTCACCGTCAGCGACCTGCTGCTCACCAAGCTGCAGATCGTCGAGCTGAACGAGAAGGACGCGCGCGATGCGCTGGCGCTGCTCGGCGAGCACGACCTGCGGCGCGCGGAGGGCGACGCCGTCAACCTCGACTACCTCGACGAGCTGGCCGCGACCGACTGGGGGCTGTGGCGTACCGTCACAGGCACTCTGAGCAGGCTGCGCGAGCTGACCGAGGATGGCGCCGTCAACGACAGGATCGACGCGATCTGCGCCTCGCTCGACAGCGTCCCCAAGACGATGAGGTTCAGGCTGCGGGCAAGGGTCGGCGAGCGGGTCCCGTGGTACGTGCTCCCGGACGAGGTGCGCTGATGAGCAGACTGTCAACCTGCTCGCCCAGGGTCTGGAGAAGAGGAGCGGTCCGATGACGAGACTTGACGATCACGTTGCGGTCGACGACTTCCTGCGCGGCGCGAACTTCCTTTCGGCGTCCGGCGGCGGCGACCCGGCCGAGCAGCGCGAGCTGCTCCACGATGACCTCGCCCGCGGTCTCGAGCTGGGCTGGTCCCCGATCGACCCCGGCACCGACGAGCTGCTCTGCACCGCCTGCTTCTCCGGCTCGGTCGCGCCCGGGACCTTCGACGACTCGCCCGAGGCGTGGGCCCTCGCGCCCGGCGAGCGCATCAAGCGGCCCATGGTCGAGGCGATCCGCGACCTCGAGGACCACCTGGGCAGGCCGATCGCCGGCCTGGTCTCGATCGAGATCGGCGGCATCAACAGCGGCGCGATCCTGGACGCCGCCGCCAACCTCGGCAAGAAGCTGGTCGACGGCGACTACGCCGGCCGTGCCATCCCCGAGGTGCACGCCTCCACCCCGCACGTGTACGGGGTGCAGGTGCTGCCATGGGCGCTCTGCGACGAGTTCGGCAACCGCCTGCTGATGCGCGGCGCCGCGTCCGACGCCTTCGCCGAGCGCATCAGCAAGTTCCTCGCCCAGGCATCCTTCGGGCTGATCGGCTGCGCCCTGGTGCCGCTGCCCGCCCGGGAGGTCGCCAGGATCCTGGTGCCCGACACCCTCAGCGAGTGCCTCGGGCTCGGCGGGGCCATCCGCGTCGCGCGCGAGCGGGGCGACGACCCGGTCCGCGCGGCCGCCGGCGCGCTCGACGGCTGGGTGCTGTTCAAGGGCGCCATCGCCAGCCGCGAGTGGACCGATACCGGCTACATGGAGGGCTTCCACACGATCGACGGCGAGGGCGAGTTCCATGGCCACACCCTCAAGTTGTGGTTCAAGAACGAGAACCACCTGTCCTGGCTCGATGGGCAGCTCTACGTGTGCAGTCCCGACCTCATCGAGGTGTGCCACGCCGACACGGCCGAGCCCCTGGTCAACACCTACCTCCAGGTCGGCGACCGGGTCGCGGTGGTGGGGCGGCGCCGCCGCGCGGCCTTCGACTCCGAGGCGGGGCTGGCCGCGCTGGGTCCGCGGCACTTCGGCTGGGATCTCGACTTCATCCCGATCGAGAAGCTGACCGCCCCACGCTGAGCGCGACGTCGGGCACCGCTGGAGCGTCGCCACCCATCCAGGTAGCCGTCCACCTCGATCATGCCGCGATCACCGCGGGGTGGACGCTTGGACCCAGCCGTCGACCAGGTCGTCGAGGGTGTCCAGCGGGACCGGGCCAGCGGTCAGCACGGTGTCGTGGAACCCCCTGAGGCCGAAGCGCGGGCCCAGCCGCTCGCGGGCCCGCTCGCGCAGAGCGCGGATGCGCAGCCGGCCCACCATGTACGCGGTGGCCTGCCCGGGCCAGGCGATGTAGCGGTCGATCTCGTTGTCGACGTTGCTCTGCGACAGCGCGGTGTTGTCGCGCATGAAGGCCACCGCCCGGTCGCGGCTCCATCCCAGGTGGTGCATGCCGGTGTCGACCACCAGGCGGCAGGCGCGCCAGGCGTCGAAGGAGAGCATGCCGAACCGCTCGAGGTCGCCGGAGTACAGGCCCAGCTCGTCGCACAGGCGCTCGGTGTACAGCGCCCAGCCCTCGCAGTAGGCGGTCACGTAGGCGAAGCGGCGGAACTCCGGAAGGCCCGCGAGCCGCTGCGCCAGCGCGAACTGCAGGTGGTGCCCTGGCACGCTCTCGTGGAAGGTGAGCGCCTCGTACTCGAAGCGCGGGCGCGTGGAGGGCGCGTAGGTGTTGACGTTGTAGATGCCCGGCCGGGTGCCGTCGGCGGTGGCGGGCAGGTAGTAGCCGAGCACCGAGTCCTTCGCCTCGACCGGGTCGATCGCCTCCACCACGCAGGGGACGATGTCGTAGGGGTGGAAGGCGTCGGGCGTGGCCTCCTCGGCTCGCCGCAGCGCGTCGCGGGCGGTGGCGAGGATCTCGTCGCCGCTGCCGAACCGCAGCGAGGTGTCTGTCCGCAGGCGCTCGAGGACGTCTCCGACCTGATCGGTGCCGAGCACCCGGCCGCCCAGGTCGGCGAGCTCTTCGCGGAGGCCGTCAAGCAGCTCGAGGCCGGTCTGGTGGATCTGCTCAGGGGTGAGGTCGGTGGTGGTGTGCGCCCGCACCGCGGCGGCATACCCCGCGGCGCCTCCGGCGAGGTGGCAGACGCCGACGTGGTCGTCGTCGCGGGCGACCGGGAGGAGTTCCCGCGCCAGCGCCACCCGGTAGCGGCGCAGCGCCGGGCGCACCATCGTGTCGACGATGACGGCGGCCTCGCGGCGCCAGGCGTCGGCGTCCACCCCCGCCGGCGGAGCGGGCCGCAGCAGCGGGTCCTCGCCCAGGTCGCTGGCCAGATACGCGTCGAGCTGGGCGATCGCCTGCCGCACGCCGCGGGCGGGCGGGAAGCGCCCCTCCGCCTTGGCCTCGCGGTGCCGCTCGAGCACACCGTCCAGGTACCCGCTGAGCTTCCGGCAGCGCTCCAGGTAGTCCCGGGCCCGCCCGGCGTCGCTGAGCGGGGCGCGCGGGACCACGGCGAACAGCCGGGTCTGCGCGCCGACCGTGGTCGCGGTCACCGCGACCTCGGACAGCCGCGACGCCAGCTCGGCGCGCCGGTCGGCGATGGTCCGCAGGAGCATCGATCGGGTGACCCGCTCGCCGGGGTCCAGGGTGACCGGGTCGATGGCGCCGGCCCGGGTGGCGATGCGGTCCAGCTCGGCGAGGTGGGCGTCCTCCGCCTCCCGGCTCGGGTCCGGCAGTTCGGCGTCGTGGCCGGGCACGCCGAACTCGGTGGCGGTGAGCGGGTCCGCCGCCATCCAGCGGCGGAAGTAGTCGTCGGCGATACGGGCGAGATCGATGTCCATGGCAGCCTTCCGACGATGGGACCTCGTTGTCGCAACGCATCCATAGGATGGCACGCCACCGACCACGGGTGCTGCCTGCGCCTCAGCCCTTCACGGCGCCGAGCGATTTCGCACGGTGCTCGAGCCGATCGGGACATTTTGCCTGTAGTGTGCCTGTGGCAGATGTGGCAGCGCTTCGCCGGCCGAACTCACACCAAAGGAAGACCCACCATGGATTGGAAGCTTGAACTGGTGGCGGTTCCCGTCTCAGACGTGGACCGCGCGAAGGCCTTCTACACCGAGCAGGTTGGCTTCAATGCAGACTATGACCACAAGGTCAGCGATGAGATTCGCTTCGTCCAGCTGACGCCTCCGGGGTCGGCCTGCTCGATCGCCCTGGGTACCGGGATCGTGAACACGCCGCCGGGCTCCGTCCAGGGCTTGCAGCTGGTCGTCTCAGACATCAACGCCGCGCGTGCGGAGCTCGTCGAGCGGGGGGTGGAGGCCGGCGAGGTCCAGGAGTTCGCCTGGGGCTCGTTCGTGTTCTTCACGGATCCGGACGGCAACGGCTGGGCCGTGCAGCAGATTCCCGCTCGCGATTAGCCCGCGATCAGGCCGGCGGGGGGAGCGGCCGGCGCGCCACGGGTGTCGCATTGACGATCGAGGTGGTCGTGCGGCCCAGCGGCGTGAAGCGGTCCAGGATCGGCTCGAGCTCATCGATGGAGCGCAGGTACAGCTTGAGGAGGAAGCAGTCCTCGCCGGTGATGCGGTAGCACTCGGTGACCTCGGGTAGCTGGCGAGCGGCATCAGGGATCAGCTTGAGGTCACGCGTGCTCGGGCTGACCCTGACGATGGCGCAGATGGTGTAGCCGAGCGCGCGCGGCTCGACCTCGGCTTGGAAGCGGAGAGCGCCGCTGTCGGCGAGCCGGCGCAGCCGCTCAGCCACCGCTGGCGGGGACAGTCCGACCCGCCGCCCGAGCTCGGCGACCCGGAGCCTGGCGTCGCCGTACAGCTCCACGACGATGCGCCGGTCGATGTCGTCGAGCGGATCGAAAGCCTGCCGCTCGTTGTTCCGTTGTTCCGACGGCATCTCGCTTCATCCTCTGATGTTCTGTCATTCATTTCGGCGCACTACCTTCGTAGGATGCATCCGTGAACAACACCGCGCAAGCGCTGACCGTTCCCGACCGCCGGACCGGCGACACGGCACCGCGGCGGCCGCCGCGGCTCCAGGCATACGCACCGCAGTCGTTCTTTGCGGTCAGCGCGGTGTTCCACTACCTCGGCCCGGCGTTTGCGGTGCTGCTGTTCGCCCACCTCGACGTGCTCGGGGTGGCATGGCTGCGGATCGCGACCGCGGCGGCGGTGTTCGCGGTGTGGCGTCGCCCCTGGCGGCTGCTCGCCCGCGGGGACCGGCGCGGGCTCATGCTGCTCGCTCAGCTTGGGGCCGTGCTGGCCGCCATGAACGTGCTGTTCTACCTCGCGGTGGCGCGGCTGCCGCTGGCGACCGTGGGCGCCATCGAATTTCTCGGGGTGGTGCTACTGGCAACCGCGGGCGCCAAGACGCCACGCAACGCCGCGGCGCTCGCGCTCACCGTCTGCGGCGTGGCCGCGCTCGCCGACCTGCGCCTCGCCGGGCAGCCGCTCGGGTTCGCGTGCGCCTTCGGCAACTGCGCGCTGTTCGTGCTCTACGTGGTGCTCGGGCACCGGGTCGCCAACAACGACGCCGGCACCGCCACCGGCGCGATGAGCGGGATCGACCAGCTCGGCGCGGCGATGCTGGTCGCCGCCGTGGCGGTGACGCCGGTGGGGCTCGGCGGCGCCCTGGCGGCGTTCGCGCACCCAGTGCTGCTGCTGGCGGGCGTTGGCGTGGGGCTGTGCTCCTCGGTGATCCCCTACGTCACCGACCAGCTCGCGATGGCGAGGCTGCCCCGCGCCAGCTTCGCCCTGCTGCTGGCGCTGCTGCCGATGCTCGGCACGATCATCGGCGCGATCGTGCTGCGCCAACCGCCCACGGGCCAGGATCTGCTCGGCATCGCGCTGGTCGTCGCCGGCGTCGCGCTCCACCAGGTCCCGGCGCATGAAAGACTCCGTCGTGATGCCACTGTCTGAGGAGGCGGTATGCAGTATGCGCGGCTGGGATCGTCGGGTCTGAAGGTCTCACGGGTCGCCCTCGGGATGATGAGCTACGGCTCCAAGGCCGAACGCGAGTGGCATCTGAGCGAGGACGAGGCCGAGCCGGTCGTGCGCCGCGCGGTCGAGGCCGGCGTGACCTTCTTCGACACCGCCGACGTCTACTCCGACGGCATGACCGAGGAGATCACCGGCCGGCTGCTCGCCAAGCTGTTCCCGCGACGCGACGATTACGTGCTGGCCACCAAGATCTTCTTCCCGATGGGTCCGGGCCCCAACGACCGCGGGTTGTCCCGCAAGCACGTCCTGGCCGGCATCGACGACTCGCTGCGCCGGCTGGGGACCGACCACGTCGACCTGTACCAGATCCACCGCTGGGACGACGAGACCCCGATCGAGGAGACGATGGCGGCGCTCCACGACGTGGTGCGGGCGGGCAAGGCGCGCTACATCGGGGCGTCCAGCATGTACGCCTGGCAGTTCGCCAAGGCGCAGCACACCGCCCAGGCGGCCGGCTGGACCCGGTTCGCGTCGATGCAGAACCACTACAACCTGGTGTACCGGGAGGAGGAGCGGGAGATGATCCCGCTGTGCCTGGACCAGGGCGTGGGCTGCATCCCGTGGAGCCCGCTGGCGCGCGGGCTGCTGGCGGGCACCCGCGAGCGGGGAGGCGAGCAGCGTACCGTCCGGGCCGGCAGCGACCCGCTCGCCGACTCGATGTACGTCGACGACGACTTCGACGTCGTCGACGCGGTCCGCGCGGTCGCCGCCGAGCGCGGCCTGCGGCCGGCGCAGATCGCGCTTGCCTGGCTGCTCGGCAAGCCCGCCGTGACCGCACCGATCGTCGGGGCGACCAGGCTGGGCCACCTGGAGGACGCGATCGCCGCGGTCGACGTGACCCTGAGCGAGGAGGAGGTCGCCCGCCTGGAGGCCCCCTACCGCCCCCACCCGGTCCTCGGCCACCACTGACCGTGTGGCAAGGCGCTCCTTCAAAGTCGCTCCCTCCCGTAGCAGCGGAGGATCGCCTGGACCGAGCGGTCCACGTCTTCTTCGTCGGTCGACCAGTTGGAGACCGAGATCCGCATCACCTGCATCCCCCGCCACGTGGCTCCCCCCATCCAGCACGTCCCCTCTCGCTGGACCGCGGCGATGACCCGGCGGGTGAGATCGTCGTCGTCTCCGAAGCGCACCAGGACCTGGTTGAGGACCACGTCGTTGAGGACGCGCACGCCGCCGGTCCCCGCCAGGGCGTCGGCGAACCGCCGGGCCAGCGCGCAGCACCGGTCGACGAGCTCGGCGACGCCCGAGGCACCCAGCGAGCGGAGGGCCGCCCACACGGCGAAGCCGCGGGCACGCCGCGAGAGCTCGGGGTTCCAGTCCATCGGGTCCCGCTCCTGCCCCGCCGCCTGGGGGAAGTAGCTGGCGCTGCCCGTCATCGCGGTCATCGCGGCGCGGTGGGCCGCTGGGTGCGCGCAGATGGCGATGCCGGAGTCGTAGGGGACGTTCAGCCATTTGTGGGCGTCCGTGGCCCAGGAGTCGGCGCGCTCCACCCCCCGGGTCAGGGGGCGGAGGGAGGGGCTCGCGGCCGCCCACAGCCCGAAGGCCCCGTCGACGTGCACCCAGGCGCCGCGCTCGTGGGCGATCTTGCAGATCTCGCCGACGGGATCGAGGGCCCCGGTGTTGATGTTGCCCACCTGGGCGCAGACGATCGCCGGTCCGCAGCGACCGCGGAGCGCCCCGGCCAGGGCGTCGGGCCGCATCCGCCCCTGCCCGTCCGCCTCCACCTCCCGGAGGCAGGCCGTCCCCAGCCCGAGGAACCGCAGGGCCCGGTCCACCGTCACGTGCCGCTCCCGTCCGACGACCACGGTCAGGGGCGGCGCTGCCACCAGGCCGTCTGTCTCGACGTCCCAGCCGGCGCGGCGCAGCACGGCGTTCCGGCCGGCGGCCAGGCCGGTGAAGTGGGCCATCTGGGCGCCCGTCACCAACCCCACGGAGGCGTCTGGGGGTAGATCGAACAGCTTGAGGAGCCACGACGCGGCGGTCTCCTCGGCAACCGCGGCGGCGGGAGCGATGGCGTGGAAGCCCGCGCACTGATCCCAGGCCGCCGTCAGCCACTCCGCACCGATGCAGGCGGGGAGCGCCCCTCCGATCACGAAGCCGAAGAAGCGGCCGCTCGTGGTGGCGAGCAGCCCCCGGTCGGCCGCCTTGGCCAGCTCAGCGACGACCGCCTTGGGGTCGCTCGGGGCCTCGGGTAGGGGTCCACCGAGACCCTCGCGAAGCTCCTCCAGGGTGGCGGGTGCCTGGATCTCCCGGCCGGGCAGGTCCCGGAGGAACCTCAGCGCCTCGCTGCTGGCGCCCTCGAGCAGGGCCTGCCAATCATGCGTCAGCATTGCACTCTTGCGGCTCTCACCCAATCTCCCTTCGCGCGGGTCCGACGTGGGGCGGCACCCGGTCGGGCAGAAACCTAGCCGGACGCACCAGGTTCGGTCTTGTACAGTCTTGCTCCCGGCAACAGTGAATCCGGCGCCCGATTGCCTCCGGCTTCCCCTGCTACGCTGGTCTCAGTGGCGAGAGCATCCGGCTCCCAATCACCCGACATCGCTCGGATGTGGCGGGCAGAAGACCTCGGCGGCCTGGAGCTTCTCAGAGCCACCCTCACGGAGTTCGCCTTCCGCCCGCACGCGCACGAAGAGTTCTTCATCGCCCTCACCGAGGAAGGCCTCGCCACGCCCACCTACCGGGGAGACACCCACGTGATCGGCCCCGGCGACCTGCTCGTGCTCAACCCCGAGGAGGCCCACGCCGGCGGTCCCCCGGCGGAGGGTTCCTGGACGTACCGGGCCCTCTACCCCCGCCCGGCCCTCATGCGCGAGATCATCGAGATCATGACGGGATTCCCCGGAGACAGGCCCACGATGCCCGAGTTCGGCGGGGATATCGTGCGGGATCCTGAGGTGGCGGCGCGTCTCCACCGTTTCCACAGGCTCTCGGAGCGGCCCGGGTCGACCATACTCGAACGGGAATCTCATCTCACAGAGGCCCTCGTGCTGCTGGTCGGCCGCCACGCGGCACCCCCGCAGGCGCCCAGATCGCCCGGCCGGGAGCGCAGAGCGGTCCGCCTCAGCCGGGAGTACCTGGAGGAGCATGCAGCGGAGAACGTGACGCTGGAAGCCCTGGCCCGGTTCGCCGGCCTCAGCCCCTTCCACCTGTGCCGTGTCTTCCGGGAGGCCGTGGGAATGACGCCCCATGCGTACCAGACGCAGGTTCGGGTACGGCGCGCCAAGTCCCTCCTGAGGGCGGGGCTGCCGATCACGCTCGTCGCCGTGCAGGCGGGCTTCTACGACCAGGCGCACTTCACCCGGAACTTCAAGCGCATCGTGGGCCTGACCCCGGGGCGGTACGTCAAGGATGCGGCGACCTGAGCGGCACCGCGGCGTCTTGACAGCTTCGGTGCCCGGGTCGACCATTCGATAGATTTCGAATAATGATCGTTGGACTTCGGATCTGGGAACGGAAGGATGCTGCACGTTCGGGCGGTGGCTCCCGCCGAGGCGGGGCTCGAGGTCGAGGTCGAGGCGGCCGGCGCCTACGAGCTGCTGATCGAGCTGGCGGTGCTGACCGGGGCGCGCTACCCGGAGGCGCTGGACGGCGAGCGACTGCGCTGGCTGGAGGCCGCCAAGGCGGCGATTCCGGGCCCGCTGCGCAGGGCGATCGCCCGCGTCGGCGACTCCTCGGGAGAGGTGTGGCTGCACCTGCTCGGCCTTGCGATGGAGGCGCCGCGCCCACGGGACGCCGAGGCCCTGCTCGCGCAGGTCGAGGCGACCGACCCGCTGGTGGTCCGCCGGCACCTGCTCGGCGCCTTCGTGCCGGCGTGGCGGCGCTACCTGGACCCGGCGGTGCTGCTGGCCGCCGCGGAGGGCGACCGCGCCGCCCAGGCCCGCCTGCTGGCCGACGACCGCTACTACGGCGGCAGCGTCGAGGCGGCGCTCTCGGTGCTGCTGCCGCTCGGGGCGCGCGAGACCAGGAGCCGGCTGCTCGCCGTGCTGCGCGGCTGGCACGAGGCGTCCTTCGCCGCGCGCGAGCAGGTCGCCACCGGGCTGCTGGCGCGCGATGCCGCCGCCAAGCGGGCGCTGGCCGGCCTGGTCGCGCCCGAGCGCCTGATCGAGCTGGCCACCGGCGGCTATACCTACGAGCGCGAACCGGAGTGCCCGCGTGTGCTGCTGCTCCCCCAGCTCGCCGCACGGCCATGGCTGCTGCTCTGCCAGCACCGCGCCACCCGGGTCATCTGCTACCCGGCCGAGGCGGCCGGCGGCGCCCACGAGGTCCGCGACAGGCTGCTGCGGCTCGGCCGCGCGCTCGGCGACGAGCAGCGGCTGCGCATCCTCACAGTGCTCGCGGCCGGCGACCGCGGCCTCGAGGCGCTGGCCGCCGAGCTCGGGCTCGCCAGGTCCACCGTCCACCACCACCTCACGCTGCTGCGGGCTGCTGGGCTGGTCGGCCTGCGCGGCAACGCGCGCCGCTACCGGTACGCGCTGCGCCGCGAGGCCGCCGGCGAGGGCTCCGCGCTGCTGGCGACCTTCCTCGCCGCGGCACCGTGATCTCGAGAGGAGTGACCATGCGCTACCGGCTGTTCGGCAGGAGCGGCCTGCGCGTCGCCGAGCTGGCCCTCGGCACGATGACCTTCGGCGAGGACTGGGGTTGGGGCGCGTCCCCTGACGAGTGCCGGCGCATGCTCGACGCCTACGCGGAGGCCGGCGGCAACTTCATCGACACCGCCAGCAACTACACCGACGGCGCCAGCGAGCGGATCGTCGGCGAGCTGGTCGCCGGCGACCGCGACCGCTGGGTGATCGCCACCAAGTACACCCTCACCAGCCGGCGCGAGGACCCCAACGCCGGCGGCAACCATCGCAAGAGCATGGTCCGCTCGCTGGAGACGAGCCTGCGCAGGCTCGCCAGCGACTACGTCGACCTGCTGTGGCTGCACATGTGGGACGGTATGACCCCGATCGAGGAGGTCCTGCGCGCGCTGGACGACCAGGTGCGCGCCGGCAAGGTCCTCTACGTCGGCATCTCCGACACCCCCGCCTGGGTGGTCAGCCGCGGCCTCACCCTGGCCGAGCTGCGCGGCTGGACCCCCTTCACCGGGCTGCAGATGCCCTGGTCGCTGGCGGACCGCGAGGTCGAGCACGAGCACCTGCCGATGGCCGCCGCGCTGGACCTGGCGGTGACCCCGTGGGGCATGCTCGAGGGCGGCGCCCTCACGGGCAAGTACCTGGCCTCGGCGGCGGGGCCGGCACGCTACGCGCCCGCCGACGTCGGCGAGCGGACCAACCGGGTCGCGGCGGAGGTCCTGGCGGTCGCCGGGGCGGTGGGCCGGCCGCCCGCCCAGGTCGCCATGGCCTGGGTCCGCCAGCAGGCGCCCGGCTGCGTGGTGATCCCGATCGTGGGCGCCCGCACGGCCGAGCAGCTCCGCGGCAACCTCGGCTGCCTCGACCTCACGCTCGAGCCGGAGCAGCTCGCCCGGCTGGAGGCGGCCGCCGCGTACCAGCCGGGGTTCCAGCGCTCGTTCCTGGAGAGCGAGGGGGTCCGGGGGCTGATCTTCGGCGATACCTTCGCGCGGATCGACGACCACCGTGCCCTGCCGCGCAGGCTCAGCCGCACCTCCTAGGGCGCCAGCCTCTCGAGGGCGATCTCGGCGCGGCGCAGCGCCTCGGCGGGGCCGGTGGCGGGCGAGACGATCTCGGGGTCGTAGTTCATGTCGAGGAAGACCTCGGTCACGCCCTGCTCGCGGAGATCGTCGAGGTCGCGGCGGATCTCGTCGAAGGAGCCGGTGAGCGGCGGCCGCGCCGGGTCGCCGGCCGGCCGAACCCGCAGCGGGCCGCGGGAGACGAAGCGCAGCGCCGCCGGGTCGCGGCCGGCCTCGCGCGCGGCCTGCCGCACGATCTCGATCGAGTCGCCGATGCTCTTGAGGTCGGCGCCACTGCTCGAGGTCCAGCCGTCGGCGAGGCGGCCGGCACGGCGCAGGGCTGCCTCGGCGGCGCCGCCGAGCAGCAGCGGCGGGTGCGGGCGCTGCACGGGCTTGGGCTCCACGCGCGAGCGCGGGATCTGGTAGAAGTCGCCGTGGAACTCCACCACCTCCCGGGTCCACAGCGCCCGCAGCGCCGCGATGAACTCCTCGGCGCGGGCGCCGCGGCGCTGGTAGGGAACGCCGACGGCGGCGTACTCCTGCCTGGACCAGCCGATCCCGAGGCCGACGTCGAGGCGGCCGCGGGAGAGGACGTCCAGGGTGGTGAGCTGCTTGGTGAGCGTGGCCGGCGCGAAGAACGGGATGTTCACCACGGACAGGCCGAGGCGGATACGGCTGGTGTGCCCGGCGACGAAGGCGAGCGGCACGATCGCGTCCAGCACGCTGCGGTAGGCGGGCGCCGCTGCGCGCTCGTCCGGCGGCTCAGGGACCAGCAGCCGCTGGAAGGTCCACAGCGAGTGGTAGCCGAGCTCCTCGGCACGCCGCACCAGCCGGAGCTGGTTGTCCGGCGTCGCCCACGCTCCTGAGATCGGGATCCCGAAACCGAGCTGCACGCAGTATCCCTCCCGCCGCCGCATCACGTCCCCGCCCAGACCAGCTCCAGAGTACCGTCACGCATGGCCGGCCCGACAAAGGAGACAGCGTGAAGGTCTTCCTCTCGTTCGACATGGAGGGCATCGCGGGTATCGTCGACTGGCGGCAGTGCATCGGCGACGGGCCTGCCTATCAGCTCGGGCAGCAGCTCACCCTGGGCGAGGTCAACGCGGCGATCGACGGCGCGGTCGAGGCCGGCGCCGACGAGGTGGTGGTCAACGACTCCCACTGGACCATGCAGAACCTGCCGCCGCACGAGCTGCGTGGCGAGGCCGGCTACATCGCCGGCCGGCACAAGCCGCTGTACATGATGCAGGGCCTGGACACCAGCTTCGGCGCGTGCCTGTTCGTCGGCTACCACGGCTCGATCAGCGGCGAGAGCGCGGTGCTGTCCCACACCTACAACCCCGCGGTGATCAGCCACGTGGAGCTGAACGGCACGCGGGTCGGCGAGAGCGGCATCAACGCCCTGGTGGCGCTGCACGCCGGGGTGCCGGTGGCGCTGGTCAGCGGCGACCGCCAGACGGCCGAGGAGGCCAAGGCCCTGCTGCCGGGCGCGGAGCTGGTGGTCGTCAAGGAGTCGCTCACCCGCTTCGCCGCCCACAACCTGCACCCCGACGCGGCCCGCCGGCTGGTCCGCGAGGGCGCGCGGCGAGCAGTGCGGCGCGCCGGCGCGCTCACCCCACCCGCCATCGACCTGCCCGCCCGCCTGGAGCTGTGGCTGCAGACCGCCGACATGGCCGAGATGGCCACCTGGATCCGCGGCGTCGATCGAAGCGGCCTGCGGTCGGTGCTGATCGAGGGCGACGACCCACTGCAGCTCTACCGCTCCTTCGTCGGCGTGGTCTACCTCACCCGCGTCGCCGAGGGCCGCTGAGCATGATCCAGATCGCCCTCGCCACGCCGAGGCGGCGGCGTTGACACCCGCGCGGCCGATGGTCCCGATCTCGCGGGAGCAGCTTGCCACGCTGGAGCACTGGTTCATCCCCGACCGGCCGGGGCCGCTCGTCGGGCTGCACGTCATCCGCACCGGCAGCGGGACCTGCCTGGCCGACCGCTGGCCGCAACCGCACGCGCTGCTGGTGGAGACCGGGGCGAACTACTCGCTGGCCGGCGCCCCGGAGGCGCTGGCGCCGGCCGACCTCCGCGGCCACATCGCCGGGTTCGTCGAGGCGCCGCCGCGGTTCGTCCCGCTGCTGGCGGCGGCCTATCCCGGCCTGCTGGTGTGGGACCGCGTGGTGCTCGCGCTGCACGGCCCGCTGCGGCCGGCACCGGCGCCCGGCCAGGTCGTCCGGCGCCTCCGGCCGGACGACGCCGGGGCACTCGACGGGCTGGGTGCCGAGTGCCGCTGGGTCTCCAGGACATGGGGCGGCCCGGCCGGGCTGGCGGCGAGCGGCATGGCGTTGGGGGCGTTCTCGCGGGACCGGCTGGTGTCGGTCGCATGCGTCTTCTTCGTCGGGGAGCGCTACGAGGAGATCGGGGTGGCGACCGAGCCGGGCTTCCGCAGGAACGGTCTGAGCACCGCGTGCGCGGGTGCGCTGTGCGCGGACATCCTGCGCCGCGGCCGTATCCCGAGCTGGACCACCTCGCGGGACAATACCGCCAGCGCCCGCGTGGCGGAGAAACTCGGCTTCACCCGGCAGCGCAACGACCGCCTCTACGTGATCCAGGGTCGCTGATCCGGGACCCCGCGCCTTGGGCGCTACACGTCCAGCTCCGCCTCCAGTGCCTTGAGCGTGGTGGAGGTGGAGGTGGGGATGCCGCAGGCCGGCGCGGACCAGTACCAGCCGTCGGTGAGGCCGTCGGAGTGGTTCTCGATGCGGCTGTCGAGGTGCACGTGGTCGTCGTGGCTGGGCGCGCCGGGCCCGAGGATGCCGCTGAAGCCGGCCGAGCGCGCCGCCAGCGCGATCGCGCACAGCGACACGCCGCTGCCGCCGACCACGTCAGCGGCCGTGCCGTACATGTGCTGGCTGTTGCTGGCGCCACCGACCCACTGGTTGCACAGGATGCTGCGGAACCCGGAGGTGATCACCAGCGGGTGGTCGCCCAGCTTGTGCCGCAGCGCCTCCAGCTTCCACATCACGCGGAACACGTTCGCCTGGACCGTGGTGGCCGGCAGCTTGCCGCCGTCGAAGCCACCGCCGCAGGCGCTGCTGTCGTCCAGCTCGCTCCAGGCGAAGTGGACCGGGGTGCAGTCGGCGTCCTGGAGCGAGTAGAGCTTGGCAAAGGTGCCGCTGCCGGCCGCCCCGTCCGCGGGCAGCCCGTACCCCGACTGGAAGCGCGCCACCGCCGCCTGTGTCTGGGGACCGAAGACTCCGTCGACCGTCACGTAGCTCCGGTAGGCCGCCCACCCGGCCACGCGGATCTGGAGCTGCGCCACGTCCGCGCCACTCATGCCCACGTGCAGGGCGCGGCTCCAGCGATAGCATCCCGTGGTCGCCGGCGACGGCGTCGCCGCCCACGCGCGCCGCGGGCTGAGCGCCAGCGCGCTGCTCCCCACCGCCGCCATCAGGACCACTGCCAGCACGACCACCTGCCGCCTCGCCGCCACCCGCTCCCCCCATGTCGCCGGACCTCGGCCGGCCGGGCCCGCGCCGTGCTGGCACAGACCCGCCGGGCATCCCCTCAAGGTCTCGGCAACGGCGGCGCGCGGCTGGACGGTCAGATCGGCAAGTGGCCTCCCCGAGCATCGAGGTTAGCGGCTGGTTAACAGTCCACATGGCCGCTTCCGGCCAGTCCCCCGAATACCCGTCATGACCTGCGGGAACAGCACCGACTGGCGAACCTTGGCGAACTAGCGTAGCGTTGGAAGTGCTGATAACAACGGCCCCGCGGCGAGGTCAGTCGCCCGGGGCCCGGACCAGAGGAGCAAGCCTCATGGCCACCCCGCAGCCTATCGGACTGCATCCTGATTGGAAGGTGCTCGCCGCGAGCTGGGAGCTGAGCCTCCGCGCGGACGGCTACAGCCCAAAGACCGTGCGCATCTACCGCATCGGCCTCGCCAACCTCACCGACTGGCTCGGCGGGCAGGATTCCAAGGTCGCGCCATGCGGACTTGGCCGCCAGCACGTCAGGGGCTGGCTCGCCGACCTCCGCTCCCACTCCAGCGCCACCACCGCCAAGACCTACTTCGCTGGCGTCCGCCACTTCTGCGCATGGCTGGTCGCCGAAGGCGAGGCGACCGGCGACGCGACCAAGGGCCTCACCTACCCGGCCCCCGCCGAAGCCTCCACTCCGGTGCTCACGGTGGAGGAGCTGCGCCGCCTGCTCGCCACCTGCGCGGGCGCGGGGTTCGCCGACCGGCGCGACGCCGCCATCATCCTGACGTTCGCCGATGGCGGGCTGCGGCTGGCCGAGCTGCGCGGCCTCCAGGTCGCCGACGTCGACCTGCCGAGCCGGGTGCTGCTGGTGGCCGGCAAGGGCTCGCAGCGGTCCGGGCCCCGCCACCGCGCCGTCCCGCTGGGCG
>WNGB01000242.1_pt1 | contig 81010 bp, 72 predicted proteins | sample 5400681 | NCBI WGS metagenome assembly WNGB01 (sample SAMN13153367, study PRJNA577476) | soil metagenome | isolation source: 115 cm soil or saprolite under grassland replicate 2 | place: USA:California | collected 2016-06-15 | reverse complement strand
CCGGTGTGATCGCCAAATGGACCCTCGGGACGCATCTCACCGGGTTGAACATAACCTTCCAGAACAAAATCGACGTCTGCCGGGACATCGACATCAATCGTTTTGCAGCGAACGAGTTCGATTGATTTTTTTCGCAGGAAACCAGCGAAAAGGAGCTCATCCAAACCATCCGGCAGGGGCGCAGTCGCCGCGAATGTATAGACGGGATCGCCGCCCAGAGTCACCGCAACCGGCATGCGCTCGCCTCGTTCATAATAGCGTTTTCCGTGGCGCGCGCCGACCTTGTGGATTTGCCAGTGCATCCCGGTAGTGCGCTCGTCGTAAATTTGCATGCGGTAGATACCGATATTTCGAGCGCCCGTCTCTGGATCGCGCGTGTGTACGTTGGGCAACGTGATAAAGCGTCCGCCATCCTTTGGCCAACATTTGAGAATAGGAAGATCGCAAAGCGTGAAACCGGCAGATCCAGCATCCAAGGTCTGCACCACTTCCTGGCAAGCCGCTTCCTTGACCTTCTTGGGACGCGCATGCAGGAGATGGATTCCTTGCTTGAGCAAACTCCAACCTTCCCGCAGGTCGGTTGGCGGTTTCGCCTTCAGGATAAGCTGAATTTCCTGGGCGATGTCTCCGATGTCCGCGACTTGCAGGGCAAGCTCCATCCGCTTTCGCGATCCCATCGTATTGATTGCAACGGGGAATTCCGATTTTTTTCCATCGACAATCGGCTGCTCGAAAAAAAGCGCCTTGCCACCGCCAGGCGATTTCATCTCGCGGTTCGCCCACTCTGCAATGAGCAAATCGGTGTCGACCGGAACAGCGACGCGCTTCAACTCGCCCGCTTGCTCAAGAGCGTCGAGGAACTTTCGAAATGAGCGGTAAGCCATCGCGGGACGTGCCGCTACACTGAAGCGTTCTTTATCCGAACGCGACAGAATTTTTGATCAGGGATACGGCGGCACCATGTACTGGAAAGAGACGACCCTGCCACTGGCGAAAGTGACCACCTTGTAGGGATAAGGAATACTTGGGGGGATGTAGGAATAAAAGAATGGATCGTAGAAAGGGCTACCAAAGAACACGAAGCTGCGACCACGGTGGTGATGATACCTTCCCGCGAATCCGACTCCGGTAAATCCGAACCCATAACCGTAGCCATATCCTGGACCGTAGAAGGGATAAGGGCCCGGATAAGAATAAGTCGTGTAGTGTACGTAAATCCAAGTCTCGGTCGGGCGACCGCGCATATCGCCCACAATTTTCCGGTCGGGGGAGCCCCAGGCCAGATACACTGCGTTTGGTGACATCCCGTCCCGAATTTGCCCCTGGCTCACCAGGGCCTGATCGCGGGGAGAAAGGCTCTGGTAAATTTCAGGATGTCCGGAAATCCGTGTCTCGGTAGTGGAACAACTAGCGAGAACTAATGCGCTGATTGCGAGGCCGGGTATGAGCGCCTTGGAAAAGAATTGACCCTTCATAACACCGGAAAAATCATACGATCACGGAGTTGTGAGTCAAACCGCGCACTGCTTGATTGAACACTGCGCCGCCGGTAACGTTGCATTCGGATGCAGGATCGCTACGGCCATCGGATTTCCTATTTGCGCGTCTCGATCACCGACCGCTGCAATGAGCGCTGCACTTATTGCATGCCCCACGAGTTGCAGGAGTGGTTGCCACGCGAGGATATCCTGACCTACGAAGAAACGCTTCGCCTAATTCGCATCGCGGCCGAACTGGGAGTGTCGAAGGTGAGAATCACTGGTGGCGAGCCGCTCACGCGCCGCGGGGTCCTCAATCTTTTTCGCGAACTTCCGAAGGTCCGAGGAGTTCGCGACATTGGTCTTTCGACCAATGGCACACTGCTTTCCCGCGAAATCACGCCCGGCACAACCATGGCGCGCGGTTTGCGCGACGCCGGCGTCCGCTCGATCAACGTCTCGCTCGATACGCTGGATCGAGAGGTTTATTCGGGCATCACCGGGCGCGACTTATATCCGCGAGTAATCGAGGGGATTGACGCGGCCATCTCCGTTGGGTTCGATCAGATCAAATTAAATACGGTCCTGATGCGCGGCCGCAATGAAGACCAGTTAATCCCGCTGATAGAATTCGCCGCTGGCCGCAATCTGATTCTCCGCTTCATTGAGATGATGCCCGTCAGCACGAGCGAGGTGTTGGATGAAAGAAATTTCATTTCGATCCTGGGGGCGAAACGGTTGATTGAATCGCATTACGGCAATCTGATTCCCGAGCCGGAGTTTCGCACGAACGGACCCGCCACGTACTATCACGTGCCCGGCCGCTTTCAGCGCATTGGTTTTATCGGCGCAATGACGAATCTGCATTTTTGCGAAAGTTGCAACAAACTTCGCCTCACATGCGATGGGAAATTGCGACCGTGTCTCGGCAGTTATCTCGAGTTTGATATTATGAAGCCGCTGCGTGCGGGCGCGAGTGACGCCGAGCTGCGCCAGTTTTTTCTCGATGTGGTCGATCGCAAGCCGGAGCAGCACGATTTCCGCAACAATTATCAACCGGGCCGCAAGATGGTTGCCATCGGCGGCTAAATCGTGAAGCACCTCACCCACGTCGGCCCGGATGGCCGCGCACAGATGGTCGATGTTTCGGCCAAACCGATGAGCGCGCGAAGAGCAACCGCCGCCGGAAAAATTCGACTTCAACGCGAAACGCTTGATTTAATTTCCAAGGATCAAATCGCGAAGGGCAACGTTTTTGCGACTGCGCGCATCGCCGGAATCCAGGCCGCCAAGCAGACTGCTCATCTTATCCCGCTTTGCCATACCTTGCCGCTGGCCGAAGTGAAGATCGACATCGTCACTTCGGATGATGGCCCGGAAGTGAAATGCACAGCCCAAACCGTTGCGCAGACCGGCGTCGAGATGGAAGCCCTTGTGGGCGTCGCGGTGGCGTTGCTAACGATTTACGACATGTGCAAAGCGGTGGACAAACAGATGCAGATTTCGGAAGTCCGCTTGGTTGAGAAAACCAAGCGACAATTGTAGCGGCGGTCTGCGGCCGTCGCCATTTTTGGTTCAAAGTTTGCGACGCTCATAGAGCGCCGCTACAGATAAAAATGCAGATCACCGTTGGCATTATCACTATCTCAGATCGCGCGAGCGCTGGTGAATACGAAGACCTTGGGGGGCCGGCGCTGAAGGAGGCCGCACAGAAAAACGGGTGGCAGGTCCTCTGCGAAGCCATTGTTCCAGACGATCCCGAGCGCATACAGGGAACGATTCGGTCATTTTCTCAACAAGGTTGCGGCTTGATTCTAACGACTGGCGGAACCGGCATCGGCCCGCGCGACGTCACGCCCGAGGCAATTCGCGCCATCATGCGTGTGGAGATTCCCGGATTCGGCGAAGTGATGCGCGCGGAATCGATGAAGATCACACCGAACGCAATTCTCTCGCGCAGCTTGGCGGCGCTTGTCGATCTTTCGCTGGTCATCGCCCTTCCTGGAAAACCGAGCGGCGCGGTTGAATGTCTGGGCTTCGTCGCCGGCGCGATTCCACATGCCGTCGCGCTCGCACAATGCAAGCCGACTACGTGTTGAAACGCGTAGCCGCCGCTTTGTGGGGAGAGCTTCGGACCCGCCTTTGCGTAGCTCCGGCGTGGCAGGCAGCGAAGGAACTACCACTTAGTCGGGATACATGAGCAGTCGCATTAATTGCTTGCCGTAGTCTGTGAGATGGGCGTTTGGGCCGCGACCAGAAATTTCGTCGCGCGTCAAATAAGAATAGTCGATCGAGCTTTTCTCAACATAACTGAGCTCCGGCTGTGTCACGTTTTGGTCACTTGGTTCTATTTTCAGAGGCAGTCCAGAGCGTGCAAAGGAAACTTCCCACGAGGATTTGGGATTCCGAGTGCCCGCCGTGAGCATCCAGGGATACAGTTTTGGCAATTCGAAATGCCGCGATTTAGGCAATGTCACCTTGTAAGATATCTCCTCGTCCTTGAGAAACTCGGGGATAGTGAGTGAGGGATTCTTGCGAAGGGCGAGATAGAGCCGCGCGACATCGAGACCGGCGAGATTCAAGCCATTGTAGATGCCATTGTAATTGGGGTCGTTTTTAAAAAATGCATCGTGCCACGACTCAAACTCGTGACTTAGCAACAAATTCAATTCGAGATGCACGTGTGCGCGCTCACGATTGATTCCTTTGCCGGTGTAACCCATCACCGCGATCGGCTCACCTTTTTGAACCGTTTGCCCTAGCTTCACCGTAATCGTGCTCAAGTGCCCGTATAAACTGTAGTAGTTCGAGCCTCCCCAGCGGTGCTCAATCACGACATAGCAGCCGTAATTTGAATGGCCGGGCACGAGATTCGTGTGGACGATTTTGCCGTCCGCGATCGCACGGACTTGGTCGAGCGGTTCGCCGTTTCCATCGCGCCGCACTGGTTTAATGTCGATTCCTTCATGAAACCGTGTGTAAACGATGCCAGCCGCTGTCTCGGTGGGATCACGCACAAAACCATATTGGCCACCTTCCCACGGCGTGGATTCCGCACCTTTGTAATTGCGCTCTACGTACTGATAAAATGCGGGTCCGCCGCCTGAAAAAAGGGCGTCGTTGTCCGTTGGCAGGACGAGATCGACAATGTTTCGATCGGTCTGGGGCATCATTGAAATATGCAAAAGAAGGCCGACCGAAACTACCCAAACGAATAACCGCATGACCGATTATCGTTTACGTTGACCGATCAACCGCCAGTCTTTTTTCATTAGATCAATGTCTGCATTGGTCAGCCCAGAAGGGACATAGATTTTTCCGTCGGAAACGCGCTTATCGATTTCGAGTTCCGTAATTGGGCGGCCATTGATGAATACAAAAAGGAAACTGCCCCGACGCTCAATACTTAAGGCGTCAAGCGCAACCCGTCCGTGTTCATCGAGCTGAAATAGCGCACCATAGGTTCCATTGGCTGCCGCATAAGGATAAAATGCGACGACGTCCTGCTCCGAGATGCGAGGCATTTTTTCGATGGCAACATCTTTTCCGGATACTTGGGCGCGAACAGACGTTGCGAACACGGCTGTGTCTCGCTGATTTGCCTGCGCATGGATACGGAGCATACAATGCCTCTGTTTCGCATTGCCTGCGGGCAGCGCGAAAAGTACGCAAAAGGCGAATACGCCGAGAGTTTTCATGTCAATTTGATAAAGGGTTTGACAGGATTTGCAACGTTTGCTGTTTAAGCCGCTTATGAGGCGACGTATCGTTTTCGTCCTTGTGGTGTTTGCGATTGTCGGTCGCGCCTTTAGTCAGGATGCCGCGCCTACTGCAACACCGCGGAGAGGCTGGCTGGGCCGCCTTCTGCATCCGTTTTCTTCGGAGCCGATTCCGAAATATAAAAATCCAAAATTGCGTGGCCTGACGCTCGACCTTCAGATCACGCCACAAACCGTGAAGCTTTCGGAGGTGCGTCAGCTCGCCATCAAGATTTCGGTGACAAATCTATCCAAACGGCCTGTCCCCCTCGATTTTCCGACGAACCAACGGATTGAAATTTATTTGAGGAATGCCGCTGGAGAGATCCTCACGAAATGGTCCGACAATCATGCCATTACTGAGAGACCTGGCACAGTGTTGATCAACCCGCAGGAACGGGTCGAATACAATGAAACGATCGCGACGCGCGATCTCACCCCGAACAAAGTTTTTGTCGCCGAGGTTTTCTTTCCTGCATACCCGGAATTACAAATCCGGCAAAAGTTTCTGGCCGTGCCGTGAGAAAGTTGATGGTTGATCGCTGATAGTTGATGGAGTCGAACGTGATCGCTGATCAACTATCAACTACGAACCATCGACTCTTTTCCGACTACCACACCCACCCTCAGGGACATCGAGTGCAACCGTACACGCAGGCGCTACTTCAGCCGTGGGCGGATTCGGCGCGAAAAATGACCTTAAGTGAGATCGCCTTCACCGATCACGATCGTTATCACGCCGGAATCAGTTTTGATGCGATCGATCGTTTGCGGGAAAGGAACCTCGACCTGAGAATCCGTGCCGGGATCGAGCTGGATAATGACCCGATTCACTCAGCGGCTGGGCGAAAATGGATCGAGCAACATTGGAATAAGCTCGATTTTGTCCTGGGCTCGGTCCATTTCCTCGATCGCGCGGATCAGATGTTCGACAGCGTCCCGGCCGGCGCCGAGCAATTCGATGGCAGAGATATCGACGCGATTTACGCAGATTATTTTCGGCGTGTCCGTGAAACTGCCGCGACCGGGCTTGTCGATTGCCTCGCTCATATCGACCTCATAAAAATCCATGGTCATCGGCCAAACGCAGAGATCGACGCGATCGTGGGCGAAACGCTCGATTTCATTCGATCACACGACCTTGCAATTGAGCTGTCGACCGCTGGTTGGCGAAAGCCGGTAAACGAACTTTACCCATCCGACCGAATCATCGAACTGGCGATCGAGAAAGGCGTTCCTTTTACGACGGCCTCCGACGCGCATTCGCACGTGCAACTCGCGGAAAATTTCGCACGTATGGCGGAGAAGATGTCCAGCTTCGGAATTCGCGAAGTGAGCGTTTTCGAAAAACACAAACGCTACCTACGCGCAGTGTCGCCAGGCCTCGCGGGAGCGCCTCCCCCGCTATAATTGAAGATCGAGTTGCGACCTTTCCTGGTCCGGCGACGGCTTTCGGGTTTCGGAAGGCAGGCGCAAATCAAGGCCGAGCCGCCGGGCGAGTCGCTGACAGGTTTCGGGTGCAAATCCTTCGAAGTGGTTGCTTACAAACGCCCAGACACTGCGCACCTCCGAAAGATGCCGCTCAATCTTGAGCGACCAACTTTCGATGGCAGCCTCTCGTTTCCAGAGCAATTTCTCATAACGATGGACGTGCTCTCCATCGACATCGTATTTGGTTGCATAATCGCCGAGCAGGCGGAGATAAAGAAAATCCGTAGTAAGCGGCAGGAATTCGAAGGGTGCAAGATTACGTTCGTTGAGCGGGGTGGTATCGGCCCATGCCCAGCAAATATGATTTTTTTCCAGAAGATGGATGAACTGCGGGCGGTGCCAGCCCGCATGCCGAAATTCAATCGCGAAACGGAAATCGCGCGGCAGCTCTCCGAGAAATTTGCGCAGAACCGGCTTGCCGTCCTTTGGTGCAAATGACGGCGGCAGTTGGATGAGAATTACCTGGAGTTTTGATGTAAGTGGCTCGAGGGCATAGAGAAATGAATTCAATTCCGCTGTGCAGTCGCGTAGCCGGCGGGTGTGCGTGATCTCGCGGGGAAGTTTGCAGGCAAAACGAAAAGCGGCAGGCGTCATCTCGATCCAGCGGCGGACGGTATTTTCGGCAGGAGCAGCATAAAAGGTTGAATCTACTTCCACGGCCGGCAGGTAGTTCGCGTAGAATTCGAGCCACTGTGAGTTTGGCAAATCCGAGGGGTAAAAAGCGCCCCGCCAGTCGTCAAAACTCCAAGCGCAGGCGCCTATGCGTATTTTTTGCTGATCGGTTAGATTCAAATGCGAAGAGAAGGGAGAAGATTGATCAGTTTTGCGTCCTTGGAAAAGATGTCACTCTGGCAGCTGGCGATGAATATTGGGCCCTCGGCTTCGCAGACATGGCGGCCTGATAAACTTGACGGCACGGATAAGTTAATTACCCTGCCACACCCCATGCATTTCGTCATTCGCACGTTTTTAGTTTTCCTTGCGGCTGCATTCGTTTTCTCCGAATCGGTCGCTGCGGCCATTGTCTTCAAACCGGGAAAAAAACCGGAGTTCGTAATGCCCGGCGAGGAGGAAATAAGCGGGAACGCAGCGGAACTGTTCCAAATCGCGCAAACTGCTGAAAAAGAAGGCAACATCAAACGCGCGATCAAAGCTTACAGGAGCCTGGTCAAACGTCACCCCAAAGATGCCCTTGCGCCTGGAGCGCTCTATCGCTCGGCACAGCTGATGGAACAGGAACGCGATTTCCTCAAGGCGGCGGAATCATTTCGCCAGTTGGTGGAAAGATATCCCAGCAGTCCGCACTTCGAGGAGGCAATCGAGGCGCAATTTCGCATCGGGGAGATGTATCTGGCAGGCAAGAAGGTGAAGCTCCTAGGCATCCCGTTTGGATCCTCGATGGATAATGCAGTCACCATTTTCGCGGCTGTCGTGCGGACTGCCCCATACGGACAATACACAGCCCGGGCGCAGTTTGACATCGGCCTGGCGCGTGAGAAGCAGGGCGCAAGCGAGGCGGCGATTCAAGCCTATCAGGCGGTCGTCGACAGGTTTCCTAACGAACCGATCGCGGCGGATGCCCAATATCAGATCGGCTATATCTGGTTTAAAGCCACGCGAACTGGCACAAAAGACGCGGCTGCCATTAGCAACGCCAGAACTGCCTTCCAGGATTTTCTTTTTCGCTATCCAACCAGTGAAAAAGCGGGCCAGGCGCGCGCCAACCTTGAATTAATTGAGCACAAACAAACAACCAGTTCCTACGAAGTAGCCAAGTTTTACGACAAACAGAAATATTATCGCGCCGCAGTCATCTACTACAACGAGGTAATTCGTCAGCAGCCGGGTTCGACTGAAAGCGACCGAGCTAAAAAAAGGATCGACCAGTTGCGGGCAAAGGTAGGCGACGCCGCGCTTCAGCCGGTTCTTGCCACGGCGCAGGCCTCTAAGAAAAAGGGAGGCGCACCCGGAGAGCGAACGGCCAAACGCGGGCCGGCGACTCCTGGTTCGGCAAACGACCAAGCGCCGTTACCTTCCGCGGATACCGATCTTTCGCTGCCGCCACCCGCTTCGCTTGCTCCAGACACAACAACGGCGCCTGAATCCCCGTCGGGTGCGCCGAGCACAAGCACCAGCTCTGACGCGTCTCCAACTCCGGAGACATCTGCCTCTCCCGAAGCGTCCGCCTCACCGGCGCCGTGAAAGCGATCTTTGCGGCAGTATTTGCCTGCTTTGTCCTGGGCGGTTGCCTTGGCTATCACATTGGGCCGGTAAAGCCATATTACCTGCGCGACGTTCACACTATTGCCGTTCCGACCTTCGAAAACAAAACCCTCCTTCCGCATATCGAAGTGTTAGTGACTGGTACGGTGATTAAACAGTTGCAACAGGATGGAACATTTCAGATTGCCAGAGGTGGAGATGCAGATGCCACCTTGAAAGCTGAAATCACGCGAATCGACAGGGTGCCGACGCGATCTGTCCGGGGGAATGTGCTTAGGACCACTGAATTTAATCTTTCCATGCGCTTGAAATATACGCTTGTCGCGCGCGATGGAACGAACCTCGCGCCTACCGCTGAAACTGTTGGAACAACTAGCTTCTTCGTCAGCGCCGACGTGACCACCGATGAACGGCAAGCGCTGCCACTCGCCACCCAAGATCTGGCCACCCGATTAGTCACTCAACTCAGCGAGGGATGGTGATGTCTGATGAAGGGGGAGGAAAAGCTTTGGTCGATCCTCAATGACAAGCTTGATACTTTACGTGCCACCAATCGTCTGCCCCAGGCAATTCGCGTTGCTCAAACAGCGCTCGAGGTCGCCAAGCGCGCTTTTCCCGACGGTCAGGCACCGCTAGCGACCAGCTTCGAGAATTTAGGGGAGCTTCTCGATCAAAAGGGAGACCGTGCCACGGCCAAAGCATATCTGCTGAAGGCCCACGGGATCCTGGAAAAAGTAAAACCACCAGATCAGCGAGCTATCTTCCGTTCCGCACGCCGGCTCGGCTTCTTATGTGATAACATCGGCCAACCCGAAGAGGCGATTCGCTTTTACGAAAAAGCCATTGCAGCTGGCACTCAGCTAGAAGAGATCCCTTACTCCGACCTTGGGACAATGTTGAACAATGTCGCCCTTATCTTGCGAAAATCGGGACGGCAAAAAGCGGCGGAACCGTACTATTTGCAAGCCTTGAAGATTTACGAGAAGCAGCTCGGGCCCGATCATGCCGACGTAGCCTCAGTCCTCAATAATCTGGCTGTATTTTACACCAACGAACGCCGTTTCACGGAGGCGGAGGAAATACATCTTCGTGCGTTGGCTATTCGCGAGAAATTGCACCCAGCCGCGCATCCGGACATAGCGCAATCCAAATGCAATCTTGCCGTGGTCTATCATTCCCGTGGCGACTACGCCAAAGCGGCTGAGTTTTATCGTGATTCCCTTAAGATTTGGGAGGCGGCGAGTGAAAAATCCACCCAAGATTACGAAATTGTCGTGTCGAATTATGCCGATCTTTTGCGGTCTCTCGGCCAAGTACGTAAAGCGCATCAATTGGAAGTTCGTGCCCGCAAGAGACGTTCGAGCTAATTTGACCAGGGATCGAATCGTTCTTCCCTGGCGTAAGTTGATTTGACCTTGCGGCTCGCGCGCCCATGCGCATTGTAGGGCCGCTGTCGTTTTGCTCGCGTGGCGGAATTGGCAGACGCGTACGGCTCAGGACCGTATGGGGCAACCCGTGGAGGTTCGAGTCCTCTCGCGAGCACCGTTAGCTTCTATTGGGCTGGCGTCTGGTTAACCAGCTTCTTCAGGAGAAGGCCAGGACAACAGGAACGGCAGAACACCGGTTCGAATCGACCGATTTACCTACCCGCGCCTTTCCTTCTTGCCGCCCACCGAGCTTTCATCAACTGGGAAAGCCGCTTTCGTCCAGCAGGAGTAATTCCACCTTTCTTTGCGGCAGGCGTCGTTTTTGTTTGACCCTTTATCCTTGCCCAACGAGCTCTGGCGGCAGCCGCAAGTTTGGCACGAGTGGCAGCCGGCATCGAGCGGCGGCCCCCTTTGGCAGTTGCAGAGCTTGCGCGCGAACCTGCCAGGATTGAGGAAAGACGTTTTTGCAGAGTATCGATTTGCCGGCGAATCGAGACGGCTTCTTGTAAGGCTTCAACAGATATATCCATGCCTTGTCACATAGCCGGAGTCGGCTGCAATGCAATCAACTTTTATAACACACGAGATATTCGAAGTTCTCCTCCCTGCCTACACCTGCTATTACCTTCTAAGTAATAATTAGGAAAAGGGCGAGCCGCCGCGAAGTTGCGAGTTAATCTTAAAGGCATTTTGAAATGACTAAGTCCAGTATCGCAACAACCCCTGAGCGCGTTCGGGAAATGTTCGGATCCATCGCCGCGCGCTACGATCTGGCGAATCACTTGCTCAGTTGCGGGATGGATTTTTACTGGCGAAAACGCGCCGCCGAAATCATTGCAAGCTGGCGACCGAATAAGATTGTCGATCTTGCTTCCGGCACTGGCGATTTGGCGCTTGCGATGCAGAAGAAATTGCCGGATGCGGAAATTGTGGGGGTCGATTTCCTGCCTGAGATGCTGGAACTGGCGAAACGAAAAGGTGTGCGCAAAACGGTTATTGCCGATGCGATGAAACTACCGTTCGCCGATGCTTCATTCGATTGTGTTACCGTCGCGTTCGGATTGCGCAACATGGAAGATTGGGGAGAGGCACTGGGTGAGATGTCGCGCGTCCTTAAGGCCAGTGGCCACCTGCTGGTTCTTGAGTTCTCATTGCCGACGATCTCCATCTTGCGCGCAATTTATCGATTCTATCTGCATCGCTGCCTGCCATTGTTCGGGTCCTTTCTAACAAGGAAGAAAAGCGCTTACGATTACCTTGGCGACTCGATTGAAGATTTTCCGAGCGGCAATGCCATGTGCCAACTGATGGCAGCGAATGGCTTCCACAATGCTAACCCTCAACCGCTCAGTGGTGGCATCGTTACCATCTACACGGCGGAGAAAATTGGTTCCACGTAGGGAGTCCTTTAGCAGGCGGTCGATGACCGGCGAAACCAGAGAAGACGACGCTCACCGAGCGTCACTACAAGCATTTAGCTGAGCAGCTTCACTACGGCCTCAGTCAAGACAAGCTCGTGGTCCAGTTGCGTCGTTACAAGCTGTAGATTTGCCTCAAGACACGCTTGCATGGCCCTAACCAATTGTTTCGTTTCGAACTGATGTGCCTGCAGCGCTGCGATTCCCAGCGGGTAGGCGTTAATGGAACCATCTTTTTTGCGTGGCAAATGGTCCGTTGCCTCAGCAGGCAACCGATTGATCGCCGAGATAAACTGGAACGGCGAACGCGGTCGTTCGAGGCGATGACGCTCCATTAGATCTTTGGCGAGTAACAAATTTCGGACCGTTGGCAGAACTGCGACTAGTAAAATACCAACGGCGTTTTCGCCTTGATCCAATAAACGTCGCACCAGCGTAAGAGCGAGCCCCAGATCGCGCATTGCCAGCGCGTTGCTCAACTCGAAAATGACGCCCGCGCGCGAAAGCGGGACCAGTTCCCGGACAAGATCGACGGTAACTCGTGGAACAGCCTTCGAGGTTGTGCCAGCCGTCCCGAGGAAGATGTCGATCTTCTCCAGTTCGTTTTCGATCTGGCGGGTGTCGCCACCGGTAAGGAGAACAAACAGATCGAGCGCATTCTCATCGAATTGCAGTTTTCTCTTTTTTGCGCGACGCCGAACCACTTCGATCACTTCCTCTTCCCAGCCGCTCCGGCTGGAGTCGAGCCGATCGAAAACCTGTAACTCTGCCCGTTTAACCAGGGATCGGTAAAACGAGCGACGCTTGTCCACTTCAGTGGCGCTAACCAGGAAAATGACGTCAGCCCCGAGGCCGTTCTCGATCAGCTCGGATAATTCCTCGAGCGCCGATTGAACGCTGGCGGCCCGTCCGAGCTGGTTGTCGCCGAGAAAATTCGCGTTCTTTAACCACACGACTTTGGAGCTGCCGAAAAAAGGCAGTGTTTGCAGCGCCTCGATCGCAGATCTTATCCGCGCTGCCGCTTGATCGGCATTTTCAGCCACGCCATCTATTGTTTCCAATCCGAAGTCGCCGGCATCAGGCGGCGTCAGTTTCTGCGCCAGCTCCACGGCCGCGCGTTTTACTTCTCCCTCATCGGAGCCTACGACTGCGTAGATATTGGCGCTTGCCGCTTTTGTTTTCGCTTTTGGCATTCACAGATTTCTTCGCATTCTGACGAGTGTATTACAAGAGCGCGGATCTGGGGAGCACAGGCTGCCAGCCTGTTGTCGTCGGCAGCGTGCCGACGACCCCCGCGCGCTGCAAGAAATCCTGTTATCGAACCTTCGAAGAGCTTTTCGGCAGGCTGCCGAAAAGAACAGGCTGGCAGCCTGTGCTCCCCAGAAAGTCAGACGCGGGAGCGACGCCTTCCGGTGTTGCGTGTGTATTTCACCGGCCTTCGTTTCGGTTCGATTTTGTCGATCCCGGCACCGCTTTTTACTTCCATGATTTGATCCCGTAAAAGCGCCGCACGCTCGAATTCCAGATTTGCGGAAGCTCGCTTCATTTCCTCTTCCAGTTCGCGCAGCAGCTCGGTCACATTGAAATCGCCGCCGGCTTCCTGAACAACGGAAGCGGCAATTTCGCGCCCTCGCAGGATCGTATGCAAGCTCTCCTGCACGGCGCGCCTCACAGTTTGTGGCGTGATGCCGTGCTTTTCGTTATATTCCATTTGTTTCGTCCGGCGGTAGTCCGAGATCGACATCAGCGCTTCCATGCTTTGGGTGACCGTATCGGCGAAGAGCACGACTTCACCGTTTATATGCCGCGCCGCACGTCCTGCGGTCTGGATAAGGGAAGTCTGGCTGCGCAAAAATCCTTCCTTGTCCGCGTCGAGAATGCAGACGAGGGAAACTTCCGGAAGATCGAGGCCTTCCCGCAGCAAGTTGATCCCAACCAGGATGTCGAAATCGGCCGCGCGCAAGCCGCGCAAAATCTCGACGCGCTCGATCGTGTCGATATCGCTATGGAGGTAGCGCACTCTCAATCCGACATCGCGCAGGTAATCGGCGAGATCTTCGGCCGTGCGTTTCGTCAACGTTGTCACCAGAACGCGCTCGCCCTTTTCGACCCGCTGCCGGCAGAGCTCGATCGTGTCGTCAATCTGATGCTTCAGTGGCTTTAGCGTGATTTTTGGATCGAGAAGGCCAGTTGGCCGGATGATCTGTTCAATCACGAGAGGCGCGCCGGGAGTGTGCACATCGAATTTTTCCGGTGGCTCATCGGTCAGGGAAAGTAGCACAGGCATCTTGCCTGTGGGGCGACTGGGCGTCTCGCCTGGTCGGCCGGGCAAAATAAACGGAATCGGTTCGTCCTGACCAATCCGTTGCCGCCTGTGCGGCACGTACCCCTTATTTGCGGCGACGCTGTTTTGAATTTCAAACTCTGCCGGTGTCGCGCTCACGTAAATGAGCTGGTTGGTTGCCTTCATGAATTCGTCGAAGTTGAGCGGCCGATTGTCGAGCGCGCTGGGCAAACGAAATCCGTATTCAACCAGCACGGTTTTGCGCGAGCGATCGCCTTCGTACATGCCGCCGATCTGCGGTATAGTGGCGTGCGATTCATCGATCACCACGAGAAAATCTTTCGGGAAGAAATCGATGATCGTGTACGGCTTTGAACCGGACGGGCGTCCCGATAAATGGCGCGAGTAATTCTCGATCCCGTTGCAGAACCCCATTTCCTGCAGCATTTCCAGATCATACTCGGTGCGCATTTTCAGCCGCTGCGCCTCCAGCAGTTTCCCCCTGGCTTCGAGCTCGACAATGCGGCCTTCCAGCTCTTCGCGAATGGAACGCAACGCTCGATTCAATTTGTCCGCGGGCGTGACGAATTGTTTGGCAGGATAAAATGTGATCACCGCCAGCGATTCGTGCGCGTGACCAGTCAGGGGATCGAATCGCGTGATCGCGTCAATTTCATCCCCGAAGAACTCGAGCCGAACCGCTTCTTCATCCGCCGTAGCCGGATAGACTTCGACGACATCGCCGCGCACACGGAAACGGCCGCGCGAAAAATTAATATCGTTGCGCTCGTATAACATGTCGATCAAACGGCCAAGCACCGCTTCGCGGCTGATGTGCTGGCCGCGTTTTACCGTGAGCAGCATGTTCAAGTAATCTTCCGGCGATGTAACACCGTAAATGCACGAGACGCTTGCCACCACGATGGTGTCACGGCGCGAGAGCAACGCGCTGGTTGCAGCGAGTCGCAAACGCTCGATCTCTTCGTTGATCGAGGAATCCTTCTCGATGTAGGTGTCGGAGCGAGGAATATATGCTTCAGGTTGGTAGTAATCGAAGTAGCTGACGAAATATTCGACCGCATTGCGCGGGAAAAATTGTTTAAACTCGGAGTAAAGCTGCGCCGCGAGGGTCTTATTGTGCGAGATCACAAGCGTCGGCCGGTCGACTTCGCGAATCACGTTTGCGATCGTGAAAGTTTTTCCCGAACCGGTCACACCGAGCAGCGTCTGGTGGCGATTGCCTGCTTCGACGGACTTGATCAGCTTGGCAATCGCCTGACCCTGATCGCCACGCGGTTTGTAGTTCGATTCGAGCTGAAACGGCATCGGTTAATCTACCACCGGATAGCGAACTCGAAAGCAGGCTACGGCCAGGGATGTCCGGGAGGATTGACATAAAACCAGCTTTCTGGGAATATGGGTCATGAAAACCACGCTCGATCTACCCGACGAACTGATGCGCGAAGTGAAAATCCGCGCGGTTCACGAGCGCAAGAAACTCAAGGACATCATCGCCGAGCTACTCCGGAAAGGGCTGTCCATGAACAGGGCTCCTCGGCCGAAATTCCCGAAGCCCATCAAACTGCGGGGCGGACTGATTACCATGGGAGAAATTGAGGCGGCGATCAGCTGGGGGCGCGATTAAGGGTGCTCCTCGTTGACACCAATATCGTCGTTTACCTTCTGATTGAGGGCGACTACACTGCGGCCGCGCAGGAGTTGCGCCGGCGCGATCCTGATTGGCGCAGTGAAGCGTTCCTGCTGGTCGAGTTTACAAATGTCGTTGCTGCTTCAGTCGCCGCAAAGAGAATGAATTTGGCACTTGCACAGCAGTTTTTAGTCGAAGCCGGCTCGCTACTCACCGGCAAGCTCGCTCGTATTCCACATCCAGCGGTACTGGCAACGGCCGCGCAATATCACATCAGCGCCTACGATGCACGGTTCCTCACCTTAGCCGAGCAACTCGGCATGCCGCTTGTAACTGAGGATGAAAAACTGCGCGCCGCCGCGCCAGCGTTGACCCAGTCGCTGGCAGAGGCACTGGCCTGAACCTGAAGCGAGATACATGGATCCACTAATGCGGGCTGAAAATGACGGTCGATAGTTTTTTTGCTGGACCCGAATAGATGCCCACTAACGCTGAGCTAGATGTTCAATTAGTGATCGGGCATGTCCTGTTCATGGACGTGGTGGGTTATTCTAAATTGCTCGTTAACGAACAGCGCGAGCTTGTCGAGCAACTCAGTCAAATCGTCAGGAACACAGAGCAGGTCCGGCTTGCAGAAGCGGCCGACAAACTGATTCGGATTCCCGCTGGCGACGGAATGGCATTGGTTTTTTTCAATAGCCCGGAAGCGCCGGTTCGTTGCGCGATGGAGATCAGCAAAAAGTTAAAAGAACATCCGCAACTGCAGTTGCGAATGGGCATTCACAGTGGGCCCGTCAACCAGGTTCGTGATGTCAACGATCAAACCAATGTGGCCGGCGCCGGGATTAATACTGCGCAACGGGTGATGGATTGCGGAGACGGCGGCCACATTCTTCTCTCCCATCATATCGCTGAAGATCTCGGGCATTACCGCCAATGGCAGCCACACCTGCATGATTTGGGCGAGTGCATCGTAAAACACGGCGTGCGGATTCATGTCGTCAATCTCTACACGGAAGAGCTGGGTAATCCAGAATTGCCTGAGAAGTTCAGGCGCGGAAGGAATGGGAAAAGACTGCTGCCAGGGCGAATTTCCCGATTGGGAATGAGCCTGGTAAAAGGCCGTTGGGCACTGATTGCTGCAGCTCTTGCGATTATTCTCGGCGCACTTGCCGTTGCGATTCCGATGTTCCTGCACCGGCCATCGATCACACCAGCAAGTGCTTTTGTTTCAAAGCGGTCTCCTCTGCCTGAGGCGGCGATCCCGGAGAAAAGTATTGCCGTGCTTCCATTCGAAAACAGAAGCGATAACAAGCAGAACGCGTATTTCGCTGATGGAATCCAGGACGAAATCCTGACCAATCTTGCCAAGATTGCAGATTTAAGGGTGATCAGCCGCACGAGTGTGATGCAATACAAGAGCGACGCCGAGCGCAACCTGCGCGAAATCGGCCAGCAACTTGGGGTCGCGCATGTCCTTGAGGGAAGCGTGCAACCCTCGGGCAATCGCGTCAGAGTAACGGCGCAACTCATCGATGCCCGCACGGACACGCACGAGTGGGCGGAACGCTATGATCGTGACCTCGCGGACGTGTTTGCAATCCAAAGCGAAATTGCAACGGCGATTGCTGACCAGCTCGAAGCCAAACTTTCGCCGCAGGAACAAGCACGAGTCGAAGAGAGACCCACCGGGAACACGGAAGCATACGCGTTTTATTTACGGGCGAACCAGATCGCGCGAAATCCCGATACGCTTCTGGAGGATTACAAAGCCGCTGTGCAACTTTACATGCAGGCCATCACGCTCGATCCGGATTTTGCGCTGGCCCACGCGCGCCTCGCCTCCGCCGCTGCGGAGATTTTTCATTATTATGAGCCGACAGACCCTTGGAGAACGAAAGCCCGGTCCGAAGCCGAAATTGCCCTGCGCCTCCAACCAGGCATGGCGGAAGCGCACTTTGCCCTCGGCCAATGCATTTACTGGATGGATCAGGATTATGAGCGCGCTCTCGAGCAGTTCGAGGTCGCTTCTCGTTTATCGCCGGGCGACGGAGATATTGGCCGGCTGATCGCAGCGATTAAACGCCGACAAGGCAAATGGCCGGAATCTCTCGCAGAATACGAAAGGGTTCAGAAGATTGATCCTCAAAATCCGAACACCGTTCGCGAACTTGTCTTTACGAACACAGCAATGCGCCGATGGCCGGAGGCCGCGCGGTGGGCCGAGCGAATGCGCGCTCTGGCGCCGGCTTCGCTCGTCGCGAAAATTCAAAGCGGCTACATCGAGTTCTGGTGGAAAGGTAACACGGGTTTGCTCAAGTCTTTGCTGAGCGAAGTTCCCGCCGGGGTCGATCCTGATGGAACAGTGACTGCCTGTCGATGGGACGTTGCGATGATGGATCGAGATCATGCAGCCGCCAGGCTGGCAATTGATTCTTCGAGCGTCAAAGAAATCTCCTACATGAATGGCGGGCCGGCGCCGCCGAGTTTCTTTTTAGGATGCACAGCACTCGCGCAAGGCGACAGCGCTGGGGCGCAAAAATATTTTGAAGACGCGCAATCTGTTTTCGAAAACGCTGTGAACGAAGCGCCGGCCAACGCTGAGCGACATGCAAACCTTGGTTTACTTTACGCGTTCATGGGGCGCAAAGCCGATGCGATTCGGGAGGGCCGCCGTGCGGTCGAACTCAAGCCGGAGTCAAAGGATGCGGTCGACGGTGCGATCATGAATTGCTACCTCGCGCTGATCTACGCTCGCGTCGGTGAGAACGATCTCGCGATTCCGCTGATCGAGCGCTTATTGAAAACTCCGGGCGCGGTGGACAGCGTCGATTACAGCATCACAATCAACGATCTTAAGCATCGTTGGGAATGGGATCCTATTCGCGGCGATCCGCGTTTTCAGAAATTGATCGGGCAACAAAGTCCTTTTTGATGGAATTGTGCTGCCCGCAGCCGAAGAGAAGAGGCGGCTTCCGGCACTTTAGCGTGTTTGGCGGTCTAATTTTCTCGTGCATGTTGAACGGCAACTCTCGAAATTTGCGCATCCGTGGATCCGAAAAAATTCTTTGCCGAGCTGAAGCGGAGAAAAGTCTACACTGTAGCGGTGACGTACGGAGTCGTAGGTTGGCTGCTCATCCAGGTGGTCACGCAGGTCTTTCCGCCTTTCGAAATACCGAACTGGGCCGAGCGTCTTGTGATACTTGCAATTATTGCCGGTTTCCCAATCGCGCTGGTTCTTGGGTGGCTGTTCGATTTCACGCGACACGGAATTGTTAGGACAGAGGACCTTCCGTCCACGGCCACCGCCGACGTCTTGCCATTGGCGAGCTCGACGGAAAAATCGATCGCCGTTTTGCCGTTTGCTGATCTCAGCCCGGGGAAAGACCACGATTACTTGAGCGACGGCATTGCCGAAGAAATTTTGACGGCGCTTTCCAAGATCGACAATCTGCGCGTGGCCGCGCGGCGAAGCTCGTTTTGGTACAAAGGCAAAGATGCAGAGCTCACGGAAATCGCGCAGAGATTGAACGTCGAGCACGTTCTGGAAGGCAGCGTGCGGCGCGAGGGCAATCGGGTGCGTATCACCGCAGAGCTGATCAATGCCTGCGAGGGTTTCACCATCTGGTCGGAAACTTTTGATCGCGAAATGCAAGGAATATTCGCGGTTCAGGATGAAATCACCCGCTCGATTATGGATACATTGAAATTGAAGCTGGCGATTTCGACGCCGCTCTCTTCACGACTCGTGCGCAGCACGGACGCCTACGATGTTTATCTCCACGGCGTGTTCTATTCTGACAAAACGAGCGAGGAAGATCTGCGCAGAAGCCTCGAATATTTCGAACGCGCGCTGGAGAAAGACCCGCAATTCGGTCGCGCGTGGACGGGAATTGCCAAGGCGTGGTTGTGGCTGGCAGACGCTTATGTGCCACCGCTTGAAGCTTACCCGAAAGTGAGCGAGGCGGCGGCCAACGCGCTCCAGATCGACCACGACGATGCCGAGGCGCACGTTTATCTCGGAGAAGCGAAACGGATCCTCGACTGGGACATGGACGGAGCCGCTCGTGAATTTTGCCGCGCGGTCGAGCTCGATCCGAAGTCGACCCCTTCGAATTATTTCTCGGCCGCGTTTTGGGCTGCGCGCGGTGAACGCGAAGAGGCGCTCGCTTATTTGCGACGCACGGCGAAGATCGATCCGGCGTCGCTTTGGGTGAACAATTTTGCTTGCGAGCTCTATCGTTACTTTGGCCTGCACGACGAAGCGATTGCTGCCGGCGAGCGCGCCTTGCAACTCGACCCCGCTTTCGTCCATGGCGAGCCGTTGCTGGCGGCGTTGTATCGCGAGATGGGCCGCTTCGATGATGCGATCGCGCTGTACAAGAAAGCGGAGAGTCTCAGCGGCAGAGTGGCATTTGGTCTCGCGATTACCTATGCGCGCATGAATCGGCGCAAGGAAGCGCAGGAAACCCTCGAGGCAGCCGTGGGGACCCACGGGAGCTACACGCCCGGCGACGCGGTTGCGCATGTGCACGTGGCGCTGCACGCGTACGAAGACGCCATCCGCGAATTGGAACGCGCCTACCAGGAACACTCGTCGTCGTTGCACATGATTGGCATCGCGCCGGAATTTGCGCCACTGCGTTCGGATAAGCGTTTTCTATCGCTCCTGAAGAAGATCGGGCTCGATCCGGAGAAAGTCTTGGCTTCGCGACGCTGACGCTGAATCGTTGTAACGACGTAGCGAGTCAACGGTTCACGCTAACAATTCATCACTGGACCAGCGTATCCTGTCCGTGCCCGTGGGAGCGCACGCCGTGTTTGTTCAAATCCTTCTGCGCGACGTGCATCCCGAAGATCAGCACGGCAATCAAACCAAAATATAATATCGACATCGTCCAACGCTGCGACGGCGTAACTTCGAAATAGCGTTGCTCTTCTTCGGTTCGTTTGCGGAACAAGGAATAGATCCGGGGCAGCGACAGAAGCACGATCAGCCAGACAATAAAGTTCGGATACTTCCAGCCGAACCAAAGGAGCAACGCGAATCCCGGCAGCCAAAGCCAGCGCGACAATGCAGTCACGATCCGCCCGCCATCGAGCATCCCGACCGGCGTCAGGTTAAAAAGGTTTAGAAAATACCCAAACCAGGCGAGCGCGATAAAAAGCGGCGCGTCGAAAACTTCACCCAACGAATTGCACAGCAGAGCGCCAAGGGTGCCCAGCATCGGGCCTCCGATGCCGACACATGCCTCCATCCATGCATTCCGGGGCGCGTCTTTGAGCGCGATGAATGCGCCCATGAACGGAATAAAAACCGGCGCGCCGACTTTAAGTCCAAATTTTTTTGCGACCAGCAAATGACCGGTTTCGTGCACCAGCAAGAGGAGGACAAATCCGAGCGCAAATTGCCAGCCCCAGAGCTGAGTGTAAACCCAGACCATGAGCAGCATTGTGCCGCCGGATTTCAGCAGGATCGGCAGGAACTTCAGAAGTGGGAGAAGGACAAATTTCAGTTTCGCGAAAAACTTTGCGATTAAGACGCCGACCACGGCGATTGGGCCGAGCGCCTTTTTGATACGACTCCACGCCGTCTCAGTCTTCGGTGGCTCGAATTGGCTTGTCTCGGTTTGAAGATTCATGGCTTCGCCACGTTAAATCGTTACATCGTTGAAACGTTGAATCGTTAAAGCGCAACTATTGTAACGTTGCAACTCTCTTAACCTTGGAACAATAACGGTTTTCGGGTGGTTGTTCACTGCGTCCGCGACGGCACAAGAATCGCGTCGCGCATTCCGTGCAAAAATTTCTTATCCGCCGGCACAACCGTGGCGAGAGCACCGCGTAGTTTCACGCGATCGCCCTCTACGAAAAAGTAAGGACAAAGCCGGACGCGCCCTTTCAGCGTTCTTAATTCGTCAGTTTCGGCGTCCCAATAGCGATGTTCGAAAAGACGACCCTTATGAAAGCGCTGCAAAATCGTGGGCGACGATTCGAATGTCGCGAGGGCATTGTCGATTCTGCGCTCCCACTCGGCGTGCGGCAGATCGGCGCCGAGCGCGATCCCGCGGCTGCCCCAGCCGAGCGGGGAAAATCCGCTTATCTTCAAAAGAAGTTCTCGATCTTTCTGGCTGAACCTGGCCGCCTCCCGCCAATCGTGAATCTCCAGGCGTGGGATAACTGCGTGTTGCGGCAATGGTGCCGGATCAAGCAGCCAGGAGTAGGGGATGACCTGCTGTAACTTGAGAAAATATTTTTCGCCAAGTTCGCGGCGCCAGAATTCGCGCAGCGGCTGCATCCAAAAGAGTGCGAACCACATTTTCTCTTCGAGGTACGGTTTGATGGGCGGGGTGATGGTGATGCGTCCTTCGGCATTCGCGCGCAGTGTCTTGTCAATTTCAGGGATGTTGGGCAAATCAAACAATTCGAAGAATCGATAGACTGCACGTCCATCTTGCGGCTCGTAATTTTCGGCTGCGACCACTCGCCAAGGAGATGTTTGATGTTTGATGTTTGATGTTTGACTTAATCGCGCGGCGATCCATTCCATCTCGGGTCGGTAGGTGGCTGCCTCCTGAGAAATTACAATGTCGCCGCCATCCGGCAGAACACTCTTGAATCCACCCAGCATTCCCTCCGCGCCACCGATGATCTCGCTGTCGAATGCCGAATACGTCTGGTTAAGCCAACCGGTTAATCCGATTCCACCCGGCACGGAATCGATTTCAGCAATGATGTAACCTTGCTCCGTTAGAATCAGGTCGGGCCGAATCACCCGAGGCAAAGCGTCGCGAATTTCCTTGCGTCGCGAAAACTCGATCAACTCCGCTGGTTTGCCCGCGTCCAAGTAGCCTGCTATCCATGCGGGCTGTTTGCCTTTGATGCTCAATTGATAGAGCTGATTGCAGGCGCGTTGGAAAACGAAAAGGCGATGTCCAAGCTGCTCGAGCTCGGCGAGAAATTTCTCTTCGATCGGGAAGGCGTCGGGCGAAAGCAGCCAATCCTTCTCCGCAAAGAGACCCTCCTTGGGAAAGGCAGCCCGGATGGCTTCCAGTTTCTCGCTTTCGGCGACGACTCCAATGTCTGCAGTTTGATGTTTGAGGTCTGATTTCAATTCGGCGTTATCTCCGGGATACAAATCAAACATCAAACATCAAACCTCGAGTTATCTTCCAGCGGCCATGCGCTTGAGCGCCAGCTTTACCAGTTCTTCGGCCGGCTTTGCTTCGCCTTTTTCCTGCAAGTCGCGCACCGCCTTGTGCGCGTCGACTTGTTTGTAGCCGAGCGCGATCAACGCCAGCACTGCTTCATTCGCCTGCTCCTGCTGGGGAGTGGGCGCGTGCATCGTGCTTGCCGCTTCCCAGGCCGCGGCCACACCGAGCTTGTCCTTCAATTCCAAAATAATTCGCTCGGCCGTCTTTTTCCCCAGCCCGCTGATTTTCGAAAGTGACGCGACATCAGAATTCACGACTGCAGCCTTGAAATTGTTCACGCTCATTCCACTCAACACCGCGAGCGCAAGCTTCGGCCCGATTCCGCTGACATTATTTACGAGCAATCGGAAAAGGTCGCGCTCCGCCGCGGTCATAAAGCCGTAGAGCACGTGCGCGTCTTCGCGAACGGCCAAATGAGTAAGAATACGAATGGATTGACCGACGGCGGGGAGTTTGTCGTAACTCGAAAGGGGAATGAAAACTTCGTAGCCAACCCCGCCGACATCGACAATGGCCTGGGTGGGCAAAGCGTTGATGAGTCTGCCGTCGAGAAAAGTGATCATGGAGATCGTTGAATCGTTAAAGCGTTGAAACGTTAAAGCGATTCAATCATTTAACAATTGAACCCTTCAACGCTTCATCGCTGCAACCTTTCATCACTCGGGTTTGAGAACGAGCGTAAGATCGACGCGTTTACCCTTGGCGATGTTAAAGCCGTGGGTTGAAAACATCTTCCAGTTCTCAGGATGCTCCGCGAAAAGCGTTCCAGCGATCGAAGTCGGCAGAACCACAAAGCGCGGTCCTGGGCTCTGCATGAAGTCCGCGGCGCGGCGATTGTTTAATGGCACGAGAAAAGTGTGCACCCGACTGCGAAAATACCAGACCAGGCTCGGCTCGTTAAAATCGACTGCGCCAAATTCCATGTTTGGACGCAAGTAATCGCGTGATTCCTGGAAAAGCTGATAGGCAGGAAAAAGCCGGGAGATGAACGGAGGAACGATAAGAGCAATTGCAAGATAGGCCGAGGCCGATGCAAGAACGCAATTCCTGAAGAAACGCGCCGCGTTTTCCGTGGCCAACCTGCGAGCAAGCAAAAGGGCAAGCAACGGAAATGCCGGCAGGGTGTAATGCGGCAGCTTGGTTTTTACGAGCGTGAAAATGATGAAAATGATCGCAATACCAATGAGAAGGTAATTGTCGATTTTATTCCCGTTGTAGTCTGGATCGCCTTGTCCGCCGTAGCCTTGGCGAAGGCGGCTTTTCTCGCCCAACAGCTTCCGGATTAACCACGGCAGTTTTATCGACCATGGAAAGAAACTTAAAAAGATCGTCACAAAATAGAACGGCAGGAGGAGGAGATACATCCCAAATGAATTCGCACCGTGGCCTTCCATCGTAGCAAGCGAGCGACCGACAACGTGTCGACCAATTCCCACGACAAAAAATTGGCCATGCGTTTGAATCAGTGCTGGAACACCCCATAGCGCGACGATTGCCAGTATGAATAAAATACCGCGCACGAATTTGAATCGCCGCGCGAGATCGGCATCGCGCAGAAAAAGTTTCGTGGCGGCGACAGTCGCAAGCGGCACCCATCCGATTGGACCTTTCGCGAGAAAGGCAAAGGCAAGCGAAAGATAAAACATCCACCACCAATGAGACGTTTGATGTTTGATGTTCGCCGCAGCGAATCCGTCCTCTGGCAGATTTGATGTTTGATCTGCTGGTGGGCACAACCGATCGCGCAGTAACTCATATCCAGCCCAGTGGGCCAGGGTGACGAATAAAACGAGCCACATGTCGGCCACCGCAGCTTTGGCGTGGAGAAATGTTTGCAGCGAAAGGGTGAAAATGATTGCCGACCACCATCCAACTCTCGCCATGCCGACGCGCTCCTGCGATGCCGAAGGTCGCCGCGGCGACCGAAGGCGCGAGCCCCAGGCGAAAATGGATAATGCAGTCAAGGCAGCGGCGATTGCCGATGGAAAACGCGTCGCGAAATCGTTCTGGCCGAAAATTTTGTAACTAGCAATCTGCGCCCAATAGGTAAAGGGAGGTTTATCGAAACGCAGATGATTATTGAAATAGGGGACGACATAATCGCCGCGCTCAATCATCTCGCGCGATGCTTCAGCAAAGCGCGCCTCGTCGCGATCGATCAACGGCAAATTCCATGTGCCGGTGATGTGAAAAAGCACACAGCCGACGAACAAGAGCGCATAATTGCGAACACCGGCATTCGTCGCCTGGTTGTGATTTATCGGAGTTGCGGAGTTCACACGGCGCACTCAAAATAGCCACCGGCAAATCTGACGGGAACTTATTTGTGAAGCGCAGCTCCGTTTTTTATTGGCTCATGGGCATCATGATTGCCACGGTCGCCATCACGACCGCGTTCTATTTCGATACCGCGGTGAGCGATTTCATGGTTCATCATCGGAACCGGGCGGTATACAAATTCATGTACAACGCGAGCCGATTCGGCGATTGGCCTGAACTCTTCGCGCTCGGGTTCATTCTTGCCTGGGTGGCCCGGCTGCGACGCAATCAAAAATGGAAGCGCATCTTTTTGTCGATGGTAATTGCGTTGGCGATTGCGGGTGTATCTGGCCACGTCATTAAAATTGCGGTTTCCCGCCCACGCCCAACGGTAAAATCAGAACAGGTGGAATCCTGGTCGCGTTTCAACTCGAATTATCATGCATTTCCATCCGGCCACGTTGCTGCGTCGACGGCTTTTTTTGGAGTTCTAGTCTTCGCAAGCCGGCGAATAGGTCTGGCGTGCCTGCCAATCGTAATCCTGATCGCCTTTTCGCGGCTCTATCTTGCGGCGCATTATCTGTCGGATGTTGTTTGTGCCGCGATACTCGGAATTCTGTCCGCGCTGCTAGTGACTCATTTCTTTCTTCAGCCGATCCACAATCCTGAGTCCGGCTGACGGGCGACAATCGGCAATGGAAAATCGAAAATTAATTGTGGCCTGCCAAGCCGTAGTCTTGGAGCGACTGAACGGAATTTTAGAGAAGTAAGCCCACCTTCGTTTCACTCCGGCGTGGCAGCCTTCCCTTTGTGCTTCGCTCCAAGCGAAGGCTGGCGGAGGGGGTGAGATTCGAACTCACGAGGCCTTTCGGCCTTCCGGTTTTCAAGACCGGCGCGATCAACCGCTCTGCCACCCCTCCAGCTCGCGCGCTCGCGATTGCAAACTGATTACTCCATTGCTCCGCGACTCCAAGTGAAATCACGCAGCAGCCAGGTGAAGTATTGGAGCGTTGGAGTGTTGGAGTAATGGGAGGATTTGCTCGACATCTCGATATGTTCATGTGAACGTGCCACATGGCAAGGCCAAAGTTCGTGCCTGTGATTGCGGAACTGCCGCAGAGCCGCGAGCCGATCCATGGACGGGGAGCTTCCTGGAGTCCGGCCAATCGATTCGAAAAGCTGCATGTCGATATTAACGACTTTGATGTTGTCGATGCCGATCCTGATGACAGCGGGCAGCCGAAGCGCAAGACGCAATTTTTTCGCGACGGCACAAAGACAATCATCACCCACAACAACAGCCCGGACGTAGGCTTCGAAACAAGTCTGAACCCCTATCGTGGTTGCGAGCACGGATGCATTTATTGTTATGCGCGACCAACTCACGAATATCTCGGCTTTTCCGCCGGGCTCGATTTCGAGAGCAAAATCATCGTGAAAACAAACGCGCCGGAGTTATTGCGCTGCGAATTGGAACGGCCAGCTTGGAAGCCACAGGTGCTGGTAATGAGCGGCGTGACTGATCCTTACCAGCCGGTTGAGAAAAAGTTGCGGATCACGCGTGGTTGTCTCGAAGTACTGGCAAAGTTTCGTAACCCCGTGGCGATCATCACCAAGAACCGCCTCGTTACGCGAGATATCGATCTTTTGCGGGAGCTTAGGGACTACAATGCTGTTGCGGTGAACATTTCCGTGACGTCGCTCGATCCGAAATTGCAACGCGTGCTCGAGCCACGCACGTCGTCGCCCGAAGCGCGCCTCGATGCAATCAGCGAACTTCGCGCGGCAGGAATTCCCGTTGGGGTTATAGTTGCGCCCGTCATTCCCGGGTTGACCGACCACGAAGTCCCGAAAATTCTCCAGACATGCGCCAAGGCAGGTGCGCAATTTGCCGGCTACACAATCGTGCGTTTGCCGTGGGCGGTTACGCCGCTTTTTGAGCATTGGCTCGAAGAACATTTTCCTGATCGCAAAGCGAAAGTGCTCGGGCGCATCCGGCATTTGCGCGGAGACCAGCTAAATAATTCACAGTGGCACACACGCATGACTGGCGAAGGCATTTTTTCCGAGCAGATCGCTTCGCTTTTCGAAGTCGGTTGTCGTCGTGCCGGGATCGGTGGGCGACCGAAGCTTTCCATAACTGCATTCCGGCGGACGAGAGAGCAACTGGCGTTATTTTAGCTCGTCTTGAGGGCAAAGCGGTCTTCGAAATGGAGCTTGCTACCGTGCAAACCGAGTTCTAAAACGAACGAATGATACTCGAAACTTTAAAACGTCATTGGTGGGTTCCGGTGCTAAGGGGTATCGCTGCAATTGTGTTCGGTGTTATCGCATTTGCCTATCCTGGCTTGACTCTGGCGGTGTTGGTAATTTTCTTCGGAGCGTGGGTGCTCGTGGACGGCATATTTCGGGTTGTAGGGGCGATTGCCGGTCGCTCTTCTGACCCCGATTGGGGCTTTCATCTTATCATCGGGTTCATCGGAATCATTATTGGAGTAATCACATTCCGTGCACCCCAGATAACAGTGCTGGCGCTGCTTATCTATATCGCGGCCTGGGCGCTTATGATCGGCGCGTCCGAGGTTGCGCTGGGAATCAAGTTGCGCAAGGAAATTAAAGGCGAGTGGTTCCTGATCCTCATGGGCCTGGCATCGATTATCTTTGCGGTGCTGCTCATGTGGAATCCAGCAATCGGTGTTAGCGCTCTTATCTTGCTCATTGGATGGTACGCAATCGTGTTCGGTGTGCTCGCGATCTTTCTTGGTTTCAAGTTACGCAGCCTGCCCACACTGCTTCCTCCTTAATAGTAAGCCCTCGCATAAGCGCTGTAGCTGGAGAGCCTGAGGCTATTTGACGCGGCCTTCGTCAAACTCGATCAGATCGAAATAAGTCCGGATATCCTTGCGTCCTTCGCCGCCGGCTTCTTTCAGAAAATGGAGAAAGCGCGCCTTTTTTGCAGCGGTGTCGGGATGACGCGAAATCATCGCCTGGTTCCACTGTTCGATCACATCCGGGGAATGTTTCGCAGCGTTTTCTCGTACCCAGATTAGAATTGCGCCGTCGTCGTCCAGTTTGTTGGCAATCTCCTCAAATGTATCGCCGTCAATTTTTAGAAAGGCGAGCAAGTGCTTATCGAAACCAACAGTTTTATAATTGTAGCCGTTAAGCAGTCCTTTGCGATGCAGTCTAGCCTTGTCGATTAAACGCGGCAGGTGCACATATCCGCCGAGTTTTTCGTAGGGACTGCGCGGATGCAGTCTTTCCATTGAAACGATCGTCTATGTTGCCGGCAAAGGCTGGGGTGTAGCCCCCGAAATATCTGCCTCCGGCCTGCTCGCCGCCACCGGCTTTTGTCCTGGCAATAATTCCCCTTGTGTCAGATCGGCCTGGCCGATGACCAACTCGCCGGAAAACATTCCGCCTTTCTCAACCGAAATTGCTCTGGCAGTAACATTGCCTTCGAGTGAGCCCTTCTTGTGAACCGTGACTGTTTGGGCGACAATTTCACCTGACATCTTTCCCTTGATTTCAATACTTCCAACTCGGACCTGCCGGAAGCAGTGAATGTCGGCCTTACGGTCGACGATTACGTGTCGACCGGTAAGCCGTCCCGGGATCTTTCCTGAAAAATTGATTGTCGCCGTGTCGTCACAATGCAGGTTTCCACGCAGCCGCCCTTCTATCAGGGCAGACCGACAAATTACGCTACTGCTGCTCAGATCGCCTTTAGCGGTGAGATGCACGTCGCCCCGCGTTCGAATCGTTCGGCTGAATCCGCTGGCGATCTTGTAATCGCGGAGATCTATATGCGCGCTGCATCCGGGGCAGATTGTCGACGTCGCTGCGCCGCAGACCTGCTGTTTCCGGTTACATTCGAAACACTCGATAACCGAGCTGCGTTGCCGTTTCCAAAAATCCTCAAACCTGTGAAGGAATGATGAACTCTCCGGCGCGGGCGCTTCTTCCTTAGCGCGTAGCTTCAGGCCAGGTTTCGGTGAAAACGGGGAAAAGTAACGACCGCACTGGCGACAGATCGAGCTTTTGGCCGCCGCATACTCCGTCTGCTTGAAGCCGCAGTGCGGGCATTCCACACTGATCTTGGCAGGCGACGTATTGGCCACTGGGTGTTAAGCCAAAACTTTTTCCTTATCCGCGCCCTCCGAAGGCCGCCTTGATCGGCTCGTCATGCCGCACAACTTCCGGGCGGCCCGACGTAGACTTTGCAGGGATCGTTCCGCTGGTGACTTCCGACTTGCCGATAAAAGTCGCTCCTTCTTCGATGACGAGGCGCGCTGCTTTCAAGTCTCCTTGCAACGTGCATTTCGATTTTAGTTCGCAGCGCTCACCCACAGTAATATTGCCGTGCACTTTCCCGAATACCGTGATCGATTTCGTTTTTATTTCGCCACGAATGTCGGCATTCTCGCCAATCGTTAAGACGCCGTCTGAATTGATTTCTCCTTCGACCTTGCCGTCGATGAGAAGTTCTTTTTGAAACTTTATTGAGCCCTTGATCTCGACGTCGCTCGAGAGGACATCCTTGCCAGAGTGTTCAGCCATAATTTTTTGATCGTTAGTTGTTGTTGGTGGTGGTGTTCTTGGTTCGTCGCGGTCAGCAACGCGGTTATTTTCATCCGTTGCCGAGTTAAACGATCGTTCCGGGATCGATGACGTCGGTTTTTGCGGAATGAATCTTTTCAGCATTAGCTATTATTGAGACGCTCCCTCTCACTGTCAACGGATTCTCACTGGAAGATGCATTTTTTTATCGTTTAGCGGTCCGGTAAAGTTTGCCGGCCCCGTTCTGAGCGGAAAACACCAGGAACCGCGGCACTTGGGCGGGTGTCCTGTCGAGTACAAAACAGAGCGGATACGGAGGCACCGCCAAACCCAGAATCGCGGAAGAATTCCGCGCCAGGCGTTCGAAATCGTAGGCGATGACCCACGCAACCCGGCGATTCTCCAGAATTTTGGGTGCCGTTTGCCAATCCTCACTGAGAAAAAAACGCGCGCTCTGCTCAATTCCTTCCAGGCTCTCGTGCGAGCTTCCAGCCACCCCAGGTTGCCCCGACCAATAGGCGATCGCCGGCGAAAGCCACCACGGCGCAAGAAACGGGCGCGTCTCGCCCGATCGCAAATTAATCGCCAGCTCGCGCAACTGCACCGATTCGTTTCGCTGTTCGAGTCGGCGAGCGAACTCGGCCTCATTGGGCCAGAGGCGCGCGTCCCAATCACGCAAGACCGGAAAGATCGACAACATAAAAGCGATCGAAACCGCCGCGCGCGATTTGATCGGCTCGAGTAAAGCCGGAAGTGCAATTGCAAAGATCAAAACAAAAAAATACGCCCAGCGCGCCCTCCAAATCGTCAGCAAATAAGTGGCGATAAGCAAAACGACGATAAAAAGCGGCGGCGTTTCGCTCTTACTCATGCTCCTGCTCTTGCTCTTGATCTTTCCAAACGCGAGCCAAATCAGCAGAGGCGCTACCGCGATCATATAACCTGCCCAACGAAACCAGACTGGATTCGCCGGTGAAACATGAGCAAGTTCGCCAATCGTGTGTGCCCAATTTTTGAAAAGTTCATTCGACCGAAAGATCGACATCGCCGGAATGCGTTGCTCGATTAGAAGGGCGGTTGCAACGATCAGCGCAAAACAAAACCAGCCGATACGTCTGTAATTCACAAAGATTGCTTTTCGATCTTCCAGAACGCTCACCGCTATGATGATGAAAAACAAAACAAGCGATTCATAAGCGGATATCCAGATTGCCAATCCCCACGCGATTCCATTCAACGCGCTCCATCCTGCCGTTGGACTGTGTCGCAGGCGCCATTCCGAGCAGATCGCGGTCGCCACGAGTAGCATCAGCAACGATTGATGATCAGGCCGGCCAAGCTCGGTTCCGTGAACAAGAATCGGACTGATCGCATATAAAATCAGCATTACCCAGCCGTACCGGAATTTCATTCGCCGTGACCACCACCATAGAAACCAACCTGCCAGCAAAGCGAGCAGTGGCGAAATAAACGCCCCAGCAAGATCGAGTGCGTGCGTCGTAAAGGGTTTCAGCAGGATCGACAGCGCGAGAATGAGATAATCGAGCGGCGCAGTCGTGTGCGGAGTCGTTCCGTCGGGAAAATTTTCGAAATCGTGATGACGTATGATTAACCCTGGCGTTTTCTCGCACATCCGCGCGCGCGTCATTCGCGCATAACAATCTGCATCGGTGAAATAAACGTTCCCTGCGACGAATACATCCTGATAATTCGCGCACCGCGCTGCCAGAATCAGCACGCTGAGCGTCGCAATCTCGATAACTGCTAAAGCGATGCGCGCGATTCGTTGCACGACATCGATAATGGCAAATCAAAAATCAAAAATCGAAAATGAAATTTGGCCTGCCAAGCCGCAGTCTTGGAGCACTCAGGAATCACCGCGCGCATAATCGAGTCCGCCTACGCTCCGCTCCGGCGTAATAGCCTTCGGAGCGGACATCAAAAATGACGGCGAGCGAACTCCCGACCTTATCCACTTTTCAAATATTTTTCGAATGCACGCGCTTTGCTCTCCGATTTGAACGCGATTGCGGTTTCGATTCGCCATGGCCGGTGTTGCGAAGTGTGCGGACATGTACCTCGATTGTGTTCAAGGTCACATGTAACGCCAGTGTAGTGGATCGTGTCGCTCGCCTGACTCACAAGAATGTAAACGTAAAAGAACTCTTTCATTTAGCTGGCCTGCCAAGCCGTAGTCTTTGGAGCGCGTGGGCCAAAGTCAAAAAATACAGTCCGCCTTCACTTTGTTACGGCGTGACAGCCTTCACTTTTTCGCTGCGCTCCCAAGCGAAGGCTGGGCCTGCCAGGATTCGAACCTGGGACCAAGGGATTATGAGTCCCCTGCTCTAACCGCTGAGCTACAGGCCCGCGTAACCAGGATTAAAACACAGCAAGCAGCTCGTGACCAACCCCCAAAAGCATTCGGGCGCACAGATTTCACTGCGGAGGCGAGATTGAAACGCTTTCCTGGAGAAACGAATCGAGCATGTTCAGGTCGATCGGCTTGACCAGGTGATGTTTGAAGCCGGCCTCGTGACTTTTGCGGATATCATCTTCCATCCCGAAACCGGTAAGAGCGATTCCTAGGAATGGTCGCTCGGAGCGCAACCTTTTCATCAGATCGATTCCGCTGCCATCAGGCAAGCCGAGATCGCTAATGAGGACGTCAAATTCCTCCTTCGCGCTTAGATCGATGGCAGATTGAAGATTGATCGCAGACTGGACGTGATAGCCGCGCCGGCGAAGTAAATTTGTAAGCGATCGGTTCGTATCTTCGTGATCCTCGACGAGGAGAATTCGCATCGCCTGGCGTTGCGATGTCCGCGGTGAAATCGCTTCTGGCGCAGTCTGAGCGTCGACGGTTTCGCAGGTGGCAAAAGTCAATGTGAATTTGGCGCCTTTATTTCGGCCCGCGCTTTCCGCCGTGATCGTTCCGTTGTGGGCTTCGACGAGCGTTTTACTGATGGCGAGCCCGAGCCCCAATCCGCCCAGTTGCGATACGCCCCCCTGTTCAAAAGCATTGAAAATTTTCGACAACGACTCGGGCTCAATCCCCATGCCGGTATCGGCAACTTTAACTCGCAAGTGATTTTCGCGATCGTTACCCGTGGAAATAGAAATCTGACCGCCCCTGGGAGTAAACTTCACTGCGTTTTTGATGAGGTTCCAAAAGATCTGCTGGAGTCGCGCGGAGTCCGCTCGCAGATGAACTTTTTGGGCGGCGAGATCGAGCCGAAGCGCCAGATGCTTTTGCTCGATTTCCGCCTGGCAAATTTCGATGGCATTACGCAGCAGGGCATGAGCATCAACAACTTCGAAATTGAGTTGCACCTTGCCTTTGCTAATTCGCGTTAGATCCAGCAGATCATCGATGAGCCGAGCTTCCAACTCCACGTTGCGGCGGATTATCTGCAATGATTCGCGAATGTTCTCCGGCAACTCCTGTTCGCTCTCGAGCGCCAGAGCAGACGCGAGCACCGGGGTAAGCGGAGTGCGCAACTCGTGGCTGAGCATCGCGAGAAATTGATCTTTCGCGAGATTAGAACGGGCTTTTTCCTGCAATTCCTCGTTCGTTTTCTGTAACTCCGCCGCGAGCGACTGCGATTGCTTGAGCAGATTTTCCGTTCGTGTGTTTGCTTCGATGGTATGGAGCACAATTCCAATGCTCTCAGTCAATTGATCGAGAAAGGCCTGATGGGTCGGGTTGAAGCGCTCGAGTGATGAGAGTTCCATGACCGCTTTCACATCTCCTTCGAACAAGATCGGCAGAACAACGATGTTCATCGGACGCGATTCGCCCAGGCCCGAACTAACTCTCACGTAATCACTGGGCACATCCGTCAGGAGAATGCGTTGTTTTTCCAGCGCTGCCTGTCCAACGAGGCTCTCTCCCAGTTTGAAATCGCTCTTCGCGTCCTTTCGGGGGCGGTATGCGTAGCTTGCCAGGAGCTTGAGTTCAGGTTCTTCCGCGGAGTTGCTCATGATATAAAACGCACCGTGCTGCGCGGAGACGACCGGGGCCAGCTCCGACAAGGTTAATTTGCCAACCGTCAGAAGATCTCGTTGCCCCTGCAACATGCGCGAGAACTTGGCGAGATTGGTCTTGAGCCAGTTCTGTTCCTCGTTGCGCAGTGTTGTGTCTTTTAGATTGCGGATCATTTCGTTGATGTTGTCCTTCACGAATCCAATCTCGCCCTGTGCTTCGATCTGAATCGATCGCGTCAGATCGCCTGTCGTGACCGCCGTGGCGACAGTGGCGATGGCGCGAAGCTGCGTCGTCAAATTCGCTGCCAGCCGATTGACATTGTCAGTCAAATCGCGCCACGTGCCGGCGGCGCCCGGCACGTTGGCCTGACCGCCGAGCTTGCCTTCAACCCCGACTTCGCGGGCCACCGTCGTAACTTGATCGGCGAAAGTAGCGAGCGTGTCCGTCATGCTATTAATCGTGTTGGCCAGCTCTGCGATTTCGCCTTTCGCTTCGACAAGAAGCTTTTGTTTCAGATCGCCGTGCGCCACCGCGGTAACAACCTTTGCGATGCCACGCACCTGGTTGGTCAGATTAACCGCCATGAAATTCACGCTGTCGGTTAAATCCTTCCACGTTCCTCCGACGCCTTTGACCATGGCTTGGCCGCCCAGTTTTCCCTCTGTGCCGACCTCGCGCGCTACGCGGGTCACTTCCGATGCGAAGGAGTTGAGCTGGTCAACCATGGTATTGACGGTGTCTTTCAGCTCGAGAATTTCACCTCTGACATCGACGGTGATTTTCTTCGAAAGGTCGCCACGGGCGACAGCCGTGGTTACACCGGCAATGTTGCGCACCTGAGCAGTGAGATTTCCGGCCATCGAGTTCACTGAATCGGTCAAGTCTTTCCATGTGCCCGCAACGCCGCGCACGTCCGCTTGACCGCCCAGTTTTCCTTCGCTGCCCACCTCACGCGCCACGCGCGTTACTTCCGATGCAAACGAGCGAAGTTGGTCCACCATGGTGTTGATGGTGTCCTTGAGTTGCAAGATCTCGCCGCGAACATCGACCGTGATTTTCTTCGACAAATCGCCATTTGCGACCGCAGTGGTGACTTCGGCAATGTTGCGCACTTGCGCCGTAAGGTTGCCCGCCATCGAATTCACTGACTCGGTCAAATCTTTCCAGGTACCAGCGACACCTTTGACATCGGCCTGACCACCGAGCTTCCCTTCCGTGCCGACCTCGCGCGCCACGCGGGTGACCTCCGCAGCGAAAGAACTCAGCTGGCCCACCATCGTGTTAACCGTGTTCTTGAGCTCCGCAATCTCGCCCTTCACATCGACTGTGATTTTTTTGGACAAATCGCCATTTGCGACCGCAGTCGTGACGAGCGCAATGTTGCGGACTTGCGCGGTGAGGTTGCCAGCCATGAAGTTCACTGAATCGGTCAAATCTTTCCATGTGCCGGAAACGCCCCGGACCTCAGCCTGTCCACCGAGAATGCCTTCGGAACCCACTTCGCGTGCGACTCGCGTGACCTCCGAAGCAAACGAGCTAAGCCGATCAATGAGCGTGTTGATCGTCTTTTTCATCTCGAGAATCTCGCCGCGTACATCGACCGTGATTTTTCTCGAGAGATCGCCATTGGCGATCGCCGTAGTCACTTCGGCGATATTGCGAACCTGCGCCGTGAGGTTGCCCGCCATCATGTTCACGTTATCGGTCAGGTCCTTCCACGTACCGGCCACGCCGCGCACGTCTGCCTGGCCGCCAAGCCTGCCTTCTGTCCCGACTTCACGAGCCACCCGTGTCACCTCTGCCGCGAACGAGCTGAGCTGATCGACCATCGTATTGATCGTGTTTTTTAGCTCTAAAATCTCGCCTTTTACATCGACTGTGATTTTCTTTGAAAGGTCGCCATTCGCGACGGCGGTTGTTACCTCAGCAATATTTCGCACCTGGCCGGTTAAGTTGCCCGCCATGAAATTGACGCTGTCGGTCAGATCCTTCCATGTGCCGGCGACGCCCTTGACGTCAGCCTGCCCGCCCAATTTTCCTTCGGTGCCTACCTCACGCGCCACGCGTGTCACTTCCGATGCAAACGAACTGAGCTGATCGACCATCGTATTGATCGTGTTCTTCAGCTCGAGTATTTCACCCTTCACATCGACTGTGATCTTCTTCGATAGATCTCCCCTCGCGACAGCAGTCGTGACGGCGGCAATGTTGCGCACTTGTCCAGTCAGATTGCGCGCCATGAAATTAACTGAATCCGTCAGGTCCTTCCATGTGCCGGAGACGCCTTGCACGCGGGCTTGTCCGCCCAGAATTCCTTCCGAACCTACTTCACGTGCGACTCGCGTCACCTCCGAGGCGAACGAGCGAAGCTGATCCACCATCACGTTGACCGTGTCTTTCAGCTCAAGAAACTCGCCTTTCACATCGACCGTGATTTTCTTGGTCAAGTTGCCGTTTGCTACCGCAGTCGTGACAGTCGCGATATTGCGGACTTGAGCTGTGAGATTGCCGGCCATCAAATTGACGTTTTCGGTTAGATCTTTCCAGGTGCCGGCGACGCCTTTGACTTTTGCCTGACCGCCAAGTTTGCCCTCCGTGCCCACTTCACGGGCCACCCGTGTGACCTCCGACGCGAACGCTCCGAGCTGATCGACCATCGTGTTCACGATCTTTGCCGTGCGCAAGAACTCGCCTTTGAGCGACTGTCCTTCGATCTTGGTGGCCATTGTTTCGGACAAATCGCCCTTCGCGACGGCGCCGATTACGCGCGCCATTTCGCTCGTCGGACGGACCAAATCCTCGATCAAAACATTGATGCATCCGATGGCATCGGCCCAGGATTCGGACACGTTGTTCAGCGAGGCTCGCTGTGTGATTCGGCCTTCTTTTCCAACTACATGCACGATCCGCTCCAATTCCTGCGTCAGGCGCTGATTGGTTCCGATTACTTCGTTGAATGTGTCGGCGATCTTGCCGGCCACTCCGGTCCAGTCATCCGGGAGTCGGGCAGAAAAATCGCCACGCTTGAATGCAACGAGAGCCGTGAGCAACTGTCTGCTGTCCAGCTCGTCGCTGTTGAGGCGCGAACCGTTAGCAGAGCGCGCCCTGGGGGTGGAAGTTTTTTTCTTCATAAGTGATCAGAGAGGTGGCTTGTTTTCGCCGTCGCGAGTTCGACGCCTAACATCGGAATGGTCATATTGAAGCGCCGTAAGAGAATCGCCAAATCAATTGCATCCAGTTGTATCTTGTTCAACACGCAGGTAGCCCTTTGGTTGTTGCAGAACTGCAAGCTGAAACGCGGTTCCTTGCCGTTGCCTCGGTCAGCGACCCGTCGTTGATTATCAAATGCGCGCGTCCGGTGATGAAGCTCCGCTAAACATAGCGGCGGTATCGGCGGGAGCCTGTGAACTACTCCCCGACTTCTGCGGCGCAATCGCAGGCATGCGGCGTGAGCTTGGATTTGGAGGCATCGGGCCGCGGGGAATGTTTTTCTTTTACACCACAGTCCGTCGGTTTGCTCCAAGGCAGATTCTGGAATCGGGCCGCATGCGCGGCGGAAGCACTCTCATGCTGGCGCGCTGTTTCCCGGACGCTCGGATCATAAGCGTCGAGTTCGATCGCGATCCAACGCATGCGGCTATCGCCGAGGCGAAGCTGAAACCATATGCGAACGTCGAGCTTCTCTACGGTGATTCCCGCGAAATCCTGCCCGGGCGGCTTCAAGCCGGCGACGCCGTTCTCATCGACGGGCCAAAAGATTTTCGCGCGCTAAAATTCGCCTTGCGGCTGCTGCGCACCGGGAAGCCGTGCGCAGTTCTTATTCACGATTTTCACCCGGGTCAACCGGCGCGAAAGTTTGTCCAGCAACATTGGCCGGGCGCTTTTTTTAGCGATGATCCGGCGTTTGCGGCCCATTTGCGCGAACTCAATTCACGGATTGGCCGGGATCCGAATTCCAAACACGCGGTTGCTCCTTTTGTGTGCCTCCCGGCTGGTTTGCCCGCGCCTTATTTGATCTTGTTATTTCGGATAGTTTGGGCACGAGCGGTCTCGATAGCAGCTGGCAAGATCACGAACCTGCGTCGACGTCGCCATTAGCACTCGTGGCCGCCAATGCTTCGGGGTCGCTACAGCTTGGAAAAAATCTGGTCTGCTTTCTCTAGTGTCTCTTTGCTTCCGATATCGAGCCACCTGCCCTTGATCTGAAAAGTCTTCACGGGTTTGCGCGTGTAAAGCCATTGCACAAAGCGGCCCGGCTGATCCGGATTATTGCCTGCAGCGAGATATGTCGTTAGGAGGGAAAGCACTTCGGGGGAATAATAGTAAATTGCGATCGCGGCCAGGGTCCCGCGAGGTTTCTGCGGCTTTTCTTCGAAGTGGGTGATGATTCCGTTCGCGTCGATAGCGATGTTCCCGTACTTCTTGATCGCTTCCATATCGCCGACGTCATAAACGCCAACTGTTACTTCGGTTTCTTTCGCGCAGGCGACAAAGCCGGTTAGCGATTCAGTAACCAGGTTGTCGCCCGCAATGACAAGCAAGCTATCCCTGGACAAATTTTCCCAGGTAACGACCAAATTGATATCTCCGATTGCGCCCAGCTTATCTTCGTCGTTTTTGGAGCCATCGTTGACGATTTTGAATTTGAACTTCGGCTGCCGAATCTGATAGCGCTCGCTCCACTTTTGGAAGTCGGACGCGAACTTGTCATTCGTCACGACGTAAATCGTTTCCAGATTTGGAACATCTACGAGGGTGTCCGTCACCCATTCGATAATCGGTTTGCCTCCGACCGTGAGCAGCGGCTTGGCTTTGTCGAGTGTCAGCGGATAAAGGCGTGTCGCATATCCAGCAGCGAGAATTAGTGCGTTCATGAAATCAGGAACAATGAACAGCGAAAACGTGGGCGCGCTCTTTTTTAGTTACGTTGCTTTGGCAGTGGCTCCACCCAGAATTGTGCTCGTAAGATGTTCGTGAATTGTTTTGATGCGATTCGGATCGGTAATCTTGGTATTCGTGGAACGATCAACGACATACAAGGTATCGATGGCTGCGCCATCCTGCGTGTTAATACGAGAAAGAGCGATCGAAACACTCTCGCGATCAAGACACGTCAGAATGTCGTAAAGCAACCCGAGCCGGTCGGGAGCCTGGATCTCAATCAGCGTGTAAGCCGGGTGCGTTTCGTTATCCATGGAAGTGCGCGTCGGAAATTCGATCGCTGGCGCGCGATGGGGGCGGCTCTGACGCTTCGCCTTTTCGATCAACGGACGGAAATCGAAGCTGTCATCTTCGAGTGCGCCACGCAAAGTTTGTTCGACTAGTTCGAAGGCATGCGGGTCGGTGACAGCGCCTGCTTTCGTATCGCAGACGCGAAAAACGCTCAGCACGACGTTGTCTCCGCGGGGAAAAACATCCGCGCTCAAAATATTAATCGGCACGACCGAAAATGATCCGGCAATTTTGGCCAGCAATCGCTCCCGCTCCCAAGTACAGAAACTGACAACACTGTGTCCTTGCTCTGGGAGACCCTTCCATTTAACCGCCGAAGCAAGCGGATGCCCGCCCTGGTTCGCCGCAGCGAATCCGTCCTGTGGCGGACTCGAGATATGTTCAACGAACGAACGAAATAGTTTCAGATGCTCGACAATTTCAGGGACATCGCTGCCGCGAAAATAGTTGTCGGGCATGAAGTCAAAATGCGCGTCGATTTCATCCGCATAATCGGGCGAAAGATTTTCCGCTACGGCGATCTGAAGGCTTTCGCGCTCGATTCTGGTTTGTTCGTAATAAGATTTCCGGTCCGCCAGGCAGCGCGAGGTCTCGTGAAATAATTGCCAGACAAGCGATTCTTTCCAGTCCGACCATGCCTCTGCGCTTGTCCCCTGACCATCAGCAAGAGTAAGCAGCATCAATGCGTTCAGATTTTTCTGATTCTTCACGATGCCGGCCAATTCTGCCACAGTGGCGGGGTCATCAAGATTTCTCTGTTGCGCGATCATGGAGAGGCTGAGGTGGTGGTCGACCACCAGGATGAGCGATTTGCGCTGCTCGGATGATAATTGCAGGCGGGTGGCGACGCGCTGGGCGAACAGCGCGCTTGCTTCAGAATGCCGCCGCGCGCCAACGGCTTTGCCGCTGTCATGCAGAAGCAGCGCCAGATAAAGGACGAATGGGTCATCGAGCTGCTCAAAAATCTTGCGATAGGCGATCAACTTCGGGTCATCCGTCGTTGCCAGAGCATCGAGTTTGTCGATACATACCAGTGTGTGTTCGTCCGCCGTGTAACGATGCAGAAACTCGTGTTGGACTAGACAGGTGAGCTGGCCGAATTCGGGAATGTATCGCCCCAGGAAATCAACCCGATGCATCATTCGAAGGATCCGGCCGACCTCCCCTTTTCGGGATAGAATCGCCTTAAAGATGTCGCGCGGCCCGCGCGCATACTGATAGGTACGGGTCACCAGGCCGAGACTGCGGCTTAACAGATCCGCCAGTTCGGGACTAAGATCCAAGGCGCGTTCTTGCGTAAGCTGAAACGCACGCATCATTTGTTCGGGATCTTTGCGAAAAAGATCGCGTCGCGCCGGATACAATTGATTATTGCGAACAAAAAACGAGTCGCCGATCAGAACTTTGTCCGGACGTATCAACGGAAGAAAACTGAACAGAGAACGAGTCCTGCTCGTGACGTGGCCGCTTACAAATTGCTCCGTAATGCGCTCCGTCACACGAAAGATATTGCGCGTGTGCTCGTAATAATCCCGCATGAGCGTCTCACTGCGAAGCTGGACATTTCGATGGGAATAATTGAGCCGTTTTGCGATTTGCTCCTGCAAATTCATGTGGAGGATGTCGGTGGCGCGCCCGGTCGCGTAGTGCAAATCAGTCCGTAAGCGGAGGAGAAACTCGTAGGCCCTCTCGATTTGCCCCTGGTCGCTTTCACTCAGCCAATCTTTACCCACTAGTTGGTTCGTGCTGAGGGAGCCCTCTTTGAAATACGTCATCCAAAGAAGATTTTGATAATCGCGCAGTCCGCCGCATCCGCTCTTCACATGAGGCTCCTGCAGATAGACGCTGTCGCCGAATTTCTTGTGCCGGGCGACCTGATCTTGCATCCGCAGTTCGACATATTCCCGCTCTCGTCCCTCGACGCACTTTGAACGAAATTGCTCCCGAAATTCTTGTGCCAGCTCCGGGTCGCCGGCGAGAAAACGTGACTCCAGCATGGCGGTTTTTGTGCGCATGTCGCGATTGGCCTGGGCAATTGCTTCTTTGATCGAACGCGTGGAATGACCAACCTTGAAGCCGCTATCCCAGAGGGGGTAGAGCACCTGCTGAACCATCTCTTCGAGATGCGGTGAGATTTTCTTCGTCCCCTGATGATGCAAAAGCATGACGTCGATGTCGCTACAGGGATTGAGTTCGCCGCGGCCATATCCGCCAAGCGCGATCAATGCCAGGGCGATGCCGGACTGGCCGTTACCGTGAGTAGCGGTGGCCGCAGCTCCGAAAACGTATTGCAGCAAAACATCAACAAGCTCGGCCCGCCGCGCGCAAATTTCGCGGCCGCCTCCGCCTGCCTGGTGCTTCAGGCGCAAGCGATGTTCTTCGACCTTTAGAAATTTTTTGTAAAGTGGAAGGACCTCTGTCGGGCGTCTCGTCCCGGTGGCGGCGAGTTGATTCGCCGCGTGCGCCAGGACTTTTTCGAGATGCCGGGATGTCGCCATTTCGGATTTTAGATTGCGAACTGCTCTTGCCGCTTAATCTAAAATCGAAAACTCAAAATCCAAAATCTGTCCTAAGTGAGGCGCGCTAGTTTTTAGAGCTTGATCGCGTAGCGCTTCATCTTGTTGTAGAGGGTGGCACGCTGGATGCCGAGACGTTCGGCAGCCTTTTTCTTGTTCCCGTGACATTCTGTAAGCGCCTGAAGGATCGTGTTTCGCTCAACGTCATCGAGACTCTGCACACCCGTTCGCGGGAGAGCGCCACGCTCTGTCTGTTCCGAAAGCTTTCGGAATTGAACTTCGGCGGGCAGCTCCTTCACGTCGATCAAGCCCTGCCGCGCCAGGACCACGGCATATTCAATTGCATTCTGCAATTCCCGCACATTTCCCGGCCAGGCATAATCCAGTAACTTTTGAAACGCGTCTGGCGCGATGTCTGGTTCGGGCTTCCCGAGTTGTTGAGCAAACTGTCTGAGGAACAAAGCGATGAGAGCTGGAATGTCCTGCTTCCGCTCCCGGAGCGGGGGCACCTCAATTTGAAAGGTGTTTAGCCGATAGTATAGATCGGAGCGCAGGCGATTCTCGGTGAGTGCCTCCGCAACCGGCCGATTGGTAGAAGCGATCACGCGAAAATCGGCCTTCATCGTGCGCGTGCTCCCAAGCGGCCGATACTCGCGCTCCTGCAGCACGCGCAGAAAACGCGTCTGCAGATCCGGCGGCATGTCCGAGATTTCGTCCAGGAAGAGCGTGCCGCCCTCGGCCGCCGCGATCATTCCGGGAAAATCGTGCATCGCGCCGGTAAACGCTCCTTTTACATAACCAAAAAGCTCTCCTTCAATCATGGTTTGTGGAAATGCGGCACAGTTCAGCTTGACCATTTCTTTTCCGGCGCGCTGGCTGCGGGCATGAACCGCGTTGGCGATGACCTCCTTGCCCACGCCGCTCTCACCTACAATGAGCACGTTTGCATCGGACGGCGCCATCGCATTGATCAACTCATCGATCTCTTGCATTGGCTTGCTATTGAAAATTGGCGTGGCTCGTGTCTCGGCAATTTCCAACCGTTTCTCGAGTCGCTCCGTTCTTTCCCGAAGCTTCTCGGCCTCTCGTATGAGGAACTCTTTCTCCAGGGCTTTTTCGACCAGACTGATCAACTCTTCTGGCCCATACGGTTTGCTGATGAAATGGTAAGCCCCGCGTTTGATCGACTCGATGGCATTGTGCAGAGTGTCGTGCGCCGTCAAAATAATAACCTGCGTGTCTGGCAGCTCGGTCTTGATCCGGTCGAGCGTTTCCAGTCCTTGGGCGTCCGGTAGTTGGAGATCGAGCAAAACGAGCGACGGAGATTTTGATTTCAGTAGTTTTAGACCCTGAGACGCGGTGGGAGCGGTATCGACTTCATAACCATGCCGCTTCAGAAGCGCTTCGAGCGTCATGAGAACCGGCCGCTCATCGTCAATAATCAGGATGCGATGGTTCTCTGTTTTCATTTCAAGGATCTGCGCTGCTGATAGAAATATTTAACGGACGCTCGCGCCCAATCATCGATGCAGCACGAAGATTAAGCCTTTTCGCGCGACAATGGCAAGATGAGCGCCGTAACGAGCGCCGAGGTTGTTGGATCATATTGAGCGTGCATTTCGCCGCCGTGAGCCTCCACGATGGTACGGACGCGATTCAGGCCAAGACCATAATGACCGTGACTGACTTTCCGAAGCGGTTCGTGTCCCCAATTTTCGGTGGATAATTCAAATCGGATTTTTGGCTCCCGAAGCGTAAAGAGGAACTGTTTTTTGTCGATTCTCACTTCCGCGGCAAGCGCACCTTGGCCGCGGTCGTGCTGGAATGCATTGGCAAAAAGTTCGATAATCGCCTCCTGTAAAAGCTGCGGATCGATATTCAGGACCGCGTTGCCCGGCTGGACGTTCCAGGTGACCCCGGGTTTTTCGTTAGCCAACTCCTGCGCGATTTTTTTGCGCAAGTCTTCGACAAAATCGGAGGCGCCGTAAGAGATCAGGTTGGGTTTGACTTCACCCAGTCCTCTCGAAAGTTTTTGTAGGATCGCGGTCATCCCGGAGACCATTTCGCGCAGACGGTTGACCTCGCCCTTAAGTTTTGCATCCCCCTCTAACTCACTGATGTAAGCGGATTGCAGCTCAATCGCGTTTAGATGGTTGCGCAGATCGTGGCTGAGCTGCCGGACAAAGCGGACCGCGTCAACCCACGGAACGCTTAATGAATCGCTTCGATCTTCAGGAGAGGGCTCCGCCATATCAAGCCCCGAACTTAGCAGATCGGCAAACGAAGCGCCTGCCAGGACGGTCGAGTCTTCACGAATCGGAACTTGCGAGCGAGAATTGATCGTCGGTTGGTTGGTCGCCCGGCAAGACGCGAATGCGCGAATCATTACTCGCCAGATGCCGCAGCACATGAAAGACGTCTTCGGGATCCGCGTCGATCGAACGCGCAATCTCTTCGGTAGTTTTCCCGGCGCCGGTAGCGAGTTGCTCGCGTACTTGCTGTTGAAGCTGCAATAATTTCGTTGCCGCTTTTTTTCCAGCTTCAACGCCCGGCTGATCATAGGCGTTGATGTTTACCAGTGACGCATAGAAGCCCACCGCGCGCTCGTAGAGCGCGATCAATGCGCCGACGTTAAAGGCATTCACTTCGGGAATACTCATCGTGATTGATTCCCGTCCACTCTCATAGAGAGCGCTGCGCGTCCCGCGCAAAAACCCCTGAAGATAATCGCCGCTCGTGATTCTCTCCTCAACTTCGAACCGCTGCCCGCCTGAGCCGGGTCGGTCTTTGCGAACTTCGATGAAGGTCACGAAAAAATTCAAGACGCCATCACGCAACTGCTGCACGTAAGCGTGTTGATCGGTCGAGCCTTTATTGCCGTAAACAGCGATGCCCTGATGCACAATGTTTCCATCGAGATCCTTCTCTTTTCCTAACGATTCCATGACGAGCTGTTGCAGATACCTGCTGAACAACGCGAGCCGATCTTTGTATGGGAGGATCACCATATCTTTCTCACCCTTGCCGTGACCGGCGTGATACCACGCTAGTGCCAGAAGCATCGCGGCATTTTGTGTCACATCAGGCATTCGCGTTCGTTCATCCATCGCCGCTGCGCCCGCCAGAAAATTGTCGATGTCGAAGCCTTCCAGCGCCATCGGAAGAAGCCCAACTGCGCTCATCACGGACGTGCGCCCACCAATCCAATCGTACATGGGAAACCGCGCGAGCCATTTGTTCTTTTCGGCATATCTATCCAGTTCGCTTCCGACGCCGGTTACAGCCACTGCGTGTTCGCCGAATTGGAGACCTATCTCTTTAAATTTCGCTCCAGCCTCGAGCATTCCATTTCGCGTTTCCTTTGTTCCGCCCGATTTGGAAACCACGATGACGAGCGTCTGCGAAAGATAGTCGTCGATCTTGTCGAAAACGCGGTTGAAGCCGTCCGGATCGGTGTTGTCGAAGAAATAGATATCCATTGGATCGCGCGCTGATCCAAGAGCGTCGGCCACGAATTGGGGTCCGAGTGCCGAGCCACCAATCCCGATGAGAAGAATATGCTCGAAGCGTTTTCCGTCTTGGGCGGTGATTTTTCCGGTGTGAATATCCGCCGCAAACCTTTTGATGTGTTTGATCGTTTCTTCGATCTCTGCGCGAATTTCCGCATTTGGCGCCAGCGCCGGATTCCGCAGCCAGTAATGACCGACCATGCGTTTTTCAGTGGGATTGGCGATTGCTCCACCTTCCAGTTCTCGCATGGCCGCAAATGCCTTCTCAATCTTCGGCTGCATTTTCTCGAAGAAATCGTCCGGAAATTTCATTCGGCTGATGTCGAGAGAGAAATCGAGATCGCGGTAGTACAGAAAATATTGCTGGAAACGTTGCCAGAGCGCTGACGAAGGCATGATGGCAGCTAATCGCAATCGGTAGCGCAGGTCAATGATGCGACGGCCGTTGCCACTCTCCCCGGTAATTTACCCTGGCAATGTTTTGGGTGCACGCGCATGACTTTCATATTTTGACTCACATTGCGGGGTTTTACTTAATGGCATAATTTGCCGAGCCATGGCAGCCACGCGACTCGGCAGACCGCATTTGTTTGCGGGCGTTATGGCCTGTGGGATCGCTGCCGCGACGTTGTTCGCCGGCCGAATGATGGCAATTCATCTTGAGCACAAGACCCTTCACGCCTTCGCTCCCCGGGTATTTCAACTCAAAAACCAGGGACTTGCTTTCCAGCGGCTCGCTACTCAAGCGCCGGATGTGTTGCCGTTTTACGGCAGTTCGGAATTGATTACTGCTCTTCCAGAAAGAGCGGGAATTTTGTTCCGCAAAGCGCCAACACGCTTCCAAGTCTCGCCTATAGGAAAGATCGGCACACCTCCGCTGATCATGTTGCAAAAACTGGCTGCCCTTGGATATGATTTGCGCGGGAAAAAGGTTGCGATTTCGCTTTCAGCCGTCTGGTTTATGACACTGGACCTGACTCCATACTGGTATGACGGAAATTTTTCGCTGTTCGCTGCGAGTAAGCTGGTGTTCGGCAGCCCCCTCGATTTTAACCTGAAGCAGCAGATCGCTTCCCGGATGCTGCAGTTTCCACAGCCACTGGAGAAAAGTCCGCTGCTCGAATTCGCGCTGAGACGGTTAGCTTCTGGAGGACCGCTTGACTACATCGTTTTCTGCGCGCTCTGGCCACTCGGAAAAGTGCAAGATGCGATATTCGATTTGCAGGATCATTTTGAGGCGCTGATTTACATTCTACGGCAGCCCGCCTCCGCTTCGCATCTGCATGCAGACAGGCTCGATTGGCCAGGTCTCATAGCAAAAGCGAGCGCAAAGGCCAGCGCCCACGAGAACGAAAAGGGGAATGCCTTGGATGCGGACAAGAAAATGGTAGCTTCCCATAATGACGTGTGGTTTCTCCAGCGCATTAATGCCGCCAGACAATGGGTGGATTTAGAGTTGCTGTTGCGCGTACTAACAAAGCTTCATGCCCAGCCCCTTTTACTCAGTACGCCGATGGACGGCCAGTTTTACGATCAGGCCGGCGTTTTGCCTTCGGTTCGCGAATGCTATTACAACAAGATGCGGGCACTAGCGCAGCGCTACAATTTTCCCCTGGTCCAGTTTGAGCAACATGACGAGGATGCGACTTTTCTGAGTCATCGAGGCTCCCGGATCAAGCACATCCCGGCTTCTCACCTTACCGCCAAAGGCTGGATGTTTTACGATCGCGCTCTTGATGATTTCTTTCACGGTCGCGTCCCACGAATCTGACGAGGCATATTCATGTAAACGGCGGCGCGATGAAGGTTGCATTGCGTTATTAACTATGACTGCCAGTTTTTCCGACAAAGTGTTACAACTCCTCGCTTCGGTCGCTGAGACCGACGACGTTTTCACAAATCTTGACCTGCCTCTATACGATCGGCAGCTACTCGACTCGATGAGAACCGTGGAGTTGATGATAATAATCGAGGAAAAATTCGGCATCAAGGTTTCTCCGGCAGAATTCGAGCGCGAAAGCTGGAGAACGCCGCGTGCAATTATCGCCGACCTCGAGCGCCGGGTGCACGCGTGAGCTGGATCGAGGGCCATCCAATGTTAGGGCGAGTACTGTTAATTCTGTACTACCTGGCCGTAATCGCGGGCCTGATAATCATATATGGTCGTGGCGATTTTTCGACCCCGCCATTTGTTTATCAGGGTTTCTGAATGAATCTGCTCAAAAAAATCGATCATTGGGCCACGCTCTCCCCAAAGACGATAGCACACGCTAGCGGCGACAGGACCCTGACCTATGCCGAACTGCGCAGGCGCTCGGATGCTCTTGCTTTTTATTTGACGGAGCGCTTTGGCGATGTTTACTCGCCGATCGCCGCCTTGGGGCATCGCGAACCGGAAATGCTGATCGCGTTCCTGGGCACGGTGAAATCGGGCCGGCCGTACGTCCCCATCGACACGGCATTTCCGCAGCAGCGCATCGATAAGATTCTGGCAACTTCGGGCGCCGCGTTGGTGCTCACACCGGAGAAGACTGCACGATTCTCTGCGTCGGACATGCCTGCTCCGGGCAACGGCGTGCAGCGGGAGGACCCATTTTATATCCTTTTCACCAGCGGCAGCACTGGCGAGCCGAAGGGCGTCATCATCACTCTCGCTTGTCTGGAACATTTCATTACGTGGATGCTTGCAGAGCACAAGTTCATCGAGCAGGGCGAGATATTTTTGAATCAGGCGCCATTCTCATTCGATCTCTCCGTGATGGATCTGTATTGCAGCCTTGCGACTGGCGGCACGCTCTTCAGCATTGGCCGCGATCTTGTAGCCAACCCGAAGATGCTTTACCGCGCACTCGCCAATTGCAATGTGACCACATGGGTCTCCACGCCGTCCTTTGCGCAGTTGTGCCTTGTCGAAGAGAAATTAGGAGAGGCCATGCTTCCTCGTATACGGCGCTTTCTTTTTTGTGGTGAAACGCTTGCGCCGCAAACCGCGGGACGCCTACTGCAACGGTTTCCGCACGCGCAGGTTTGGAACATGTATGGCCCGACCGAGGCCACCGTCGCCACGACTTCTGTGCGTATTGACCGGGCGATTTTGAAAAAATATTCGCCTCTTCCGGTGGGACGCCCGATGCACGGGACAGAAGTTTTCGTCGTGGATGAAAAGGGCGAACCCTTACCGGCGAATAAACGCGGCGAAATTATCATCGCAGGACGGAACGTGAGCCCCGGTTACGACGGGCGACCCGATCTTACGGCGACCGCTTTCTTCCAACATCGCGGCCAGCGCGCCTACCGTACGGGCGATTTGGGACGGTTTCGGGACGGTTTGCTTTTCTTTGAAGGCCGCATGGACGAGCAAATCAAACTTTATGGTTATCGCATCGAGCTCGGTGAGGTCGAAGCGAATCTGCGCGCGTTAGCGCTGGTGCGGGACGCTGTGGTAATTCCGGTCATCAAAAACGGCGCGGCCCAATCGCTCGCCGCTTTTGTCGTGTCCAGCAAGCGCGGCGAGCAATCGCATTTCGTATTATCTGACATGCTCCGACAACAACTCGGCGAGCGGCTTCCAGCATACATGCTGCCGCGCAAATTTGTTTTTCTTGATGCGCTTCCGATGACGGCGAACGGCAAAGCCGACCGCGCGAGGCTGGCTGCGTCGCTGTGATTCCGTACGCTGATTTCACCTATTTTGGGGTGCTGCTTTACGCAGTCGTTCCCACGCTGATTCTCGGCCTGTTCGGTCGCGCCGGTTGGCGCTGGGCGCTCCTCGTGACTGGTGGGATGCTCCTCGTGCAATATCACGGGTGGTTACATATCTCGCCGGACTTTCCAGTGCGCGAGATCTGGATCGTTATTGCTTTCGCCGTCTGGCAGTGGGTAACGGTGCGCGCATTTGCAGCGGGTGGCCCGCGTGGCGGCTGGCCGTTTTATACTGCAACCGGGGCGAGCCTGGCTCCGCTTGTGATCGCCAAATTCCTTCCGGTTGTTTCGCACGGGAATCAATTTGGTTTTCTCGGAATTTCCTACGTCACATTCCGCGCCCTCGACGTGGTTTTTTGTCTTCGAGATGATGTCATCGCCTTACCCGGCGCTATCGATCTGTTGATGTTCCTCTTTTTCTTCCCAACGATTTCCGCCGGACCCATCGACCGGTACCGGCGTTTTGCAGGGGATTGGAGGAAGCCGCGAACACGCGCCGAATTTCTCGCTGATCTGGATGTTGCTGTACACCGCATTTTTCGCGGATTCTTTTACAAATTCATACTGGCGGCGCTGATCAAGGAGCACTGGCTCGATCGCGCCGCAACCAGCGGACACCTCGGCGCGCTAATCAGTTACATGTACGCTTACAGCCTGTATTTATTTTTTGATTTTGCCGGCTACAGCGCTTTCGCCATCGCTTTGAGCTATCTTTTCGGCGTTCGTACTCCGGAGAACTTCGATCGGCCGTTTCTGGCCCGAAATATCCGCGATTTCTGGAATCGCTGGCATATCACGCTTTCATTTTGGTTTCGCGATCATGTTTACATGCGCTTCCTCTATGCCGCCATGCGCGGCAAATGGTTTGCGAATAAGGAGGCCGCCCCGATCGTGGGCTATTTTCTCGCCTTCGGATTGATGGGCCTCTGGCACGGGCTCGAGCTTCATTATATTGCTTACGGATTTTACCAGGCGGCGTTGCTTTCCACGTTCCACATTTTTTCTCGTTGGAATAAGGCGCACCGCTATTGGCGCGACGGTCTGCTTTCACGGGCAGTGGCCATTTTCGTCACCTTCAACTTTGTCTGCTTCGGGTTGCTGATTTTTTCCGGGCGCATTGGCGCCGCGCGGCTGCCACATTATGCGGCTAAAATCGAGCGCGCGGACTGCGGCGCGATTTCTGGCTGGGCTTGGGACAAGTACGATCTGGATGCCCAGGTCTATGTCGAACTTTGGGATGATGACCAATGTACACTGGCATTCCCTGCAAATCAGTTCCGGCAGGATCTCGTGGACGCAGGTTACGGAAATGGTCGGCATGCCTTCCGCATCCTGACGCCGCAAGTATTTAAGGATGGCCATTCACACCTTATCCACCTGCGAATTGCCGGCAAAAAGGGAGACTTAGCCGACACATCGAGAATACTTGTCTGCCGGTGAGCGAAGACGCTGCTATCTTCACCGGCGAAGATGAGCTGCGGCTGCGGAAACTGATGGAGAAAATCAGGGCAGCGCCTGCTGTTTGCCCAACGCGCTGCCTTTCTTAACTGGCACCTCTTCTGGCGCAACATCGTATTCGGGCTTGGGCATCCCCATCAGCCAATGGTCGAACCAGCCGACGATGTTTTGGAGCCGCTCGACCCGATGCCATGGCTGACCAGAGCGCGATAGCTCGTGAGATTCGTTCGGGAATCGCACCATCACCGTCGGAATCTTGCGGAATTTGAGCGCGCGAAACATTTCCTCACCGCCGGCGCCAGGTGGTGTCCGATAATCCGCTTCGCCGAGGATGAACATCATCGGCGTTTTCACATTTTTGATGTAGGTAAGTGGGGAGCGCGCCTTAAACTCCTGCTCGTTATCGAATGGCGGCGCCTTGAACCAGGTTGGCTGAAACAACGTGAAGTCGGCCGAGTACCACCACGCTTCCCAGCTGGCGATGTCGCGCTGAGAAACCGCCGCCGCAAACCGGTTCGTTTGCCCCACAACCCAATTCGTCAGCAGTCCGCCGCCGCTCCCCCCGGTCACGCCGAGCTTTTTATCGTCGACATAGCCGCGGCGAATCCCTTCATCTACTCCGGCCATCAAGTCCTTATAATCATCGCCCGGATAATGAAACTGAATGACGTTTCCGAAATCCTGTCCGTAGGTCGTGCTGCCGCGCGGATTGGGATAGAGCACTACGTAACCTTTGGCCGCCATCCACTGAAACTCGTGTTCGAATATGTAGCCGTAAGCCGCGTGTGGTCCGCCGTGGATGTTTAGAATGAGCGGGTATTTTTTTGCGGGATTGAAATCGGGCGGCTTCTGCACCCATGCCTGAATACGCTTACCATCAAAGCTTTCGTATGAAATCTCTTCCGGCTCCGTCAGATTGAGCTTTGAGAAAAGCGCGTCGTTGACGTGCGTTAACTGGCGTGGCTCGCCACCGCCGCGGTCCATGACGAAGAGATCGTTGATCCGCGTGGGCGTGGACACCGAGTAAACAATCTTCGATCCGTCGGCCGGCGCGCGGAAACGGAGCACTGCCTGGTTGCCGCGCGTCAGGTCTGTTTCTGCACCAGTTTGGGTGTCAAACGAGGCAAGAACTGTTTTGCCTTCCTTTCCATAGATCTCGATCAGGCTGTGCCCGTCGGGCGCCCATACTGGAATACTTCCGCCGCCACCGCGCGGAGCTGCGTTGTCCCCGAAAACACCTGCGCCCACATCGAAATCAAAATTGCCGGTCAAATTTCGCGGCTTTGCGTTTGGAATAAGATCGACAATCCATAAATCCGGTTGCGTGTAGGAATTAATTGGCTGCGTTGTCGACGCGATAAACGCGATCTGCCTGCCATCGGGACTCAGGGAGAGATTATCGATGTCCATGTCGATCGAATTGAGCTTCGTCGGGTCGCCGCCGCTGGCGCTGATTGAATAAAGATCGGTCCTTGGCAATTCGTAATATGGTTCGTCCACGCGCAACGACGCGAAATAGATTTTCCCACTGTCTTTCGACCAAACAATGCTGCCCTCATTAAATCGGCCGAAAGTCAATTGTTTGGGCTGCACTTTCTCGTCTGCGTTGCGTGGCGCCGGTACGACCCAGACGTGCTGCGGGTGCTTCGGGTCGGCATAGCCCTCGTTGTCTTCCCGATACACTGCTCTGGTGATCACATGGATGTCACTCTCGTGTTCTGCTTCGGCCTCGGCGTTTTGTGCCGCTGCTGTTGGGCTCGGGGAAGGGGAGCTTTTGCTCACTGTCTTCTTCAGTTCTTCTTCTTTGCGCTTCTTCTTTTCCTGTTTAGTGAGATCATCGGCGTTCGTGTCGCTCGTGAAGGCGATGCTTTTGCCATCCGGCGCCCACACCGGATTACCGGCGCCCTTCGGCAGATCGGTGAACACAAATGAATCGCCGCCCGCCATTGGCAAAATTGACAATTGGGGCCGCTCCGGTTTTCCATCCTTCTCGGTGGCGCGGATGAAGAGCAAGAATTTCCCGTCCGGCGACCAGCGCGGTGCTGCATCGTGATCGCCTTTTGTCAGTTGATGAGGCTCCTCGCCGCCCGCGACCGGCACAGACCAGATCGAGGTATTATAGCCTTCTTTCTTCTCGTTGACTGTAACGCGGACAAAGGCAACACGCGTTCCATCGGGCGAAATCTGCGCGTCCCCAATCCAGACAAAATCGAACAAATCCTTTTCGGTGATACTACGTTTCTCTCCAATTGCAGTGCTGCTTCCTGCGATGAGAACGGTGAAAATGACGAAGCACAAATGACGAATGACGAATGAATGACGAAGCACGAACTCCGAAATACAAGTTCGACATCGCTTCGTCATTTGATCATTCAGCATTGTTTCGAGCTTCGTCATTCGGTTTTCGCCCGCCGCGCCGTAGCCTCGGCGAAGGCGGGTCATTTCTATCACATGTGAGCGGTCACATGTGCTCGATCACGTTATCGCCGAACTGAGAACACTTGATTTCGGTCGCGCCTTCCATCAACCGCGCGAAATCGTAGGTGACGCGCTTGCTCGCGATCGCGCCATTTAATCCTTTAAGAATCAAATCGGCGGCTTCCGGCCAGCCCATGTAACGGAACATCATTTCGCCCGAAAGAATCACCGAACCCGGATTGACCTTGTCCTGATTTGCGTACTTCGGTGCGGTCCCGTGGGTCGCCTCAAAAACAGCGTGGCCACTGATGTAATTGATGTTGCCACCCGGCGCGATGCCAATCCCGCCCACTTGCGCGGCGAGTGCATCGCTCAAGTAATCGCCATTCAGGTTTAGCGTCGCAATAACATCGAAATCTTCGGGACGTGTGAGCACCTGTTGGAGCGTGATGTCGGCGATCGCGTCTTTGATCACAATCCCTGCGCCCGGTTTACCCATCGGAATCTTGCACCACGGGCCGCCGTCGATTTCTTCCGCGCCGAAATATTGCTTGGCGATTTCATATCCCCAGTCGCGGAACGCGCCTTCGGTAAATTTCATGATGTTGCCCTTGTGCACGAGCGTCACACTTTTGCGGCGATTCGTGATTGCATAGGAAATCGCGCTGTGGATCAAGCGCACGCTGCCGGAACGACTGACCGGTTTGATGCCGATTCCGACGCAAACTTCGTCGCCTTCCGGCGCGCCAACCTTTTTCCAAAAATCGGCTGCTTTTTCCTTCGTGCCGAAACGAATTTTGTCGAACTCTTTTGGAAATTCCTTTTGCAGAAAATTGAGGATCTTTTGCGCTTCGGGCGTGCCGGCGGCGTATTCGATGCCCGCATAAATGTCTTCCGTGTTTTCCCGGAAGATCACCATGTTCACTCTCTCCGGGTGCTTGACGGGCGAGGGGACGCCTTTGAAGTACTGCACTGGCCGCAAGCAGACGAAAAGATCGAGAAGCTGCCGCAAGGCAACGTTGAGCGAGCGAATCCCGCCACCGACCGGCGTCGTCAGCGGCCCTTTGATGCCGACCAAAAATTCACGGAACGCTTCCACTGTATCGTTGGGCAACCATTCACCGAATTTGTCCTTTGCCGCCTGACCAGCAAAAACTTCAAACCACGCGATCTTTTTTTTGCCGCGAAAAGCTTTTTCGACCGCGGCATCGAACACCCGCACACTCGCGGCCCAGATGTCCGGCCCGGTGCCATCTCCACGAATAAAAGGAATGACCGGCTGATCCGGAACATTCAGTTTTTCGGTTCTGATAATCTTTTCACCTGCGGGCGGAGCAACATCTTTGTAAGGCATAGGGCGTCACTGTAGCGGCAAAAGCCTGCCCTGAGCAACGTCGAATGGGCGCCGCCTGCAATCACGTGTTCACCACGGATTGTGTAACGCGGCTCCGCCGCAATCGAAGATTGAACCACGGATTGCGCGGATGGCACGGATAGTTCCATCGAGAAAAGAGCTGAGCTGAATTGATGTCCACGAAACGCACGAACAACACGAGCGAAAGAGATATCTTCTTCTCCGAAATTTCGCGTCTTTTCGCGTATTTAGTGGGCAAAATAGTTATTCTTGGATAGGCGAAAATCTTCGCGAGACGCGACGAATTTGGCCTATAGCGTCGCGGATGACGCAGATAAATCGCAAACAGACTTGAAAGAATTTTCACAATGGACATGCAAGAATCAGGAAAGGCAGCACGCCCGGAATAGAACCTTCATTTTCTTGGTTACGTTCTGTTTTATCTTCCCCGAAGCATTCTACGGCAAATCAAACAGAAGGAAGCGAAGGGAACGAAGAGTCGATTGATGTCGAATCAGGAAACCAGGAAGCCGGGAAATTTCCAAATGGAGAGGCGCCCTCGGCGGCAAATGTTTTCGACACCGACGTAACGCCTTGCGAATTTTTTCCAGAGAAATGGCGACCTTTGGAAAGGCGCGCAGGATGCACCCGCTCAGCGCATTCGCCGGTGCGGCTCCGCAACTCGCCAAGCCGCTGTGAGCCTTACTCGCCGCTTGATTGCGTAGGCTGCTCGGGAGAAACCACCGGAGGTTTAAAGTTACCTGGATCAATCGTAGTGGGAATCCGCGGTTGAACGAAGGCATTCGTTCCACACGGGGCCGAAATACAATCGCGCAGAAAGGGTGCTGCCGCTATCACCGCGTCCACAACTTCTCTGGCCGAGAACGGAGCCGCCGCGCTCGCCGCTTGAACGATGCAGTTCGCCTCGTCACAGGAAATTTCTTTACCTTTATAATCCTTAAAATCCTTAGCGTAGCCTCCGCCGATTCTGTGAACGCCTATCGCGGCCACGGCGATTCTGGCCGCCAGAGCAGGTCGAGCTCTTACCGCCGCCCCTACGTAGGCGCACAGGTCGGTTGGAGCTGTCCGGACGAAAAGCGAATTAAGCGCCCGCATGAATTGCTCATCCGTCGCTGTGCCAATGCTGCTGGCGCCCGCCGCCCTCACAGCGGCCGCAAGTTCACCGTTATCCACGTATCCGCCTACTGCTGCGCGCTGATTTTGCATTGTTGCCTGGATTAAGTCCGCGCTCGGCAGCTGCCGAAAATCTTTGATCAGGGGCGAATTGAGTGTCTGATTAAGATCGACATCGACGGGGTCTCCCAATCTGCCAGTAAGCGGGTCGTACGTCAGTTGCTGTCCGGGCCCGACATAAACCGATTGCCCCATGCTATCCAGAGAGATGCACGCGCCTCCTTCGAGCACTGTGAATGTGGTGACGCCACTGGGATCGTAATTGCCTAGCACAGTGGTGCCTGTGATCGCGGCGGTGACAGGCCCCATCTTGATTTTTGCTCCGCCGGCTTTTTTCGGCACATAAAGCAAAAATTGGCCGCTGCCCAGATCAATCGTGCGTCCCCCTTCACCCACACTGAATATCGTCTTCTCGCCCAGACGGGTGATCGTTTTGTCCTTGAAGGTCAACTCGCTCCGGGACTGGACACCGGTTTGCACCGCCGTCCCCTGGCGAACATCAGAATTGACTGTAGCCGGCTGCGGCGCGGCGCCCGATGGAAGCAGTTTCACGTCCTGGATGACTTGAGTCACCTTGGCTTCTCTGAGCTCCTCCGCGCTGACTCCACTTGGGAGGCAAATCGCAAGCGACGCCATCATCAAAATAACCCGGGTTTGGATATTCATGACGGCCTCTATATTCTATTCCACAGCGCTTGTTAAGCTTTTTTTTCAGCTTTTTTCAGCCCTGCCGCCGCGGGCTCCTACCGATAACCGATCACCGATTCTCGATCTTTGAGATGCCGAGTAACCACAAATGAACGCTAATGAACACGAATTTATTTGTTGGCGCGACCACGTAGTCTTGAACCAGCAGTGATAACGTGCGACGATATCGTCATGCGAACGATTGTGGACTTCCCGCAGGAACAGATTAGAAAACTAACGCTATTTTGCCGCCGTGAGAAAATCTCCCGTGCCGAAGCGGTGCGGCGGGCAGTTGACCGTTTCCTTAGCGGCTCACCCGGTCACGGTTTGCGCTCATTTTTTGGAGCATCCAAAACGCGCGGAAATATTTCACGGCACGTCGCACGGCTGCGTGGCGAATGGCGCCGGCGAAATTGAATGCGCTGCTCGACAGCGACGTTCTCCTCGATTTTCTCGATGGCTACGCTGCTGCCGCCGAGGAAATCGCACGTTACCGCGAATGTTGCCTCAGCATCATATCATGGATGGAGGTAGTGGCTGGCGCACGGACCCAGGCCGATGAAGATGTCCGGCGCGGATTTCTTGCTCATTTTCGCGTCGTGCCGCTGACGTCGCAAGTAGCAGAAGAAGCAGTCGAGTTGCGACGCGAATATCGGCTCAAGCTTCCCGACGCGATCATCTGGGCGAGCGCGATTACTGAGAATTGTCTGCTCGTATCGCGCAACACGAAAGATTTTCCGGCAAACCAAGCCAGCGTACGTTTCCCCTATCGACGCAGCGGGTACCAGCGCGAGTTTGGTAGGGGGGGCGACCGCGGGCGCGCCGGAAGACTGGTAACCACTAATCCGGCAGCTGCCGGACCAATGGATATGAATTTGGCGAGGGCCAATCACGCGAAACATTCAGAGTGAATTATATTTTCTGAGTCGCTTAATTTCAGCGTTTTTTCGTGTGTTTCGTGGGCAGCTTCATTGGTGTCCATTCCTGGTTAATCAGACCGCGGATTACCCAGGGCGGCGAAGCCGCAACCGAGGTTCAACCCGCGAATGACGCGAATGAACGCGAATACAAAAGCGCGAGGAGCGGCGGTTTCACAACCGCCCCGGATTTGGGGCGCTTAAGCAGCTCCCCTTGTTGATTCGCGCCAATTCGCGTGATTCGCGGGAAGAAAAATCTTCGCAAGACGCGATAAATTTGGCCTATAGCATTGTAGACACAACTGATCACCGATCACGCCACCGTCGCTGCTCGTGGTCGGGCGTGGCCAGAGGTCAGTAAGGTCGCAATTCCTCTTTCATCTCAATGCCAGTTAAGATATTGTCTCAGTACAACTCGTGACCGCTTCTTCGCTCATTGTATCGGACCCGGAGATTCTGGGTGGAACGCCGGTGTTTAAAGGCACTCGCGTCCCGGTGCGAACGCTGTTCGAATATCTTGCAGACGGATTATCGCTGGAATATTTTCTCGAAACCTTCCCATCGGTAACCCGAGAGCAGGCGGCAGACGTGCTCCGCCTTAGCCAACAACGGATCGAGCAAGAAATTGCCGCGTGAGGGTTCTCCTCGACGAATCCGTCCCGGTTCAGGTTTGTATGGCAGTTCATGACTATTCGGTGTCAACGACGGTCGAAATGGGATGGCGCGGAATCAGCAATAGCGAATTGCTCGATCGTGCAGAAGCCGAAGGCTTTGGATTAGTCATCGTTGCCGATAAAAATCTTCGACATCAGCAGAACCTGACAAAGCGCCGCATCGCCATTCTTGAGCTTTGGACGAATCACCGGCCGACCCTTGAGCAGCATTTTGCTCGCATCCGCGACCGAGTGCAATCCGCGACAAATGGTCAATACATAATTCTGGAGCAAGTGGATAAATAGCCTCGCGGATTCCCTGCACTTCGAAGTTGGTTAACCAAGACCGCCGATTGCGCAGATTTCGCGGATGACGGAACCCATCCGATCACCGATAACTGATCACGGATCACGGATCACGGATCAGTAATCACCGATTGCTGTGCCTCGTCAACCTGCACAGTCCCTGCTTGTTATTCGCCGCTGCTCTGGTATAATCGCCCTCGTGTCTCCCCAAGGCTCAGAAGTCAGAGATCAGACGTCAGAGGTCAGTTGTCAGCTTCCGCGACTACGTCGCGGCATTTCTCTCCATCCACGATTCCCGAATCACCGTTCACGATTTGGTTGCCTGCTCGTGAATCGCTCCGAGGTTCCATCTTCTCCGACCTCTGACCTCCGACCTCCGACCTCTGTGGAGCGTGCCCGCTCTCGCGGATTCACGCTCCTGGAGCTTCTCGTCGTCATCGGCATCATTGGCCTGTTGATGGCGCTGATTGTTCCCGCGTTCACGACCATCAAAACTGGCGGTGATTTCACGAGTGCTGTGTACGGAATCCAAGGAATCCTCGAGAGCGCGCGCACATACGCCAAAGCTAACCGTACTTACGTCTTCGTTGGTTTCGCAGAAGTAGATGCGTCGGTTGATCCGTCGGTTAGTCCGCAAGCACCCGGTTCTGGCAGAGTCGCGGTAGCCGCGGTTGCGTCTAAAGATGGGACTCGGCATTTCGATTATGCCACAACGAACCAGGGCAGCGATTGGACAGCAAATTATTCCAACGGAAGTCATCTGATGGCCATCGGAAAGCTGCAAGTCTACGAAAATTTACATTTCCTTGTCGATTTTCCGTCGTGGACTCCCACGGCACATCCGAATTCCAAAATGGCAAGATATCAACCGACCGGTCCGCCTTATATCTTAGGGAATGCCACATCGACATCGGTGACGCCGTTTACCTGGCCACTGGGCTCGCCATTGAGTTCAGGTTATCAGTATCGATTCGATCGTGTGATAAACTTCGATCCGACCGGTATTGCTCGCATCGCGACTTCGACAAATGAAGACACAATCGTCCACGTCATGGAAATCGACTTTCAACCGACGCACGGAACAGTCACACCGACTCTACCGGTCAACCAAGACGTTGGAAATCACGCGGTCGTACAACTTGGTACTACCAGCGGCGCAATCCGTGTTTATCGGCCATGAACCTTGGCAACTATAGAATTTCTGGATTCTCGCTCGTCGAGGTAACTCTCGCCTTGGGTATCGGCGCTTTCTGCTTGATTGCCGTTTTTGGTTTGATGCCGGTGGGGGTGCAGACGAACCGCAACGCGACGTCGCAGACTGCTGCCACCAATATCATCGCCTCCGTGGTCGCGGATATGCGGGCTACGCAGGGGGCCACATCTGCGCAGTATGGAATTCAATTCGGCACTCCGAGAACATTGTACTTCGATGGCGCAGGACAGTTTACCACAGTGTTGGGTGCGAACTCGCGGTATCGCGTGGGCATAACGTTCCCTTGGACTAGCGGAAATGCCTACGGTGCCAATCTCAAAGTCACCTGGCCAGCGCCGGTCGACCCGGCCACAACTACGCCCTCCGGACAGGTTGAAATGTTCGCCGCCTTCGACAGAAACTAGCGCAATGCGCCAGAAGTCAGATAACAGCGGTCAGGAATCAGATGGAGCGACGGGCTCTGTCGCGTCCGGGGAGTACACGCGCCCTCGCGTGTTCTATCCGGCGCCCCCGCCGAATAGCCGGGACGATTGGACTTCTGTAGAGGCAGCCGTGTCAGCACGCGCTGTAGTGTCCGCTGTCCTCAGCGGATGCCCCCCTGCCACGCGCAGACGCGATGCGCTGAGGACAGCGCACACTACAGCCCGCTCCCGTGGCTTTACGTTGGCTGAACTCCTGGTCACGGTCGGCGTACTCGTGCTGCTTGTTCTGCTCTTCACGCAACTCCTCAACAGTGCGGCAACCATCACGACACTTGGTCACAAACAAATCGATGCAGATTCGCAGGCGCGCGAATTGTTTGATCGAATGGCCATCGATTTCGCGCAGATGGTCAAGAGATCCGATGTCGATTACTACCTTAAAGCACCTGCGACTGCCAGCGACTGCGCGGGTTGCAGCACACAAGCCGGCAATGACCAAATAGCATTCTACAGCACCGTGCCGGGCTATTATCCTTCGGGTTCGGTTGGCTCGCAGCAGAGCCCCGTTTCAATCATCGGTTATCGCATGAACGTGAGCGGAACTACACTCTCTAACAAAATGGAGCGATTAGGCGCGGGCTTGGTCTGGAACGGCGCAACGAGTGACACTCCAGTTGTTTTCTGGGCGCCGCTGAACCCTTGGACATACGCAAATAATAACACGATCGACATTGTCGGGTCGCACGTTTTCCGGTTCGAGTACTATTACCTGCTAAAAAATGGAACCTCATCGGCCACTCCTTGGTACGCAGCGTCAAGCGTTCGTGGGATGCAAGACGTAGCGGCAATCGTAGTGGACATCGCCGCAGTCGATCCAAAGAGCAGAGGGATTATTAGCGATATGCCAGCCTTGGCGCAATCGTTATTGGACTACAACGGAGAGGCTCCTGGAGTGTTGAGGACGAACTGGCGGAACGCTATTGACACCAATACGAGCTTGCCGCGCCCGGCGATTTCCGGTATTCGGCTGTACGAACGTTATTTTTATTTGTCCCAGTAAACCCTCCTAAGCCTATGAAAAAGTTCCTTCATTCTCGTAACGGCGCATCCAAAGGCGCTGCGCTCATCATCGTTCTCGCCTTTGTCGTGCTTCTCACCGTCTTATCCTTGACATATTTCTCCCGTACGACGACGGACCGGCAGCTTGCCCAATCGAGCTACAACGATACCTCATCTGATCTTCTCGCCCGCAGCGCGCTCGACATCACGGTCAGCGATCTTAAGCAGGAAATTGCCGCTCACCCCACACCCACAGCGGCCCCGCCTTATTATATTCAGCCGGCGCGCTATCCGGCTGGGATTCCTGACGACAATCCCAATCTGATTCGCTACAGCTCCCGAGATGCTGCGGAGAGCAGGGCTTCGACTGTTAGGTCGACTGATGCTTGGGCTAATGGCCGTTCGATCAGTTTGGCTCGTTGGAACAGCCACTACTTAATCCCACGCCTGAATACAGGGACGCAGATCGATTCTACGCCGGTATCGAGCTTCGTCCCACCAGATTGGGTGCTGGTAACTGCTGAAGGACCGAAACCCGCACCTGCGCCAAATGAGATAAATAAGATAATCGGTAGGTATGCCTTCGCGGTGTACGACGAAGGTGGGTTGATTGATGTCAATGTTGGAGGATTCCCCACCTATGCCAGCCTCACTCGGCCTGCTCGGCCTACCCGGCCTGCTCGAAGACTGACTCCGAAGTATCCTGTGGAAGAGAGCGAAATTATGCTGGCGGCCTTCACGCCCAACGCTCCCTGTCCAAAGTTTAACCAGTCGGGTCAGAATCCTCGTACTATACCCACCGGAGCCCCGTTCTCCTGGACGCCTAGTACAAACCATCCGGGCATCTCATCTGCAGACTTTCTGCCCCACGGTTTATCTATGAATGCAAGCACCGGAGAGATCTCTGGCATACCCACCAGCCCTGGAACGTTCGACATCACGCTCCGCGTAACAGCACCCGGCTGTCCCATTGAGACCTCAACATGGAGGCTGACAGTCACCGGATTCGTAACGCCTGACTCGACTCCCTGGCCGGTTAACGTTGCAAGGAAGGGAACCCTTGCTTTCGCCAACATTACGACTCTTCCAGCGACCCCGACCGCGATAACTCCGACAACGCCAGTCGGCAGCATGGGTAATTTTCTTGCCAGTGCTCAGATCGACAAGTTAATGGGCTGGAGAAATTATGCCACGACTCAACAGACTGGCGCGTCTTTCGATAACCCCTCATTTCCCTTGGGCAACGCAGATTTTTACGCCCGTAATTTCCTGGGGGCTGCGTATCCTTTAGCCACATCTTTCACCACAGTGTCCACAGCGGTACAAAACAACCGCACGGACCAAGCGGCGATGACTCGGCAGGAATTAATAAAGCTCCAAAGGACTATCGGCTTCAGCCAGAGCCTCCTCCAGTACCTTGGGACGTTTTCCCGCGAACTGAACCGGCCGGCGCAGGATTGGCCCCTGAAGAGCGGGAATAGATTATCCGATAGGTTCGACATGACTAACTTGCAAATAGTGATACCGGGTTTTCGGGTTCGACCCGGGAATAACGGTAAGGGCCACGCCTGGGGCTTACTGAAGAAAACCGATTTCTTCCGGCTATTTGGCTTGAGGTGGGTGGACGGAAACAGGAACCTCAATCGCTTAACCGATCGCGATTATTACGGTCATTGGGTATATGGCGGCCCCGGCCCCAGCCACGACATCAACTCGTTGCCAGCCGACCCGGACTTTTTCCAGATCATCAACTATGCCACGAACGAGGCGATTGGCGTTAACGATCCCAATCGCATCCGGAACACGTTCAATATCGGAGCGGCACTGATCGATCTATATGACGGCGATGATTTGGATGATCCGGACCCCAATCCCCCGGTCAACGGCAACTATGGCAATACGATTACGATCATCGATTATGGCGGTGCAGACTACGTCTACGGAATAGAAGCCATGTCATACGACGATCCTGCTTTCAATTTTGCCCGACCGCCGCTCGCGCCGAATCCGCTGTCATTGGGTGTGCCGTTAGACTACGTGTTACTCAACCGGCGCTTTGAGAATGTCGGCGAGTTTGGCTACGCCTATAACCCCGCTTCTACTATCCCCAGCAAGACCCTGGATTTCGCGTCTGCGACAAGTAACGACCGGGCACTGCTCGATTTCTTTACTTATAACACGGCAAGCCCGCGCGCAGGCGTCGTGAACCTTAACACCAGAAACGGACCTGTTCTCGCCTCGATTATCCGTGGGGCGTGGGTACATGATCCCGGCGCCGAAGCTCTGCCACCAGACGCTACTTATCTAGTTTCTCAAGACGACGCCCTCGCCGCAGGGCAAGCCATTGTTCAAGAGACGACGAACAATGGTCCCGCGTTAACGCGGGCCGATGTTGCCCGGCTGGCCGCGGCGGCGGCTTCCGCGCTGCATCAGGTTCCCGGAGCCTCGGAGGACGAAAAAAAGCAGACGATCGCGCGCGCCCTGGCAGATACAGGTCAAACGCGAACGTGGAATTTGATGATTGACGTGATCGCACAAACTGGGCAATACGCTCCGGGGACAGCAGATCTTACTGATCCGAGTAAATTCATTGTTCAAGGCGAAAAACGTTATTGGCTCCATATCGCGCTTGATCGCGACAACGGAAGCGTGCTCGGCACGCAGCTCGAAGAAGTGATTGAGTAGCTCTGCCGCAGGCAGACTACGAGACCACTGACCACGGACTACTGACGACGAGACTACAGACTACTGACTGTTGCCGCCGATCGAGACTATAGCGGCAGAAATTCCACACGCCCGTTAAAGTCCTCCAGCTCTCCAACCAGCGCGAGCAGTTCCAAGTCACTGATGAATCGGCCGATCGTTATCCCTAATTGATGCGCGTAAATCAGGCCGGTGAACGGAGTCCCTTCTCGTTGCCGACGCGCCGCCTCGGCGAGCAAGTCTTCATCCTGACTGACCAGGACTCGATTCAATTGCCGCACCCGATCCAGCAAATCCGAATCGTCCAGTTGCGTTGTACCATCCAGCTGGGCAGTAAGAACATCTACATTCCGCAACAAGAGACCACGCGTAACAGCAGCGGGCACGTGCACGTCCGTGTAGAGGCTAATGCTCACGCCAGCTTGCCCATGGCGCGCAATTTTTTCCTGATCGGGGATTCACCGGTGTTGGCTCGCAACTGCTCCACCCGCTCAAAGCTCCGCTGGATTTCACCCTCAAACTCGGCCTTGTGATCGTGGTAATATGCGAGTGCCGCGTGAATCTGGCCGAGTGACAGGTGCGGATGCTGGAAATGAATTTCTTCAGCGCTCCAGCCATGCGCGATCTGATCCAGCGCAACCTCGATCACTTTTGTTCTGGTGTCGTCGATCCACGCAAGGCCGCGGTCATCAAGTCGGATATGATTGGGCACTACTGTTGGCATAGTCAATCCTACCATGCCCGCGCAGCGCATTTCAAGCGCTTCAAATACAGCGCGAAGCCATCACTCGCGAGCGCGGAGAAGCAGATCCCGCGTACTTGGAACCTGCTGATTGATGTAATCGCGCAGACTGGGCGTTTTCCACAGAACGCGGCCTCCGACCCCGAATACAACAAACCAACTTGCCCAATTTTGTGGTCGAAGGTGAACGACGCTTCTGGGTGCATACCGCGATCGACCGGTTTACCGGGAGAGTGATCGACAAACAGATCGAGGTCGTTACGGAGTAGTTGATGGTTGAGAGCTGAGAGCGTAAAGCTCCGTTGGAGCCACGCTCCTTTACGGAGTTGAGCGTTGAGAGAGCTGATCGGTCTTTGTCCGGCAGCCGCGGGACTCCGATGTGGCCGGTGGTTCTAAACGGGAAACTTCCGGTCAAATTCTCTGTGCGTTCCAATCCAGAACCAAAGCCAATCGTTGCCGCTACGAAGAGCCACCGCTCGATAGTCCCGCGTTATCCGAACCGACCAGGCGCGCGGGTCCGACCTTAATCGCTCCAAGCGTAAAGCGGGATGCGCAGGATTTTCACGGAATACCTGATAGGCCTTGCGCGTTGCTGCCTGAGTCTGCTTCGGTAGTCCAGAATTGAGCCGTGCGACGTGAGGTCACGACGGCGAAGAAAAATCGCGCTCCGTCAATTCCGGAAATCCATCTGGATTGCGGCGAAACTCTGCCTCCGTTTTATCAAGCAATTCGGTAAGAGCTGGGCGCGGGCGCGCATCCGTGATGATGCGCTCCCATTCCGTGTCACCACTTAACTCGGGGAATAAATCAGCGATGTCGTGCAGCAGTTTATTGCGCTCAGACGGCGGTAACGAACGGATCGCCTCCTCGATTTCGCGTGCGGTACTCACTAATAAAATATAGAGACCGATCAGACATTAGCAAGGAGGCCGCTCCTTGCCGCATCGTGTGGCAAGCTATCAGAGGTCGAATGTTAATCCCTCACGCCAAACGTAGAAGGCGAAAAGCGTTACTGGCTTCACCCGCCTTAGCTATCCTCCTCCGCAAGGCTACGGCGCGACAAGGGGCTTTGGCGTGGCAGGTATTGCTCTCGACCGCGACCTAATAACTAATCCGGACGCAACCCACAGCGTGGATGTGCTAGGCACGCAACTCGAAGAAGTGACTGAGTGATCCAGATGTTTGATGTTCGCCGCAGCGAATCCGTCCTCTGGCGGATTTGATGTTTGATGGTTGATTGGCCTTCGGTCGCCGCGGCGACCTACGGCGTGGGAGGCGAAACCACAGACTACGGACCACACATTGCCGACTGCTGGTCAGCTTCGCTCGAAGCCTTGGGACGCCGAACTTCTGGGAAGAGGCGGCAACAGCAGTTTGCTTTTGACGTCTAAATTGATACGCTGATTGCATGCCAAAGGACACTATTGAAATTCCTGTGTCTGTACTTTCATCGGTCGAAACTCTCGATGAACTGCAAGACTGGTTAACAGCGCAAAATCCACAGATCGTTGCCGAGTTGCGCGAAGCTCGCCGTCAGGATTTGGCTGGCGAATTCTAAACGTGGGAACCGCGTCATGTCCCACGGCCTACCGAGTCGAAGTAGGTCCGAAGGCCAGTGCTCAACTGAGCGAACTCGACCCAACCGTTGGCTCGGTGGTTGAACGCAAGATAATCTGGTTAGCACAAAACGCCGCAGCTATGATTGATGGGCGGCTCGTCGGTATGCCGGACGATCTGGCAAGTTGCTCGATGCTGGATCATCACAACACTGAGGGCAATCGGTAAAGGAATCGTTCTTATTTGTTGACAATTTTTAACACGTCAGCGTATACATATTTGTATGCCATCCACGATTCGCATCAGCTCTACGACGCATCGGAGTCTGGCGCAAATGGCGGAGGAAACCAATACTTCGTTGCAGGAAATGCTCGATCAGGCTATCGAAAACGAGCGACGCCGCTTGCTCCTTGAGCGGACCAATCTGGCCTATGCGAAACTTCGCCAGAACAAAAAAGCCTGGAAAGCGTGGCGCGCCGAGCTGCGGCAATTTGATGCCACTTTAAGCGACGGTATTTGAGACGGCATGGCCTATCCACACCGGGGCGAAATCTGGCTCGCCGATCTCCGTCCTACTCGTGGTCGGGAACAGAGTAGGCGCAGGCCGGTGGTCGTGCTCTCGGTTGATTTCTTTAACGCTGGCCCAGCTGATCTCGTGGTGGTCTTGCCGCTGACCTCAACCCAGCGAGGCATACCGCTACACGTGAAAATCAGCAAAGGCGACGGAGGAACGAGGAACGACAGCGTCATCCTATGCGAGGCGATTCGCTCGGTTTCAAAAGATCGGCTTATCTCCAAATGGGGGCTTCTGTCGCAAGAAGTAATCGCCGAAGTAGAAGATCGCTTGCGCATTTTGCTTGATCTTTAAGGTCGTTTGAAGTCCACGTCTGCTCCAAATCGGCCAAAGCTGCCTCGGAATAGATTACCGCGCAATCCATGCGGCGATCCGGGAACGCACTTCCGCCGCGGAATAAGTTTTCCCTTCGCGTAATGAGTGGAGCCCCTGCCGTCGAAGGCGAGCGAGCTAGTGACTAAACCATTCAGCTATTGCCTGTTCCGACTCGTCAAACTAAATTCATTCCTATGAGCAAAGCCGAGATTCTGGAACAACTGCCGAAGCTTAATTCGGTGGAACTCCGAGAAATCTGCGATCGGATTTGGCAGCTCGAAGAGGAGCAGTTGCTGAGCGGTCGCGCATCCGAGCAACGAAGAGAAAGCGTTGCTCGATAGTGAGCTTGAAGATTATTCGCGCGCCCGCGAAGCGGGATCCAATTGGGAAAACGTCAAATCTCGCCTGAAGCAATAATCGAAGAGTGAAATGGCATCTCGTAATTCGGCCGCGGGCGTGATTCGCGTTTACGATGCCGGTCTCCCAAATCGCCGGTCAGCACGTGCAATGCAGGATGGCGTACGCTTGGCCCTTCTTCACCTCCTCCAGCAGCTGACAGACTTCCAATGTGGGCGCCGCAATGACCTCGATACCGCGCCGTTTCGCCTCCGATAGGACTTCGTCCATTACCGGAAGCGCGCCATGGGCGCCGGTCCCGACAATGAGCTGCTTGCCTCCCCAGGGAATTTCTTCCCCGGCCGACAGCGGCGTGTGGCCGAACTTTTCGCGGAATTGCTTGGAAGGTCCTTTCTTCCGTTTCCGCACTTTGCCGCCGTCGATCACCACATCATGAGTGTAGCGCTTTCCCTCGACCTCGATCTCGCCAAATTTGACCAGTCGTGCTTTCATATCTCAACGTTCCGCTGGCTCGAGCTCCAAGGCAAGAGACAGGGAGCCGGATGCGGTCAGCAATGCGATTGACTACGCGAAATTTTCAGCCGTTCACATGACGCCGTGATTCGCGTTTACGATGAGGCGGGCAACGTGATTGAAATGCACGAGCAAGCGGGCGATTTCCGCGAGTTCTAAATGAGCGGCCCGACGGCTTTGAGAATCCTTCCATCCACTCCCCCGCGACCTTGGCGCGTTACGGCGTAAGGAAAATCTTACCTGTGTAAGGATCTTTTACTTCCGTTCCGGGCGGAACACTGCGGACATCGACGTAGCCGCTCTCTGGCGCGAACGGACTGGTAACCAAGCCTTGTTTTCCGGGGACGGGAGTCCCATAAGGCAGGTCAGTCTTTCCTTGTTTCATGCCCGAGGTCATCTTCGCCACGCGGACATTACGCCGACCCGGAGGCGCAGGGATTGGGTCGCCCGAAGTCTGACTATTAGACGCATCGCTCGGCGGAGCCTCATTATTCTGCTTACGACCGCTCCGGTGCAATCGCGGCTTCTGTTCCGGGTGCGCGATTGAGCGGCGGACTGCCCTAAAGAAATCCTTAAATGGTCCCGCTTCCGCCGCTTCAGTCGCGGCGAACAGAGCGAAGATTGACAACCAAACGACAATTGTGCGGACCGGCCTTTTCACAATGATGAGGGATATTGCTTCGACTTTTCACTGAATGAATCGCAGCAGCCAATTGCCACGCGCGTCTTTTGGTTGCAAATCGTCCATGCGAAGATTAGCAAGATTGACTTCAACCTTATTACGCAACGTTTACCAGTCGCTCACATCAGGCTGTGATTCGCGTTTTCGATGAAGCGGGCAACGTGATCGAAACGTTTGAGGAGGCGGATGATTTCAAAGAGCGGTAGACTCTTTTGGTCATTAACCAAACCGTTAGCCCAGATTGCCGCGGCGTCGATGCTCAACCCGGAAGAAATCCTCTCGACGCTGGCATGCTGAAATCAGCGGCGCGAGCGGCGCGATGGAGGAGACTCCTCAAGGTGCGGCTACGGTCCAGCCAGCGAGCAGAGTTGGACCGTAAGTGCTGGCAATGCGAACATTGTTGTTCATATACCAGATCACTGTTTGACGGGTGCTCGCATTGAAGAGCAGGTAATCAGGTTTTCCGTCCCTGTTAAAATCCGCAACCCCTACCACGCTCCAACCCGCAGGAGGAGTTGGCCCATACAGGCTGCCGATGCGGGTGGTTCCAGACAAATAATAGATCACTGTTTGACGGGTGCTCGCATTGAATAGCAGGTAATCCGATTTTCCGTCCCTGTTAAAATCCGCAACCCCCACCACGCTCCAGCCCGCAGGAAGAGTCGGCCCATAATTCCCCGAGACATAAACATTGTTGTTCAGGTACCAAACCACTGTTTGGTGGGTGGTTGCATTGTAAAGGACGTAATCGGGTTTCCCATCGCCGTTAAAATCCCCGGTCGCCACCAGCGCCCGGCCACTGGGCGGCGTCGGACCGTAGGTGCTGCCGATCCGCGTGACTCCAGAGAAATACCAGATCACTGTTTGGCGCGTACTAGGTTTGAACAGAGCGTAATCCGGGTGGCCGTCGCGATTGAAATCCGCCGTACTGACCACTATCCAGCCCGCAGGCAAAGTCGGAGTGAAGGCCCCGCCGATATAAACGTTGTTATTCAAATACCACACGGCCGTTTGTTGCGTGCCCGCGTTGTAAAGAACGTAATCTGGTTTGCCGTCACCGTTGAAGTCGGTTGGTGGATTCCCACCGGGCGTACCTGAACCTATGTACTGTTGGATTTGGGAATAGAAGTTGGCGAACTTGCTGTACCCGGCGTCCGGACTATTGCACGTCGCCGGACCAGGTCCGCAACTTAGGACGCCCACAAAGTAACCGTTGGAGTTCCAAAGGCCGGACCCGCTGGCTCCAGGCTCGGTTGTTCCGGACGTCCAGTCAGCTTTATAACCGTTTTGCAACCCTGAATCTGGGCAATCGGCATTCGTGGACGTAATAGTGCCACTGGCCCTTCGTAAATATGAAGGGACGTCTGGTGGAATGTCCGGGCCGGGATGGTGAAGCCCAAAAACGCCAGTGCCTGTCAATTGCACACCAGTCGTCCACGCGGAAAACAACGTCCCGGTAGGAGCATTATTCAGTAGCCGCAGCAGGGCAAAATCATTCGAGGGTTCCGTCGCAAGGAGATTGGCGCCCGGTGGGGAATGGATCCAGTTTCGCAAAACGCCGCTGTTACAACTGGTCGTCTGATAAAACCAATACACTTCCACGGTCTGAGCGACTGCCTGTGTTGGGACACAATGATTCGCCGTCAGAAAATAGGGAATGTGATCCTGGGCAACATCGTTCAGCAGAGTGCCCGTGCAGACGTACCACCCATTGTCGTTGTATATAATTCTTCCAACTGCATTTTTCTGGATGTCCCCGTAGCATGACGCGTCAACTTCGCAATTCAGAACGTCGGGTTGATCGGACCGGAGCCGCCAATCTAGCTCGGGAAAAATGTGTGATATCTCAAAAATCTCGAATCCTGTCTTCTTTTCATCAGTTCTCGTGTAGAACTCGATAACGGCCGTGTCCCCGACGATAGTGCCAGACCAAAATTCGCCGCTGCCCCAGGGTCCTTTGTTCGTGTACGGACCAAAAACGATGCTATCGGCGGCAGGGCCATAAACGTACACCTCGTCGCCGGCAGCGAGCGCAAAGTTGCGGAAATGTACGCCTGTGCCAGAAGCGCCGGAGCTCTTGATGACTACCACAATTATCTGAGAACCATCTGGATTGACGAATTTCTGCGCTCGCGTCTTCGGCGAGACCGCGACACTTCTGTTGACGCCGATCTGGTTCGGCGCGTTCATCGTAACGGAACGAATGTCCAACGGTTCCAAAGTTACGCTAGCTGCGTTCTGGTCTACCTGCCATCCGTATCGCACACTGGGTAGAACCGTGTCAGCGCGAGTATGCATGCCTCCGTTCTCGCTGCTGCTCGAGACTGCGCTTGGCACTATTACTTCGGGCTCAGCCCGAGCGTTGTTGTTCGGTTGTTGAGTGGGTAACGCAAAGAGTATGGTCAGGGATGCTGCCGAGAGCATGCCAAACGCGATCACGCTCTTAATTTTCGTTTTGATAAGCGGTGTCACTGTTTTTATCTGTCTTCTCCGGAATTTCCGGGCGAACTTCTCATTAGCATCGCAGCTTTACTGAATCCCGGCGCGCTTGGCGATAAAAAGATCGTAAATCTTTCGACGAAATGGGACGGTGGCCCCGGTCAAAGCGACCAATGATTCCGGCGGATTTGATCAAAGAACAATTTGAACAAATGCGGACTAAAGTCCAAAAGCCGAGTACTGAAGGTCGCCGTCAGAATTGTTTCCGACAGTGAGTCAATGAAAAGGTCGCAACCGTCCAAAGAGTAGAAATTTCATCACAGCGTGTATGTGGTGCTGCTTGAAGACGCTGTTGCTAGACACCAATCGGTTTTGCGCGTCAATCCAACGCGTGATCCGTTGAAACCGTGCGTGTATGTGGGCATGACTGGATTACCAGTCGATCACCGATTTGAAAATCATAAGAACGGCTACAAATCAGCTTGGGTCGTGAAAAAATACGGGGTTAGACTGATGCCGGAGCTTTACGAACATCTAAATCCGATGCCGTTTGAGGCAGCGGCCCAGATGGAGATCGACTTGGCTGAAGATTTGAGAGCCCAGGGGTATACCGTAACCGGCGGGAGATAATCGCGGGTTCGATTTCCCGCCCCGCGCGCAAGCGAAAATCAGATTGGTCAGAGTCCGCCGATTAACCAAACCGAAAGATCAATCAAATTCGCAATTACTGCATACTCAGTCTGCCGTAATCGCGTTCGTAGGCGCGAATTGCGCGACGGGTTGCTGGTCCCATTATCCCATCGATCGCGCCATGGTAGTAGCCCGCTTGGGCCAGCCGCTGCTGCAACTGCGCAATCGAACTTCGATTGCCGTATCCGTAAGCGGGGTCGCTGTCGTAACCATAATCCGACCCATACGAAGGATAATTCCCATAAGAAGAATAGCCGTAGTTAAACGAGTAAGGAACGCCCCCCCAGCCCGAATAGGGGTACGAATCCCAGTAGTACGGATAACCAGATTCGTACCCGTACGAAGGATAATACCCATAAGAATCATAGCCGTAGCTAAACGCGTAAGGAACGCTCCAGCCCCAAGAGGGGTACCAACCCCAGTAGTACGGATAACCAAATCCACCGATGAAGATGAATCCGCTACCGCCGCCCCAGTTGCGGCCGCTCCAGTTACCGCCACTCCAGTTTCGACCGCTCCAGTTACGGTATTTTCCCGATTTGGCGCGACTGAATTTTGACCCGCTTCGGCTGAACGTGTGTCCGCCTCGCGCCGATCTCGAGCTAAAATGCTTGCTGTGTTTGGCATGATATCCGCCGTGCCCGCCATGTCCGCCACGTCCGCCATGTTTTGCCAAAGCGGTGCTGATGGAGAGGGCGACGGCGAGAATGATCGAAAAGAACGCTTTCATAGTACAAAGTATTCGTTGGTGACCGCTCGCATGCGCTTACGTTGTTGTCGTCGCGATTGCGCGGCGGATCGCCGATTCAACCCCTCAGCTTTTCATCGGCGCGCACATTAAAGCTCCGATTGTCGCTTGATGCGCGCCTGCAACGCACCTGCTCACTTCTCGCGCTTCTCTAGTTCCCGTTCGATCCGAGGGTCGGGAATCAGCCAAAGAAGCGCGACCAGCACGTAGAGTCCGCCGGCGATCCATGAGTTCACAAACGCGAACGGAATGGCGATGAGGTAAAGCACCGGCGAAAGTTTTCCTTTCCAATCGAAGCCAACGGCCGACGCGACGATTGACTTGCGTCCTTCCTTGGCAATGATCGTGCGTTGGAGAATATAATACGCGATCGCCGCCATCAGCAGAACGAAGCCGTAAACGGCGGTCGGCGTGGAAGCGAGACGGTTCTCGCCCATCCAACCCGTGGTGAATGGAAAGAGCGACAGCCAAAAGAGAAGGTGCAAGTTTGCCCAGAGGATGCCGCCACTGACTTCTTTGGCAGCCTGGAAAAGATGATGGTGATTGTTCCAATAGATGCCGAGATAGATAAAACTCAGCACGTAGCTCAACAACACCGGGAGGATCGGTTTTAATGCCGCCAATTCGGTCGCGTGCGGCACTTTTAATTCCAGCACCATAATCGTGATGATAATGGCAAGGACGCCGTCGCTGAACGCTTCGAGCCGGCTCGTTTTCATCCTGACACTTCAAATTTGTAGGGGAAGCTGACAGCTTCCCCTACAGATGATTTCGGCAGCCTCCATGAGTTGACTAACCCTTCCATATTTCAAGCTTAATTAACTTGTTCGAGCCAGTGCCGAGCTGTTTGGACGTCAGCGTCGGTCAAACCGTGAGTTGCATTTGCAAAATGAATCGTCACGTCTGCGCCGGCGTGACGAAGAAGTCCCGCCAGGCCCTGGGCCTCGGATACTGGAATGATTGGATCCTGATCGCCCGCGCCGATCCAAACATGTACCGATGAAAGGTCTGGCAGGTTGTCGGGCACCAGCGGTACCATGGCGCGAAAAAGAATGGCAACGCGCAATATTTCAGGCCGAAGCAACAATATGCTCGCGGCAATGTTGGCGCCGTTAGAGTAACCGACTGCGATGATTTGGTTCGCCGCGAGTTTGTAATGCTGCACTGCTTGGCCAACGAAATCCGCCAGCTCGTTTGTGCGTTGTTTCAAATCCTCGACGTCGAACACACCTTCGGCGAGCCGGCGAAAGAATCGCGGCATCCCATTTTCAAGAATTTTGCCGCGTGGGCTCAGCAGTGAAGCGTTTCGATCGAGTTCGTTTCCGAGCGGGATGAGATCGTGTTCGTTTCCGCCCGTCCCATGCAAGAGTAGCAGGGTCCGGTTCGAAATTCCGGGAACGAATTCCTGAACGAAATCCGTGCTCATGATCTAGACGACAGACTGAATTCTTGCAGAAGCATTTTTCTTGAACCGCTGATCGTGCGCTCGCAAAACGCGCGAGGCCTTATGCGAGCAAAGTTGTGAACCCTGCCTTGCGATAGTGAATGTCAGTTGTAAAGGCATTGCGGATGCTGCGCTCTTTCATCAAACAAAAACTGATGCAGTCCACAAACGAATAGCCCTGCCCGGCTTGCTGTCGGATCATCGCTTTGGCAGCCCGCAGCAGCGTGTCGTCGGGGTCGACCAGCAACAGAGCGGCACTGGAATCAACGTAATCCAGAAACCGCGCCACGAGGTGCGGACGCTTGCGTGCGACGAGCAACGTGCAGGTTTCTCCCACCACCCATTCTGTGCTCACTGGCCGGATTTTCTTCCGCTGCGCCTCAATCCAAGCCACTGCCTTGTCATGCATGGGATCCCGTTCGTCCACGAGCGCAAAAAAACCGCTCGTGTCGAACAAGATCTCATTTGCCATACACCGCCGCGTCGATCTGCGCATTCGTTAACGGACCAATCGGCTCGGCAAGTTCATGCAAACGGAAAATGGGATCATCCTCGGGAATCTCCGGCTCATTTTGGAGCGGCACAATGCGGGCTAGCGGCCGGTTGCGGTAAGTCAGCGTCAGTGCACGGCCCGCCTTTACCGCCCGCAGCACCCGATCGAATTCAAACCGCATCTGGTGAGTCGAAATGATCTGGCCCGACCGGTTCTTGCTCGATGCTTTCATTATGTTAACTATTATGTTTTTCACTGCAAAGTCAAGGCCGCGGTTCCACTGCTCATGATTTAGCCCGGCAAGTGAATCGCTGGAAGAATTTTCTCGATCTGCGAGCGCGCGGATTCCATCCACGGCGGGAGGCGCAGGTGCATTCCGAGTTCGTCCAGCTTTTCGTCCAAACTGAAACCCGGCGGCACGGTCGCGATTTCGAAAAGAATGCCGCCCGCTTCTCGGAAGTAGATTGAATGAAAGTAAGTGCGGTCGATTACTGGAGTCACGTTGTAGCCGAGTTCGACGAGATGCTCGCGCCATTGCAACTGCTCGGCATCGTCCTTCGCGCGGAAGGCGATGTGATGCACCGATCCAGCCGCGATTGCGCCCGGCCGATCGTCTGGTATGCAAAGCAAATCAACAATTCTTCCCGGACCGGATTCGCTGCGCGCGACAAAACGAAAACGATTTCCTGATTCCTTGAAGAGACGATACCCAAAACTCTCCGTCAACAATTTCGCCGTGCGCTCGTAACCTTCGAGCGCGGCCGAGACACTGTGAAACCCGCGCAGCGAATGTTCTTCCGGCACGCTGCTGTCGTTCCACGATTCAGTCTTGCCGAATGAATCGCAGGCAATCAGCTCGAGCAGCAATCCGTCCGGATCGGTGAAGCGAATCACTCCCTCGCCGAATCGCGCCGGCGTTTTTTCGGCGGTCACATGCTGCTCCTTAAAACGGTCCAGCCAGTAGCCGACTGAATCTGGCGAGATTGCAAATGCGGTTGCTTCAATCTGCCCGACACCGCGATGTCCGCGCCGCGCTCCTGGCCAGGAAAAAAATGTCAGGATCGTTCCCGGCGTGCCGCGCGCATCGCCAAAATAAAAATGGTAGGTGCCGGGATCATCGAAATTGACCGTGCGCTTGACCAAACGCAGCCCGAGCAATCCGACGTAAAAATCGAGGTTGCGCTGCGGGTCACTGGCTATGGCAGTGACGTGATGAAGGCCGGCGATTTTTTTGTCCATGGGCGTGAAGTTGACTTCAAGTCGATTTCACCTGTCGCGCTACTCTGCCAATAAAGACCAACGCGACAATCGCGCTGGCCACGGCGAGCGTTCCTCCCATCGCCATCACGAATCGAAAAGCATGCACGAAAGATTCATCAATCGCGCGACCAATCATCTGTTGGGTTAATGCGTCCAATTCTTCCGGAACAGCGGCGGCTGCGAGCTTGCTGCGTTGAGCTTGCAATGACTGCCATGCGGAGGCCGGCAATTTCCAGTCTGATAACCGCTGATCAAGCGCATGATTAAATGCGTGAAGCATCACGATTCCGAGGACAGCGATCGCGAGCAACCCGGCTCCTCTCGCAACTGCGTTATTGATTCCCGAGGCGATGCCGACGCGATTCTGCGTGACCGAATTCATCACCGTGGTTGTAAGTGGCGCGACGCTTACCGCCATGCCTATTCCAAGGACGGCGATAGCGGGGAAAAACTTTTGCCAGTAACTGCCGCCCACACCTGGCAACATGAAGAGCGCGAAGCCAAGGGCTGCAATTAGTGGACCTGCAACCAGCGGAATTTTCGGGCCGTACTTTTCAACAAGTCCGCCTGCCCAGCGTGACAGCAAAAAGATAATCAGGATAAACGGGAAAAGAGCCGCGCCTGCTGCGGTGGCAGAATAATGCTGAACCTGGATCAAGTTCAGGGGCAGGAAGAACAGCGTTCCGCCGAGCGCGCCGTAAAGCAAAAATGTCAGCAGGTTCGCTCCGGTAAACGTTCGCGAGCGGAAAAGCGCGAGCGGCAGCATTGGATTGCGGACTCGCGCCTCGAAAATCAGGAAGGTAACAAGGAGGGCGGCCGCAACAATGAAGGCAATAAGAACCGATCGATCTGTGAAACCAAGTCGCGAGGATTCGATCAACGCGTAAACCAGCGCGCCCAAACCGACTGCTCCCAAAATTGCGCCCCACCAGTCAATTCCAGCGCTCTCTTCATCTGAGCTTTCCGGGACGCGCCAGAGCGAGATCAGGATTACCAAAACTGCGAGCGGAATGTTGATGAAGAAAACGGCTCGCCAGGAGAGGTGTTCGATCAGCCAGCCGCCCATGACCGGGCCGATAGCGGTCATGATCGCGCTGAACCCCGACCAGGTGCCGATGGCGCGTCCACGTTCGTTCTCCGGAAATGAACTGCTAATGATCGCGAGACTACCTGGAACCAGTAGCGCCGCGCCTAATCCCTGCGCGGCGCGTGCGGCGATCAGTTGACCTATGCTGGAAGCAAATCCGCACCACGCGGACGCGAAAGCAAAAAGCGCGATACCGATCAAGAAAATGCGGCGTCGTCCATAGTGATCTCCGAGCGATCCGCCGACCAACAGGAACGCCGCGAGCAGGAGCGAGTACGCTTCGATGACCCACTGCACGTCAACGATGGTTGCGTTCAGGTTCGTTTGCAGCGCAGGCAAGGCCACGTTCACAACTGTGCCGTCGATGAACGCCATGCTGGAAGCGAGCGTTGTTGCGGCCAGCACCCAGCGCCCGGAAGATTTTGAACAGGGCGCGGCAGCCGGCCTCGAGCGGATTATGCTCGCGTCACAGGGTTCTCGGATGAATGCCGGCATACGTACGGCTTATCATTGCGGAGACATCTTTTCATTTGCACGGCTTTAAATTCAATATTCTGCAAAGGCGTCGTCAGGATAACAGTATAGCCAGCGCTCGCCCGGCTGTGCCGACGCAATCACGGGATGCCCGCTCTGATGCGCGTGTTTGGTGGCGTGGCGATTTGGCGAGCTGTCGCAACAGAGTGTCACGCCGCATGTCTGACAAGTGCGCAGATGCACCCAGTCGTCGCCGATCTTCACGCATTCTTCGCATTCGCGCTGTTCCGGTCCTTTGATTGACGCGATTGCATCGATATGGGCACAGGAAGGCATAATCCCTTCAGCTACTCTCGCAGCACCTGATCGACAGAGGCAACCCGTTTGGATGCCGCAAGAAGGCGAGAACGATCAAGACGCAGGAATTGGTTCGGGGCGAAATCGGATTGCTGCGACAATGCCAAGCAAAACGAAAATCCCCAAAACGACGAGCTGCGTGAGTTTGAATGGCGGCTCGGTCTGCGTGGGCGCCATCGCATGTAAAGCCGGCACTTTCAAGAATGCCTGCACGACGCCCACAAAGACATTGAAGTAGAGCGCGATGACGGCGGTGACGACGTAGATCCAACGCCAGTGCCCGGCGAGATGACGCGGGTAACGCGCGAAGCCCGCGATTGCGAGTACGATCAACGATATGATGCCGACGCCATGAGCCGGGGTGAAACCATGGAACGGGAAGAAGAAACCGGTCACGCTCGTCAGCACGGTGGTGATCAGAAACCATTTGGTCCAGCCATCGAGGCGTTTGCCGGCGAGCATTCCGAATAGAACGACGAAGCCGGTGAAAATCGCGACAAGACTGATCAATGTATGAATGATTGTGTAGATCTGAAGTATCATTTGTTTCCTCCTCTAAGGTGCGGCGCTTGAGCTTTAATAAACGCGAGGAGACCGCCTCTCGGCCAAAGTTGTCAAGAACCTAGTCCCGAAGCGCAACCTTCGAGTGTGAATGCGACCTCGAGGTAGGGATGCTTGTGCAAAAATCAAACGTTGATGATGTTTTCGCGCTAGTGCCGCCATTTCGGCGCAGTTGAATCCGCGTTTTATCTGTGTTCGCCCGCGGCTAACGATTGCTAGCCACTTTGCGCCGCGCCGCAATGTCGGCCGCGAGAACCTGGTCGATGCTGGCAATCACAGGCCTCGCCCATGCCTGACCCGATTCGCTGTTGTAATGAACCCCGTCGCCACCAGTTTTCCCCAAGAGATAACGAGTGAATCGACGTGAATCGATCACTGGATCGCCCCGTGGCACCGATTGCTGGATCAGCCGGTAGATCCGATTCTGCACCTTTGAAAACCGTGACGAATCCGGCGGGCCGATCCAAATCATCCTTCGTGTGCCGCCGCGGTGCGTCGCGCTAACGAACCGCGCGAGGATAGCGCGCATTTGATCGTCGGACAAAGAGCTATCCATCCAGTTGGTGCCTAATTGAACAATCAGAATCGTCGGCTTGTATCGCTCGATCAGCGTCTCGACCTTCGGCGTGGCCATGGCCGGCGGCCGTCTGCCGTTGTGATAATCGCGATAAACGTCGGTCGTCAGCGTCCGCTCGCGGTAGCCACACCGCGTATGAAATACCGGTTCGTCTCGCAACCAATTCTCCGGCGAGGACCCGCACGACGCGAAAAATGCCACGTTCTGGCGCCCGAACTTATTTTCAAGATGTTCCCGCACCGCATCGCCAAAGCCGGCTACAGATAACGAATCGCCAATCATGAGCACCTTCGGCGGTGGTGGCGGCGGGGACGCCTTCTTGAATTTATCGGCCAGGACGAAGGAGCCGATGACGAGCAGGAACGCAAGCGATAATGAAACCGAGCGAATCATTGGCGACCAATCTTTTTTACCGCGCACTCTTGGGGTATCGGGCTTCATCCTGGATGCGAATGTAGGGTTCCAGATCGATCCGGCCGGAATCGTCTTTGGATTTTACCGTACTCCAAATCGAGCCCTCCAACTCGCGCAACTGAAGCTCGTAGGTCCGGCCGATGTGAAATTTCCCGAGCGATTGCCGGCGCAGGCCGATGTAAGCCGGGTGCATCACCAAGATTTGTTTCTCGCCGTACTCGCCCGCAATCACTTCTTCCACATCGTAAACGAATCCGACCAGAAATTCCTGATACGGCAGTAATTGCTCCCGCCGAATCGGTTCCGTTTTGGAAACGAGTTTCGCCTTTACGACTAACGACGCCGTCGCGGGCGTTGCACTCGGCGCGGCCACGGTCGCCAGTCTCGCGATTGATTCGCTGAGTGGCCGCACATCCGACCATGACTGCGCGGAGAGATCGCGGTCGATCTCTTCCCACACCTTGTCCGTCCAACTGTTCATGTCTTCGCCGACGAAATGCTCCTTATCCGGATCCATGTGTTTGTAAGGATAGGCGACCAGTTTTCGACTATCCATTACGTGCGTTACGCTGCCGATGTCGTTCTGCGTTCGCTCGAACACGAACTCCTGAACCTCACCTGAAACGCGTCCAGACGTGGGCGGCGCGACCCAGTAAATTTTTCGCAACTTCGACGGCGGCATAATCGCTTTCTTGACGAATGGCACGAGGTATTTTCGCAACATGGGCCCGTCGTGGTCGGGCTTTACCTTTTCGCGTCCCGCAAACAAGCCGAACAGGTTCCCTCCGGTTTGCATAACGAGGATATCCGGCTGGATCGTGGCGAGGAGGTCGTCCAGCTTCGGAACCGGGTACGATGTCGGGCGATGGCCGCTCGTCATTCCGTAAGTATCGTGCAGTTCCTTGGTGGCATGCGAATCTGGCTGCGACTCGATGCTCCAGTAACCACAATGCGTCTGAACGTGCGCATAGGGTTTCTCTTTCAACCAGCTCAAGGGATTCGTGCCGCATGTGCAATAGGTGAAAACCGATTTTACCCGCGGATCGGCGCGGAATTTTTGGTCGAGCCGTTTGCCGAATCCACACAATCCGAGCGAATCGCCGAGTATCAATACCGTGAGATCGCGTGGTGGATCAGACGGAGTTGGAGTGTTTTGAGCAAGAGAAGGGATAGCGATGCTTGACGCAATTGCCGCGATGGCTAGCTGCTTTGAAAAACGCCCAACGTTCAGCGTCCAACCTTCAACATCCACTGAAGCCGCCTGTCGAACCTTGAGCGTTGAGCGTTGAGTGTTGGACGTTGGCATTCCTCACTGACCCACAGGCACTTTGTCCCAGCCCTGATCCGACTCGGTGAATTCCCGCGCAGCGAAACACCAGACGATCACTTTTTTCTTAGCGAAATACTCGGGATCTTTGCGTGCGCGCCGATACAGACTGACCCGGACCGAGGTAGCGCCCGAGCCGCGCGTGCCTATCAAATCAGGCGCAAAGCCGATCTCGTACGCAAGTTGATCTAGCAAACCGGATTTCTCCGCAAGAAAATCGTGAAACACGAGCGTGTGGCTGTCGCCAATGATCAGCAATGGGCTGTTGGGATCGGGAGTTGTTACCGCGCCCGTTTCCTTGTCGCTGATCGTTCGCACCGCAATTTTTTCCGGTTCGGGCTTCTTTGTATCCGATCCGGCAAGATCGCCGAGGTCGCCTTTGATCGTGGTCTGTTTCCATTCTGCTGCGTAATTCTTCCGCGGCTGCCCGGCGAGTTTCTCGCGAATTTTCTCCGCGATCGTTTGTGCCGCGAGAACACAGCCAAATCCAGACCAATGCGAATCGGTCTTGCAAAAAACCGGACCATGCTCGCTGGCACGGTTTTGGAGGAAGACTGGCGCAAGATCGACGACGTCAATTTCGCGTTTCCGTAGCTCGTCGTAAAATCGCGCAAGGTACGGAGCCGCCGTTTCACCGTGCAGATCGACGTCAGGCAAAATTTTCTCCGGATAAATTGCTGCTTTCGGCGGGACCGGCACTAGCAGCAGGTCGATTCCGCGCCGTTTCAGTTGATCATGAAAGTCAACAATCGCCGGAATCGGATCAGCCGATTCCGGTTTGTGTGCCCGGCTGACTTTCGCCGCGTCAGCGCCCCAGAATTGGCCGACCGAGAGAAATCGAATATCGCTGGAAAGAAAAAACCAGCCATCCGCGCCTGGGATCACGGCCGCGCCATTACTTTCGGCCGAGCGTGATTTTGCCGACAGTTCATTAACGAATTTCTGTTGCAAATCGGACAGCGGAATCGAATCACCCGCGAAGACTTTCGGGATAGACAAACAAGTGAGAATAGCGGCGTAAGAACACGAACTGCGGGGGAGGCTGACAGCTTTTCCTACAGTTCGCGCCGACAGTGCGAGCGCCCGCCAAAATCCGCGGATGCCTGCTAAGATTCGCATCGACTTCAAGAGAAGTTTTTCTATAACCGTATTGCGGAAAAAAGCACCAAATATCAAGCGTGGTATTTAGCTCTCACATTTTCATCTACTATTTTCTGCCTTTCGCGCTGCTCGTTTATTACGCGCTGTTTCGCGCGCGGCAACGCTGGCGTAACGCCTGGTTGATCGTTGCCGGATATACATTTTACGGCT
>WNGB01000749.1_pt1 | contig 81037 bp, 86 predicted proteins | sample 5400681 | NCBI WGS metagenome assembly WNGB01 (sample SAMN13153367, study PRJNA577476) | soil metagenome | isolation source: 115 cm soil or saprolite under grassland replicate 2 | place: USA:California | collected 2016-06-15 | reverse complement strand
GCCACTCCGTCACGCCGGCCACTCAGCCCTCGTGTCACAGTTCACACACGGCTCTGAGAGCAACACCTCCAATCGTCAAGAGGCGCACAAAAGCCACGATCTCGCGCGCCGAAGGCGGTCAGCTGCAAGCGCCGGTTGGGCGGGGCGCCGCTCGGCGAGTACGTTTCAGGCGCCTACAGTCACAATACCACACTGTTCACAGATGTACTGCGCGAAAATTCCCCTGTGATATGCGCTAAATGCATTCCCGCAATTTGGGCAGTGCGTCATGGGGGTAAAGCAATCGACCGACTCATCTGGAAGCGCGAATAAGCTCCGGGTCAAGTTGCCACGAGGGGCAGTACCTCACGCTGCTGCCAATAGCGCTCCCAGCCGCCGTTCAGCATCAACGTTCGGAGAGCTGCCAAGGCCACACTTGTCTCCTGGCTCCACTGCATCCCGTCTCGCTTCTGCCGGCGGGCCACGATCAGGTCGTTCGCCTTCTCCACGTGCCCGCTGCCGATATACTGTCGGTCGATGCGCCGTTGCCGATAGTTTGGAATCCAAGCCTGGCGCGCCGCGAGATAGGCGACCAGGGTCTCCAGCACCTCCATGTTGCGGGCCTGTGGGCGATAGGCCTGCAGCACTGCAATTGCGCCCGTCACGTCCCCGCGCCACAACCGTCGATACAGCCTCAGCAACAACTTCGCACGGGCCTGCTTCCCCTTACAGATCCGACTGCAGAGGTCGGCAGATTTCTGATGGAGGTGGTACCAATCGAGAATCATGGTCTTGTCTGGAATCTGGGTCAGCATATCGGTAAAAAACGCCCGGATCCAGCGCGCCCCATCAGCAATCAGCAGCAGGGAGCTGCGACCGCGGAGGGCGAGCACCACCATGATCAATAGCTGCTCCATGAAGCGCTCCCCCACGCCGCTCAGGTAGCGATACCCCTCCGCCGTGACCACGCGCGCCGTACGCAGTTCCCAATAATGGTGCGGTTCGGGTTTGCGTGTGAGGACTTCGTCCACTGTGACCAGCACCTGATCCGCCTCCAGCTCCGGCCCCAAGTGGCGCAAGTTTTCCACCGCAAGGGTGTTCTGCGCACGGCGAGCCGCCAGAACTCGATCCCAATCAGCCCATGAAACGCCATCTGGGGGGCACACCTGCTCGGCTGCCAGGGCCGTGTCCACGGCGGCATTCAGTTCTTCGGGCCAGCCTGCACGCCGTCGTGGCTGATTGTGCGGTATCACCAGGAGATCTGCCGCGGTCAGATCGTCGTGCTGTAGCAACGCCGCGACCTCAGCCTGTTCGGCCTGGCGAATGATTTGCCCATGGGTGCGCACAATGGTGCGGATGGTCGTATCAGACAGCACCTGCGCTTCGTGGGTGTGCCAGCCCAGCAGACGTGCCACCGCGGCAAACGATAACTCTTGGGGTAATAAACAGGCCCATTCCTGCAGGCTGCGCGTGATGATGATGCCGTTGTGCGGTGGCAACACAGCATTGCTGGGCATCACATGGGTCTGGGTGTCCGGATGTACACAGACCTGCCGGGACAGTTGCAATGTTCCGAAGCAGCTGGCAACGGTGACGGGCTCATGGCCGTCAGCGTGGATGACGGCGGGGGGAAAAACGCTGGCGATGCTGTTGCGTCAGTTGTGCATCAATCGTCTCCCACTGCGCCTGCAAAAGACGCCTGAGGATAGCGTTACCTGTGGCGTGGGTCGTAGTTTCCAGGTCATCAAGGGTAGTAACTGGCTGGAGCGCCGCGACGTCGGGCCCTGGGAACTCGAAGGCGGCAAGCTCAGTCATCTGATCGGTCGAGGGATCGTCGACCCGGCAGATCAGGACGCGGATGTGGCTCATAGGGTCCTCCTTGGTCAGTACGGCTGCCCTATGCTACCACAAGTGTGGCGGGGTGGTTTTGTCCTGCTGACAGTAGACTGAACTTGTCCCAGGACTTATTCGCGCTTACCCAAACTTCAGGTCCAGCATATCAGCAATACCCTCAATCAGCCCTTCAATGCGTCCTTCAGCCCGGCCTTTCTCGATGCCAATTTCTTCGATACTCAGTAGATCACAGATTTGGTTAGGCTGCCCAAAAATGTAGGTCCGCAAGGTATGTAGCAATCAAGAGTGCATCACACCGGGTGCGTGTTCTCTTGATCTCTTCAGAATATGCTCCTTACAGCTCACATCGATCTTATACCTTCGGTGGGCCCTGTCGAATCCGCGCTCGCATCTCGTCAAACGAGCCACGCTCTGGGCCGATCAACTCGATCCACCAGGTCAGCCGGCCTCGGCAAAAGGTTGACATAGCACATCTTTTCTTGTATCCTATGTGCAACCGATTAGTTTCACAAAGGAGAAACGTGCTATGGAACAGCTCACTGTTGAACGCAGTATCTGGATCGCCGCACCCCGCGAACGGGTCTGGCAAGCTGTTACCGATCCTGAGCACGTCGCACAGTGGCTTCTGCCCCCCGCGCTCGGGGCACAGATGAAACGTGACACTACTGGCACGTTCTTCGTCTGCATGGGTGACATGGAGATCCCAATTACTATCCAGGAAGCGGCCAAGCAGCCGCAGCAAGTGACCAGCCGCAGCTTACCCGATCAGCTGATTGCCACGACCTATGTGCTCGAAGAAGAAAACGGCGGGACGCGTGTCACGGTCACAATGACCGGGTTTGAAGCGCTGCCAGCCGATGCACGCGAAGACCGAATGAAGCCCAGTGGCGCGGCTTGGGAGAAAGCACTGGCAAACCTGAAAGCCTCTGTTGCTGGCGCGGAACTGCCTTTCCCGCAGGGGTATGTCGCCGCATTATTTGGCTACCGCAGAGAAGCGAAGGCAACCTTTGCCGTTGAACGCAGCATCTGGATCGCCGCGCCCCGTGAACGAGTCTGGCACGCTATTACCGATCCAGCGCAGCTCGAAAAGTGGTTTTCGCCAGGGACCCCCTGGCGGTTGTCGGCGCTGGAAGTCGGTGGCAGGCTGTTCGTTCCCAATCCGGAAACAGGCGCTGAGCTGCACATACAGGTGATCGAGCTTGTCGATCCGCCGCATCGCCTTGTTCTGCAGTCGGTGCCGGAGCCACCGGCAACAGTCGAGGTCACGGTCTATACGTTGCAGGAAGAACATGGTGGCACACGTCTGATTGTTACCCACTCCGGTTATGAGTTGGTGCCAGAGGAAATGCGCTGGAGCGCCATGGAACAGAACGCCTTCGGCTTCGGTATGATGCTGGAGAACGTGAAGGCGCATATTGAAGGCAAGAGTCTTCCATATCCAGGCGGGTTTTGAGGTGCTGCCGGGCGGCGTATGCAGCAGTGGTTCGGTGCAGCCGCGCAGGGTTATGGACCGTACTGACTGGGTTGCATGTCTATGGTGAGCGAACGAACCCAGGGACATCAGCAGCTGATCTTCGCCGCGCTGGCTGATCCGATGCGCCGGAGCCTGCTCGCGAATCTGGCGCAACACAGCCCCAAGACGGCGACCCAGCTGGCACTGGAATACCCGATCACTCGCCAGGGCATTCTCAAGCACCTCACGGTCCTGGAAGCCGCGGGTTTGGTTGCCGTGCATCAAGAAGGGCGGGAAAAGCGCTATACCCTGACGCCCGAACCGATCAGCGAGCTTGAACAGTGGATCAACGACATCAGCGCTAAATGGGACGAACGCTTGCTGCGGCTCAAGACGTGGCTCGAGCAGGAGCAGGCGAATGAGTAGTGCGTCGCTCGCGTCAAGAACTGATGGTGGACGGGTCAATATAGAGATTCACGCGTCCACCATTGCTGCAGCCAGGCTGTTTAGTGTTGTGCCAATCCTTGAGTAGCATTTGCTGTCCGATATAGTGACCAGATGCTCAAGCTTGTTGTTGGAACACGATATTGTTCTTGGCAGATGAAGCCGAAGTGTTTATACAGCGGTATTACGCGTTCTTGGTGTCCTCGTGTTCGATAATGTGCTGTTGAGTCTCGCGATGATGAGACTCAACAGCACATTATCGAACGTGACAGCCACAGCCCCGATGTTTGAAGTGTGAAGTTTTGGCCTTTGGGCTGGCGCCGTCTGTGGCACTGTAGCTGCGCGCTAGCGCCAGGATGCGTGGGTCATCAGCAAGGTGAGCATGTGCCCGCGCGAGCCCATCGTGTCTTGTCCTTCCTACGGCTTCATAATCGATTCCACTCCTCCCTTTTCAGCACCTCAGCACTGCTTGTTGGACTGTACTACCAGTTGTAATCCTAAAAACAGTTTGAACTCCCTGCGGTTTCGCGTTCTACTGCTTTAAGACCGCATGCAATGCAAAAAAAGCTGACCCACCATTGTTCCTCGGCGAGCCAGTTCCCACCGCTCGGTATAGGCGATGTCACTAGGCATGGGCGGTGCTGCCCATTGGCGATAATGACTGCGCCGAAGCGGCTCACGTACGACAATGGTCGGTATGACTGCATGGGAGTGTCGTTCGACACAGGTTCGGAGGACCGGTTGGCTGGGGATTCACCAGCTGCGCCAGCCAGCAACCAACCGATAAAACCCGGCAACACCAACGTGCAGGAGAGGCTGCTTGTGACCGGCCAATACAAGTTGCGCAGCAACTCGCGCTCGCTGGGCTTGGTCACGAGCAGTGGCGCATCCTGGGTCCAGCAGAGCCCGACCTGGGCAGCCGCCTCCTCAGCCAAGCCAACAACGTCTCCCACAACCGATACTAACGCCCCACCATCCGCAGGGCCGTTCGAGAGCGACGAGCTTGCCAACACCGAGGACGTCATCGCTGAGACCTGGACGCCGAGGATCCGCAGACGATTGCGGCGTTCCTCTATGGCGATGCAATCATCGCCGAGCAGGGCTGCCCCCAGGCCGACCTGCCGCCCTACGCAGGCTTCGAGGTTGCCTACCAAATGGTCCAGCGATCCAGCCGGGCGCTACGCTGGGCGTCTCCACCAAGACGATCATCGCAGCGTAGCGCTCCTGTTCAGTGCTGTCAAACAGCGACAGCCAAGCGACGGGCTAGTGAGGCGTATTCCTCTCGTTCACTGTTGGCAACCCTGCGCCAGCAACTGCTTGGTACTCACATTCGGCGGCGCCTCCGTGATCGTCGCGCCATTCAAGAACCACTTGCCGCCACGCGAGGGATCAACGTCGGCATTAGTCTGCCGGGCGACGTAGCAGCCTGAAAACATCTTCAAACCCCCCTGCGTGCTCGTGACCGCCAGCACAGTCGGGATGTGCGCGTACTGGCTTCCCGCCGCGCCTTCCAGTATGTCGGGGCCAAGCAGCACCGCCACGCTGGCGGTGTCGCCGTAGCCCTGCACAAACTCGTCGAACGAGGTGGTCGGCGGATTTTCCCAGTAGCCATAGGCGCGCTGGTAATCCTTGGCGTTGATCGCCTTATAGTAGGCTCGCAGCAGCCTCTCGGGCAAGTCGTACTCTGTGCCGCCAGCTTTGATGTTCACTAGCAACTGTGTGCTGGTTATCACCCCCCCGACCCCGTCGAGGGCCCGCGCGTAGAGCGCGAGCTGGCTGACCCCTTCCGGTACGGTCCACACGGATTCAGCGTGGTCGGCGCTCAGCTCGGTGTTGGAGCCGATCGGGTTGCCGCTTTGGCCGCGGCCCTCGGCGAAGAAGATTACCTGGCGCGCGCCCTGCACCGGGACGCTGAGTGTCACCGTCGCGCCGGCCTGCGCCTGGCGTCCGGATGGGCTGCTCTCCGGGCCAGCCGGCGCCGGCTCGGAGGGGCTGATCGTGAGCGCGCCGATGTTCAGGGGTACCTGGGCTGTGGTGGCGGCCTCGGCGCGATACGCCCCGGCGTCTTCGTGATACCGCACGGTCAGAAATGGTTTCCCCAGCGCGCCGGTGTCGTCAATCAGCCGCAACTCAAAGCTGCGATCTGGGTAGCGCAACTCGGCGAGCACGCCACTCGTCGGACGGCTGGCGCCGGGCATCTGTGCAATCTCTTGGTTGTCGGCCAGCACGGTGTGGTTGTCCATAAACAGGCGCACCGTCGGCGCGCCATCCTCGGCCCGCTCGACGACGACCAGCTCGCTAAAGGCGACGAAGACATCCTTCGGCTGGCTGCCGGGAGCGGGTTCCTGTGGCCTGATCGGCGCGGGTTTGAACGCGACCACATCTTCGCGCCCGTTGCGATCGAGGTCGCCAGTCACCAGCATCGTCCACTCGGCGCCGACCAGCGGCGACGATGCGGGCGGCACGGTGGGCGGCGTGGAATCGCCGGCCGGCGGCATTCCGCAGAAGTCCTGCGGAAACCCGAGCGCGAGTAAGCTCTCGCGCCGGATATCTACGCCGTCGGTGAGGATGGTCCACGTGCCGTTCTGCTCACGCAGGTACGCATCGAAGCCATGCTTCCCGTCGAACGGCGCGACCGCGGCGGCGGCGAAGTCGCCCTGCACACAGCGGATCGTGACGAATGCGCGAGGGCGTCGCTCCTGGATGGCGGCGGTAATCGACGCCGTGGTGTCGGATGCTGCCGGCGTCGGCGGCACATCCGTTGGCGCGGTGGCCGCAGGAAGCGCCGTCGGTACGCGCGGCGCGGCTACAAGGGTCGGCACAGTTGTGGTGCCGGGCGTCGGTACGCGCGGCGCGGCTACAGGGGTTGGCACGGCTGTGGTGCCGGGCGCCGGTGTCGCGCCGGTTTGCCGGGTGCAGCCGACAAGGGCTAGGCTAGCCAGCAGTAGTATCAGATAGAGCAAACTCGTGATAGAGCGATTCATTGCATATAACTCCTTATTGCACACTCGATTGCACGCTCGGCGGTTTTGGAGTCGTTCCAGTTGGCGCGCGAGAAAGTGTGCCGTTTATCGATCCGCGCGTGTGCTACGCGGATACCGTCGTATCGTAGATCAGCCGCAGTCGAGGTACATCTGTACAACGATGGGATGGCCGCTAAGGGAAAGTCCTAGTGCAAAATCAAGCAGCCGTGTGGCGTACATCGCTCGATGTACTCCATCGCTAAGGCAATCACGTACGCATGTGCCGTCGTTCGTCCGATGTATATAGGCTGCCTGGCATGGATACTTAGAACTGCCGCGTAGTCGAATGTCGCTGCTCTGCACTCGATACAACCAGTGGCGCGCGACAACACAAACCAAGCAGTACTAAAGGAGGAAGATCATGAGCATCTCGAGCAATCGCCGCGTCCTACGCTACGCCGCCGTGTGGCTGCTTCTCTTGGTCGTGAGCGCCGTCGCATTCGTGGCACGGCCGGCCGCGGTCCAGGCCGAGAAGCCAAAGACCTACTACGGCGATTCGGCGCAGCTTGGGGATGGAATTGCCCGCACGTACGTCACCATCGACGATCATAAGCGCCCGGTCGCGATCGGCGCGGAGTTCACCGCCGCCATGCTGACCAACCTGCCGACGACCGCCACCGACGGACACCACTGCTACGAGGGCCACTGCGTCGGCGGCCATGAGCGCATCCTCGACTTCCCGAACCAGGTCGCTAATACGCCGTTTCAGTGGCTACTGCTCAACTGGAACACGCATGGCCACGTTCCCGATGGCGTGTACAGCGTGCCGCACTTCGACTTCCACTTCTTCATCATGGACCTGGCGACGCGCAACACCATCGATCCCGGCCCGTGCGGCATTGTGGTCGACTGCGAGGACTACCAGCGCGGTATCCAGCCCGTCCCCCCGCAGTACCTACCGCAAGACTATAACGATCTCGGCGCGGTGGAGGCGGCGATGGGCAACCACCTGATCGACCTGACCGCGCCGGAGTTCAACGGCCAGCCGTTCACGCAGACATTCATCTATGGCGCCTATGAGGGGAAGATCTCCTTTTACGAGCCGATGATCACGCTGGCGTACTTCCAGACGTTGCCGAATCACTGCGTCAGCTTGAAGCTTCCGGCGGCCTACGCGGTCAGCGCCTACTATCCGACACAGTACTGCATGCGCTACTTCGCGGAGAGCGCGACCTACACCGTGTCGCTGGAAGGCTTTGAGTATCGGGCAGCCGCTTGATACCAGTATCTTTAAGGAATATATCCAATGGCATCTCTCTCACAACCCGCGCTCGACGACGCAACCAGCGTGCCGCCAGCCGCTGCAGCAGCGCCGATCGCCCAACCGCTGCTGCTGATCGTGCTGCAGGCCGCCGTCTTCATGGTTTATGCTGAAACGCGGGTGATCGCCCCGCTCCTTCCGGCGATGGCGGCCGATCTCCACACCACCATCGCGACCGCCGGTCTGCTGATTACTGCCTACGCCCTTCCATACGCGGTGTTCCAACTGGTCTACGGCCCGCTGGCCGACCGGTTTAGCCGCCAGCGGATCATGGGTATCGCCCTAGGTCTGTTCGCGCTGGGCACCCTCATCAGCGGTTTCGCGCCCAGCATTGGTACGCTGATGGTCATGCGCATCTGTAGTGGCGCCGCCGCCGCTGGCGTCATTCCGGTGGCGCTGGCCTACATTGGCGACGCCGTGCCGTATGCTAAGCGGCAGGCGGCGCTGGGACGGATCGTGAGCGTCGCAGCGTTCGGCGGCGTGATCTCGGTGGCCTTAGGCGGGGTAATCGCCGGGTTCGTGAGCTGGCGGATGCTGTTCCTGGGCTACGGTGCGCTGGCACTCGCGGTTGCCGTGCTGCTGCTACGACTGCCGATGCTACGCGTGCGACCGGCAGGCCAGCGCCCGGCTGGTATCCTTGGACCCTATCGCAGCATCATCGCGCAGTGTGGGGTGCGTGCGGCCGCGCTCTACGGGCTGGTGTTCTTCGAGGGGTTCGCTGCGCTGAGCACCTTCGGCTACCTCGGCGCCCTGCTGGTCACGCGCGACCAGCTCTCGTACGGCGTGATCGGCGCGCTGCTCACGCTCAATGGGGTCGGCACCATGCTGGCGGCTCGGGTGGTTGGGCGCCTGGTCGCACGGCTGGGTGAAGGCGGGATGGTGCTGATCGGCGGCTTGCTGATGACCGTCGCCTACGTGCTGGCGGCGCTGCAACCGACCTTAGTCCTGTTCCCAGTCGCGATGCTGCTGAGCGGGGCGGGCTTCGCGATCGCCCACAGCACGCTGCAGACACAGGCGACGGAGCTGTTGCCGACGCAGCGCGGGACGGCGATCGCGCTATTCGCGTTTGTATTCGTCCTGGGCAGCGGCGTAGGGACCTACGTTGCGGGACAGGCGATCGAGCGCGGCGGGTTCACGCCCACCCTACTGGGGACTGCAGCGGCGCTGGCGATCTTTACCGGCATCGCCGGGCGGTGGCTCTGGACCAGGCGATCAGCCGGGGAACGTCCCGAATAGCGAGCGCTGCGACCAATTACTGTTTACAAAACGGCATCCGGCAACAGCCCCAACCCGGCGTATCGATAAGCATCGACACAACACCCCTCGCTCGCGTGCCGAGCGAGGGGTGTTGTGTCGACGGTGCGCTGGTACCGTTGTGGCAATACCCTCGCCGCCAAGAGCTGGGCTGCTTCCGGCTGGGGGGCGCCTCAGAGAAGTAGACAGAAAGTCAGTCGGCACCTTGATCTACTATTCTCAAGAGCGTCTCGGTAATCTGTTCTGGCGTGATTGCAATCGTGCAACTTTCCAACGGAGCGTCTGCGCAGTAAACAGTTTGCTGCGCACCGTCGCAAGCTCGATCGCTAGGGGGAGACCAGCGAGCCGATGGCAAATCTCCACCACCGCCGCAACATCTTGTTCAGTCAGGGCAAGATCCGCTTTTACTGCTTAGGCCGGTGCCACAAAGAGCATCACCGCGTCGTACCGGGTTATCTGGTCGAGCGATGGCAATAGAGCACGGCCGGGAACAGCGAGTGGCGGCACGGCAAACTCGCGCTCTCACGAGAGGTGGAGGGCTGCCCGGCTGGTCACGATCATCTTCAGCTTATGGGTAGCTGCCAGCAGCGCCGCGATCTCCTTAGCTGCCGATCGATGGTGTCCGAAGGCTAGAGTCTCGTCATCCAAAGATGCTTCCAAGTCGTCTCGATGGGCAGCGGCGGGTTATGGGCGAGAGCGCAAGGGGAAATCACTGGATTTTCGGCGGGTTTGGCCATCTGGTGCAGATGACGCCCACGCGGGATCGACGGAATCACCCGCCAAGCGTACAGAATCTGTTGCATGGCCCCCTGCACGATCGGGCTCACGATTGATAATGTGCGCTATGATCAGTCAACAAAGTTTGGGATTATCTGACCTTCCTTCTCCACGCACCAAAGCGGAGGAAGCACCAATTGCACCCACCACATTGCGGACGGCGGCGCTGTTCAACCCACAGTTATTGTCTGCTGCCGAACCAAGTTGACAACTCTCTATAACATGCGCCCCGACTGGCTTAATGAGGCGCATTACCAGCTTGATCAAGCCGTGAGCGGGAGCGCCTGCACATAGCGCTCGGCTGCCGCCCCGAACTCACCTTCTAGCCGGACCACGTTGCCAAGCGCGACCAGGCTGCGAGCCTCGACATCAGTGAGCGCCGCGTCACGAGCCAGCATGAGTGCGCGCTCGAAGTACAGGCGCGCGCCGTTGAGCCCCTGCATCCAGAGCACCTAGCCCCATCACTGATTGCCGTCCGCCTCGATGTCGCGTTGCCCCGCCGCCTGCGCGAGCGTGACACACTGCTCCGCGGCCTGCAGCGCCGTCGCTTTGTCCCCGATCATGTTCGCGAAAGCGGAGCATCAACCAGTGCCGTGCGTTGCTGCCTGCGCTTCCGGCCACCGGTAGGTGCTCATCGTCAGGCGTCAAATTCAGATCGTCGACGTCGCAGTGGAGGGCCTCACTGATGCGCCGCTCGGTCTCAGCTAGGTGTTGGAACTGCCACCGGTCGCGCAGTCGGTCGCTGGGAGTGGTGATCGTCGCCGCCCGGTGTTCCGCACGCACGCTTTGAGCGATCGCCAGCAGTACCCCTCGAACCTCGGTTCGGCCACGGCGAATGAAAATGACCCATGGAATCTATTTTCAGGAGGGTTCACGGTTGGAATGCTCAGGCGCTCGTTGCGGCCAACGCGACTTCAACCCGGTTACGATACCGCTGCTTCGCCTGGTAGAGCGCCTCATCGGCCCGTTTCGCTAACGCCTCGGGCGTGTCGTTCGGCGTGGAGGTCGCGACGCCTAGGCTCAAGGTTACGTGCCCGACCTGCCCATAACGCTACTCCGCGATCACCGTTCGTAGTCGCTCCGCCAGCACTGCGGCGTCAGTGGCAGTCGTTCCCGTGGCGATAACGATGAATTCCTCGCCTCCCCACCGAACCGATTTGGTCGGAGGCGCGCAGGTGCCGGCGGAGTGTCGCCGCTACGTCGATTAACACCTGATCGCCCACATCGTGACCGAATGTGTCGTTGATGCGCTTGAAGTGATCGACGTCGAGCAGGATGAACGATAGCGGATGCCCGGCGAGTTGCGCCTCGCGCAGCTTTTCCTGGAGCGTGTGTGCCGCCGAGCGCCGATTGGAGATGCCAGTCAGATGGTCGATGGTGGCCGCGGCGCTCATTGTGTTCGCATAAGCCTTGACCTTGGCGATGCCCGAAAGAGTCGCGATGTACAGCGCCTGCGCGAAGCTGATGTTGAGCAGCAGGAACCACCGATCGCAGTTCAAGACGCTAGTGTTCTTAGGTATAGATGCTGACGCCCACGCAGGTGTACGTTTTGACCAACCGATCCGACCTGCCGGGCACGAGCCCCAAGTAGGATTTCGACAAAAACGGGCTCGACAATTTTTGGATTTGCAGTATAATTGTGACTAGTGAGTCATTACATCAACATTATGTTCATATAGTGTATCCGTAGTCAATACTACGTAGAGCTTCTCCATGACAAATCGCACACCTGCTGCCTATCGCCGCCCGACGACGCGCTCGTTGAAGGAGCGGCAGCGCGAAGAGCGCGCTGCGCTTATTCTTGAAGCTGCATATGAGGTTCTTGTCGAAAAAGGATATCACGAAGCGTCGATCGACGAGATCGCCGCGCGGGTCGGAATCTCAAAGGGGTCAGTGTATCTCCATTTTGCGAGCAAGGAAGACCTCGTGGTCGCGCTGGTCGAGCAGCAGATCGTCAGATTTCTGGCGCTGATCGATCACGTGATCGGCGAGGCGACAACCGTTCGCGCGCGGCTGGAGCAGATTCTCCTACATATCTATACCGGCATCCAGGGGGAGGGCCAGCTGCTGCTGGAGCTGATCAACAGCATCGGCTTGACCAGGGGCGTGATCGAGAAGCGCGTGGAGCTCCAAGCGCGCATCGCGGAGGCGACCGAGCGCATCGCGGCGCTGTTCGAGGAAGGCAAGGGCACGGGTGAATTGGATCCCGCGGTGCCAACGCCGATCATGGTTGCCACGTTTGTCGCCCTGTTATCGCCGCATGGCTACGAGGAGCTGCTGACGAGCGGCCAGTTCTCACCCGCCGAGCTCGTTACGTATGTCAGCCGAATCTTTTTCCAGGGCATTTTGGCTCCATCGTCAAAGGAATCCTAATGCATGAGTGCTGCAGCTAGTAGGGTTGTGCGTGAATTGCACATCGATACAGCGACGGCAACCCTCCATGATGAGTGCCTCGCCGCAGCACAGCGCCCCCTCTTAATCTCCATAGCGGAATGGTAATGAAGATGACCACAGGTCATAGAAAGTAGCACAACAGCATGTTCACCCAAACAGAGCAGACGAGCAGGCAGGAACCGTCATTCAGCATTTTCAATCCGGAATCAGCAGCCAATCCCTACCCCCTATACGCACAGCTGCGCGCTCGTGGGCCAATCGTTCCCGTTCCCGTGCCGTATGCACTGGCATCTACGACCGCCTGGCTGGTCACTCAGTATCGGGAAGCCGTCGACGTACTGAAAGATCCGCGCTTTACCGTTGATGCCACGGCGATTAATCCAGAGGCTGGTGTGTTCGGGCAGTCAAGTACGGAAGGGGCGGAGGAGGTCAGCTTCTTAGGCGCAAAATCGATGGTCAGCGTTGATGGCGTGGAGCATAAGCGTTTGCGCGGCTTGGTCTCCAAAGTGTTTACTCCGCGCTACATTGAAACCTTGCGCCCGCGCATCCAGCAGCTTGCGGATGCACTCCTCGACCGGGTGCAGGAGCGGGGCAGCATGGATGTGGTCCAGGACTATGGCTACCCGCTGCCGATTAATGTCATCTCCGAGATGCTGGGCGTGCCGCAAGAGCAGCAGGACCAGATGCGGGTGTGGGCCGAGGCGTTGACGAGTGGAGACCCGCAGTCGCGTGACCACCTCCGGGCGTTCGCCGCCTACGTGAAGGACTTGATCGCCGAGAAACGCCAGCAGCCGCAGGACGATCTCATCAGCCAGCTGGTGCAGGCGGAAGCGACCGGGGACGCGCTGAGTGAACCGGAGTTGATGGCCACGGTAGGCTTGCTGATCATCGGTGGTCATGAAACGACTTCCAACCTGATCAATATCGGGACCTTGATGTTGCTCTCTCATCCAGAGCAACTCGCCGCACTCCAGGCCGACCCCAGCCGCATCCCGGCAGCCGTCGAAGAATTGCTGCGGTTCAATGGTCCAGTGTTCAATCCAGCGCCGCGCTATGCCCTGGAAGATGTCGAGGTTGGGGGACAACAGATTCATCGCGGCGACATGGTGCTGGTCGCGCTTGGCTCGGCCAATCACGATGAGACCGCGTTTACGGACCCGGAAGAGCTCGACATCGCGCGCACGCTCAGCCGCCATGTGGCCTTTGGGCACGGTGTCCATTTCTGCCTGGGGGCACCGCTTGCGCGCCTGGAAGGCGAGATCGCCTTTACGACTTTGCTGCGCCGGATGCCCAATCTGCGGCTCGCGGTCCCGCGCGATAGCATTGCGTGGCGTGACAGCGTTCAGCTGCGAGGCTTAAAGGCGCTGCCCGTGGCATTTTAGACGCACGTCGCTGCAGGGGAAATCGCCGATCTCCCGTGCGCCGATTCCGGTAGAACGGAACCACACGGGAGCGGGGGGACAGGGCTGCCATTTAGGCGTGATGTCGTCGACGACGTCCTCAACAGCAGGTCGCTGTCGGCCAAACCACGCGTCGTGTGGTCAAACGTCGGGTGCAGGTTTCTTACAGTTGAACGAGCATGTATGGAGGGAACAATGCGGCTTCAAGGAAAGGTGGCCATCATCACGGGGGCAGCCTCCGGCATGGGCCTGGCGATGGCGATGCGGTTTGCATCCGAAGGCGCGAGCATTGTCGCGGCAGATTGGAACGCGCAGCGACTGGATGCGGCGGTCACGACGATTGTGGAGAGCGGCGGGGCGATTGTTGGCACGCAGGGGAATATCGCGGACCAGGCGACGGCGGAAGGCCTGATTGACCAGGCACTCAGCACCTATGGGCGGCTGGATTCCTCGTCAATAATGCCGGTGTGATGGACTACATGCAGGGAGTTGGGGAACTCGCCGACGATATCTGGCGACGAATCCTCGGTATCAATCTCGACGGCCCCATGTTCACCAGTCGCCGTGCCGTCCAACACATGCTCGCGCACGGCGGCGGCTCGATTATCAACATCGCCTCGACCGCCGGCATCCACGGTGGCGCAGGTGGGGCTGCCTACACGGCCGCCAAGCACGCCCTGGTTGGTCTCACGCGGAACACGGCCTGGATGTACGCCAAACGTGGAATTCGCTGTAATGCCATCTGTCCGGGTGCGACCATGACCAACATTGTCGAAAGCATGCCCCTCGACCGGGTGGACGCCGCCGGGACAGCACGGACGAAGGAGTTCACGGCACTCGCGCCAGCGTACTTGGAAGCGAGCGATATTGCGGCGCTGGCGCTCTTTCTCGCCTCGGATGAGGCGCGATATATCAATGGCGCAATTATTCCGGCTGATGCGGGCTGGACGGCAGTCTAGCCTCCATCCTGCAAACACGCCCTCGAGGGCGGAAAGGCTACCAAATGACACCATCTTCTGCCGAACGCACTATCCGCGCGGGTTTGCCCATCACCCGTTTCCTGAATGCGTACCTGCCGCTCTCGGTGGCACGCTGGGTGATTAAACGAAGCGCAGCAAGCGTGCGGCTGCCCGCTGATGTCACATGCGAAGTTGTGTCTGCGGACGGCGTGCCGTGTGAATGGCTCATCCCCCAAAACAGCCCGAAAGATCAAGTACTGCTGTATCTGCACGGCGGCGGTTTTATCTTGGGATTGACATCCCTCCACCTTCAGATGGTGGCGTATTTGGCACGAAAGATGGGCGTCCGCGTGCTGGTGGTGGATTATCGCGTCGCGCCGGACTATCCATTTCCCGCGCCATTGGACGACTGCGTCACTGCGTATCGCTGGCTGTTGAAACAGGGTATTTCCGCGCAGAACATTGTGGTGGCAGGCGATTCGGCGGGCGGCAATTTGACGATCACGACGCTGATGAAGCTGCGCGACAGCGGCGAGCAGCTGCCTGCGGCGGCGGCGTGTCTCTCGCCTGTGGCAGACTTGACCGATAGAGATGAGCTTTTTAAACAGGTCTCTGACCCGCTACTGCATCCCAGAGCAGCCAGAGTCGCTAATCGATCCTATGTCGCGCACAACGACGCGCGCGATCCCTTGATTTCGCCGGTGTTTGGCGATTGGCGCGGTCTGCCGCCGCTGCTCCTTCACGCCGGAGAAGACGAGGTTCTGCGCGATGATGCGGTTCGTATCGAGGATGTGGCAAAAGAAGCAGGAGTTGACGTGCGGCTGGAGATTTACCCGCGCATGTGGCACGTGTGGCAGCTTCATCTGACGTTGCCACAGGCTGTACAATCGCTGGACGACATCGCGCAGTTCCTTACATCGCACTTGGGTAGCGACACAGCAACACCGTGCAAGTTGACCAGCGCTACATACTGAGAACCCTCGTCGAACGTGCCGACTCGCCGCGCCTGCGTGCGATCTTTGCCCTGGGCTATTGGACGGGTCTGCAGATCAGCGAGGTAGCCGCACTGCAAGTCGATCATTGTGTCCTCAACCAACGCGCCGGCGCCATCACCATAATTGGCTCCAAAGGCGGCAAAACCCGCACGATCGACCTGCACAATCAGGCTCGGCGGGCGCTGTACCAGGATCTCGATCTCCCATCCACCCACACCGAGGCCCGCGAACCCGATAGCCCGTATGTCTTCACCAGTCAACGCGCAGCCTGGCTTCGCCAGCAGCAGCCCGATCACCTCACGGTTCGCGGGATTTCGCATCTGTGGGCGCAGCTCCAAGCATGGGCCACCCACGACGAATGGCAGTGGTGAAAATGCAATGTCATTCATATCCCTATTTTCTCCTATTGACTTTTGTCACTTAGTGACATATACTACGAACAGACAGATATGACAACTGGAGACAGTATCCACGCGGTGTTGCTTCCTGACGTTGTACATTTTCAATTCCAAGGGAATCTCCCCTCAACAACTTCCACGAAGGAGACAAATCGATGAAAGCATTAATTTATATAGACACGAAAACGGTAGAAGTCCAGCAAAGAGCCATGCCTGTTTGTGGTCCTAATGATGTGATTGTACAGAATGTTCGTGCAGGGATTTGCGGAACGGATGTGACTGGATACTTGTACGGCGGGAGGAGCGTTGGCTTTTTCCCGGATTCAGAGTTTGGACATGAGATGGTTGGTTATGTCTATGAAACGGGGAAAAATGTCAGGTGTGTAGAAAAAGGGACAAGAGTGTTTGTGAATCCGATGACGCGTATTCGTACTCCTGATCCATCTGCCTCAGTCAGGGCCGGTGCTTTTTCTCAATATATACTCGTTCAAGATGCGACGATTGAGTATAACCTTTTTCTATTGCCTGATGCTCTCTCCTTTGATGATGCAGTGTTAATTGAACCGTTTTCGGTAGGAACCCATGGGAAGAATACTCCTCAGGCAAAACCGGAAGACCATGTGGTCATTTATGGCGCAGGACCAATTGGCCTGTGTGCACTCAGTGGGATTATTGCACAGGGAAACAAAAAAGTGATCGTCCTGGACATTGACGACAACCGCCTGGAAACCGTCAGGAAATTGGGCGGAATAGGATTTAACCCGAAGTCTGGAGAGACACGCCAATTCTTAATTGAGCAATTCGGGGAAATTAAAAAATACCATGGGCCTTCGGCGATCGATATTGATGTGGTCATCGACTGTGCGGGGGCGCCGAATGTCCCAGGTGATTTTCTGAATTATGCCAAACAAGGAGCGAAGTTATCCTGTGTGGCTTTACAGAAAAAAGAGGTTCCCATAAACTTCATGCAGGTTATGAGCACAGAATGCATGATCATGGGATCTCGCGGATATACCAAAGAGGACATTTTAGAGGTCATTCATAACCTGACCAACAGAAATTCAAATATCACCCAAATCATTACCCATAAATATAAGTTAGATGAGGGCGCAAAAGCATTTGAAACTGCTTCAGATCCAAGTATTGCTATAAAAGTAGTACTGGATTTAGAATAGTCAAAGGAGAAAGCGTATGTGCTACGATGACAACGCCCGCCCGCCTGTGCCAGAAGGGGCAGCTGGCGCCGGGCGCGGCGAAGACCTGGTGTTAGAGGCGGCCGACGGCAATCGCTTCGCGGCCTATCTAGCTACGCCGAGCGCGCCGGCCAGCGCGCAGGTGTTGATCCTGCCAGATCCACGCGGCCTGCACCAGTTCTACAAAGATCTGGCGCTGCGCTTCGCCGAGATCGGAGTCGCCGCGATCGCGATGGATTACTTCGGGCGCACCGCCGGCCTGACGGCGCGCGATGACGCGTTCGAGTTTATGCCGCACGTGCAGCAGACCAGACCGGCCACGATATTCGCCGATGCAGCCGCCTCACTGGCGCACATGCGCGCGCAGACCGGGGCGGATAAGGCCAGTTTCTCGGTCGGCTTTTGCTTTGGAGGCGCGCTGTCGTTCCTGTGCGGCACGCAGCAGGATCTGGCGCTGGCGGGCGTGATCGGCTTTTACGCCGTCATGACGCGCGATTTCGGCAATGGGACGCTGCTGGATCATGCCGGCGCGATCCGCACCCCGGCGCTGGGGCTGTTTGGCGGGGCCGACCAGGGCATCCCCGTCGAAACGGTTGAGGAGTTCGACCGTCGGCTGGATGCCACCGGCGTGGCGCATGAGATCGTGATCTACCCCGGCGCGCCGCACAGCTTCTTCGATCGGCGCTTCGCGGAGTTCGCCGACGCGTCGGCCGATGCCTGGGAGCGCGTGCGCGGCTTTATTGCGGCGCAGGCGGGGTAGCCATCCATTGAGCCTGCGGCAGCACAGCCTGATCCTCAACAGACTTCACTCATTTCTCGCGTTGATACCATCTATCGCTGGTTCTCTGGGATGATAGATCGTTTTGTCTAGTCATGGTGGGAAAGAGACGAGAAGGAGTCCAGGTACTCACGAAGCAAGGAAACGAGATCTCCCTGCGCTTCTTGCTCAAGCCACTCAAGAAGAGCCACACGCAGCGCTGTCATGTAGAGGGCCACCAGGAAGCGGATCTCATGGCGGTTCGTGGCAGATTCCAGGTGGGAGCAAAGCACATCACAGATCGCTGGCTCCGTTTCCATCAGCACATAGAGATAGTGCGAAGCAATTGATGGCGTCTGCACGGCTATCTGATAGCGGATCGGAAAACGGGCCCGCTGCTGCTGATAGAGGCTTGCCAGGTACTCAAAGGTCGCTCGCAGGGCTACATGCGGTGACTCGGTTGGCGCCACGTGCTGCAGAAAGCGGAGACCCTCGTTCAGGACTGCACGCATAGGCTCAAAGAGCACCTCCTCTTTCGAGGCAAAATAGCGAAAAAAGGTGCGCGAGGACATCATCACCGCAGCGGCAATGTCCTGGATGGAGGTGTGCTCGTAGCCCTGCTGCTGAAACAGTCGCAGGGCGGTCTCTTCAATGGTGGCTTGCGCCAGACGTTTCTTGCGTTCTCGCAAACTCATTGGCTGCGATTTATCATACTGAGAAGATCGTGTGTCTTTCAATTTACCTTTTTCTGCTATTAGCTTTTGTCATATAGTGACATTATAATCCAAAAAGACAGATCTGACGACTGGAGCCAGTATCCACGCGTGGTGGATTCTAGGGGTTTTGTTTAAATCCACGAAAAGGTAAAATATGCTGGTTTGTGCCTTTCTAAAGCGGTAGATCTGGTCAACGGCAAAGAAAGCGGATCGAGTCCATGGCTCGGGCCAGACTTTGCGGCGCCGCACTGGTCACAACTGCCCCCGCCTCTCGCCGTTTGTGTCACGGCGAACCACACCAGCCAGGAGCATACACCCTAACACCTGCCAGCGTGCGAAAGCGTCACCCTTCCTCGCCAGAAGAAGCACCAAGCAGCGTGCCCCTGGTTTGGGGATTTTACCTTTCTGAGGGTTCTTGCCAAAACCCGGGTTCAGATTATGTCACTTTGCAGGTCAGCGATGTGGCCGAAGCCCGCGGTCTCAAGACGACCGCGGTCCAGGCGGCCATCAGGTCCTTTCCCACCACGACCGCGGTCTCGCCTCCCCTGAGCATGATCGTTCATTCGCGCGGTTGGGAGCGATCCCGGAACCAGCCCTCAGCCGTGATCCAGCAAACCGAGGACCGCCGCGAACCACTCGAGGCCGGCGATGGTGCTCGGGGACAGCCAAAGCTGGATATGGCCGAGGCCCTCCCGAGCGTAGCCGCGCAGCAGCCCGGCGACCTTCTTGGGCGACATCGGCTCAGGCCGCGCACTTTGTGCCGGCGCGCCCTGCCTGCCCGGGCCTTGCACCATGGGGAGGTTGACCACCACGGAGGCGCTGCGGCCGAGCGTGCTGGGATCGCGCCCGACATCGCCTGCCACACGGAGCGGGATAATCTCCTCGGGCCGACGCAGCGGCCCCTCGGCGTTCCAGAGATCGGCATAGGTCGCGGCCAGACGCAGCATGCGCGGACCCTTCACACCGATCAGGATCGGCGGGCCGCCGGGCCGCGGGCCGCGTGGTCGCAGCTCAGCGCCCCGCGCCTGCTCGTACCGGCCCGCGAAGTCGACATGACTCTCATGGAGCAGCGGCACAATGATCTGGAGCGCCTCCTCGAACCGGTCAACGCGGTGGTCGCTGGGAAAGCCGAAGGCACGGTATTCGGGTCCATTCCAGCCGTCGCCAAGCCCGACGATCAGGCGGCCATCACTGATCATGTCGACCGTGTCGGCCATCTTCGCGAGCAGCGCCGGGTTGCGGAAGCCCGTGCAGGTGACGAGCGAGCCCAACTCGACACGGCTGGTCACGGCAGCCAGCGCCGCCAGCAACGACCAGCACTCCCAAGTCCCACGCGTCTGCTCCTCCCACTGGAGCAGCAGATGATCCGGCACGCAAAGCGAATCGAAGCCGAGCGCCTCCGCCCGTTGAGCGAAGGCGAGGAGGTCCGCCCAAGTTGCGGTCTTGCCCGCCAGGCGTGTGCCAGCACCGTGAGGCCGAAGCCGCTGATGGACGAATCGACGATATGGATGGCGGCGCCCAGGATGACACTTGCGGCGCCGAGCCAGCCGAGCGACTGTGCAGGGCCACGTGTGAGCGAGCAGGCCAGGGCGAGGAAGGCGCCGACCCAGCGGAACTGTTTCATTCATTGTTGTAGTCCTTCACGGCGCCGAGGTACAAACAACACCAACCCACCACTTCACAGAGCGTGCGCAGGCGGTTGAAGCGCTCCCAGCGCGCACGTGTGTCCGGCCAGTCTGCGGGCGGCGCAGAAGGCGCTACGTTCAGTGTTTGTTTGTTGATCGGCAACTCCACAGCCGTGACCGCCAGCATGCCAACAAAGCCGGCTGTGCCTGCCAGGGTCAATCGGAACGCCGCAGATCGTCTATCGCGCATGAGGCCGAGGACTGCCAGGCATGACATGACCGTGAGCGGCATCAAGACGCGCATAATCGGCAAATGTCGGCGGGTCAGGGCTTGTTCTGCCGCGATCTTCGCCTGGGGGTCCAATTCGTGCAGGGCCGGAAAGACGAAGGCGAGCGACCCGATTGCGTTGCCAGTAATCAGTGACACGAGGACCAGGTTGATCAAGCGAGTTAGTTTCAAAGCCATTGTTCCCTCCTTGCTACGGAGTTACGCGCCGGCACGCCGTGAAATAAGATGTCTTTCATTGGCCAGGCGCCGCCCGCAGCCTGCTCTGCACTTTGGCATGGCGCTCGCTCGAAACTGCATACCACGCTCTAAAGATCGGCAACCGCTGGAATGACCTCACGACCGATCACTTCAAGCGTCATCAGTGGGTTCCGCTGTGGGATCGCACCGAAGACCGTCTGGATCCCCATGCTGGCAAGGTTGCGCAGCTGTCCAAGCAACTCGCCGACTTTGGTTCGATCCTCGCCGATGTCGAAGAGGAATGGGCAGGTCTTTTCTATGGAGTTGTAATCACGGCCTTCTGCCTCGCAGTGCCGGCGCAGCACATCCAGCTTCTTCGGGATCTCCGGGCCCGGCTGTATATTGCAGGCGTCGGCGTAGCGTGCGACTAGGCGCAAGGTTTTCTGCTCGCCACTCCCGCCAATCAAAATCGGTGGATGCGGCCTACTCAGGCTCTGGGGCGAGTTGAGCAGCCGCTCAAGCTGGTAGTGCCTTCCCGTAAAGGAGCCTTCGTCGCCATGGGCGCCGCTCCACATGCGCAAGCAGATCTGTAGCGTCTCCTCCAGCATCTCGAAGCGCTCGCTCTGCGGCGGAAAGGGCAGCCCTAAGCCGCGTGCCTCGTCCGGGTAATCCCCGGCCCCGATCCCAAGCCAGGCGCGTCCGCCGGAGAGCACGTCCAGCGTGGTCACGATCTTGGCCAGCAGACCGGGCTGGCGGTAGGGCGGACAGGTTACCATGGTCATCAGTGAGGCCCGACGCGTGTTGGCGGCCAGGAACCCTAAGGTCGTATAGCCCTCAAGCTCCTCCAGTTCTGGCCCGCCCATAATCGGGTGCTGCCAGAGGTGGTCCACCACGCCGATGATCGCGAAGCCGGCGCTATCGGCGGCCTGTGCGATCTCGGCCAGCATTGCTCCCAGTCGGGCCGGTTGTGGGGCGAAACTGTAGTAATTGATCCCGAGTCCCAGTTTCATAAAGGCGCCTCCATTTCTTGCCAGTAATGGCGAACGTGCTGGTCGGGGGTGCGAAACTGCCCGCAACCAATTTCTTCTCCCATAAGCATGACCTCTCAGACACGGTCGGCGCTCGCCGAGCGCGCAGTATTGGTATCCAGTCGTTACAGGGTCGGCTTGAACACCATGGCCCACACGGCGGAGAGCAGCAAAAGCACATTGATGATGTTCAGCGTCAGTAGCCGCTGCTGCAATCCACTCAGGCGCTGCTCGCCCGGCTCGGCCCGCGCTGCCATTTCGCGCACTTCCTCGTTGGCACGGCGGATGAGGGTCGCCCCCAGCGCCACCGACACGATGATCGCCGCGAACCCCCAGATGACCCAGAGCGGGACGCCCAGGCCTGAGACCGCAATCATCACGATACCGGCGATCAGGGTCAGACCAGATGCAGGACCGATGACGACCATGCCATTGAAGCGCATCAGGCCTGTCATTGCCTCCAGCACCGCCTGGTCCTTTTCGCGGGCGACTCGCGCGCTGAGGATGCTGAAGGTGACAACACCACCGATCCAGCCGATCGCGCCAACAATGTGCAGAAACTTGAACAGGTTATAGACTGTGTCCATAGTTGCTCCTTTCAGGACTTAGCGAGCCGAGGCCTGCTCCTCGACAATGCTGAGCGCCCAGGGGATCCTTCTCAATGCAGCCATGATTACCTCCTGGCTTCGGTGAATGTTCGTGTCATTATGCGGCGCGATCGCATGATGATAGCTAACCTGTGATTCTACCAAGCTCTCGCGCGTCGCTCATCGTCAGATCTACGGATTGAGGCTACGTGTTTTTGCGTTACGGTGGTGGATCTCGAAGTCAGCTCTGGTCCGGACAGAGCTCTTCCGCCACCGCAGCGTCCCTTGTCGGCGCGGTCGTGCTGCTCTTCAGGAGGTGCAGCGGGAGCAGAAACGGTATAAAAAGCGGGACGTGGGCATGCTCATGGTGGTCGCACTGTTCGGCGGCTCCAGCCGTTCCGGGATCACCTCGAAGTCGCAATCGTCGGGCGCCAATGAAACCAGCCGAGGCATAATTTATGCTTGCCCACTTGCTAAAGTTGTGCGTGAAAATGAGTAGTACTTTGGAGTATCCGCCCATCCGCGCTCCGTAAAGGAAAGCGGCGTCCAGCGAATTGCGACCAAGCCTCCTTGAGCCAACAATACTAGCGCGATGACCCTGATGTGCTGTACGTTGGCGGAATTGCAGCACCTCTACCCGTCATGTCGATGTGATGGCGCGCAGATGAAGCCGCAGAGAGTGGGGTGGTGCAATGAGCGGGACAAAAAGTGGGAAGACGGCTCCACCGTTGCTCGCTGAGACGTGGCAAGGACCCGTCGGAGAGACGAACCAATCGTTTGGACCCTGGCTCCGCTCTCGCCGCAGCGCGCTTGACCTGACCCAGCGCGCACTGGCCGAGCGTGCTGACTGCAGCGCCGAGACGATCCGCAAGCTGGAGGCCCAGCGCTTACGCCCGTCGCGGCAGTTGGCCGAGCGTCTCGCGCCTGCGCTTGGGCTGCCAGAGCCTGCACGGCGCGAATTTCTGGCCTTTGCGCGCGGTCGGCTGCCAGCGCTTCCACCTGCGCTCCAGCAATCGGTCGCGGTGCTGGACACGCAGCCCCTGCTGTTCACATTCCCCCCGCTCCCGGTTCCAGCGACCCCGCTGATTGGCCGCGCCGATGCCACCACGACGGTCTGTGCGCTGCTGCACCGCGACGACGTGCGCCTCTTGACCCTCGTCGGCCCACCGGGCGTTGGCAAGACCCGCCTGGCCATTCACGTGGCGGCCGGCGTTGCCAGCGCCTTTCGCGCCGGGGTGTGCTTTGTGGAGCTGGCGGCAGTTCACGATGCCGATTGCGTCCTGCCAACCATCGCGGCGGCGATGGGCCTCAGCGAGTCCGGTTCGCAGCCATTGCTTGACACCCTTAGCGGCTCCCTGCGTGACACACAGCTGTTGCTGCTGCTGGATAACTTCGAGCAAGTCTGTGCGGCTGCGCCAGCCATCGCGCGCCTGCTGACCGTGGCACCTTCTCTGAAAGTGCTGGTCACCAGTCGAACCGTGCTCCATCTGAGCGGTGAGCAGACGTTCGCGGTGGCGCCGCTCGCGCTGCCCGAGCTGCACCATGATGCCTGCACTCAATCGCTTGCGAAATCCCCCGCGGTGACGCTGTTCGTGACACGCGCCCGCGCCCGGAACGATGCTCTCCCGCTCCATGCGGCAGATCTTCGGACGATTGCCGAGATTTGTATCCGCCTCGATGGATTGCCGTTGGCGATCGAACTTGCCGCCGCGCGCCTCAACGTCCTGTCCCCAGACGCGTTGCTGCACCACCTCGATCAGCGTCTGGATCTGTTGCACGGCGCCGCGGTCGACATCACCGGTCGCCACCAGACTCTGCGCGCGGCGGTCGCGTGGAGCTATGATCTTCTGGACAGCGACACGCAGGCGTTGTTTCGCCGGCTCGGTGTGTTTGCGGGCGGCTGCACGCTTGCGGCTGCAGAGGCAGTCTGTGGCGAGCCAGACCAGCTCCAGTGCGGTGTCGGTGACAGCGCTCCAACCAGCATACTGCATCCCCTCGGCTTCCTGGATCGCTTGGCCACGTTGGTCGACCACAATCTGGTCCAGCAAACGACCGCCGCCGACGGTGAGACACGTTTCAGGATGCTGGAAACCCTGCGTACGTTTGCGCTGGAGCAACTTGAAGCCGCGGGCGAGCTGACGATGATGCGCCGCCGGCACGCAGACTACCAGCGGCGCTGCGCCGAAGAGATGCAGCCACGGCTCCAGCATCCCGATCAACAGACGATGGATCGGCTGGAAGCCAATCACGAGAACTTCCGCGCGGCCCTCACCTGGTGCCTAACCGATGCGGGGGACGGCACGTCGGGCTTACGACTGGCGATCGCCCTCTATCCCTTCTGGAAAGTCCGCGGCCACTTGAGCGAAGGGCGGCAGTGGTTGCACGCCACCCTCGCGCGCTGCAGCGATCAACTGTCTATTCTTGTGGCGCGCGCACAGGCGTGCGCCGCCGAGCTTGCGCGCCTGCAGGACGATTACGCTCAGGCGGTGGCGTGGAGCGAAGCGAGTTGGACCTTGGCACACACCCTGGGCGATACGGCGGCTATGGCGCTGGCGCTGGTGCCGCTGGGCTGGGCCGACTATCTGCGCAACGACCTTTCAGCGGCGCGCCAACGGTTTGAAGCGAGCCTGCAACTGTTCCGCGCGCTTGGCAATCAGGGCCAGATCGCGAGTGTGCTGCACGACCTGGCCTACCTGGCCATGACGCAGGGTGATGATGCGAGCGCGCTTGCTTATTACGAGGAAGAACTGGCGCTGTCGCGCGCCAGCGGCCACCAGTACGGGATGTTCTGGGCGCTGCATGGGATGGGATGGGTGGCGGAGCGCCAGAGCGACCAGCGGCGTGCCGCGGCACTCTACGAGGCATGCCTGGCGCTGGCACAGGCGCTGCGCCACGCCGACGGCATTGCGTTGGCGCTGGCCGGCCTTGGGTGGGTCGCGCGATACGAAGGGAAATGCGAGCGCGCGAGCGCCTATTACCGCGAGAGCGAGGGGGTGTGGCGGCGGCTCGGCCGCAAGGCTATCACGGTGTTGGTGTTGCAAGAACAGGGCTATGTCGCACTCCGGCAGGGTGCAACGGCACGCGCAGCCGCGCACTTCACCGAGAGTCTGCTTCTGGAGCAGGACCTGGTGCGCATCAGGAGCATAGCGCCGGGTCTTGCGGGACTGGCGGCCGTGGCATGTGCCGTAGGTGAGAATGTGCAAGCGGTGCGCTTGCTTGGCAGCGTCGCTGCGCTCTTGTCAGCGAGTAACTACTTCCTGGAGCCGATGGACCGATCAGAGTGCGACCGTTCGACAGCGGCGGCACGTGCGCAGCTGGACGCAGTGACGTTCGATCAGGCCTGGGCGGCAGGACAGGTGTTACCACTGGAGCAAGCTATTGCGGAGGCAGTCGCGCTTGGCGCTGTCGCAGAGGCGGCGATCACCCTCAGCGCTCGATCGCCTGACCCTGCCGGCCTGACCCCCCGCGAGGTCGAGGTGCTGCGTTGGGTCGCCCAAGGATTGACCAATGCCCAGGTGGCCGGGCACCTCATTATTAGCACGCGAACGGTGAACACGCACCTCTGCGGCATCTATCGCAAGCTCGGCACCTCATCGCGAGCGGTCGCCACCCGCTTTGCCGTGGAACACGGTCTGGTCTGATAGCGTCCATCCGTTCCGCTTTCCTCCGCCACTTCCCGCGCCCTACCCACGGCGCTGCAGTGATGCCCGGCATGCCGCTCGCCGGGTGGGGTCAGTGCGCCGCGCGAACCGCCTACCTGCACAGGCAAAACACGTACCCCACCTCGGTAGGTCTACCGATGGACAGCGCGGCGCGGCGCGCTAGAATACTAACAGCCACTCAGCATGACATTGGAACTGGCTTGAGGACGACCGCGCAGACAACCAAAGGAGAAACAGCATGAGAAGAGTCATGGTTTAGAAAGTGGTCCAAACATTGCATTGTGTAGTCTCGACCAGCTCCCTGCGGACTTACCTGCCACACCGGGTGACGTCGAAATCCATTTTGAGGTTGAGGACATCCAAAGCGCGTGGGACGATTGGAAAGCCAAAAATGTAGAAGGCCTGACGGAAATCTTCGATACGGGGGCAGGGCTGAACTTCAGTGCTAAAGATCCTGATGGTCATCGCTTGTCTGTGTATCACCTTCATGATATTAGAAACAACGCCTGAGCCACGAATCTCGGCCTTGGAGCAGGACGAACTGCCCTGCTCCCGATTCACAAAAAGTTGATCCGACCTCGTTACACATAATGAACGTTGTTGCAGAAAAGCTTCCTACTGGCGCGTCCATTCCACTTTCGGGTCCAGGCGAGGTTACCGGTCAAACGACTCTGAAGCAAGCTTGTGCCGCGCGGCTTGGTTGCGGCTGATGCGCAAGCCGTTAGCCGGTACAAGCGATTCCAGCGCATGAGGAGGGATCTGTGGGTATTCAGGCGTTATTCGGACTCAGCGTGCTGTTGAGTTTTGTGGCCTTTGGCTTGGTCACGAAGCTTTACATCTGGCCTCGGCTTCGGATACTGGAGCGAGATGACGCGCTCGTTCCATTGGTGGTGCCGCACACGTTCCGGTTCATTGGACTCAGCTTCCTTGTGCCTGGGGTTGTCTCTCCCTCGCTACCGTCGGCCTTTGCTGCTCCCGCCGCGTACGGCGATCTGGTTGCAGCCATACTCGCTCTCGCGGCGAGCATCGCACTTTCCAGGCGTGCGTCCTTGGCCAGCTTGCTGGTGTGGCTGTTCAATGTGTGGGGCACCGCCGACCTCCTGTTTGCGTTTTACCAAGGGCAGTTCGGGGTGCGGCTTGACGCCGGGATGCTCGGCGCCGCGTTCTTCATTCCAACCGCGCTCGTACCGCCCCTACTTGTCACACATGGCCTGATATTCTGGCTTCTCGTTCGACCTATGCAGTAAAGCGCCGCCGGAAGTAGAAGTTCAGCGGGAACCTGCATAATTCACGACCGAGGTCGACGGGCAGGACATCCGTTTCTTGCCCGCCGGCTCACCCGACCCGGCTGCGCTGCCGTTGATCCTCGCACACGCATACCATCACTGGCACGAGCAGGCTTGCCATCCTGCATCACGTGCATAGAGAGGGAAATAGGGCGCAATGTCGAAGAGGAAACGAAGGACGATGATCGTCGGCGGCATCGCGCTTGGGCTTCTTCTATTCGTTGCAACGAACGTTGTCCTGGCCGCTCGGCGTGCAGCAGCCTTTCCACAGTACTGGCAAGACAAGGCCAACCAACCCGTCCCGGCTAATGCGATCCGGCTCGTCGCGCTGGGCGATTCGATCATGCAAGCGATTGGCGCTGCCCGCCCTGATGATGGTATCGCCGGCCGCATCACCAGCTATCTCAGCACGAAAACCGGCCGGCCCGTGCATGTGACCAATGTCAGTGTCGGCGGGGCGACGGTCCAGGATATCATCGACCAGCAGCTTCCCCAGGTGGACCTGCAGCAGGCCGACCTGATTATTGTGGCGACCGCCAGCGACCTTGAAGGACGCGTGCCGCTCGATGACTACCGAGCGCATCTTCGTGCCCTGCTTGAAGCGCTTCCAGCGGAAAAGACCATCATCTCCGATCTGCCCCTCGAACCTGGCCGAGGCGACTACCAAGCCGTGTTGCAGCAGGCAGCCGATCAGCGTGGTATTAAGCGTGCTGATTTTGCCCGCGTATTTACTGGGGCGGGGCGCCGCCTCGACATTTTCTCGTGGCTCTTCCCGCATTTGAATAGCACGGGCTACTACTATTGGTTTACGGCATTTCAACCCGAAGTTGATAAGGTACTCGATTCACAGTAATTGACGAAAGGAGTTGACCATCATGCCCAACCTGCGCCTGTTCTCGATCATCGCTTGGATCGCCCTGCCGACGGTGATGTATGGCGGGTATGCCCTGCTCGGCCTGCTCACCCGTGATGGGCTGACGCCGTTTCAGCAAACATTCTTTCGTGCGGGCCATGCCCACGCCGGTGTGCTGCTGCTGCTGTCGCTGCTGTATCATTCCTACTTGGAGCAAACAACCCTTCGGCCTGCAATCAAAATCGGTGCAGCGGTGATCGTCCTCGTGGGCATTCTAGCGCAATCCGGGGGGTTTTTCCTGCATATGCTGATTGGCCAGCCCGGCGCACCATCGTTAGGCACCACGATCACCAGCCTGGGGGCTGCTCTCCTGGCGATGGCCATAGTGATACTGGTGTATGGGTTGATCACGACCCCCCGATAAGGGGGTATCGTGGCAGGAGACTTCCGATGACTATCCTCACGGTCAACCTCCTTTTCAGCACGCTCGTATTTTGGATCGCGGCAAGGCTCTACCTTCTTCCAAGACTCCACGAGCTGAGGGCGAGGTCGGTTCTGCTGCCGATCCTGCTGCTGCACGCCTTCCGCCACCTGGGCTTGATGTTCTTGGCCCCTGGCGGCACCTACGCCGGCATACCGCCACAGTTCGCCTATCCGGCGGCTTTCGGTGACTTCCTTGCTGCTGTACTGGCTGTGACTGCGATTTGGGCCGTAGCTGTCAGCGCTCGCGGCGCGCGGCTTTTGGTGTGGGCTTTCAACATTGAAGGCACATTGGATCTGATAGTCGCCATCGCACTGGCCACGGTCACTGGCGCGGCAGCCTATATGGGACCAGCGTATTGGATTCCCGCGTTCTGGGTTCCGGCTTTGTTGGTAACGCACTACATTACGTTCATAATCCTGCGCAGCTCGTGGAAAGGAGCGGTCTTACCCCACGATGGAGCCGACAGTCGAGGCGGCGACGCTTCGCTTGCGGTTGTCCGGCGTTTCATCGCGAACAAGACTCGATGCTGCTCATCTCCCCGTTCCGGCCGCTGTCGGAGCAGAATGTGGCGGTAGTGGAAGCCGAGATACCACAAGCCCCGTGAGGTTAGGGCCGCTGTAATCGCTGAAGTTGCTACAACGGTCGCCGTCGCGGGCCGAGGTGGGCAACGTGGCGCCGCTCACGGCTTCAGATCATGCCCGTCCGATGACCGGGATCGTCGCCAAGAGGACCTGCGGCGAGATTGTTGACGAGAAAGGAAACGAAGCGAGGAAGATAATATGCAGGCCAGCGCTCGCCATGTTTGCCGTGCTCACACTGACCGCTCTCATCGTGGGATGCGGACCGCGTGACCATCTGGCCGACCGCGCGGCCGGCTAGACCAACCAGAAGGGAAATGAACACGGCGTCCAAGGGCAGTTACGCTTCCGTGAATGGCCTCAAGATGTACTACGAGATCCACGGGAGCGGCCGACCACTGGTGCTGCTTCACGGCGCGTTATCGACAATCGAGGCCTCATTCGGCAAAGTTCTGCCGTCCCTTGCCCAGACCCGACAGGTCGTCGCCATCGAGCAGCAGGCTCATGGGCACACCGCCGACATCGACCGCCCGTTGACCGACGAGCAGATGGCCGAGGACACTGCCGCACTCCTCCGGCAGCTCAAGATCGAGAATGCCGACTTCTTGGGCTATAGCATAGGAGCTGGCATCGCCCTCGAGTTCGCGCGTCGGCAACCGGACCTGGTGCGCAAACTCGTGGTCGCCTCGCCCGCCTACCGCAGAGACGGTGTCTACTCCGAGATCTGGGAGGGAATCGAGACCTCGAAACCCGAAGACTTGGCTGGGTCTCCGTTCCGAGAGGCCTACGCCAGGACCGCGCCACATCCGGAAAACTGGCCCACGCTGATCGCCAAAAACAAGCAGCATGATCAGGAGTTTGCCGGCTGGCCGCCTAAGGACATTCTGGTGATCAAGGCGCCCACGCTGGTCATCATCGCCGATTCCGATATCGTCCGCCCCGAGCACGCTGTCGAGCTGTTTCGACTGCTCGGCGGTGGCGTGGTCGGCGATGTCGCCGGTCTGCCACGGTCCCAGCTTACCGTGCTCCCGGGCACCGCACATGTGACGCTCGTGGACCGCGCCGATTGGCTGCTGTCGATGATTACAGCCTTTCTCGACGCGTCTATGCCGGACGCGGAGTGAACACTCTCTCAAAGAGCGATTGTTGGCAATTGCCGTTGATACCGGGATTTCCCTGGTGGCGCTGGCACTTGCAGTCGCTGAGACCGAGACGACAGAGCATTCGAGAGCAACCGAGATCCCGAATTGGGTGCGAGACCGCGATCGCTATGAAGCAGGCAGCGGTGGGCAAGGCAGCCATCAAGGTCCGCTGAAATCGGACGAAGTGAGCAGCCGATGCGCATGGGAGCATTGTCCAAGGCGCGGCTGGGGCGCATGCACCATGTGATGGCCGGCAATGTCAAGCGTGGCGAGGTGTCCGGTATGGTCAGGCTGGTCAGCCGGCGCGCTCAGCGAGCGGCTGATGGCCGGTGATAGCGCGGTGCGCATCCAGGTGTTGGAATTGGACCGACGATCGGTCTACGGCTCTAGCGACGGGGCCAGGTTGCGCTGGAGTTGGGCGTGTGCTCACCCGTCTGGCCTGCGCACCGTCGGGCTCGAGCACCCCGGCGCACGGATTGGTGTTAAGCCACCCCAAGCCTTTTGCAGAGCCGCTCCTCACGTTTCTTCCGCGCCGGCTCACCGGCGAAGGAGCGATTGGCGGACGCAAGATCAGGAATGGCTCTGAGCGACGAACCTTTTGAGGTGCTATAACACGCGTGATGCGTCTCCAGACTCGGCTGTACACGTTTCAAGGTGTTGTAACGCACATTATCGGTTCACCCTCACTTTCTGCGGACCCGATTCCTAGCACGGCATAGTGATGCGGTCGTGCAGAATTTCTTGATTAAATTGATAAAGAAAGATATGAACTTTTCTTGGTTCAGTGCTACGCTTGCAATTGGTAGATGAAGCTCGATGATTTACCGTTGCCTTGCCTGTCGCGGTACTATGTTATAACCTGCTAGAGTAGTCCCTGGGCTGCTCCTTGACCTACATAGTATCATGAGTGAAGCAATAGACCGACGCGCATCCGCCTAAATTCCATTGGGAGTAGCGAGATAGCTCAGGCGGTTATTAGGGCAATTGAAATTCCTTCTAACAATCTTGTGCCATGGCAACTGCGTTACGGCATCGAAGCTCGTCCACACCAGCCGCTTCACAAAGCCTTGGACCAACAACTTCAATTGCCAGAAATCGAAAGTGTCTCTTTAACCTCTACTGGCAGGAACAGGATGAGTCGTCTTTTGGCGAATTGATTGGCATTTTCGCTGATGGAGATGAGTAAATACATCCTTCCGCTCCTAGCTGCGATCGTGCCGCTTTTATTTATGTATCAGAGACACTAAGCTTCACAGAGGCACGCAGCCCGACTGCTTTAATTCGTAAGCTATGATTGATGCGCCAACAACGAGCAACCGGCACGAAATGCACTATCAACGGTAGTAGAATAAGCGGTAAAAGCTACGGCTCCAGCCGGTCGGCTGTGCGCGCAGGTTAGCCCGCTACTTTCTATCAAAAGAAGAAAAGGGCGTCGTGCTTTTGCATAAAAGTTAGATTACGCAACACAGCCGGGGTTGGGGGTTCTCCAAGAGATGCGATTCTATACGAGGCGAAATCCCGCCCGCGTTTACATAAGAACAGGAAGGTGATCATCGTGGAACAGCCAACAGTTCCTGCCGTCGCTACGCTGCTCGACTTCACCGGAAAGGTCGTGCTCATCACCGGCGCTGGCGGTGGCATTGGGCAAGGCATCGCAATGCGCTTCGCCGAGGCAGGCGCACGGATTATCGTCCACTACCATACGAGTGCCGTGCAGGCTGAAGCGCTGGCGCAGCATATTACCGCCAGCGGAGGACACGCGGCCGCCTTCCAAGCTGATGTAACGAACGTTCAGGAGGTAACACACCTAATCGATCAGGCGGTTGCGCGCTTTGGCCGGCTCGATGTGCTGATCAACAATGCCGCACGGCAAACACTGGCTGGTTTGCTCGACATGGATGTGGCGGAGTGGGATGCAATGATTACAACCAATATGCGTGGGGTGTTTTTGTGCACACAAGCTGCGGCACGGCAGATGATAGTCCAAGGCGGCGGTGGCGCGATTATCAACATCACCTCGATCGGAGCTGAACACCCGGCGCCACGGCATAGTCACTACAACGCCTCGAAAAGCGGGGTGCAGATGCACACCCGCGCGGCGGCGAACGAGTTGGGCGCCTACGGCATTCGGGTGAATGCGATCGCGCCCGGCCTGATCTGGCGTGAAGGGCTCGATCGCGACTGGCCCGAGGGGGTGGCTGGGTGGCAGCAGGCCGCGCCGCTGAAGCGGATCGGCTTGCCCGCAGATGTCGCCGACGCCTGCCTGTTTCTGGCCTCGCCGGCCGCACGCTGGATCAGCGGAATCAGTCTGCGCGTTGACGGCGGGGTCATGAGCAGTCGCATGTATTAATGGTTCGGCGGAAGCTGTATGGAAGTGATGAAATGCACCCGCTTCGAGTGGCGGTCGTGCGCAACGTAGGAGGTTCCGTGTGCGCCATAGCATTTCTGTCTCAAGTGGAGGGAGTGACGAGCGCTGCGCGACGCAGAGGCGCGGAAACAGCCAGGCCGACCCTACGCTACTTCCACCTCGAATTGGAGCAAACGGTGCTACCGATGGCAAGACACTATGCTGTTTTCTTGCCTTTTTTGGTATTACAAAGCGGAAAGTGATGTGCAAAATCCCAAGCCAGCGTCGTTTATCTCCCTGCCCTGAATACTAGGTACGATGCACGAGGATTTGTGGCGCACGCTTACAAAATGGCTTTCCAATGCCACGAAGAAGCATGAGCGACACATATGACACCGGAGCAGGGCGCACAGACCGCACTGTATCTTGCCACATCATCACAGGTTGAAGGTGTGAGTGGCAAGTACTTTATCAAATTCATATGATGAGACATTGCAAGAGCACATCTGGAATATCAGCGCCGATTTGGTCAATCTGGCACGTGAAGGAGAAACAGCGTGAATATATCAGGAAAGGCTTTCTAACGCATCTGAACTGCAAAATCGCTGCGATCCAGCCGCTCCGCTGCGACTCGATGTTGGGCGCTCCCTCAATGTACGCCGCGGAACGTGCGTCGATATGACTGTGGGCTGACACCGACGAGTTGCTTGAATCGATCACGAAAGGTTGTTGGCGAACCAAATCCGACCTGACTGACGATCTGCTCGACTGATAGATCAGTTGTTTCTAGCAGGATTTGCGCTTGGCGCAATCGAGCGCGGTTCAACCACTGCATGGGAGTTGTTCCAGTCTGCTCGCGGAAGCGTCGGCTCAGGGTACGGATGCTCATCCCACCTTGAGTAGCAAGATCTTCGAGTGTGAGTTGCTGATCGGCGTTTTCTTCCATCCACCGCAACAAAGCTTCAAGCGAGCCTCCTGTCGGCGTAGGTTGCTCGTGAATGATGAATTGTGCCTGCCCGCCGTCGCGTTCCAAGGGCATAACTGCAATCCTCGCAGCATCAGCCGCCACCGCAGAACCATAATCTCGGCGGATCATGTGCAAACACAGATCGAGCCCGGCAGCCGCACCAGCCGAGGTGAGAATCTGACCATTGTCGACGAAGAGCACATCTGCATCCACATGCACAGCGGGATATCGTCGCGCCAACTCGCTCGCAGCGGCCCAATGCGTGGTCGCGCGCAAGCCGTCCAGCAGGCCAGTGGCAGCAAGGATGAACGTTCCGACACAGATTGAAGCAATCCTCGTCCCGCGTGCGGCGGCATGCTGCAACGCAACCACCGCATCATGCGGAACTGGAGCCATAGGGTCAGCCAGGCCCGGGAGGATAATGGTGTTTGCCTCAGCGAGCATGTCCAAGTGCCAAGGAACGCGCATGGTGAACGAACCTGTGTCGATCTCATCTTTGGGAGCACAGATACGTACGTGATATCCCCGCTGTCCGCCTGACAAACGAGCGCGCCCGAATACCTCTATTGGCGTGGACAGATCGAATGGCAGTACCCCATCGAAGGCAAGAACAGCTATGGTATGCATCGCCATAAAACTGTACGTTCCTCATCATACAGTGAACACATCCTGTTAGCCTTCCTAAAGGACGTGCCTCTGCTGGTCATTGTTGCACACTTGGCGCATACTATTTGGCTAAAATCCGTCGATAGATGGCAATGTCGCCACTTCTGGGCAGCGTGAGCGTGCCCTATACTGAAGAAGGCGCATATGCTATGGTTCGCAGCGTTTTCTTGGAAGGAGTGATCGGAATGTACGCACAGATTGTATTATTTGATGGCTTCGACCCACTTGATGTCATCGCCCCATACGAAGTGTTGTGGGCGGGGGGTGTCGCTGCGGGCGGCGCCCTATCGGTAGAGTTGGTTTCGGCGGAAGGACCACGCGAGGTCGTGGGCGGATCAGGTGGCCTTGTCCTACGGGCAACGGCTACCCTTGATCCAGAGAGAGCCGACCTGATTATTGTACCTGGAGCGGCGGGGCTGGTCAGCCAGCCGAAAGATGGGCCCGAGATCGACACGATCCCCATGCTGTTGGCGCGGACCATCGAGACCGACCTGCCGCTCCTGATCAGGAAAGCGCTAGATAATCCCAAGGTCATCGTCGCAACGGTCTGCGGTGGTTCGCTTGCACTAGCGATGGCTGGTCTCCTTGAAGGTCGCCATGCAGTGACACATCACATGGGGATGGATGTTCTGAGTGCTACGGGAGCCATCCCAGTCCGCGCCCGCGTGGTTGACGACGGTAATGTAGTTTCTGCTGGTGGCGTCACCTCTGGACTAGACCTTGGCTTGCACCTCCTTGAGCGCGCGTTTGGTCCACACATCGCCCTTGCGGTCGAGGAGCTTTTCGAGTACGAACGACGCGGTACTACGTGGCACAACACGGGACTCAAAGCCATTGCCATATAGCGTTTCAGCTGCTGCATAGATGATACGCATCCCAACAGTCTCGGTGTTGATCGACGTTGCAAATACCGCCGTAGCCACGGGCATCATGACAAAGACGATCGACGCTTGATATGTATAAACCTCGTACGAATGAGAGGATGGCATGGCTATTACAGGGTCTTGGAACGTGAGAATCTCAACCCCAATCGGCACACAATTCATTGTGCTTGAACTCGCCGAGCACGGTGGGGTGGTAGAAGGGATCGCAAAATCCGTGGCAGAAAGCACACCGCTGATCAATCCGGTTCTCAACGTCAATCGGCTCACCTGGCAGCAGTCGATTACCAAGCCAATACGGTTGAATCTCATATTCGATGTGCTGATCGACGGCGACAAACTTACTGGCACATCGAAAGCAGGCGTACTGCCTGCTTCCAAAGTTACTGGCACACGAATTGTTGGCTGACGAAGGACCACATATGAAAGGCCTACCACGCCTTCAACAATTCACTCGTCAACGAAAAGTAGCCCTAGCCAGCGGCCCAACACAAGGAGACGGACAATTCATCTACTCTACCTGTGTGACAGGATGTCCGCCCGCCTATTCCTTCGCCCATGATGGCATGGAAGTCAACGGCAACCCAGCGAAATCATTCTATCGCTTTGCAGAATGGTACCCACCGTGGAGCCTCATTTGTCGGTAAAAAAGCGAGACGAAGGTGAGGATGCTCTTTATATTCTGTATCAAATAATGTAACAAGAATCCTATCTTAGTCGCCTCAAGGTGAGAGCGGCAGTCAACCGGTGGCCACTGATCTGACCAAGTCAGATAGACAATGTCCATTTGGCATAGCCCGAGAAGCTCCTGAGTGACCCAGGATAGGGTGCTTATCGTCATCACTGATTGGGCTCCCCTTTCAACTAACACTTTGCCGTTTTAACCGACCTCGCGGGCACATAGCACCGTAACTTTGCTCAATGGACACGTCAACAATGAGATGGTCCCAGTACCGGCTGGGCAAGGGGTAGATTGATCTTGCTGGAGTGGCACTTGATTTGCGGGGTATCATGAAGCAAAGCACCTCGATAATAAGAGGTATACCAGGAGCGACCAATGCGAACGATTGGTTGGGGTATTATCGGATGCGGTGATGTTACCGAAGTCAAGAGCGGTCCTGGATTTCAGAAAGCCCAACACTCCCGCTTGGTAGCGGTCATGCGACGCACCGGGGAATTGGCCAGAGATTACGCTCAACGCCATAATGTGCCGCGCTGGTATGACGATGCGGAAGCCTTGGTCCACGACCCTGAGGTCGATGCCGTCTACATTGCTACGCCCCCGGCCTTTCACAAAGACTATACCCTGCTCAGCGCTCAAGCCGGAAAACCAGTCTATGTTGAGAAGCCGATGGCACTGAACGTTGAAGAATGCCAATTGATGATCGACGTGTGCCAGGCAGCTGGTGTGCCTCTGTTCGTCGCCTTCTACCGGCGCGCTTTATCCCGTTTTCTGAAAGTGAAGCAGCTCATCGACGCCCAAGCTATCGGCGAACCTCGCTTTGTTACGATCACCCTCTACCAACCCGTCACCCATGAAGAACTCAATCCACACACGCTGCCCTGGCGGGTCATTCCAAAAGTAGCAGGTGGCGGGCGTTTCGTAGACCTGGCTTCGCATATGTTGGACTTTCTAGATTACCTTCTCGGCCCGATCCGCTCTGTTCACGGCTTTGCGTCCAATCAAGCCCACCGCTATCCGGCCGAGGACATCGTCACAGGCACATTCGTATGCGAGTCAGGCGTGCATGGGGTTGGGACGTGGTGTTTTAGCGGCTTTGAGCGCTGGGATCTCACTGAGATTGTTGGGACGGAAGGGAAGATTGCGTATTCGACATTCGACGCCCGCCCAGTTATCTTAACGACGGCCACAGGCACCACGGAGTTTTCATACCACTATCCTACGCATATTCAGCAACCGCTGATCCAGGCTGTTGTCGATGAACTGAATGGATTTGGCACGTGTCCAAGTACGGGTGAAAGTGCAGCGCGTACGTCCTGGGTGATGGACGAAATGCTGAAGGGTATGCTCAGGGACCAGCGCTCGAAGCGCAGCTGAATACCTCAAAGACAGCTATTGGGCGTGGTTCTTCTCTATTTCCATCAGAGGCGCAAGGCACGTGTCACGATCCGACTAGCAGCGAATCTCTGCGCTGTTGTTAAGGCTGACTCCCGAGGTTACGTAAGTCGTTTGGACCCTCAGCGCCTCAGCCCTTCCGTTGGAGTGTACTACTATATGATTTACTACGGTTTCATTTTGCTTGGAGTTGACGGCGCTAAGAAACCCGGTTGCGATAGCCGTGGCAAAGATTGAAAGCCCCATAAACGTGTCATTGAACGTCGGCGTGCCAGCCAACCCACTTATCGTTACCAGATTGATCGACGACAGTAGCAACGCAATGGTCATGAACAGCAGGGCAGCAACCGTCAGCTTGGGTGAGCGAGCACGCATCTGTGTAGCAAGCATACCTAGACCGAAGTTCAATATTGGAATAGACAGAACAAACAGCCGAAGGCCGACGCGAAGATAGAGTGGTAGTTGTACATCGCCATCGGCTGGCAGGCTACCAGTCAACACACCATTGAGAATAATGAGCACGAAGTCGATCACCCAGAACAAGCCGCCGAAAAGCAACGCTACCACGAACCACACACTAGGCCCGACGCCGCAACGCGTGACATTGATGTAATCTTGTGAATCGGCCGGCGGCACGCCCGCGCCCATCAACGCTGCAGCACCAACGGCGGATTCTGTGTCAGGGCTGGGTAGCGGATACATCGATCTATGTACTCGTGGCTGAGGTAATTGAGTACACTCATCCCGTAATTTATACGATGTGCGCGCGCCGCCGGTCACATATACTCAGTGTCAGAGGAATAACACTACGGGTCACTGCCATTGAAACCAGCTCTGAAGCGCTCTCATAGGAGACATGATCATGAAAGTCGCAATAGGTAGAACTATTCGGTCCTCCAGTGTTGCGGCGCAGCTCGCCTACGCCTTCGCACTCATACTCGTGCTTGCCGTGCTGGTGTTTGCCGGCGGCACTTTGCTCACACCAGCCAGCACTGCGGCGCCAGCTGTCCGCCCAGCAGTTCCTACAAGCTCGCCCGCGAACTATCGTCTACCGAGTGAGCCTGTGGACTACAACGACCCGAATTATATCGGGTCGTATGGCGGGTAGCCGAGCGATCGGACGGTGATCTGCCGCCACTGCTCGCTTCGGCTTCCGCGCTGCGCCCCAAGTCGATATGCAATAGGAAAGCCGCCCGATACATCGTCCCACGCCGGAATCTACGGCAGATCGCCGGTCTACCACCAGATCGGGCCATATCTAACGTGCAGCCCCGGCATCGAGACGATGGTGCTGTTTCACTATGCCAGCTCTGCGGATGTCATTGCCAGGTTCACCGTCAGACGCATCAAGGTGCGGATGGGACTGCAAATTGTTGGTGGAATTGATAAAGAAAGTCAAGAATATGCGGGTCTCTAGAGGATGACCAGTGTTCGTGAGCAGCAGCAGTCTTGCCGACGGGCCCGCATGAGACTGTTCGGATAGACCCTGTTTTTTGATTATTTCTATCAAGTTTATCAATAATTTTTGGCGTCGCTCTGGTACTGCCCATTCGGACCGGCATCGGCACAGAAAACGACGACGAATGGGCAGGCGACATCATTCAGATGCCAGGCGTTTCCGCCTATGATCTGAGCTATCGATATTCCGTCGGCTCAAGGGGAGGCAGCATCATGGGTATTGGTTCACTTCAGCGAAAGCCTGTGCGCGGGATGATTCTCGCGTTTACCGCCACCAGTTCAGCAGATTTAGCGGACATTCCCGCCACCGTGATCGATATCTGGCCCCGCTTGCCCTCCGGCAACTACATGGTGGAACTCGAGTACGGCGAGCCGGTACGGCTGGGGCCATATCTGATAACACAGATCGGTGCGCTGGTCAGCGAACTCTACATCCCGTGCCGCGCTGACCAGCGCTGGCCACGTGCTACGCCGAGCGGGTTCCAGCACCGTATGCATCGCGCGGTGAGCGGAGGGACCTACCCTGCCTCTGGCAGCCTCGCTCTGGTGTGATGACGCATCCAGTGGCTGACACCGGCGCAGGAGCACGTTATTCGTTGGATCGCCGCCGCTGCTCACTGCCGCAGTCGGCTCTATTGGCTGCTACTCTAGAAAGCGGCAAAGTGTGCTATCGCGGGCAAAAAGTTACACTCGATATTTGTCTTTCCGCAGCACAAAGTGGAATGTAATGGTTTGCGCATTGTCTTGCCTTTGGGATGAAGGACCAAGAGATGCGAAAATTGTTGAGTAAGTTGATCTACACAATCAAGAACAATCAGCGATAGAATAGCGCCAATACTGCCGCTACTGGTCACATCAGAACCCAGGCCGCCGTCCAACGCCCTGCGCATTAGCCGCCGGCTGGAAGGAACCACAGTGATAGATCGAAAGGGCGTTTTAGCGCTTCCTGCTGCCAAAATCGCCCCGATCCAGCCGGTCCGCTACATGTGCTTGTTGGGCGGCCCTGATCGCTTCCAGTATACGGGCCGTCAAGGATGTGGCCGGTTGTAACTGATGTACTTGTATCATTAGAAGCTATTCGTGATAGTGAATATTGTCTGAGCAGGCAAACCAACTCCTACTAGGAGCCACCCTGGACGGGCCGCTATGCCCGATGGCTCCATACACGACTAGCACCGCAACGACAACTGCAACGCCCGCCCAATTATCCCCTAACCGTCAGGTGAACAACCCCGGCGTTTGTCCCCTTCTGATGCCCTGTGCAGGACCTTTGCGGGTGTCGACCGTTGCAGTGCAAGACCCGTAAGCGGTGAGCCATCTTACAGAGAGGTCGTCGAGCAGGGGTTGTTCCCTTCCCTATGCCTCAGATTACATTCGCTGCAATTCTGAAAATTTGTGACGACCGGCCCAGGCCGTCCTAATGCCGCCTGCACGGACCCCATACCCCCCTTTGCCGTGTCCCTATGCGGTATTCAACCCTTGTGTTGTCAATTCTCATAGGCTTTACAATCCTGTTTTGTTTGTTCGCATAATATGTCTTATACCAAGTATAGGAACAAAGAAAAGCCCACCGATTCTTTGAGCAGCGGGGTGTGATTGCATTCTACTCGGCAAAGCGTAAGGCGCACTGGCCTTTCGGGTTGGCGGCTTCCCCTGGCTTGGCGCGTGCTGAGCAGTACAATCCATATTGGCCGTCGCTCAACGAGCGCTTATGCACCGGGCATCACAGCGTACCATCGGGCTGTTTTTGGGAGATGTGTTCAACAATCTAGCCAATGCTGCGCATCGTGGCCAGCGCGGCCGCTGCGCCGCCCACATAGCCCACGTAGAGGCGGTACTCGGGAAGGGTGAACCAGCTCTTGCGGATGTTCAGCGCCGCCGCGCGGTCGTCGCTGGCGACCTCGAAGCCGTCGGCCCACAGCTCGGCGAAAGCATCGGCCTCGTCGCGGCCAAGCTCGCGGATTTCGAGGCCCTCCGGCAGGGGCGGTTCGTGGGCAGCGGGCACGCCGTACAGCACCATACCGTTCGGCGCGGGGGCAAGGCCGCGCGCCGCCAGTGCCTCACCGATCTCGGGCGTCAGTGTCAGCGGGTCGAGGTCGATGTGGCAGCGCCGCGCGCCATCGCGGTAGAGCGCGATGATGTCGTCGATCGCGTTGATGTCGTCGGGCTGGAAGCCGACCACACGGTTCCAGCAGCCGTGCGGCGGCGCGTTGCGTCCGACGAACGCCGCCGCCGCACCGAAGTCGTGGCGCTCGATCCCGTAGGGGTTTCCGGCCTGCTGTGCTGTGCAGGTCAGCCCCGCGATCGTCTCGGCGACGAGCACGCCCCGGAGCCGTGCCGCCAGCTGCCTGGTCATCACGGGGGGTTGCATGGGACATACCTCTAACTGAACCTTCACAAAACGTCAGTAATGAGTTACCCGTGTTCTTCCTACGACTCCGATCTGCTCGACTCAAACCGATCTTCTATGATCTTGCCGTCGGCGAAGCGGACAATCGTGATGCCAGTTGTCGTCGTAACTTTGCCTGTGGGAGGCCTGCCCTGATACTCGCCGTGTTGGGTGCCCTGTGCGGTCCAACGATAAGCGACCTTGTCGCCTTCGGCGATCATTTCGTCGATCGTGAAATGGATATCTGGGAAGGCCGTGCGAAAGTTGGTGATCGCAGCTTTAAATTTCTCAAGCCCGCCGAGCCCATGGAGCGTGTAGTTCGGATCGCAGAGTTCATCTAATGCGTCCACGTTACCCTGGTTCCAAGGTTCCTCCACGAAGCGCTGGACGATCGCCTTATGCTGTTCTACTGACATGGTAGCGCCCTCCCTCAGTGATACCGACAGCGACTAACAGGCTATTGTGCATAGTCTAGCAGGTCGCTGGTCGGAGTCAAGGAGCAAAAGCACGCCCCGCCAGCACCAGGCCAGCGGGGCGGTTTTCTTCCAACGATCTCGCGCCGGAGGCGGTCAGGCGCAGCACTGGGTTCGGCTCGAATATCTATGAGGTCCCCTTTTCCGCCTTCCTGATCTCCACATCCTGCACTTTCTCTTCCGCCGCCCGCTTCAGACGTTGCAGCGAATCCTCGATGCCCTTATGGAAGGCGCGCTCCCCAATACTCCAACAGCTAGCCCCACCATCCAGGGGGGAAGGCAAAGTCTCACCCGTAGCGTACCATACAACGTTGCTCGTCGATCTGTGCACCCACGATCCGGTTGTTGCCGACGGCCCCGAACGGGAGAGACATGCGGAATAGGATCTGATGGCGCTGCGCATCCACTTGCTGAATTTCGCCGTCGATCGGCCAGCGCCTACCCAAGGCCCTGCTCCAGTCAGCAAACGTTTGCCCGACCACGGCCGGGCCCTCCGGTTCGACGCGCTCGACCGTGACATCCCAGAAACGACCGTATCCCGCAGGCTGCATCAACAGTTCCCAGACACATTCAACCGGTGCATGCACCGTGTCGGCAGGACAGACGCTCAGGGTCATGCTCGTCTCCTCTTCATTAACCTTCGGCGGCCCAACGCTCTCGGTGAGCTGTGGCCCGCAGAAAAAACGCCAGGAATAGCCCCAAAAACCTACGCTGTGGGCCGTCAGCTCTTCTGGGTTGTTAGGCCAGGCATATGTGGTATTGCAAGACCCGCCCCGCGCCCTCGAAGCACCCTGCGGGTCAAGTCACTGCCTTCCGCAGATACCCAACGCACCCTTAGGCGCGAAACGACCGAAAGAACGCACGAATGTCCATGGCCAGCGCCTCCGGCTGCTCAAGGGCAGCGAAGTGGCCACCGCTGTCCATCGTCGTCCAGCGTTGGATGTTCAGGACGCGCTCGGCCATCGAGCGCGGTGGCCGCATGAGCTCACGCGGAAAGGCACTGTAGGCGGTCGGCACGTCGATGCGCGGGCTGGTGGCCACTGACCAGTCGCCGTGACGGCTCGCATAGTAGGGCCAGAATGAGGAGTTGATGGCGCCGGTGGCCCAGTAGAGCATCACGGCCGTCAGCAGTTCGTCCTTGGTAAAGCACCGCTCGATTTCCCCACCGCAGTCGCTCCAACTCCGGAACTTCTCGACCATCCAAGCGGCTAAGCCGACCGGTGAGTCGGTCAGGCCGTAGGCGAGCGTTTGGGGCTTGGTCCCCTGGATCCACTGGTACCCGGTCTCTTCCGTGAGCCAGTGTTGCAACTCCTCGAGGTATTGCTTCTCCTCATCCGTCGGATTCTCCGGACGTTTGACGTCGCGAAGCCCGATGAAGTTCAGATGGATGCCGTACAGCAATTCGGGATGCGCGGCAGCCAGCCGCATGGTCACTTGCGCACCGATATCGCCGCCTTGTGCAGCAAAGCGATGATACCCCAGCACCTCGGTCATCAGCGCCGCGAACAAGTCGGCCATGGCGAAGCGGTTCAGACGCGGCTGGTGCGGACGGAACGAGAACCCAAAGCCTGGCAGCGATGGCGCGACGATCGTGAAGGCGTCGCTGGCATCGCCACCGAAGCGGGCCGGATCGGTCAGCAACGGGATCAGTTTATGAAATTCCCAGACCGAGCCAGGCCACCCGTGCAAGAGCAGCAGCGGGAGCGGGGCTGGGCCGACGCCTGGCTGATGGATGAAGTGCAACTCGATCTCAGACAGGGGCGCCGTAAACTGCTGGAAGGTATTGAGGCGTGCCTCATGCACGCGCCAGTCATACTGGGCGCGCCAGTAATCGACGAGTTGTCGCAGATACGCCAGGTCGGTGCCGTACTGCCAGCCAGCGCCGAGCATCTCATCGGGCCAGCGGACGCGGTCCAGCCGCTCGTGCAGGTCAGCGAGGGTCTTGTCTGGGATCTGGATGGTAAAGGGAGTGGGTTCCATCACGGTTTCCTCCGATCGTTGTGGCATCGGCTTGTCTCTTGCTGAGGACATGATGAACGGCTGTGCCGCGTACAGTAGTGATTCTGAGCTTACCCAAACTGGTTGTGTCTTGTATCACGTGGTGCCCTATTTGTCACGCCTAACGTGTTGCGCGTCAGCCGCGCCGCACTGATAGATCGAGACGAGCTTCGAGCCAAATCCTGGTTTCAAAAGTTGACAGCCGCCAGCCCTAACTGAGCCGTTGCGTGACTACGGTTCAGTACTAGTCCTGTCCCTATGCCAGCGAGCACGTCGAGCGCACTATAGAACGGGATGTACACAAACACGAGGATACGCGCGAGCCAGGCCCAAGGACCAGGAATGTTGGCGAGCAACCACCAGAGGTTAACGCCCAAGAGCGGGAAAATGGGGAGGAGCACAGAATGTAGGGTGTACCAGTAGCTCGCCGTTGCTGGGGTGAGATCATAGGGATGGGTAAGACCCATACCGGCTAAGAAGAGCGGCGCGGCGGCGATGCCGAGTAGGGGCAGCAGGGCTTGAGAGCGCAGCTGAATATTCATGTCACACCTCCAGATCGTTGCGGTACGCCCAAACTATGATGAGCAGTATAGCATTAGCCCTTACTGCATGACATGATTCTGCGGCGACGGCTCGAATGTGTGTGAATAGTCGAGTACACGTGGTTGTGGTGGTGTTGAGAGCGATAATGTGCGCTGTTTCTTGCTTGCGTTGGTAAACGCACTGATCCCTTGCTGAATGATACTTTTACGTCGTCGTTGTGGTGTTGTGGTCGAAGCTTTGTGACCTGGGATGTGTTCGTGCGCGCGCCCCAGCAGCCACATTGCCCACAGCGCGCAACTCATGCCAATCAGCAAGATTTCTACCCGCTCAAACTCGATGATCCGTCCACGCTCCCAGTCGAATAACGCGCTTTTCAGCCCTGGAGAGCCGCATTCATGCCACCAGCGACAGGCATATTCGACAAAGCGTTCTTGAGCCGCCGGCAAAGACGAAACCAGATACCAAATCACCGGACGGTGGCCCTTGCGCGGCAGTTTGTAGCAACTGACATTCGTGCGGTGCTGACCTACTTTCCAGATCCGCACCTGGTGGAGCAACCGGCCGCGCCGCGAGCGCAAGCTGAGCGCGTGTAATCTCTTCCAGCCACGCGATGTCTCGATTTGGGTGTCGGCGCTCGCTCGAAACACGTATTCCCAATGCAACGCTTCGAGACAGGCCAGAAATGGCTCACTGGTATGGAGCCGATCGGCCAGGACAATGATACGCGTGGTTGGTGGTAGATAGTGGGCCAGCGTGGTCAACAACTCGCGAGCCTGCTCGGCCCGCGCGTCATTGCTCTCATAAAGCAGTCAGCCGAGTGGAATGGACAGGCCGTCGGTTGCTAGCGCGACGCCAAAAATGCCGAAATTGTCCAGATGGCTGGACTCATCGATGGTCAGATACAGTTCACTTGGCGCTATCTCAGGCAGCAACTGGCGAATAAATGGATAATAGGCCGAGGCGAGAAACAGACGTTCATCGCGTAAGATGCGCCGAACTTGGGTTTCGTTACTGCTATCGGTGTTGGCTCGAAACGCGGTTGCTTTGGCGATGTTGGTTACGAGCGCCGACTGGCGCTCAAAGATGCCGGCGGCCAATTGGATAATGTGCTGCCGCGCGCTCGGATCGACCACCTTGGGCAAGTGCGGTTGCATCCACGTAGCTTTGGGGAACACACCGCGTCGCTCACGAGCTGTCAGGGCTTGCGGGCGGCGCTTCTTTGTGTCATGCCTTCTGGTCGCAGGCCGGATGCCCCAGTCAATCGGCTCATGGGGTGCTATACTACACACATAGGAGGGCGTGACCAATGAGCAAAGGACACAAGCGGCCGCCTCCACCAGCACTGACGGAGCAAGATGTCGCACACCTAAACTGGGTTCAACGAAATAGCACGGATCTCGCGCGCAGCGCGCTTGACCTTTATCGCAAGCGCGGACGCGGCGCCTTTATCGTCAAGGAAGAAGAGGCGAAACCGTCCGGGACAGCTGCGCACTACCTTACCGTTACTGCCGTGCAAACAACCGAAAGCCGTTGGCCGGATGTAAAGACGGCCGAGTTAGTTCGGAGGTACGATCCAGCACAGCAGTTCGTCATCGTCTTCTTGTACCACAGCGGCGCAGCCAGTTCATACACCATTCACTTTGTCGAGGTGGATGATACGTTCACGGTTGAAGCCGCCTAGCCCCCGCACGCGCGCCGCAACGCCCTAGGAGTGATCCAGGCGCTATCATTTCATTTGGCTCGCAACCGTGCTATACTGCCATTAACCTATTTGCGTTGTCCTTAGATGCGCCTCCTACCTGTGGGCGACGGCCCCAATCTCGCGCCTCTTCCTATCGGGAGGACAGCATGCCAGGAAGATACCCGCTGGTTGTCTTCGCGCCGAATGGCGGCGCCAGCTTCGTTGTCCGTCTCAGCGAGTCCGTGACATCGCTTCCGTTGCGCACGCCAATGCCGGCCACACAAGCCGACGGCCGACTGGCGCCCCCCTGGCGCTGGGGTGGACACCAGGTTGACCAGGACACGCAGATGGTACATTTCACGTTCGTGAACCGCCTGACTAATGAAAGCTGGCAAGCTGATGTACCGTTCGGACGAACGGCTGAATGAGGCATATACCGTCTTAGCGGCGAATCGACGGTCATCCGCAGGCGCCAGAGTGCTCCGGGCGCACGGCACTGGCAGTGCGTGACGCGCTTAAATTAAATCACTATGAACACAAACTCCCGTCCGCAGACGACCCACTTAGAGAAACTAACCGACCAGTTCGGGGTATGGCAGTTCTTTGAAAACGGCCAGATTCTCAAAAGTGAAGGCTACGCACTGGACGATTCCGCCCGCGCCCTCATCGTCTACCTCCTCTACAACAAACGTGACAATGCAAACGTTTGTCTTTCCTATCTTGAAAAATCCCTAAATGACGACCTATTCACTGGCTTCTTCAACGAACACCGCGAACCCATAATCTACGGCTCTTCCCAAGACGCACACGCACTAGCATTCTGGGCACTCGCTTATGCCAAAACCCAAAAGTTCGAAATCGACCGCGTCCAATCGCTTCTCGACAACCTGAATAAAACCATTCTTTATGAATCCACTTACATCCGTGCCCAAAGTTACACATTAATTGCGTCATCATTACTTAACGACAAGGAACACGCAGGAAGCCTTGCAAACACAATTGCCAACCAATTCAACGAATCCTTCAACTGGTTTGAACCACTTCTAACATATGCCAACGCTATTATCCCGTATGCATTGCTAACCTACTTAGAAGCATTCAAAATCAAAGATGCACACTTCGAGGAAGTCATCCTCAAATCCATCCAAACCTTAGAAAAATACATGCGCATCGGCGTCATCCCCGCGCCGGTAGGAAATAGAAAATGGCAACAACTCGACGACACTCAACGCGACATCTATGGCCAACAACCCATCGATTCCGCTTTCATGGTCCTGCTCCTCACCAAAGCCCACGAATATTTCCAAGACGAACTATACAATACCAAAGCAGGGGAGTGGATGGACTGGTTCTACGGTAACAACATCATGAAACAAAACCTTATCACTGACGAAGGTGCCTGCGCCGACTGGATCGGCGACCAAGTCGTCAGCACCAACTACGGTTCCGAATCCACCATCGTATATTTATGGGCTGCAAAAGAATATAGTAAAATAAATTCATGAAATACCCCAAGGTAGCATTACTCGCTCCAATAACCCACAACATGCCTCCGGTAGCTTACGGACCATGGGAACTCGTCGTCTATAACCTCCAAGAAGAACTCGTCAAACTTGGTGTCGACGTCACCGTGTTTACAACTGCCGACGCTAATATAAGTGCCAACAAACGCTCCTTCCTCGATCATCCAACCGGAGAAGACGATAAAGACTACACAACTGCAGCATTGACAATACATGCAATCAAAGTGCTAAAAGAAGCCAAAAACTACGACATCATCCACACCCATCTCAACATTCACCCCGTCCTGTATTCCGAACTCATCGACACACCAGTAGTCGCAACACTTCACGGCGCTGCGATTGAAAAAAAGAACGCTCTCTACTACCAATTCCTCAAAAACAAAAACTTCATCTCCATCTCCAACGCCGAAAGAAACTTCATGCCTGACCTTAACTATATCGATACCGTCTACAACGGCGTAGATTTCAACAAATACACCTTCACTGAAAGAGTAGGGGACTATCTCCTATTCAACGGCCGTATCTGCCACGAAAAAGGCATAGAGAACGCTATCGAGTTATCAAAAAAAACAGGCATCCCCCTAAAAATCGCCGGCTACATCACCGACCAACAATTCTTCGACACGCAAGTAAAACCCCACATCGATGGCACAAACATCGAATACCTCGGCAATCTTCCCCAAGACCAACTCTCCCAAGCCATAGCCAATTCCCTCGCAACCGTCGGCCTCATCAACTGGGACGAACCTTTCGGACTCTTTATTGCAGACTCCCTAGCCTCAGGCGTCCCAGTAATCGGCAACAAACGCGGCTCCATCCCGGAATTGATCAACGATCCCAATCTGGGTATCCTCGTCAATTCCCTAGATGAAGCAGCAAATAGAATTGAAGAAATTCGAACTATAAATAAATCAGAATGCCGCGAATTAGCACGTCAGCGATTCTCAAGAGAAATAATGGCGAAAAGATATTTGGAAAATTATATAAAATTAAGACTCAAGAGTACAAGTAGTGCACAGTGACTAGAGCGGCCACAAACAGCTCGCTGACCGCTTTCAGATTGACCCGAAACTCGTGCAGCGCGACATAGCCACTCAGGTACCGTTTATGCACGCCACGGAACACCCGCAGATATGTCCGCAAGGCTGCCCACCTTAGTGTATGACATGATCTTTTAGCATTGGCTCGAACGTGCGTGCATAGTCAAGAACGCGCGGTTTTGGCGGCGTGGTGAGGATTAAGATGCGCTGTTTCTTGCTCGCATTCATAAACGCACTGATCCCTTGCTGAATGATACTTTTACGTCGTCGTTGTGGTGTTGTGGTCGAAGCTTTGTGACCTCGGATGTGTTCGTGCGCGCCCCAGCAGCCACATTGCCCACAGCGCGCAACTCATGCCAATCAGCAAGATCTCAACCCGCTAGGATTGAGCCCAGCCGTCCGCTGCACGCCGTGTTGGACCGCCTGCTCAAGCGATGGCCGTTGCTATATGTGCATCGTGTTCACAATGCGTTTAATCTGTTTCAGGTGCGGCCTTTCATGGCCTGCAAGCCACCGCGCATAAAACAGCACGGTCCGTTCGAACACCTTTCCCGCCCCCGTCACTGTGGCCGTGCGTGACCAGCCTTCGGGTGCCATCGGTTCCAATACTGCCAATAGATCGGCTCGCTGGGCCGTAAAGGCGTGCAACGAGGGTTGAAATTCCTGTTCCAGATAGTCCGTCTTTCGGATCCAGTTACGTGGATTGACAGCTCGCAGTGCCGGTTTGTCTTGGGTGATGATTGCCACAATGCAGTTGCCCCACATGTCAGCACACGCGCGCAGATGGGCAAGCACATCATTTGCGGACCACTCACCTTGACAGGGGGAGGTATGCAATTGAGCCGGTGCCAGACCCGCGGTAAGCGTGGCGATGCGCGGCGGCGTTTCTGCAAGTATGGTCAGAACCTGCTCAATGGTGAGTGCTCTATTGGGCACGTGACGTTATCCTTTCGCACAGACCAAGAGATAAGAGATTATAGTGCTCTGGTTCTGGCGTGACAAGCAGGACAGCATCGAGAGGCGGCCCAACGGCGAGCATTCAGGCGCGCCGCACCATTAGATCGGTATGAGTGTAAGCATAAAAACCAGATTCTAAAATGCCAGCGATCTTGGGGTCGCGCAGCGGCGTCGGCTGGAATGCGTTGTTGGGCCGCGTCATCGGCGCAGGAAAGCTTTACAGGTACTTCCTCTATTGGTGGTGGATAATTCCGCGTCTTGCTTCCCAGCCACTTGACTGCTCCCGGCGTCCTCGGTATCCTTCCTGAGCGATTCCCGTTGCTCTGAAATGCTGGCGTGAGGTCACCGATGCCGACCGCGTGGTGCTGGATTGTACTGCTGCTTGTGGTGGCTCTGACCTGGCTGGCGTGGATCTGGCGTCGGCAGCACTCTCAAGGGCGCACCGCCGCCGTCACCACCGTCCAGCGGCTGCTGAAGCCACGCACGCCGGATGCTTGTCTGGCCTGCCGCCAGTTGGTGGCGACCTCGACACCCACCATCTCACTACGTCCCCCCGTGACGCCCTGGCGGGAGGTGAAAAGTCGCCGTGGCGCGCCCAAGCGGATCGACACCGCCGGCTTCGCGTGCCCCAACGGCGCGTGTGCGTACTATCGGATCACCGATGCGCAGGTCAACTTCCTCGACAAACGGCGACGCCAGCGTAATCATCAATTCCTGGATCGCTCGCGCCTGGGCAGCGTATTCGGTTTCGGTCAACAACCCATCGGCATACAGACGCGCCAGGCGCTTTTTTCGCGCCTCCAGTTGCGTGCGCTGCTCGTCGTCCGCGCGATTTGGATGAAGCATTGCTTCAGCGCTGCCGCTCCAGCGCCAGGGTATCGGTCTGGGTGCTGCCAGCATCGACGCTGCCAATCTCGTTGATGACGCCGGCAGTAAACAGCAGCCGCTCAGTCAGGCTCGTCTTACCGGCGTCGACATGTGCCACGATGCCAATGTTTACATACTTCATTCACACTCTACTTACGCTGTTAGAGGATACTCTTGCGCCCACACTCGACCGCCGGTGTTATCCAGCCGTGTCATCGGCGGCGCTGGCCTCTGTTTCCTCACTGGCCCATAGCTGCCGCATCTCTTCGGACGAGGCCAGCAGTTCGTCCAGCGTGCCCTGCGCCTCGACACGCCCGTCCTTGAGCACGATGATCCGATCCGCTCGCCGGAGCGCCGCGCGGCGATGAGAGACGGCGAGAATGGCCGGGGAACGATGAACGATAAGCGATGAACGGTAGCTAGCGGTGTCTTCGTGTGTTATTCCATCCAGCTTTTCGCCCTCACTACTCGTCGTTCCATGTTCATCGCTCATCGTTTGCCGCAGCCGCTCCCACAGCGTATTTTCGGTTTCGACGTCCAGCGCGCTGGACAGGTCGTCAATCACCAGCAACTCGGCACCACGCACGAACATGCGCGCCGCCGCCGTGCGCTGCACCTGGCCACCGGAGAGCTTGACGCCGCCGGCACCCACTAGCGTCTCCAACCCCGCCTCCAGTGCCTGCACGTCGTGCTCAAGCACGGCACCCCGCACGGCGGCGGTCAGGACCGCAGGGTCGTCGGGTAGCCCCAGCAGGATGTTCTGCTTGAGCATCTCGTTGAACAGGCGCGGCACCTGTGCCGTGTACGCACAGCGCGGCGGCACGAGGAAGGCGGCTGCGTCGTCCACGACGTGGCCGTTCCACTGGATTTCGCCCGCCTCGCGGGGCAGCAAGCCCAAGAGGGTTCGCAGGAGCGTGGTCTTGCCCGCGCCCACGCGCCCCGTGACCACCGTCAGGGTGCCGCGCGGCAGGCGTAGGTCCACCGAGGCGATGCCGCGGCCCCCCTGTGGGTGGTGGTAGGTCAGCCCCCGCGCCTCCAGGAGGACCAATTGCTCGGTGGCGCTGCGCGTCGGCGGCGGCACGGCTGGCAACGGGCCGCGCAGATGCAGCGGGGTTGGTGCCACCAGCGCCTCGGGCGCAGCATCACCCAGCAAGGCGTCCATGCGTGCGAACGAGCCCGGTGGTGAAATCGGCGATGAAGCCCAGGTAGGAGACAAACAGGACGAAGTCTCCCACCGTCAGGCTCCCGTCGCGCAGGCTGCCGGCAGCGAGCAGCATGATCAGCCCTGTGCCCACGCTCACCGTGTTGGCCGTGATGGCGTCCACAACCTGCGTTACCACGCGGTCGGCCAGGATGGCGCTACGGCGGCGCTCGTTGAGCCGTCGAAAGTGGGCCACGATCCGTTCTTCGGCACCGGCGGATTGCACCGTCTGCACCGCGGCCACAATGTCGCCGATCGCCCCGGCGACGTGGCTCGTTGCCTGACTACTGGCGGCACGGTAGCGCCCGAGCGCGGCACTCGCTCGCTGCGCGATTGCAGCCACGACGATCGTCGGCAGGATGACGACCAGGGCCATGGAGGCGTTGATATGCAGGAGTATCAGGAACGCCGCAACGGCGAATAGGCCGTGGCTGATGATCTCGTCGGTCCAATCCATGTTGTCCTCGGCCTCGTACGCATCGTCGCGGAAGCGGCTGATGGTCTCCCCGATCGAAAAGGGCAGCGCACTCGCGCCCGGTCGGGCGAGGACGAGCCGTAGCAGGTTGCGGCGCACCAGCCCGCTCATCGTGAACCGGAAGGTGATCTCGACGAAACCGGCCACCAGCCACAGCGCCGCGCGCCCTACGGCGAGTACACTCAGCAGCCCGAGCAGCCCCGTTATGCCCCCGGGCAGATGCGCTTTTCCGGTGAGCGTGTCGAAAAAGGCACGGGCGATCAGCCCCGGTAGGAGCGACAACACGTTCATCACGCTCCACAACAGCGCGTGGAGCAGATAGAGCCAAGGCGCGTAGCGGGCCATTTTCAGCGTATAGTGCCAGGTCGGAAGCGGTCTCATGGGACGACCTCCTCCATGGCGATGCGCAGCAACCCGGCAAAGTACGAGGTGGGGTCGGCCGCGAGGGCACGCCGCGGCCCGTACTCGCGCACCTGCCCGTCGTCAAGGACGAGGATGTCGTCGGCGTATGCGACGGTGGTCGGCCGGTGCGCCACGATGATGCCGGTACGGCCGTCGAGCAACCGGCCCAGTGCCGTATGCACCAGCCGCTCCGTGGCCGGGTCGAGGCGCGAGGACGCCTCGTCCAGGATCACCACGTCGGGGTCGCGCAGGAAGATGCGCGCACAGGCCAGCACCTGCGCCTGTCCGGCCGAGAGCCCGACACCGCCTGAACCCAGCAGGGTATCCAGCCCGTGCGGCAGCTCCCGCAGCCAGTGATCGAGACCCAACGTCTCCAGCACGGCACGGATGCGGTCATCTGGCACGCCGTCGTCGAAGAGCGTCAGGTTGTCGCGTAGGCTGGCGTTGAAGAGATGCACGTCCTGGGTGACCAGGCCGATGCGCGCGCGCACCGCCACGACACGCACGGCTCGCAGGTCCACGCCCCCCAGGCGCACCGCTCCGGCTAGCGGGTCGTAGAAGCGCGAGAGGAGCCGCGTCAGCGTCGTCTTGCCGCTGCCGGTGCGTCCCACCACACCCAGCACGCGGCCCGGTTCCACACACACGCTGACGTCGCGCAGGACCAGGGCGTCCTGCGCATAGCCGAATGAGACGCTGTCCAGCTCCACGGCCAGTGGGCCTGGCGGCAGCGTGGCGCCGGGGCCATCTACGAGGCGTGGGGCCGTACGGAGGAGCGCCTCGATCCGGCCGATGCTGGCGTCCGCCTGTTGTAGGTCCTGCACCTCGTTGCGGATCTGCTCGGTCGGCTGGCGCAGCATCTCGGTATACCGGAAGATCAGATAGACGGTGCCGATGGTGAGCGTGCCGTCCCAGAACAGCACGGCGCTTAGGGCAAAGGCGACAATCGTGCCGAGCGCGAACAGGCCCTGGCTGGTGGCGACCAGGGCGTAGCCCCGCATCTGCGCCTTGCGCGTCACGGCCAGCCACGACCGCATCACCTCGGCGCAGCGGCGCAGCACAAACGCGCCCGCCCCGCTGGAACGGACATCCTCCAACCCGGACAGGTATTCGCCCAGGAAACCATAGAAATCGGCACTGGCTTGGCGTTCCGCCGCCCACACGGGGGTGGCGGCGGCGCGGATGCGCAGCATGGCGATTAAGGCGAGCACGACAAAGGTGCCGAGTCCCAGGCCTACCCGCCAGTCCACGTACGCAAGCAGCCCGAGCACACCCGCGATCAAGAGGCCATTCCCGAGAATAGAGACCACAAACCGCGAGAAGAAGCGGGCCAGGGTCGCCACGTCTCCGTCCGTCCGCTCGATCAGCTCGCCCGGTGTATGGGCCGTGTGAAACGTGGCATCTAGCCGCAGCAGGTGGGCGAGGAGGTCGGCGCGCAGCGCGTTTGTGGCTGCCCAACTCACATGTTCAGCCACGTAGGTTTCGGCGACCGCCATGCCCTGCCCCGCCAGAGCCAGGCCCATGGTCAGCAGCGCGAGGAAGATCAACTCGCCCAAGGCTCCCCCGGTCGTGGCCCGGTCAATGAAGCGGCTCGCCACCAACGGCGTGCCCACCTGCACAGCGATGGTGCCGCACAAGATGACCGCCAGTACTCCCATCCGCGGCCAGTGGGGTCGCAGATAGCGGGCCAACAGGCGCCAGTAGCGGCTCAGTGTGCGAAAAGAGTGCATGACATCCGGCAAATGCATTAATGCTCCTGATATACCCCTCAATGCAATCCGACACAGCGGTCGTTTCGCGCATTGAGACGCAAAACGGCCGCAGGCATCCCTGCGGCCGTTTGAACGACGGCTACAGACATGCGTCCGCAGCCGCCCAAAACAGCGACCACGGAATTGATCGTCCGTGGGCGCTTAAAAAGAATGGCCACGGGGCTGACATGCACCCGTGGCCGCTTCGATTGTCTATATACGCTGCGAGAAGAACATCAGCGGAGGAAACGGATCAAGGCGAACAGATGGCTGTGCGATCCGTCGTTTCATCGCGCATCCATATCAATCCAGCGGAGCCGCAGCCGTAGCTGAGCTACGAGCCGCAAACCGGTGGATCAACCGCGTTCGTCACCGCAAGCGATGGGGTTGTCGGTCACCAGGCGCACTTACAGTAGGCGCTCACCCGAAACAGTGAGAAGCCCAAAATTGTAAGCTGGTGCCGTCATAGTGGTCCCTCTCCTTGATGATGTATTTACGCTTTCGGAAGTGTACCACGGCCCGACGGCGAGATCAAGTACGCCGAAAGACGGAATCAGCGCTGTGCGTATCACGTTCCATAATGTGGTTCATCGTCACTTTCTGTGGTTGAGGCCGAAAACTGGCATTTACCCTTTCGCCCTACCGCGGCAGTAAGCCGCGCCCGGAATCGACACCACGGAAAGTGACGATGAGCCCATAATGTGCGTTACAAGACCCTGAAAGCTGTCAACTGAGTCTTAAGCTTATTGTTCAATAAATGCCTATTGTGCATCAGTCAAATCTGTTGGGTAACCTATCGTAACACCTGGTTTCTCGTGTGCCACTACACAAACCAGCCATGGTATCACGATGGGGATGAATCCCAAACGCTCTCTGAACCTCAACGCGGCGGCAGCCGGAACCAGATCAGTGACCGAACCCCCTCCAGTGTGAGATAATCCACCGAGAACTCACGTCGCTCGGAACCAGGCCAGAAACAATCGTGCTGTGGAGGGTTCGGAATGGAGGCGCAGGTCGGACTCGGGCCGTTGTGTATCACCAAGTGGCGCTGGTCATACAGCACGATCTGCTGGTCGAAGTCCGGTGCGATACCTGCGCGCACGGCCGCACCAAAAGCCAGGCTGACCGTGATCACCAGCGCCAGCCCACTCGTGACCATCACCGCAAGTGTGCGGCTCACGCCGATGCGGTATGCGCGCACCCGTCGGTGCAGATCGATAGATCGGGTGCGATGCATGCTCGTCTCCTTACTGCGTGCGTTTGGTTATTACGGTCTGGTGGCATTACACCATGTCCGCGCTTCCCGCGGGTTGCGGTCTGCGCTACAATAAGCGCACCAAAAAGCGCACCAAACGGGCTGCCGCCCCCTTGATCCGCGTGGCGCTGGCCGTGCCGAGTATGGTGTGGAGCGCGTCAACGCCTTGAATCGTATCCACGCGGCAAGAAAAGAGGCAGTCATGGATGGCAACGCGTCGTTCGGCTACTGGGTGCGGCGCCAGCGGAAAGCCCTCGATCTGACACAGGCAGAACTGGCCCGCCGAGTCGGCTGTGCTGAAGGCACGATCCGCATGATCGAAAAGGATAAAGGATGAAAGCGGAATCCCAACCAGGGAGTCGCGCCACGCCCCGCAGTGGACATCAGGAATGAGATTCCTGTCCGCGGATATAGGCACTGGAATGCTGTGCAGCAGAGGGCGAATCTCATTTCACATGTCCCAAGAGTGTAGTGGCGCGAAACCCTGCTAGAACCTGGCTAGGAAAAGCTCTAGGGCACGATCTTTACCAAGTCACGTCCCTCTATGGCAAAGCCATCCACCGTCTTACCTCTGAGGACACCCTCGGTATCATTGATCTGGAAGCCGGTCAGCTGGGTTTTGAAGTTGCAGACCTGATCCAGTAGTCCGTCGCCGTTGACATCTACTGCATTCGTGCTGCAGGAGGCCAAGCTCTTTTCGTATCCTGTTCTTCCGAATGTGAGTGAGGTCTTGTCCACCCTGGTGGGGGCATCGAAGACCGGTGTAGACAGGATAGCCACTGGAATCCTGCCCGGGCTCGATAGTCTGATGGGACTGGTGGGGGAACTGCCCGGCTTGATGTCGATGTTCACCTTGAACGGCAGTGCTACTGCTTCTACTGAGGCCAGTATGGCCGCACCAATCCCTTCCCCCGACGTTCCGATAACACACACCAGCGGTGCTCCACCGGCGACGTCGATTACGCCATCACCATTGCAGTCGACTCCCTCTGGAGGAGCAATGGTGTTTGTCGCTGCTGCGATCTGCTGCAAATCAGCGAGACCATCAGTCCCGGCCGAGATGCCTATAACCTTCCCTGGGTCAAGCGCCTGCATGGCGTTAGCCACATCACTAAAACTGGGGCCTGGGTATGGAATGGACCCGGAATCCCCTGGTCGGTGGAAAGCCGCGTCCGTCCAGAGGAGGAAGATTTTTGTGGCTCCGGCTCTGAAATTGGCCTGTTGACCCACAGGAATGCTTGCTCCAGGGAAACCGGCTCCCGAAAGGTCTTGTCCAGTACCGGTTGCTGCTTGCAAGAGAGCTGGTAGCTGACTCTGAGGAAGATCGGCGCCATCACGAGTAAAGAGCCCGGAGATCGTGTTTAAGACAGGCCCAGTATCGAAGGTAAGATCCACCAGCCGCTCGTACGCCTTGTCGCCGGCAGCGGCGTTTCCAAATGGATCGATAGGATAGTCCTCAAATCTACCAATGCCGAACCGAGTATTGGGATTTGCTGCCCGCAATGTTGAGATGATGTTCGGAGCTTGGGTTTGGAAGTTGGGCAGGTCATCAGTGAAGCTTCCTGAGAGGTCGACAATGATAAAGACATCGAGAGCGCCTGTTGTTAATCGGCCAATAGCCGCACGCAGATCGGGGCGCGGTCCAATGTTCTCTGCCGTGTTCCCCAACTGAGGACTTCCAGTCTGTGACAGCAATATCCGCGTCTGAAATGGGGTAAGCGGCACACCAAATTGGTCGCGCGCGATACTTTGCAGGTTCGTAGCAGCACCCGCTACGATCGGTGAAGCGCTGGAAGTACCGTTGAAGGTATTCGTGTACCAAAAGTTAGGATTGGTGGGGTCATCCGAATTCGTATAAAACGAGCCGTAGCCTGTCGTCATGACATTGCTTCCCCAACCTTGCAGATCAACACGGCTACCGTAACTGGAAAATGACAAGCGCTGGCGGTCGAGGGAGCTACCGGCTGATCCTCCGGCACCCACGATGATCGCTCCAGAATCCCGCGTGTTCCGATTAAACATGTTGTTGCAGGCAGCCTGGTCTAGGTTCACATTCCCGTTTCCAGCTGCTTCCACTACCACAAAGCCGTTTGCAGTCGCGGCTTGAACAGCATCGAAGACTGGCGCTACCCATTCTGCTGGACCATAACTGCCCTCGGACAGGCCACATACCGTAACCTGCTGCTCGATCAGGATCACGTCACCCGCAGAGCCAATTGCCACCGCTAAGAGAATGGCATTGGCCGGGTTATACCCCAAATTTGCAGTATTGGCTGGGGCTAAGCTGATAGTAGAGCCCCACGAAATGCCGGTGACACCCTTAGTATCGTGGTCCGCAACCAATTCACCTAGGACGGCCGTACCGTGATTGTTGTCATTAAACGGATCAACGGTTGAGTCGCCCGAGGTCAGTAGCAGGGGAATTCCATTGGCCTTGCTGAGATCTTCGTGTGTTTGGTTCCAACTATACTCCACGTCGTAGATCTTGACACCGCTCCCGTTGCCTTGCGGAATTGTCCAGGAAAAGAGGGCATCGATGCCACCGGGTGCGGCATTGAGGTATCCTTGATTCCCCGTGAAGTTGGGGGTAGTCGCCGGAGGTGGGGATGGTAAAGGAGTGGGTTCCACGATTTCCACATTGTCCAGCCGTTTTAGGGACTCCATGAACGCACCGGCGTCGGTGCCAGGTTTCAAGGTAATCTTGAACCAGAGCTTCAGGTCGGGAAGCGTCTTGTGGGAAAGGCGCTGTCCTCTGGTTCGCATCTGACCCAGCGCCGCCTCTGGTAGGCTAAAAAGCCGGGTTATACTAGCCACCGAGTTCAAAAGGGCTGGAGGCAGCGCCGCCTCGGGCGGATTCACATTACTACCTTCTTTAAACCTGACATGAACGATCTCTGATGAATAGCCCGGGGGGATCGATGCGGTCTGCGAACGCGGAGGAGCCGCAGCAACTGAACTACTCATTAATAGAAAGGTCACTAGCGCAACAATGACCGCCAATTTAGACGAGCGGCGTGTAGTTGAAGACCACGCAGACACTTCATAGGGGCGATGACTCATTTTCTAGCCTCCTTTTGCGACAGATGGATGGCTAATTACCAAATCTCAGTACTGCAACACACTATGGAGGTGGGGGTGGTAAAGGAGCGGGCTCCACGATTTCCACATTGTCCAGCCGTTTTAGGGACTCCATGAACGCACCGGCGTCGGTGCCAGGTTTCAAGGTAATCCTGAACCAGAGCTTGAATCCGCCAGCTCCTATCTTATTGAGATCCTGGTCTGACAAGTTGGAAAGCCGAGTTATATTAGCTACTGAGTTTCGGAGGTCTGGAGGCAGCGCCGCCTCGGGCGGATCCACTTTTGTACCCTCCTTAAACTTAATCTGGATGATCTCTGATGAATAGCCTGGGGGAATCGATGCGGTCGGTGATGAAGCTTGTAAACCAGATTTATCATTTGTTGGCTGTTGTTGAGTTACACCACTTCCTTTAGTGGGCTGCATTAAAGATTGACGAACTTCAGACGATGGTCCGTTACCTTCGGATTGGCTTATCTGACTTCCATTCTCTGATCTGTGCAAAATACTCCAGCCTCCAGTGATTATGAGAACAGCTATCGTAACTATAATAACCCATCGAGTCATGCTAATCTTCTTCATAGTTATGATGTTATCAAAAATTGTCTGCGCTCAGAAGTGCGAGTAATCCAACTCCCCGAAGCAGGGCATCATTTACCCCGACGGATGTGCCGAAAAGATAGGACGAATCAAGGCAGGCGACTTGTCAGAGCCTGCTGCCTCGCAGCAACCTTGTGAGCAGCCGCACCAACGCCGCTTGTTTCGCCTGTTGATAACGACAAGCAGATCAGGACGATAGACTTCGATGCACTGAGAAATCAGCTTGCCAAATCAGTCCGAGGGGAAAGCCGTGGGTGAGACGTGGAGCATCGTCAAAAAAGACGAGTAGGCTGAAGGGAGCTACCCCAACGGGATTTATCTGGTCAGTTATGGTGCCTGAGCACAATTATATACACGAGTTAACGCGTCGTATATAACGGATTCCCATTATTCTGGAGATCGTCTTCCTGTCGCCAGTACAATAATGCAGCTTCTGTTCTGTTCTCGATCCCTAACTTCTGAAAAACATGCTTCAAGTGTTGTTCGACTGTCGGTACAGCAATCCCAAGAGCACAGGCAATTTCCTTGTTGTGCCGCCCACGTGCCACGAGGGAAAGCACATCGACTTCGCGCTGAGTTAGGGTCTTCAGATAACTCATCAGAATGCCCTCCTTCTGACTATTCATCAAAGTGTAGGTAGCTCATCATGACGCCCGCTGTTCAGACGGTATCGTTCGATATTGAAAGCTCCCTGATCAGCTTCGGTTTGCAACGACGTCAGCGGTAGATGAACGGAAGACGATGCAACGAATGCGTCTTGATGGAGGGAGAGGGTGAGTGCGAATTGTCCTTATAAATATAGAACGGGCAATGTGGGAAAATTGGGCCCTAGTTGGGGGCGAACCCAGCGCACCCCGAGCGCGGCCCGGACCCGGTTGGGGTGGCGGACGCTGATCGTGATGCCAAAGTGATGCTGCACGAGGGGCTGGAGTTCGTGGCTCGGTGTGTGGGGCGCCGCCTGGCAGTAGGCGACGAGCCAGGTCTGGAAGGGGGCAAGCACCTTGGCGGGATGGCCGTGGCGCGCATCCTCGAACGCGCTCGGCCCTTCGCGCCAGGCGCGCAGCCAGAGCCGATAGGCGGTCGCCCGACTGACCAGCAATCCCGCCGCTGCCACAGCCTCCTCCCAAGAGGCACCGTGATCCATCTGCTCCACGAGGCGCGCACGAGCCGCACGGAGGTAGGCGCGATCTTCCATAGCTAGCTCCGCAGTGTCGGTGGGCATGACTCGTACGGCGGACACCGCACGACACGGGATAGAGGATAGCATGAACGACCGTCTCAGTCTACATGGCTGCATGGCCTACTGGCGCGAAACCCTGCCAGCGTGCAGCGCTTTACTTCGTCAAATCGCGACTGACTCGATCTCAACCCAATGCCACCTTTCATGCCTCATCCCTGAGACTTATGGTAATATAGGTCTGTGACAGCTGCTGTCACTCTGCAGGAGGTTGGTGCTTGGGAGGAAGCGACATGCAGCAGCCAGACTATACCAACATTACTCATATTATCGAGTTGCGAAACCAGGAGGAGGTCAATGACCACCTGGCACACGGCTGGCGGCTCCTGAGCCTGCGGACCGAGCGCGTAACGGATGACCAGCAGCAGACGATCTATGTCCTGGGGCTCCCGCGTCCCGGATCAGCCGACCCACCAAGGTCTCTACAGAATGTCGCCCCACCTGCTCCTCCGGTATCGTCACCTCCGCTCGACATGGCCGCCGCCAACCAAACACGATCAAAGACCCCACGCAGAATGCCGCGCTGTTCGGGTATCGGCGATGCCGCGAGCAGCGCCGGCATATCGGCCAGCAGCGCCGCAGCTGTGCGCAGGTCAACTTCCTCGTTTGCTCGTGTGGTACGCTACAATTGCGCGCACTTTGTTCCAGGTCTCCTCGTCGATCAACGGCGGATGGACTCCTGGCAGCAGCTGATCATTGAATTTCACGAATCCACGATAGACCGGGTTCTTGAGAATGACTTCCAGATTCCACTTATTGTACAATTCGCGTGTCTGCGTTTGAACATTGTAGATCCGCCAGCCACGAGCATTCAATTCCCGCGCAACCGCCAGATACGAGTATCGCCCGGTCGCATACAGTTGAAATGCGAGCCGTACAGCCTCCGGCGAAGAGGCGTCATAGATTATGAACGCGGCGTCAACATTCGGAGCGATGTGACGATTGGGACAACCTCTTCTCTACCGTCCACGTTGCAATCTGCACCCGCGAGTCGAAACCCAATTTGTTGAGGATGCGCGTGACATAGGTTTCGATCGTCTTCACGCACACTGTCATTGCCACCGCGATCTGGCGGTTGGATTTGCCTTGCGCAATGAGCGTGGCTACCGCTGCCAGCAGCGGCGGCTCGATCCGCAGCCCGATCAACGCAGCGGCTTCCAGCACGGCAGGTCCCGATGTAGACAAGCGGGCAGCGCGCGCCAGCACGGCATCGCGAACCGAGGACGGAATACCGCTGGCCCCGCTGGCGATCGTCTCCGTGAGGGGAGAAGGGGTTGCCGCCAGTCTGGCGGTGGAGGGCGGTCGGGTCAAGCGCCCAGTGCGCCAACGCGGGCACCGTCTGGCGCGGCCAGCATGGCGCCCCGCCGTGCGGGCTGACCTTCCGGCAGCTGGGCCACTTTGCCGTCACCGCCTCCTACACCTGGAGGGTCTCATGGCAGGCAGGCGGCGGCACGCTGGCCGGGCCGACCTTAGGCCCCCTGCACGGTGGCATCTTCTCCTCGTAACTGCCCGTCCAGGTGGCCGAGGTCCAGGCCATCACCAACGGCTGTTCCACTGGCCCAGGCTACCCCGGGCGCGACGATGGGCGGCGCGGTCATCGTGTGCCGCCGCGATGACCGCGCCGCCCGGCGCTGCTCAACTACCAGGCCGCGCCCGCAACTTGCTTGGTGGTGGCGTTGAGGCGGTTGAAGAGGTTGGTCACGCCGATCACCAGGATCAGGGCCGCGAGCTGCTGCTCATCGTAGTGCCGGGTGGCTTCATCCCAGATCTCGTCGGGTACCGGGTCGATCCGGTCGCTGAGCCGGGTGGCGGCCTCGGTCAGCGCGAGGGCGGCCCGTTCGGCGTCGGTGAAGTAGGGTGCCTCCCGCCAGGCCGCCACCGCGAACAGCCGCTCGTCGCTCTCGCCGGCCTTCTTGGCGCTGCGTACGCCCGCGTCGACGCAGGAGCTGTGCAGCCATTGATCTGGCTCGCACGCAGGTGGACAAGCTCAAGCGTCGCCTCCGGCACACCGCCCTTCTTGGTGGCCTTGAACACGTTGAGGATGGCCGGCATGGCCTCAGGAATGATCACGGCGGGGTTCTGCATCCGTGCTTGCATAATTACTCTCCTTCATGTATCTTTGCTGAGCCGGGATGCTGCACATCCCGGTTTCCATCGTGACCGGGCCAACCCAGCTGCGTTCCACGGGAGCCGGCCTCCCTGTCACATCGGTTGGGTTTCGCGCGTCACTCCTATGACGGAACACAACGAAGGAATGTGATCGGTGCACGAACACCAATGGCTGGCGGAACAATTCGAGGCCAACCGAACCCACCTGCAAGCGGTGGCCTACCGCATGCTCGGCGACCTGAGCGAGGCGGACGACGCTGTACAGGAGGCCTGGCTGCATCTCAGCCGCTCCGACAGAAGCTCGGTCAAGAACCTGGGCGGCTACCTCACGACCATCGTCGCGCGGATCTGCCTCGATATGCTGCGCGCGCGCAAATCGCGGCGCGAGGAGTCCCTGGAAGCGTCTGTGTCTGAGCCAATCACGCGCCGTGAGAGCGGGAGTGACCCTGAGCACGAAGCGCTGCTGGCCGACTCAGTCGGTCTGGCGCTGCTGGTGGTGCTCGACACCTTAACTCCCGCCGAGCGCCTCGCGTTCGTGCTGCACGACATCTTCGCCGTGCCCTTCGACGAGATTGCGCGCATCGTGGAGCGCTCAGAGACTGCGGCACGGCAGCTCGCCAGCCGCGCACGCCGCCGACTTCGGGGAGCGGCGACCTCTCAGGACGCCAATCTCACCTCCCAGCGAGCCGTGGTCGACGCCTTCCTCAGCGCCTCGCGAGCGGGTAACTTCGACGCGCTGCTGGCCGTGCTCGACCCCGACGTCGTGTTCCGACACGACCGCACCGCCGTGCCTCTCGGCGCGTCACACGAGGTCAATGGTGCGCTGGCCGTGGCCAAGCAGTTCGCGGGACGAGCCCAGGCAGCGCGACTGGTGCTCGTGAACGGCGCCGTAGGACTCATCGTGGCCCCGCGTGGACGGCTGCTGCTGGTCCTCGATCTCACGATCAGGCACGGCAAGATCGCCGAGATCAACGTGATTTCTGACCCCGCACGCCTCCAGAAGCTCGACCTGGCGGTTCTGGGCGACTGACGAGCTGGCGCAGCCACGCACTAGAATAAACACGTTTTTCGCGATAACAACCGGAATTGGTTATTGACAAATACTTCGACCACGCATACAATTGTCGACAATCGACTCTCGACTTTCTTCTCCAATACCGTGCTGTTATTCTTCATAATTAGTGGTGAGGCCGTCAATGTCTGAAGATGGGCTGCAACTTCGAACACCGAGCCGCAGCCGTCTGGTCGATGACGTCTACCGCAGCCTGGAGGAGGCGATTTTATCCGGCAAGATGCGGCCAGGCGACCGTCTGATCGAAACCTGGCTCGCCGAGCATCTCAAGGTCAGCCGGACGACCGTGCGCGAGGCACTGCTGATGCTGGAGCGCCAAGGCTACGTCGTCAGCGAGCCACGGCGCGGTACATTCGTCACGCGTCTGGCGCGCGAGGATGCGCTGGACCTATGCTACAACCGGGCGCTGCTCGAAAGCTTCGCCGTCGGTGTCGGCTATCAGCACATAGACGAGGGCGTGCTCGGCCGCATGGCCGAGTGTGTTGACCAGATGCGCCACTGCCGCCTGCCGGATGACGTGCCGCAGCTGATCCAGATCGACCTGGCGTTCCACCGGCCGCTGGTCGAGGCATCCGGTTCGCGGCGGTTGATCGAGCTATGGTCGAGCCTGAGCGGCCAAATCGGCGCCCTGGTGCTGCGCAGCCTGGAGGAGCAGCATGCCCAGATCGAAGACGTAGCCGCGTTTCACGAGCGCCTGCTCGACGCGATTGCCTCCGGCGACCCAGACATCGCCAAGCGCGGCGTGCTGGATCACTACGTCCGCGTCGAAGATCGCTTGGCTGTACGCAACGAGCTGATCCAGCAGATCACCGGCACGCTGGCCGGGCCGTACCAGGAGGACTTTCACCCGTACAATCGAGCCGGATAGATCGGCGCGGGTGGCGGCTGTAGCTACTCCACGCCCCACCCCAACGAACAGAAGGAAGCCTTCAATGTCATCGAGCAAGCTGAGAGTCGGCGTTGTGGGGGCGGGAGTATGGGCGCAGCACGCCCACATCCCTGGGTGGCTGCGCGACCCGCGCTGCGAGCTAACGGCGATCTGCGATGTTCGCGCCGAGCTGGCGCGCGACTTCGCCCAGCAGTTCGGCATCCCCGAATCGACCGACGATTGGCAGGCGCTGATCGGGCGGCCCGACATCGACGTGATCGACGTGGTGACGCCATCGGCCACGCACTTCGAGTTGTCGATGGCCGCGCTCGAGTCCGGCAAGCACGTGCTGTGCGAGAAGCCTGTGGCCTACGACTTCCGCCAGACGCTTCGGGCCGCCGCGCTGGCCAAGCAGAAAGGGCTGAAGACCAAGCTTGGTTTTACCTTCCGCTACAGCCCCGGCGTGTTGTACGCCAAGTCACTGATCGACGAGGGCTTCGTGGGCCGGCCGTTTATCTTCAACGGTTACGAGCAGAACTCACAGTGGCTCAACCCACAGAACCCGTTGCGCCAAGTCGACCACGAGGCCGACCAGTCGACGATCCAGACATCATCGCTAGAGGGCTACGGCGCGCCGGTGATCGACATCGGCCACTGGTGGGTCGGCGCGGACTACACGCGCGTGGTCGGCACGATGCGCAACTTCATCCCTAAGCGGGTGGTGCGCGCGACCGGTAAGCTGATGCGAATGAACATCGACGATGGCGATATCTTTATTGGGGAGTACGCCAACGGCGCGATCGGCTCGATCCAGACCAGCTTCGTGACGATCGGCAACTATCCTGGCATCGAGGCGCGGATCTTCGGTGAGCAGGGCGCGATCATTTGCCGGTTGGTCGAGGAGTTCGGCGTGGCCGAGACGGTCAAGCTTGCCACCCCCGACGAAGTGGAGTTCAAGCAGGTCGAGGTGCCGCAGCAGTTCTACCCCACCGGCGGGCACCCGCACGAGTCGTGGCGCAGCCTATTCTATGCCAACCTGATCAAGGATTTCATCGACGAGATCCTGGCCGGTGGCGAGCGCAACCAGGGCAGCTTCACCGATGGCGCCTGGGTCCAGGAGACGATTAACGCAGTCGAGCGATCCTTCCACGAGCGCCGCTGGGTCGACCTGCCGCTTGAGCGGTAGCGAGTAACCAGAAGTCAGCATTCAGAAGCTAGAAGTCAGATATACAACTCATCTGTGACCGCCGATGGCTGACCGCTGAGAAAACAGTTATGACCAACGCGCCACAGTTTAACCGCTGGCTCGACGACTTCTTCGCGTCGTACTACCGGCGCCGGCCGGTCAGCGCGACGTTCGTCGGCGTGCATGACTACGACGAGCGCCTGCCCGATTTCTCGCAGCAGGGGCTCGGCGACACCCTGGCGGATGCCGTGTCACTCCTGGCCCGGCTCCGCACGCTGCCGGACGAGCCGCTTTCGGAGGCCGCTGCGCTCGACCGGCGGCTGGCGGAGGGGTTTCTGGAGCTCCAGCGCTGGGAGCTAGCCGACGGGCGCTTCACCTGGCGCAACCCCAGCGCTCTGACCGGCGAGGCGGCCTTCGGCGTGATCAGCCTGCTGCGCCGGCCGTTCGCCCCTGTCGGGCGGCGCCTCGAGGCCACAATCGCGCGCATGGAGGCTATCCCCGGCCTGCTTGCGCAGGGGCGCGCGACCCTGCGCGACGTACCGGCAGCCTGGGCCAAGCGTGCGCTGGACGAGTGCGCTGGCATGCTGAAGCTGTTCGGCGACGGAGTCGCGCACCTGGCGCAGGAGCACCGTGAGCACGCGGCACGGCTGGCGCGCGCGACTGGGCATGCGGCGACGGCTGTGCGCGAGTTCGAGGCATTTCTCAAGGACGAGATGGGCCGCGCCGAGGTCGACGGCTACGCCTGCGGCGCGGAGGCGCTCGACCTGCTGCTGCGGCGCGGGCACTTCTTGCCGCAAAACGCCGACGAGATCGAGCGCTACGCCGAGGAGCAGTTCGTGTCCAGCGCAGCCTACCTGGCCGATCACGCGCCCGACTTCGGGGTAGCGACCTGGCCGGAGGTGCTGGCCCAGCTGGGCGATATCCATCCGAGCGTCGAGGGCTACTACGCGCGCTACGCCGAGCTGTGGGAGGCCTGTCGGGTCGTGTCGGATGCACACAGGCTGCTGACCTGGCCAGATTACCCGATCCGCTTCGTGCCGCAGCCGGCGTGGGCGCGCGCCGCGGCGCCACACCTATACTTCCTGTTCTACCACTCGCCGGCGCCGTTCGACCAACTGCCCGAGGTCGAGTACCTGGTGACGCCGATCGAATTGGACATGCCGCCCGACGAGCAGGAGCGGCTACTGCGCGCGAACAACGACAGCGTGATCAAGCTCAACCACGTGGTCCACCACGGCGCGCTCGGCCACCATGTCCAGAACTGGCACGCCTTCCGCGCCGAGTCGCGGATCGGCCGGATGGCGGGGGTGGACTGCGCCTCGCGGATCGCAATGTTCTGTGCGGGAACGATGGCGGAGGGCTGGGCCTGCTATGCCACCGAGCTCATGGACGAAGTCGGCTTCCTGACGCCACTGGAGAGCTTTGCCGAGCGCCACACGCGCCTGCGTATGGCCGCGCGCGCGCTGGTGGACGTGCGGCTGCACACTGGGAGACTTTCGCTCGACCAAGCCGCGGCGTTCTACCATGAGCGTGCGGGCATGGCGCCGGCCGCTGCGAGGTCCGAGGCCATCAAGAACAGCATGTTCCCGGGCACCGCGCTGATGTATCTGATGGGCACGGATACGATCCGCCAGCTGCGCAACGAACTGTCGGCGCGCCTGGATTTCCAGCTGGCCGCCTTCCACGACCGGCTGCTCTTTTACGGCTCGGTGCCGGCTGCGCTGATCGCCGAGTGCATGCGAGAAACCGCATTTTTGTGAAATCACGAACGCAGACGAAGATACTCAAAAAGAAGCGTAAATTCACCTTCTTGTCTTTATATGTCTTCGTGGATTATTTGGGGATTGGAGATGCTGAGTGATGTAACGATGGCCTACGCCGAGGAGCTTACCACGGCGCTGCTAGGCGTGGACGCGCTGTACCGCCGCGATTCGGGCGACGCGGATGGGCTGGTGGTGCTGAACATGTCCACCAACCACCGGCCGGAGCAGTTCGCCTCCTACGCAGAGGCACGGGCGCGCTTCGGCGAGCTGGAGCGGCGCGCCGAGGTGCTACCCGAGCCCGACCGGCAGCTGTACTACGTGCAGGTCTGCCGCTCGACGCTGGCATTCATGCGCTGGCGCGGCGGGGAGCTGCCGTTCACCGAGCAGATCAGCGGCTTCCTACATGTGCCGCCCGCGCCAGCTGCCGATTCCGAGCTGGATGGCCTGCGTGCCGAGATGCGCGAGCTGCTGAGCCGGATGGGCTACAGCGGCGAACTGCGCGCGCAGTGCGCGGCATGGGAGGCGCGCAACCGCGTCGCGCCCGGCGAGGTGTCGGGCCTGCTGGCCGAGCTGCTTGACGAGGCTTGGAATCGCACAGCCGAGCGGATTGCGCTGCCGGCGCCGAAGTCGGACGGGATGCGCGTGAAAACGGTATCGGGCGCCCCGTTCAACGCGCGCTGCGACTATCTGGCCCGCACGGTCGAGTTGAACATCGACCCGATCCTGACACGGCCGGCGCTCAAGCACCTGGCGGTCCACGAGTGCTACCCTGGCCACTATGTGCAGTTCAAGCTGCGCGAGGCCTGGTACGCCAGTGGCGAGGCGCCCGCCGACGGGCTGCTCTCGGTGGTCAACACCGCCAGCTCGTGCACGTTCGAGGGCATCGCCGACAACGGGCTGCGCGTGCTCGACTGGCTCGACGGCGACGACGACCGCTTCTCGGCGCTGATGACGCGCTACCGCGCCGGGATCGGCACGGCCGCGGCCTGGCGCCTGCACACGCTCGACTGGCCCGCGGATCAGGTTAACGAATGGCTGCGGGAGCGGACGCTGGTCGGGGGCGAGGGCTGGGTCGCGAACCGCATGCGCTTCATCGAGGCGCCGCAGCGCTACGCGCTGATCTGGTCGTACTGGCACGGCGAGGCGGCAGTCGCACCAGCGTGGGAACACGTCGCTCCAGCACGGCGCCCGGAGTTCCTGCACTTTTTGTATGGCCGGATGCACTCGCCACAGAGCGTGGCGATGTTTTCTTGAACAACCGTTTCAAGGCTCGCGTCGCATCCTCATCCCCGGAACTTTACTTGACTTCGACGGAGCGGTACTTTTCTTCTTTGTTGTTGGTCAGCGCGCGAAACCACGAATGACCAGTAGATATATGCGAAGTACCTTACTACCGCAGGCTACAAGCCACACCGGTGAGCAAGTGCATGCATCTTTTAGCCGAAAGATCGCACACGCAGAAAGGAGTGAAATTTTGACGATTGAAGCAGTAACGTATGTCCCCTCGGCCTGATAACAGATTCCCCAAGGAAGGAGCGCTACCGTGGCTAAGAACTTCGACGAGAGCGATCGCATCCAGCGGCTGGGCCGGCGTCGGTTTTTGAAGATCGCGAGCGCCGGGCTAGGCGCGAGTGTGTTGGCGGCCTGTGGCGGCGCCCCCGCTGCCCCTGCGGGTAGTCAGGCGACCTCCGGGCCAGCTGCCGGCGGGAGCGCGACGGCTGCACCCGTGGCGCCGGCGGCCACTGCTGCGCCAGCAGCGGCAGCGGCAAGCGGTAACACGCTGACCTACGCCCTGGGCTTCGACCTGGACGACACCATGGACCCGCAGGTGACCAACTTCGACTCGACCATCCGCGTCACGCTCAACATCTGCGAGCCGCTAGTCTGGGAGCCCGAGCCAGGCAAGTTCGTGCCGGGCCTGGCCGAGTCGTGGGAGATCTCCGACGACGCCAAAACCTACACCTTCAAGCTCAAGCAGGGCGTCAAGTTCCACGACGGCACGCCCTTCAACGCCGACGCGGTCAAGTTCACCTTCGACCGGGTGATGGACCCGGCCACCAAGGCCGGCCAGTCGCACGATCAGCTCGGCCCGTACGACCACACCGAGGTCGTCGACGACCACACTGTCAAGGTCGTGATGAAGCAGGGCTACGCGCCGCTGCTGACCAATCTAAACGGCTACCTGGGGATCGTCTCGCCGACGGCGGTGAAAAAAGATCCGGCCGCATTCGCCCGCGCGCCGATCGGCACCGGCCCGTTCCTGTTCAAGGAGTGGGTGCCGAAGGATCACATCACGCTCGTCAAGAATCCCGACTACAATTGGGGCTCGTCGTTCTTCAAGCACACCGGCCCGGCCTACCTCGACCAGCTGATCTTCAAGATCATCCCCGAGGCATCGGTGCGCACTGGCGCGCTCAAGAGCGGCGAGATTCAATACGCCGACGACATCGACCCGCTGGAGTACGAAGCGCTCAAGGGCGACCCGAAGTTCGTGGTGATCGAGAAGGGCCAGCCCGGCTCGGGCTACACGCTGCTGCTCAATACCACCAGCAAGGGGCCGATCAGCGACCCGCAGGTGCGCCTGGCGCTGGAGTACGCGATCGACCGCGAGGGCCTGAACAAGTCGGTGTTCCAGGGGCTCAACAAAGTCGCCTTCAGCCCGCTCATGCAGCCAACCTTCGGCTATGACGCCTCGACCGAGCAGATCTACTCGTTCGACCCAGACAAGGCCAAGCAGATCCTCGACGCGGCCGGCTGGAAGGGGGGCGCCGACGGCATCCGCGAGAAGGGCGGCCAGAAGCTCGCGATCGACTTCCCGATCATCTCGCGCCCGAACGACAAGGCCATGGCCGAGTCGATCCAGGCCAGCCTGCGCGACGTCGGCATCGACTTCAAGATCACGCCGCTGGAGCGCGCGGCCTACACCGACGCACGCAAGCAGAATAAGTACGACGCCGGCTTCATGTGGTTCTCGTACGGCGACCCGGACGTGCTGCGGACGATCTTCCACTCGGCCAATGTCGACGCCTTCAATCGCGCCAAATACCAGGTGCCCGAGGTCGACAAGCTGCTCGAGGACGCCGCCGCCACGACCGACCCGGCCAAGCGCAAGGATCTGTACACCCAGATCCAACAGCGCGTGCTGAAGGATACCGTGGTCGTCCCGCTGGTCGACACCGTCACGCACAACGCAAAGCGTGCCGAGGTCACCGGCGACTACCTAGACGCGCTGGCATCGTACGTCTGGCTGTACGACGTGCAGATCAAGAAGTGACAAGATGACAAGATGACAAGGTGACGAGGTGATCTGCTCGATCGTCATCTTGTCATCTTGTCAAGTAGAAGCCATGCTCGCCTATATTTCGCAGCGCCTGCTCCAGGCTATTCCGGTGCTCGTCGGCATCTCGGTGCTGACGTTCGCGATGCTGCACCTGGTGCCGGGCGACCCGGTCGAGATCTTCGCCGGCGATAAGCCGCTGACCCCCGAGCGCGCGGAAGAGATCCGCCACCAACTCGGGCTGGACCGACCGCTGTACGTCCAATACTTCGACTACGCCAGCCACGCGCTGCGCGGCGACCTGGGCGTAGGCCTGCGCAGCCAGCGCCCGGTGATCGACAGCATCGTCGAGGCGCTGCCGAGCACGCTGGAGCTGACCAGCGCGGCGCTGCTGCTCGCGCTGGCAGCTGGCGTGTCGCTCGGCATCATCGCGGCCGTGGCGCACGGGAGTTGGCTGGACACCGTGGCGATGTCGTTCGCCATGCTGGGCGTCTCGGTGCCGGTGTTCTACTCGGGCCTGCTGCTGATCCTGTTCTTCTCGTTCCGGCTCGGCTGGTTCCCGGCCACCGGCCAGGGCGGTGCCGAGCGGCTGGTGCTGCCGTCGGTCGCGCTCGGGCTGGCCTCGGCGGCTGCGCTGGCGCGGCTGGTGCGATCGAGCATGCTCGAGGTGCTCAGCCAGGAGTACGTCGTCACGGCGCGCGCAAAGGGCCTGGCCGAGCGCGCGGTGATCCTGGGGCACGCGCTCAAGAACGCGCTAATTCCGACCGTGACGCTGCTGGGGCTCCAGCTCGGCGCGCTGCTCGGCGGGGCCGTCGTAACCGAGACGATCTTCTCGCGGCCGGGCATCGGCCGCCTGGCGGTGGACGCGATCGGCAACCGTGACTTCCCACTCATCCAGGGCACGGTGCTATTCGCGGCGGTGACATACGTGCTGGTGAACCTGGCGGTCGACGTGCTCTACGCGGTGATCGACCCGCGCATCAGGTATCGCTGAAGCGATGCTTGGCGTGAGGGTGCGGGGCGGCGTGTCGCCCCCGCACCCTCACCTTCCCAAACTAAAAGTGATGTAATGGCACAGCTTTCTCTCCCAGCGCAATCGAAAACGGACCAGGCGCCGCCACCCGGCCGCAGCCTGGCGCGCGACGCCCTCCGGCGACTCGCCCACAGCAACAGTGCGATCGTCGGCGGGGCAATTCTTCTCGTGATGATGCTGGCCGCGCTATTGGCGCCGGCGGTCAGCCCCTATGACCCGATCAAGACAAGCCAGCGCACCTCGCTGGAGGCGCCCAGCGCCGCCCACCCGATGGGCACCGACCGGTTCGGGCGCGATATCCTCTCGCGCGTGCTGTGGGGTGGACGCCTGTCGCTGCCGGTCGGCTTTGTCTCGGTGCTGATCGCGGCCGCCTTTGGAATCTCGCTCGGGCTGCTGGCCGGTTACTACGGCGGGCGGCTCGACGCGGTGATTATGCGCCTCGTCGACCTAATGCTGGCATTCCCCGGCATCTTGCTGGCGCTGGTGATCGTGGCGATCCTCGGCGGCAGCCTGCTCAACCTGATGATCGCGGTTGGCATCGCGTCGATCCCCGACTACGTGCGGATCGCCCGCGGCACGGTGTTGAGCATTCGTGAGCGCGAGTTCGTGCTGGCAGCGCGCACGATTGGGGCCCACAACACGGCGATCATCGTGCGGCACATCCTGCCGAACATCCTGGCGCCGGTGATCGTGCTGGCGACGCTGGGCATGGCCTCGGCGATCATCACTGGCTCGACCCTAAGCTTCCTCGGGCTGGGGATTAAGCCGCCGACCCCCGAGTGGGGTAATATGCTCGACGAGGGTCGCGGCTTCCTGCAGCGCGCCTGGTGGGTGGCGTTCTTCCCCGGCCTGGCGATCATGCTGACCGTGTTCTCGATCAATCTGCTAGGCGACGGCCTGCGCGACGCGCTCGACCCGCGCCTGCGCCGCAAGTAAGGAACTTCCATGCGTTTTACAAACGACGAGCCATGATCGAAGCCGCCCGCGCGAAAGGAGAAGCAAATGACAAAGACCTTTGAGTGGCTCCCGGTGACTATGCTGGCAAGTGGCGGCGAGCTACGCATCCCATTACATACTCTGCGCGGCGCACACCCCGGCCCAACGCTCGGGCTGTCGGCGCTGGTGCATGGCAACGAGCCGGTGCCCTCGATCGGGATCATCCGCGCGCTGCTGGATCAGATCGACCCGGCCGAGCTGCGCGGCACAGTGCTGGCGGTACCGGTACTGAACCCGCTCGGCGCCGCCGCGATGTCGCGCCACACCCCTGAGGATGGGTTGAACCTCAATGGGGCATTCGTCACCTCCGACGCCGGCGGACACCCGGAGCCGGTGAAGACGATCAGCATCCAGCTCTCGAGTGCGATCAGCGAGGGGTTTCTCAGCCGGCTCGACTACCAGATCGACTTCCACACCGGCGGCAACGCCAGCGTCCATATGATCGAGTTCACCGACAACGAGGAGTCGCGGGCCATGGCGCGGGCCTTCAATATGCCGATTCTGCTGCGCGATATCTGGCTGCCGGGGCAGATGTGGACGCGCGGCGAGCAGCTCGGCGTCAAGACGATCGTGGCCGAGCTGGGCGGCGTCGGGCAGCTCTACGGCGAGTGGGTCGAGCGCGGGGTGGCCGGCTCGCTCAATGTGATGCGCCAGCTCGGGATGTTGCCCGGCGAGGTCACGCCGCCGCCGCGCCAATACGTAGTAAACAACCTGCCGGGATACGAGGAGAACCTGAACATCCTGCGGCCACGCGAGGCCGGGCTGATTGTGCCCGAGCCGCCGATCACCCCGCGCGTGGCCTTCGACGGCCAGCCAATCGAAGGCGCGCAGGTGCTGGGCCGGCTGCTCAACCCGTACGATCTGACGGTGCGCCAGGAGTTCGCGACGCCGTTCGGTCGCACGCTGATGCTGGCTACCCGTGTCACACCAACCTGGTGCACGCCGGGCGAGTTCGGCTATATCATCACCGATGCTGACAAGGCCGAGGTGCTGGACTGACATCGGCGAAGGCGAACCTCAGATACACGCAGATGCACATGGATAAGGAACATTATGCTACTTGAAGGAAAGGTCGCCCTGATAACCGGAGCAGGGCGCGGGTTCGGCGCGGGTATTGCGCGTGCGCTGGCGCGCGAAGGCGCGCAGGTGTGCATCACCGACGTCGACGCGGCCGAGCTGGCGGCGAGCGCAGCTGAGCTGGCGGCCGACGGCGAGGCGCTGGCACTGCCACTGGACGTGAGCGACCTGCCCGCGTTCGAGGCGACGGTCCGGCAGGTAGTCGAGCGCTGGGGCCGGCTGGATGTGCTGGTTCATAGTGCGATCTTTATGCCGCTCATCCACTTCGAGCATATGTCGCCGGAAACGTGGTGGCGCCAGATCGACGTCGGCCTGGGCGGGCTATACAACGGGGCACGCGCCGCCTGGGATGTGATGAAGGCGCTGGGCGGCGGTCATATCATCGGCATCGCCAGCGGATCCAGCGTGCGGGGCTACAAGGACGAGGTGGCCTACTGCACGATCAAGCACGGCCAGGAGGGCTTCGTCAAGGCGCTTTCGCTCGAGGCAGCGCCCGCCCTGATCGCAATTAACACCATTGGACCGGGCAAGCCGATCAAGCCGACGCGCATGACGCGTGCAGATCTGGCGCGGCTCCCCGATGAGCAAAAGGCAGGATGGGCCGACCCAATCGAGCTAGGCAAAGCGTTCGTCTGGCTGGCTGCGCAGCCGCCTGAGCGGTTTACCGGCCTACGCTTCGACGCCGGGCCGATCGCCGACGCGATTGCCGCCGAGGGCTACGACTTCGCCTTCAAGGCCGAGAAGGTCACGCTGTATCCGGAAGAATTCGCGGCGCGCCTGCGCTGGTACGCCTCGTACGAGGACTAGCCCGTGCGTCATCAGCCAGATCCAGCATAGTAATCTTGCTGAGGAAGTTCGGGGCAGCTGATCCGAACCTCCTTCACGTTTCGGGTCACGAACCCGGCTAATATTCGGCTGCAAAAGAATCTTGGCGGCGGGTCGCTGATGGATGTCGGATGCTACTGTGTCAACCTCGGTCGAACGCTGTTCGGAGCTGAGCCGGATGAGGTCCAGGCATTCGCCACGTGGAGCGCCGGAGGCGTCGACGAGCAGATCGTCGCAAGCATGTGCTTCGCCGAAAATCGTTATGTCCAATTCGATTGCGCGCTGACGCTGGCACGGCGCGAGACCTACCAGGTCGTCGGGACCGATGGCGCGATCGACGTGCCGGTCGCATTCCTGCCTGGCATGAGCAATGCGCAGATCCATATCCGCGACGCGCAGGGCGCGCGTGTCGAGACGATCGCCGGCGTGGACGAGTACCAACTCATGGTCGAGCACTTCGCCGACTGCGTGCGCGGGCGCGCGACGCCGCGCTACCCTGCGGCCGAGGCCACCGCGAACATGCGCACGATCGCAGCGCTATACCGCTCCGCACGCAACGACGGGCGGCCCGAGCCAGTCGTGGACGCGTGACCCGGCCAGGCCGCTCGCACAGACAAGGATCACCCATGATAACCAGCCCTCAGCACACCGTTCTGATCACCACCTATCTCGAACCCGAGCACATCGAGCGGCTGCGCGCGGTCAGCCCGCGGATCGATGTGCTGTACGAGCCGGACCTCATCCCCTCGCCGCGCTACCCGGCCGATCATTACAACACTATCCAGCGCACGCCCGAGCAGGAGGCCCGCTGGCGCGAGCTACTGGCGCGGGCCAACATCATGTATGACTTCGACCCGACCCACCGGCAGGATCTGCCCGAGGTTGCGCCCAACCTGCGCTGGGTCCAGGCCAGCAGCGCCGGGATCGGGCAGCTCGTGCGGCGCATGAGCTACGAGCAGCGCATGCCGGGCGTAGTCTTCACTACCGCGAGCGGCGTTCACGCCAGGCCGCTGGCCGAGTTCTGCGTGATGTCCATGCTCATGTTCGCCAAGGGGCTGCGGCGCATGCTGGACGATCAGCGTCGCAAGCACTGGGAGCGCTACGCCGGCACCGATCTGTCAGAACGCACGCTCGGGATCGTTGGCGTCGGCAGCATTGGCACGGAGGTCGCGCGGTTGGGCCAGGCGTTAGGAATGATCGTGATCGGCACCAAGCGCACGGTCGCAGGCGTCGACTCAGCCGCACTGCACGTGGATGCGCTGTATGGGCCGGACGACCTGCAAGAGGTACTGCGGCGCGCGGAGTTCCTAGTGATCGCCACCCCGCACACCGACACGACCGAGCGACTGATCGGCGCCGCCGAGCTAGCGCAGCTGCCGCGCGGCGCGGTGCTGATCAACATTGGCCGCGGCGCGGTGTTGGACGAGCCGGCGCTGATCGCGGCGCTGCGGTCGGGCCAGCTTGGCGGCGCGGCGCTCGACGTGTTCGAGCACGAGCCGCTGCCAGCAGACTCGCCACTCTGGGAAATCGAGAACGTGCTGGTCAGCCCTCACTCCGGCAGCACCAGCGACCGCGAGAACGCACGACTAACCGACCTGTTCTGCGAGAACTTGCGCCGCTTCCTAGCCGGCGAGCCGCTGCTGAACGTGCTGGACATCCAGGCACTCTACTGATTGGACGACAAGCCGTGAGGCGTGCTACACCCACGCAAGCTGCTCGGCGAGCGGCGAGGCTTGAAACCTCCGGGTTTTCCGGAAAGTCGTGGTGCTGCTGTCAAATGCGGCGATCAGGTGGTTCGCCAGCGATGCCATGAACGGTTATAATTGATCTATGTCTACACTAATGTTATTAGCTACGAAACTGTATATCCCCCCACCTCGGCCGAAAGTTGTCCTCCGCCCGCGCCTGATCGAGCGGCTGAACGAGGGTCTGTACCGCAAACTGACCTTGATCTCTGCCCCGGCCGGCTTTGGTAAAACCACACTGGTCAGCGAATGGCTCGCCGCCAGGACTGAGGACCGAGGACTGAGGACTGAGACAGTCACCTCGTCACTCAGTCCTCAGTCCTCAGCACTCAGCACTCGCGTGGCCTGGCTGTCGCTGGACGAAGGGGAGAACGACCCCACCCGCTTTCTGACCTACCTCGTCGCTGCGTTGCAGACGATTGCGGCGACGATTGGAGCAGGGGTGTTGGGGGTGCTCCAATCCCCGCAGCCACCGTCAACTGAAACGATTCTGACCGCCCTGCTCAATGAAATCACCACCATTCCGGACCATTTCGTCCTCGTCCTTGACGACTACCACGTGATTGATGCCAAACCGGTTGACACTGCCCTCACCTTTCTGCTCGAGCACCTGCCACCCCAGATGCACCTGGTGATCGCCACCCGTGAGGATCCACAGCTACCCCTGGCCCGCTTACGCGTCCGGGGCCAATTGACCGAACTTCGCACCGCAGACTTGCGTTTTACCCCCTCCGAAGCCGCCGGATTTCTCAACCAGGTGATGGATCTAGACCTCTCGGCGGAGGAAGTTACCGCCTTGGAGACGCGCACCGAAGGCTGGATTGCAGGTCTCCAACTGGCGGCCCTCTCGATGCGGGGGCGCGAGGACGTTGCCCGGTTCGTAAGGGCTTTCGCCGGAGACAACCGGTACATCGTGGACTATCTGGTCGAAGAGGTCCTCCAGCGTCAGCCCGAACGTGTGCGCAGCTTCTTACTCCAAACCTCCATTCTCGACCGGTTGAGTGGCCCGCTATGCGATGCCATCACCGACCAGAACGATGGCATGGTGCTGTTGGATGCCCTGGAGCGAGGCAACCTGTTTGTCGTGCCGCTGGACGATACACGCCACTGGTTTCGCTACCACCACCTCTTTGCCGACGTGCTGGCTGCCCACGCGCTGCAGGAGCAGCCCGCGCAAGTACCGATCCTGCATCAGCCGCCAAGGATTTCGCGCGCGCGGCGGGCCTGGTCGAACTGGCATGGCCGGCAATGGACGGGCGTTTCCAGGCCGCCACGTGGCTGGGCTGGGCGAAGGCGCTCCCCGACGAGTTGGTCCGCGCCAGGCCTGTGCTCAGCGTTGCGTATGCCTGGGCGTTTCTGAATGGTGGCAAGCTAGAGGCCGCTGAGGCCCGATTGGGGGATGCCGAACGGTGGCTGGACACTTCGGCAGAGGGCAGTGAGCGACTGGAAGCCCCTTCGGCCCGGATAATAGCTGAGAGTGCAACCGAGAGGGTAATCGTGGACGAAGCGCAGTTTCGGACTCTCCCTGCGTCGATCGCCACTGCCCGTGCCTACCTTGCCCAAGCGCGCGGTGATCTCCCCGGCTCCGTGGCGTACGGTCGGCGGGCGCTCGACCTCTTACCAGAGGGAGACCATCTGCGGCGCGGACCGGCTGCTGCGCTCCTAGGCCTCGCCCAATGGGCCAGCGGCGACCTAGAGGCAGCCCACCGCGCGCTTGCCGACGCCATGGCTGGTTTTCAGAAGGTCGGCAACCTGCATTTCGCCATCAGTGTCACCTATGGTCTAGCTAATATCAGGATGGCGCAAGGTCGTCTGCGCGAGGCGGTCAAGTGTTATGCACAGGCATTGCAGCTTGCGCTGGAGCAGGGCGAGCCTCTACTCCGGGGCACCGCGGATCTCTATTTGGGGTTGAGCGAGCTACACCGTGAGCAAGGTGATCTGGACGCCGCCATCCAGCATCTGCTGCGCAGCGAGGAACTGGGCGAACAAGCTGCGTTACCAGATTGGCGCTATCGCCTATGCCGTGTCCAGGCGCGCTTCAAGGAGACTCAGGGCGACTTGGCAGGCGCGCTCGACCTGCTCGACGAGGCAGAACGCCACTATTACAGGACGCCCCTCCCCGACGTGCGTCCCCTCGCGGCCTTGAAGACGCGGGTGTGGGTGGCACAGGGCCAGTTGTGCGAAGCCCTGCGCTGGGTGCATGAACAAGGCTTGTCTGTTGACGATGAACTCAGCTTTTTGCGCGAGTTCGAACATATCACACTGGCGCGGGTGCTCATTGCCGAGTGGACGCGCGCCCCTGCCGACCGCGCCATTCGTGAGGCCATGCGGCTACTGGATCGCCTCCAGCAAGCCGCAGAAGCAGGTGGAAGGATGGGCAGCGTGATCGAGATCGGGGTGTTGCAGGCGCTTGCCCACCAGGTGCAGGGTAACCTTGCCCCGGCGCTCGTCGCGCTGGAACGCGCCCTGAGGCCGGCGGAGCCGGAGGACTACGTCCGCATCTTTCTCGACGAAGGGCTGGCGATGGCGCGTTTATTGTCCGCCGCCGCCGCGCAAGGAATGATGCCCGACTATATCGGGAAGTTGCTGGCTGCCTTTGCTACCGTTGAAGCTGAGGCACAGCCGCGCGCGGACAAAGCTGATCTGCCCCCGGCCTCGCCTGCCCAGCCCCTGATCGAGCCGTTGAGCGCACGCGAGTTAGAAGTACTCCAACTCATTGCCCAAGGACTCTCGTAGCGCGCGGCTTTTCCTCGCCTTGAGTACAGTCAAAGGGCACAATCGGAAAATCTTCGACAAACTCCAGGTGCAAAGACGCACCGAAGCCATCGCGCGCGCCCGCGAGTTGGGTCTGCTATAGCCGCTTTGTTGTAGCTCAGAGTGTAATGCCCCTCCCAATACTTCAGTACCTGCTCGATAGTACTTCCCCCTAAGCATTACCCCCACAACAATACCTCAAACAATCCTTTAGTAGCTATACCGTAATACCGTATTGCCGCTATGCTATGTGTACATCAAGCAAGTGGCACAGACTGGTATGACCGGCCACAACAGGGACAGAGTAATGTCAAACGAACTCAACCCAACAACTGATCCAAGTCAACCGATGATCTATCAAATCAGGATCAAGGGCCATCTGGGCCGTCAATGGACCGACTGGTTTGGAGGCCTGACCATCATGCTGGAAGACAACGGCGACACGCTCTTAACCGGCCCGGTGGTCGATCAGGCCGCATTGCATGGATTGCTAAAAAAAGTGCGTAATTTAGGAATGCCATTGATCTCGGTCATTCGCGTTCAACCCGGCCAGGCAAATGCGTTAGATGTCAAACACTGAATTGAGGCAAGCTGCTTAGACAAGCTGCTTAGGAAGGAGATCTGCCTTTGATAAATTTCTAGCCTGTTTCAGCCCCCAGGAACAGGTTGTACCATACCTGGATCCAGCAAATTCGTGAATAGCACCCAAGACAAAGTATTCCTCAAGGAGAAACCGACAATGGAAGTTATGACTAACACGACAAATCCAACTACTGCGTCCAAAACGACACAGGCCCCGGCCAGGCAGATGCGCCAGATGTCAAATGCAATCCAAAGGACCGCAAGACTGGTAGGGCTCCTGATCCTCATTATGGCTGTTTTCGCCCCCTTCAGCATGATATATGTTCCCTCCACTCTTATTGTGCCCGGAGATGCCGCAACAACAGCCCAAAATATAATGGCTTCTGAGGGCCTATTCCGTCTCGGTATTGCTAGCGACGCCGTGGTCGTTTTGCTTGAAATAGTGATCGTCGTACTTCTTTACGTTTTACTCAAACCAGTAAGCAAGACACTTTCTCTGGTTGCGGCGTTTTCTAGGCTGGCAATGACCGTTATTCAGGGAGTCAATCTGCTGACTCACTTTGTTGTTTTGCTACTCCTAAGTGGGGCTGGTTACTTGACAGTATTCGCACCAGATCAGTTGCACGCGCTCGGGTTGCTATTTCTCAATGCGCATGCAGACGTGGTTCTTATTTGGGGGTTATTTTTTAGCCTTCATCTGTTGGTGCTTGGATATTTAGTTTACAAGTCAGGGTACATTTCTAGAATTCCGGGCGTCTTGTTGATAATGGCATCTTTATGCTATCTAACACAAGGCTTTGGAAACATTCTTTTACCTGAGTACAAAGGGATCTTTACCGCGGTTGGTCTTCTTTCGGCTGTTGAAATAGCGCTTCCCTTGTGGCTTTTGATCAAGGGTGTAAACGTCGCAAAGTGGGAAAAGCGTGTTCTTGAAGCTGCCTCAATAGAACCGATGCCGCAGGGATAGGGACTGCGTTTTTGAGCCAGCGCCTGTCGAACACCTTCCCCGAGACTCAGAAGCAACGCGGATAGCGACCAGGGTCTCGGAGTAGGTGGGGGTGACCTGGACAGGGGCTGCGATGGACGCCGCAGGCACTAGAAACTGACCAATTGCCGCTAATTGCTACACATAATGGCTCATATAAGGAAGGATAACCAAATGAAAGCGATTGTATACACAAAATACGGATCACCGGATGTTCTTCAGCTCAAAGAGGTAGAAAAACCTACGCCTAAGGAGGATGAAGTACTGATAAGAATTTATGCGGCAGCCGTAACTGCTGGTGATGTGATCGTCGTGAAAGGCGAGCCGTTCTTGGTC
>WNGB01001220.1_pt1 | contig 81063 bp, 76 predicted proteins | sample 5400681 | NCBI WGS metagenome assembly WNGB01 (sample SAMN13153367, study PRJNA577476) | soil metagenome | isolation source: 115 cm soil or saprolite under grassland replicate 2 | place: USA:California | collected 2016-06-15 | reverse complement strand
AGGGCGGCGAGCTCGGGCCGGGCCGCGATCGCCTCGGCGAGGAGCACCGGGGGCGCGGCGTCCTCGCCGGGGACCGGCGGGAGCGACGTGTCGGCGATGTCCCACGGGCCGAGGTCGGTCACGCCGATCGCCTGCTCGACCTGGACGCGCGCGGTCGCGTAGGCGTTGTCGGCCTGGATCAGCCGGACGCGCGCGTTCGCGAGGTTGACCCGCTCCTGCACGAGGTCGATGGGCGGGCGCGTGCCGATCTCGACGAAGGCGCGGGTCTGCTCGAGGTGCTTCTCCTCGTTCGCGAGCGTTTCGCGCGCGACGGCGAGGAGCGCCTTGTTGGCGACCGCGTCGAAGTAGGTGGTCCGGATGGAGAGCGCGACCGCCTGGGCGGTACCGTGCTCGGAGTCGGCCTGGCCGGAGGCGATCGCCTGCGCCGCACGCCAGCGCCCGGAGGTCTGCCCGAAGTCCCAGACGAGCAGCCTGCCGGTGAGCCCGGCGCTGTAGAGCTCGCGGGCCCCGGTCGTCGAGAAGAAGCCGGAGCTCGCGAGCGCCGCGGTCGACGCGGAGCTCGATCGCTGGTAGCTCGCCGTGCCCGAGACCTGTGGCAGGAGCGGCGCGAACGCCTGGTCGACGCGCGCGCGCGCCGCCTCGGTCGAGGCCTGGGCCTGGCGGAGCTGCGGCTGGCGCGCGAGGCCGAGCCGGAGCGCCTCGTCGAGGCCGAGGACGCGGGGGGCGTCGGCGCCTGGCGCGCGGGCCGCGGCGGCGGGCGGAGCCGAGGAGGCTGGCGTCTGCGCGGCGGCGCGCGACGCGAGCAGGACGAGAGCGAGCGGGAATGAGCGGTTCACTCGAACCTCAGGGCCTCGATGGGGTCGAGCTGCGAGGCCTTGCGGGCGGGGTAGATACCGAACGCGACGCCGACGAGCGCGCTGAACGCGACCGACACGACGACGATGTCCGGCCGGATGAGCATCGGCCAGCCGAACTGTGCGGCGAGGCGCTGCGCCGCGACGATTCCGAGGATGACGCCGATCGCGCCGCCCGCGGTGGCGAGCGTGAGCGCCTCGACGAGGAACTGGGCGAGGATGTCGCGCGGTCGGGCGCCGACCGCCATGCGGATGCCGATCTCGCGGGTCCGCTCGGTCACCGAGACGAGCATGATGTTCATGATCCCGATGCCGCCGACGACGAGCGATACGGCGGCGATCGCGGCGAGGAGCGTCGTGATGGTGCTCACGCCCTGCTGCTGCGCGCCCGCCATCTCGGTGAGGTTGCGAATCGAGAAGTCGTCGTCGCCGCCGATCGGGATGCGGTGGCGATCGCGCAGCACCTCGGTGATCTGGCGCTCCGCCCGCGAGGTCTGGCCGGCGACCGCCCCGACCACGATCGCGCCGGAGACGTACTTCTGGAGCCCGCCCTGGATCTTCGCCTGGTAGGCCGTCTGGGGCACGAAGACGACGTCGTCGTAATCCTGCCCCATCGGCGACTGCCCCTTGGGCGCGAGGACGCCGACCACCTGGAACGGGATGTTCTTCACCCGGACGGTGAGGCCGACCGGGTCGACGCCTTCGCCGAAGAGCTTGTCCGACACGGTTTTTCCGAGCACGGCGACCTTCGTCCCGCCGTCCACGTCGGAGGCGGTGAAGAAGGCGCCCGAGCCGATGGGCCAGCTCCGGATGTCGAAGAACTCCGGGCTCGTCCCGGTCACCGAGGTCGTCCAGTTCTGGTCGTCGGAGAGGACCTGCGCCGTCGTGCGGAGCTGCACCGCCGCGGCGCGCACCGACGGCACCTCCGCCCGGATCGCGCGCAGGTCGTCCCAGGTCAGGGTCGGCATCGAGCCGAACCCGCCGAACGCGCCGCCCCGGGTGGTCGTGCCGGGGAGGACGATGAGGAGGTCGGCGCCCATCGAGGCGAAGGCGTCCTCGACCCGCTTCTTCGCGCCCTCGCCGATCGCCACCATCGCGATCACGGCGGAGACGCCGATCACGATGCCGAGCGTGGTGAGGAAGGAGCGCATCTTGTTGCGGAGGAGGGCGCGCGCGGCGACCCGGAGCGTCTCGAGCAGGTTCACGGGAGCGCCTCCTCGGCGGCCGGGGCGGCGGGGTGGGCGACGCGCTGGGTCCGCCGCTCGTCGCTCTTCACGATGCCGTCCCGCAGGACGACGAGGCGCGAGGCGTACTCGGCGACGTCGGCCTCGTGCGTGACGAGGACGACGGTGATCCCGGCGCGCCCGAGCTGCTGCAGGATCGCCATCACCTCGACGGACGTGCGGGTGTCGAGGTTGCCGGTCGGCTCGTCGGCGAGGAGGAGCCGCGGCTGCGTGACGATGGCGCGGGCGATCGCGACGCGCTGCTGCTGGCCGCCGGAGAGCTGGTTCGGGTGGTGGTGGACGCGGTCCCCGAGCCCCACGCGCTCGAGCGCCGCCCGCGCCCGCGCGTGGCGCTCGCGCTTCTGGAGGCCGGCGTAGACGAGCGGCAGCTCGACGTTCTCGAGGGCGCTCGTGCGCGAGAGCAGGTTGAAGCTCTGGAAGACGAACCCGAGCGTCCGGTTGCGCACCGCGGCGAGCGCGTCGCGGTCGAGGCGCGACACCTCGTCGCCCGCGAGCCGGTACGCGCCGCCGGTCGGACGATCGAGGCAGCCGATCACGTTCATGAGCGTGGACTTGCCCGACCCGGAGGCGCCCATGATCGCGACGAACTCCCCCTCCTCGATGGTGAGCGTGACGCCGCGCAGCGCGCGGACGTCGACCTCGCCCATCCGGTAGGTCTTCGCGACCGAGTCGAGCTCGACGAGAGGGCGCCCCATGGGGTTCCTCACCTAGAACATCCGGCCGGGAGGGCCGCCCGGGCGCCCACCGCCTGCCGGCCGATCGCCGCCGGCGCCGCCCGCCGCGTCGGTGACGACGGCTTCGCCCTCGCGCAGGTCGCCCTCGACCACCTCCGTCGTCGAGCCGTCGGAGACCCCCGTCTTGATGCGGACCGGCGCCGGCTGCTCGGCGCGGAGCACCCACACCGTCCGGCGGTCGGGCTCGCGCGCGCCGCCCGCCTCGGCGCCGGCCGCGTCGCGGCGGGTCGGGCCCTGCCCCGGCGGCTGGCCGGCGCGCGGCGCCGCGCCGCCGCCTTCGTTCGCGGCGCCGTTCGCCGCCCCCCCGGCGGCCGGGGCGTTCCCGGCCCCGCTCCGCTTCTGGGCCGCGAGCAGCTCGGGAGACGGCCGGAAGCGCAGGCCGGCGTTCGGGACGCGCAGCACGTCGCTCCGGTCGGCGAACACGAAGCTCACGTTCGCGGTCATCCCGGGGCGCAGCTCGAGGTCCTTGTTCGCGACGTCCACGACCGCGTCGTAGGTGACGACGTTCTGGACCGTCTGCGGCGCGTTCCGGATCTGACGCACGGTGCCGCGGAACCTCCGGCCCGGGAAGGCGTCCACCGTGAACGACGCCTCCATGCCGTCCCGGAGCTTCCCGATGTCCGCCTCGGCGACGGAGGTGTCCACCTGCATCTTCGCGAGGTCCTCCGCGATGACGAAGAGCGTAGGGGCCTGGAGCGACGCGGCGACGGTCTGGCCCACGTCCACGCTCCGCGAGATGACCGTGCCGTCGATGGGGGAGATGATGTTCGTGTAGGCGAGGTTCACCTCCGCCTGGTGCAGCGCGGCCTTCGCCTGCTCGACCTTGCCTGCCGCGGCGTCGACCCCGGCCGCCGCCCCGTCGGCGTTCGCCTGGGACGTGTCGAGGTCCGCCTGGGCGACGAGCTTCCGTTCGGCGAGGCTGCGCGTCCGCTCGAGCTGGCGCGCCGCGTCCGCCGCCTGGACCTTCGCGCGGCTGAGATCGCCGCGCGCCGCGACGTGGTTCGCGCGCGCCTGGTCGAGGGCCGCCTGGAAGAGCTCGGGGTCGATCTTCGCGATGAGCTGACCCTTCTTGACGGGAGAGTTGTAGTCGACGAGCAGCCGCTGGATGCGCCCGGAGACCTGGCTGCCCACCTGGACGGTGACGAGCGCGGAGAGGGTGCCGGTCGCGGTCACCTGGGCGACGATCCGGCCGCGATCGACGCGCGCCGTCTCGTACTTCGGTGCGGGCGCGGTCCGGGTCGCGCGCCAGGCGACGGCGGCGATCACGATCGCGACGAGGGCGGCCGCGGCGACGATGAGGCGACGCGTGCGCGCAGGGCGGGCGGGGAGGCGGGTGGGCTCCGTGGGGATACGCTCTGCGGGCTTCATCGGCGCTCCTCCCGCGCTGCGGCGGGGCGGACCGGGCGGCGCGACCTGCGCGCCTCGAACCGGTCGAGGTTGGAGAGGATCTTGTTGAGCGCGCCGCGCAGCGCGGCGAGCTCCGCCGCGCTGAACCCGGCGACGAGCGCCTCGCGCACATCGCGCGCGATCGGGCGGAGGACCCCGGCGAGGTCGGCCCCCTCGCCGGTCGTCTCGATGACGAGGCGGCGCCGGTCGAGCGGATCCTCGGCCATGCGGACGAGCTGCCGGCGGGTGAGCGATGCGACGACGCGCGAGGCCGTCGGCTGGTCGATCCGGAGGCGCTCCGCGAGGGCGCCGAGCGAGAGGGGGCCCGCCTCGTGGATCCCGAGCAGGGACCAGAACTGCTGGGGCGAGAGGCGATACCCCCCCGCCTCGGCGTGGACCACCTGGCGGATCCGCCGGCGGACCGCGGCGAGGAGGACGCCGACGTGCTCTTCTTGCACTCGCAACATTTGCCGTAACATGTAATCCGCCGGCCGCCCCGCGTCAACGCCATGCCCTGCCGCTTCGGCCCGGGCGCCCATGCCGTGAGAACCCCCGGCGGACGTGGAAGTTAGCGGGACCGTGTCGTCCCGCTCTTGCCGGCGCGTGAAGAAGTGTTGCGGCTGCGGTCGAGGCGGAGGGCGGGCCGGCTTGCGTCCGCCTCCGCGCCTGCGCATAACACCCCGGATCATGGCCGAATCTCAGGGCGAGCTCCTGCTCCTCGTTCCGACCACGAGCTACCGGCTCGACGACTTTCGCGCCGCGGCCCTGCGCCTCGGGGTCCCGCTCGTCGTCGGGAGCGACCGCTGCCACCAGATCGAGGACTTCTTCGGGGAGGAGAAGGACCTCCTCTCGCTCGACTACCGGCGGCCGGCGCACGCCGCCGAGCAGATCGCCGACGCCGCGCGGAAGCGGCCGATCCGCGGCATCGTCCCTGCGAGCGACCCCACCGCGGTCATCGCCGCGCTCGCCGCCGAGCGGCTCGGGCTGCCGCACAACCCGCCTGCCGCCGCGCACCGCGCCGCGAACAAGCTCGCGATGCGAGAGGCGCTCCGCGACGCGGGGCTGGCCGTCCCCGCGTTCCGGCCGTTCCCGCTGCGCTCGGATCCCGAGCTCGCCGCGCGCGAGGTCACGTTCCCGTGCGTCCTCAAGCCCCTCATCCTGTCGGCGAGCCGCGGCGTCATCCGCGCCGACGACCCCACCGGCTTCGTCGCCGCGTGGCGCCGGATCGGGAAGCTCCTCCACGACACGGCGGCGGAGCGGCGCGCCCGGGAGGAGGGCGGCGCCGGGTCGATCCTCGTCGAGTCGTTCGTCGCGGGCGCGGAGATCGCGGTCGAGGGGCTGCTCCGGGGCGGCCGGCTCGAGGTGCTCGCCGTGTTCGACAAGCCCGATCCGCTCGACGGGCCGTACTTCGAGGAGACGATCTACGTGACGCCCTCGCGCCACCCGCCACCGCTCCTCGCGCGCGTCGAGGAGGTCACCGCGGCGGGGACGCGCGCGCTCGGGCTCGTCGAGGGGCCCGTCCACGCCGAGCTGCGCCTCGCTGCGCACGGGCCGGTGCTGCTCGAGATCGCCGCGCGCTCGATCGGCGGACTCTGCTCGCGCACGCTCCGCTTCGGGGCCGGGCTCTCGCTCGAGGAGGTGCTCGTCGCGCACGCGATGCGGCTGCCGCTCGAGGTGCTCCGGCGCGAGGCGCGTGCGTCGGGCGTCATGATGCTCCCCATCCCGCGGCGCGGGGTCCTGCACGGCATCCGCGGCGTCGAGGCGGCGCGGGCGGTCCCGGGCATCGAGGACGTCGTCGTCACGGTCCCCGAGGGGCGCGAGGTCGTGCCGCTGCCGGAGGGCGACAGCTACCTCGGCTTCCTCTTCGCGCGCGGCGAGGCTCCGGCGGACGTCGAGGCGGCGCTCCGCGAGGCACACGAAAGGCTCGTCTTCGAGATCCGGGCGGCGCTGCCGGTCACGTGAGTGGGCGGGTCGAGGTCGAGGTCGAGGTCGAAGTCGAGGTCGACGTCCACGTCCAGGTCCACGACCAGGTCCACGACCAGGTCGTTCAGCTCTTCCCGGAATCGCTCACCGCGCCAACCTGGGCGGTCGTGGGCTCCGCTCAGCAGAACCACGACTCGGTGAGCCGCGGCACGCGCCGCTGGTCCGGCGCGAGGGTCCGGACGTGGCCGTGCGGCAAGCCGGCTTCGGCGAGCGCGAGCACCTTCACCCGCGCGATCGTCGCGAGCGGCTCCTCGGCGCGCGCCGCGGCCGCCTCGACCTCCGCGGCGACGCGCGCCTGGAGCGCGTCCATGCGAGGATCGGGGTGGCGCCAGCGCCAGGTGAGCGCGGACGGCTCGAGCCCCTCGAACGCGATCTCCGGGTCGTCTTCGAGGAGCGAGCCCGGCGGCACGAGCAGCCGGATCGAGAGCTGCACCGGGTCGAGCGCGGGCAGCAGGCCGCGCGCCTCGAACGTCTCGAGCAGGTCGAGGAGGTCCTCGAGCGTGGACCAGGGGGTGAACGGGACGAGGGAGGGGCGGAGCGGCAGGCCGGCCTCCCGACCGAGGTCGAAGGCGCGGAGTGCGTCCTCGCGCGTGTGACCCTTCGCGAGCTTCGCGAGGACCCGGTCGGAGAGCGACTCGACCGCCGTCGTCGCGAACGCCGCGCCGAGCTGCGCAAGCTCCGCGACGGTCGCGGGCTCGCGCACGAGGTGCTCGACCTTCGCGGTGAAGTCGAACGAGAGCGCGGGGAAGCGCGCGTGGAGCGCGCGGGCGATCCGCAGCGCGTGCGTTGGGCCGTTCAGGAAGTCCGGGTCGCCGAACGTCACGTGCTCCGCGCCCGCCGCGACCTGCGCGGCGACGTCGGCGAGCACGATCTCCTCCGGGACCGCGAAGAAGCGTCCCTGGTAGAGCGGCACGACCGGGCAGTGGCGGCAGCGGTGCTTGCAGCCGCGCGTCGCCTCGACGTACCCCGCGACGCGGCGCGTGCCGTCTCCCGGATCGAGCCCCGCGTACCGGTCGAGGGGCGGAAGGAGGGCGCGATCCGGCAAGACGGCGGGGACGGCGCGCGGGGGCGCGCTCCCCGGACCGCGCTGGACGAAGCGCGCGAGGTCGTCGTCGCCGCGCTCCACCGCGCCCGCGAGCGCCACGAGCTGCTCCTCGCACTCCGCCCCGAGGACCGCGCGTGCGCCGGCGCCGACGAGGAGGTCGGCGTGGAGCGGCGCGTAGAGGCCGTGGAAGCAGAGCACCGCGTCCGGGCGCTCGGCGCGGATCCGGGCCGCCGCGGCGAGGCCGAGCCGCAGGGCCGTGTGCATCGGGACGGAGATCGCGACGAGCCGCGCGCGCCGGATCCGCTCTTCGTCGAGCGGCTCGACCGAGAGGTCGAGCGCCGCCGGCCGGAAGCCGGCGCGCTCGAGGTGCGCAGCGGGCACGGCGACGCCGTTCGGCGAGTGGCCGAGCTCGTAGGTCGAGACGAGGAGGATGTCGCCCGGGCCGCGCATGGTGCGATCCCGTCCGCGGCGCCGGACGCGCCGCGGTCAGCCCTTCGCGGGCGGCGGCCGGAAGTCGGGGGGGAGCTGCGCCCCCTCGCCGAAGAAGAACTGCTCCGCCTGCTGGTACAGGATCTCGTTCGTCCGCGGGTCGGCGGGCGCGAGGCGGTACTCGTTCAGGATCATCTTGAAGTGCTCGAGCCACATCTTCCAGGCGTCCTGGGAGATGGAGTCGTAGACGCGCTGCCCGAGCTCGTTCGGGAACGGCTTGAAGGTGAGGCCCGGCAGCTCTTTGCCGAGCTTCTTGCACATCACCATGCGCGCCATTCCTACGTCCTTTCCGGGTCCGGGGTCGAGACGCCGGGAACATAAGCGATCTCGACTCCGGATGCACGGGGCTGCGTGGCCCCGCGCGCGGTCAGGAGAGGAGCGACGTCGGCGACACCGCGAGCGCCTTGGCGAGCGACTCGAGCGTGTCGAGCGGCGGGGTCCGCTGCCCGCGCTCGAGCATCGAGATGTAAGACACGGAGAGGCCTGCCTTGGCGGCGAGGGCTTCCTGGGAGAGCTTGCGGCGGAGACGCTCGCTCTTGAGGTTCACGGCGAACTTGTCGGCGAGACCGGCCATCGGGCGACTCCTGGTTGGGACTCCGGGTGCAATTGCGGTTTCCGCAAACTAGATTTGCGGTATCCGCAGATAAGAGGAATAGCACCTCTCGTGCTGGTCGGCCAGACAGTACGTGTCCCCTGAGCGTGCGATGGCACGGGGGGTGCGTCCCGAAGCCTCAGGGACCCGGAGTGATGCTGCGAGTACGCGTCGCGTCGTCAGCGGCGCGGGCGCGCGGCCGGGAAGGGCACGTCGTAGCGCGTGAGGAGTCGCCGCAGCGCGAAGTACGACACCCCGAGCGCCCGCGCGAGGCCGCGCGGGTCGCCGGTGAAGAGCTGCGTCGCGGCGAGCAGGTACCGCCGCGCCGCCTCCCGGAACGGGAGGACGTCCTCGCGCGCATGGAGCGGCCGAAACCCAGGCACCGCCCGGACGAGCTCGCCGGACAGCTGCGCCAGCTTGCCGCGCGCCTCCTCCATCTGCAGCTCGGTGCGCTCGAGATCGTACGTGAGCCGGCGGCGGTCGAGGGCGAGCTCGAGCGCACGGTCGATCCCGTTCGCCGAGTCCTCGGCCGTCGCGTGGAAGAAGTCCGCGCCGGACATGACCGAGGCGATCGCGTCGGAGGTGTCGGTCGAGGCGCCGAACGCGAGGATCGCGAGCGCGGGCCGCGTCTCTCGCAGCTGCCGGATGGTCTCGAGGCCGGGGCCGCCGGGCAGGGCGAGATCGATCGCCGCGACCCCGACGGACGCCGCCGCGCGCCGCCGCGCCTCGGCGCTCGTCCCCGCGAGGACGATCCGGTAGCGCGGGTAGCGCCCGATCGCCCGCGCGCGCTCACGCCCCGGCACGCGCGCGATCCGATCGAGCAGCGCGCGGCGCTTCGGCCCGTCCTCGGTGGCGAGGAGGACGACCTCGTCGAACTCGTCGGGCTGGTCCCAGCGGATCCGGGCCATGGACGGTGATTTCGTACCACGACTGAGCGTGATCCTCACGTGACGCTTGTCGCGCCGGAGGGGGGGCGGAGGACGACCACCTCGACGCGCGCGCCGCGGGCGATCCGGGAGCGACCCGCCGGGAGCACCGCGAGCGCGTCAACCCCGGCGGCCGAAGAGAGGTCGCCGGAGCTCTGCGACCGGAGGGGCACCGCCACGAGCACGCCGCGCGTCGGGCGGAGGCGGCAACGAAGGAAGATCTCGAGCTCCGGTGGCTTCACCTGCGCCGCCCCGAGCCGCGCCGCGACCCGGAGTCGCCCCGACCCGGGTAGCCCGGCGAGCGCCCGGAGCGCCGGGCGCACGAAAAGCTCGAACGTGACGAGGGCGCTCACCGGATTCCCCGGCAGACCGAACACGGCCGTGCGGCCCCAGCGGCCGAAGGTGAACGGCTTGCCCGGGCGCATGGCCACCCGCCAGAAGTCGAGGCGGGCGCCCGCGCTGGCGAGCGCCGCGCGCACGAGGTCTCGCGCGCCCACCGACACCCCGCCGGTCGTGACGAGCGCGTCCGCGCCACGAGCGGCGACGAGCGCGCGCCGGAGCGCCGAAGCGTCGTCGGCCGCGGCCGGCAGGAGGACCGGCTCGGCGCCGGCGTCACGGGCCGCCGCGGCGAGGGCGTGGCCGTTCGTCTCGACGATCTGGCCGGGCGCCGGGATCCGCCCGACGGGCACCACCTCGTCGCCGGTCGGGAGGATCGCCACCCGCGGGCGGCGGTGGACGAGGAGCTCGGGCCGGCCGAGCCCCGCCGCGAGCGCGATGGTGCCGGGATCGAGCAGCGCACCGGCGCCGACGGCGACGCGCCCCGCCGCGACGTCGGACCCGCGCGGCCGGACGAAGCGGCCGCGAACGGCGGGGCGGAGGAACGAGGCGGACCGCGCGGTGCGCCGGACCTGCTCCTGCTGTTCGACGGCGTCGGCGCCGTCCGGGAGCGGCGCGCCGGTGAAGATCCGACAGCAGGCACCGCCGGGGAGCGGCCCGGGCGCGGGGCGGCCGGCGAAGACCTCGAACGCGACCGGGAGGCGCGTTCCGGCGTGGCGTGCGTCGGCGGCCCGAAGCGCGTACCCGTCCATGGTCGCGGCGTCGAAGGCGGGGAGGTCTCCGGCGGCGACGAGGTCCTCGGCGAGCGCGCGGCCGGCGCCGCCGTCGAGCGGCACGCGCTCCGCGGGGAGGGGCGCGACGTCGGAGAGGGCCGCGAGGATCCGGGTGAGGGCCGCCGCGGGCGTGAGCACCGACCGTTTATAGCGCAGATCGCGCGAGGCCTGCGCCCCGCGCGGAGCGCGCGCGGTCGGCCATCCTCTAATCCGGGTAGACTCGCGCGCAACTTGGTGGCGTTCGACGCGGCGTTGCCGTACGAGTGCCCAAGGATCGTGGTGGGCTGCGACAGCGGGTGGGCGACCAGGGGGTGGACGTGGGAGAGGGCAGGCAGGACCGACGCCGTGAGGCGCTCCTCGAGGAGCTGAAGCGCGCTGCGGGGCGGCCGCTGTCCGTGGGCGAGCTCATGGAGAAGGCGCGGCTCCACCCCGGCGAGCGGACCGAGGTGAAGCGGACGCTGCGCGATCTCGCGCGCGAGGGCCGGCTCGCCCGCGACGGCAAGCGCTTCTCGCTCCCCGGCACGAAGGAGCCGGCTCCGGCTGCCGGGACGCTCGCCCCGGCGCGGCGCATCGGCCGCGCGGGGAAGCCGGGCATTCTCGGCACGCTCAAGAAGCACCGCGACGGCTTCGGCTTCGTCGCCCGGGTCGACCGCAAGGGGGACGACATCTTCGTGCCGCCCGACGAGGCGGCGAAGGCGATCGACGGCGACCTCGTGCGCGTCGAGGTGGTGCCCGCGCGCGGCGGCCGGACCGCTGGGCGGATCCTGGAGGTGGTGGAGCGCCGGCGGCGGCTCCTCGTAGGCACCTATCACGCCCGCGGCCGGCAGAGCTTCGTCGTCCCCTCGGACGCCGAGCTCGAGGCGTACGTCCCGGTCCCGGAGACCTCGGTCGCCGAGGACGGCGACGTCGTGAAGGTGGCGCTCGACCCCGGCGCGGGGAAGCTCTCCGGCGCGATCGTCGAGAAGATCGGCCGCCCCGGCGAGCCGCGCGTCGAGGTGCTGAAGGTCGCGTACGCGAAGGGGTTCGCGGACGTCTTCCCCGAGCCGGTGCTCGCGGAGGCGGCGGAAGTTCCCGACCACGTGCGGAGCGAGGACCGGAGCGGCCGCCGCGACGTCACGAAGCTCCCGCTCGTCACCATCGACGGCGAGGACGCGCGCGACTTCGACGACGCGGTCTACGTCGAGCGGCTGGAGCCCCGCGGCAAGGGGAAGGGGCTCTACCGGCTCGTCGTCGCGATCGCCGACGTCGCCCACTACGTGCGCCCCGGGACCGCGCTCGACGACGAGGCGGGCAAGCGCGCGACGAGCGTCTACTTCCCGATGCAGGTGCTCCCGATGCTCCCGGAGCGGCTGTCGAACGGGATCTGCTCGCTGAACCCGCACGTCGACCGCCTCTGCATGGTCGCGGACCTCGTGCTCGACTCGAAGGGAGAGACGAAGTCGGCGGAGGTGTACGAGGGCGTGATGCGGAGCGCGGCGCGCTGCACCTACACCGAGGTCGCGGGCGTGCTCGACGGCGAGAAGCTCCCCGACCGCGAGCGGCTCCGCCCGGAGTTCGAGCTCATGGCCGAGCTGCAGGAGCACCTCAGCGCGATGCGGAGGCGTCGCGGCGCGATCGACTTCGACTTGCCCGAGGCGAAGATCGTCCTCGGCCCGGACGGCGAGGTCGCGGCGATCGAGAAGCGCCCGCGCAATCGCGCGCACCGGATCGTCGAGGAGTTCATGCTCGCGGCGAACGAGGCGGTGGCGCGCTGGTTCGGCGCGCGCGACCTGCCGACCGTCTACCGCGTGCACGGCGTGCCGGACGAGGAGAAGCTCGCGGCGTTCCTCGAGCTCGCGGGGACGCACGGCTTCGAGGTGCCCGAGCTGCCGGCCGACCCGCGCGCGCTCAACGCCCTGCTCGAGCGGTTCAAGGGGCACGCGCAGCAGCGCGCGCTGAACCAGCTCCTCCTGCGCGCGATGATGCAGGCGATCTACGCGACCGAGAACATCGGCCACTACGGGCTCGCGGCCGAGCACTACCTCCACTTCACCTCGCCCATCCGGCGCTATCCGGACCTGCTCGTCCACCGGCTCCTCAAGGAGGAGTGGGCGCAGCGCCGGGGCGAGCCGGTGCGGGCCACCACGCTGCCGCGGCTCGGAGAGCTCGCGGTCCGCTCGTCGGAGCGCGAGCGCGCCTCGATGGAGGCGGAGCGCGAGATCGCCGCGTTCTACGCGGCCCTCTTCATGAAGGACAAGGTCGGCGAGACCTTCGACGGCGTCGTGTCGTCGGTCGTCGACTTCGGGCTCTTCGTCGAGCTCGAGCGGTTCTTCGTCGAGGGGCTCGTGCGTGTCGAGGACCTCGGCGGGAGCTTCGATCTCGACCCGGTGCTGCACGCCCTCGTGGACCCCGTCACCGGCCGCGCCTTCCGTGTCGGCGACAAGGTGCGGGTCGAGGTCGTGTCGTCGAACCCAGCGCGCCGCCGCATCGAGCTCGCGCTCGTGGAGGCGGGTCGGACCCGCCGGGCGGAGCCCGGCGTCGAGCGGCCCGGGCGGGCCGGCGCGCCGCGGCGCGCTGCGGCCTGGGCCGAGCGCCCGGAGCGGACGCGGCGCGTGGAGCGGGCGCGGCACGGCGAGGCGCGGACCGGCACGCCACGGCACGGCGAGGCGAGGCACGGCACGGCACGGCACGGCGAGGCGCAAACCGGCGGGCGCCCGGAACGGCAGGGCGAGCGCCAGGAGCGGAGCGGGGAAGGCCACCGCGAGCGCGGGGCCCACGGCGGCGCGGCGCCGAAGGGCCGCGGCGGCGGCGGCAAGCACGTCGCTGGCAAGCACGCCGGCGGCGGCAAGCACGGCGGCGGCAAGCACGGCGGCGGCAAGCACGGCGGCGGCAAGCACGGCGGCGGCTCGAAGGGCGGCGGCCGCCGGGGCGGCGGTGGCGGGCGGGGTCGGAGCCGGTAGGCCCCGCCTCAGCGCGCCGGCGGACGCCCGCGGAGCGCGGCGAGGAACCGGCGCGCCCCGGCGAGCGCACCCGCGAGGCCGCCGCCGCGGCGCCGCGGCACGTCGGCGGCAGGCACGAGCCGGGCCGACGCGGGATCGGCGGGGTCGATCGACACCGCGAGCCGTCGCGCCTCGAGCGCGGCGAAGAAGGCGGCCCACCCGCAGCGGCCCGCAGTCTCGCCAGCTGGGACGAGCGCCGGCGCGCCCTCGCGGAGCGCCGGCGAGAGCCGGGCGCGCCCGGCGAGGTGCATGATCTCTGCGCGATCGGTCGCTGCGGGCATGGCGCTCCCGAGTCTAGTGCGATAATCACGGCACGTGACCATCGCCGATGGGGCCGTCCTCGCCGCCTTCGCCTTCGCGGCGGGCATCGTCAACGCGGTGGCCGGCGGGGGCACGCTCCTCACGTTCCCCGCCCTCCTCGCGACCGGCGTCCCACCGGTCGCGGCGAACGCGACGAACACCGTCGCGCTCTTCCCCGGCCAGCTCGCCTCGTCCCTCGCCTACCGGAGCCACATCGCGGACGAGCGGCGCCGCGCGATCGCGCTCTCCGTCCCGTCGCTCATCGGCGGGATCGTGGGCGCGTGGCTCCTGCTCGAGCTGCCCGAGCGGTCGTTCGAAATGGCGGTGCCGTGGCTCATCGTCTTCGCCTGCGTGGTGCTCGCGTTCCAGGGGCAGCTCAAGCGCATCGTCGCGAACGCGCGCCACGCGAACCACCCCGCCGCGCTCTGGATCGCGCAGCTGCTCATCTCGGTCTACGGCGGCTACTTCGGCGCGGGGATCGGGATCCTGATGCTCGCCGCGATGGGCATCCTCCTGCCCTCGTCGATCCAGCACGCGAACGCGCTCAAGGTGCTCTTCTCGCTCCTCATCAACGCGGTCGCGGCGGTGCTCTTCGTCGCGAAGGGCGCGGTCCACGCGCCCGAGGCCTTTCTCATGGCGGCCGCGTCGATCGCGGGCGGCTTCGCCGGCGCGCGGCTCGCGCAGCGGCTCCCGCCGGCGGGCATGCGCGGCTTCGCCATCGCCGTCGGCCTGTTCGCCGCCGGGAAGATGTTCCTGCGCTGAGCCGCTCCCGGGGCGGCTACTCGAGCTTCGCGGCGAGCTGCGTGAACCAGATGAGCGCCTCGAGCGCGTTCGTCGTCGTGACGAGCCCGACGAGATCGTGCTTGTCGTTCACGACGATGATGCCGTTCAGCTTGCGGTCGTGGATGAGCTTCGCCGCCTCGGCGATGGGCGTGTCCGGCGTGACGGTGTGCGGCTTCGGGTTCATCGCGGAGCGCACCGGCGTCTTCGAGAGCAGGTAGTGCAGCTCCCATTGGTCGAGGCTCGACGCCTTCGCCGGCATGTACCCGTAGAGCATCTTCTCCGTCACGAGCCCGACGAGCTTCCCCTTCTTCATCACGGGGAGGCGCCGGATGTTCTTCTCCTTGAGGAGGTGGATCGCCTCGATCACCGAGGCGTCCTCCTCGATCGTGATCGGCTTCTTCGTCATCCAATCCGCGACGGTCAGGCGGTTTGCCATGGTCAGATCCCCAGGAAAGCCTTCCTCACGTGGTCGTTGCCGAGGAGCTCCGCTCCCGTTCCGGAGAGTACCACCCGCCCGGTCTCGAGCACGTACGCTCGATGCGCGATCCGGAGCGACTGGTACACGTTCTGCTCGACGAGCAGGATGGTCGTGCCCTGCTCGTTGATGGCCCGGATGATCTGGAAGATGCTCTTCACGAGCAGCGGCGACAGGCCGAGCGAGGGCTCGTCGAGCAGCAGGAGCTTCGGGTTGCCCATAAGGCCTCGGCCAATGGCGAGCATCTGCTGCTCGCCGCCCGACATCGTGCCTCCGAGCTGGTCCTTGCGCTCGGCGAGCCGCGGGAAGAGCGAGAAGACCCGGTCCATGTTCCGCTCGCGGTCCTTGCGCGTGGACTTCACGAACGAGCCCATGCGCAGGTTCTCGACGACCGTCATCTCCGAGAAGATGCGGCGACCCTCGGGCACCTGGATGACCCCGTGCTCGACGACCTCGTGCGGCTGGAGCTGCCCGAGGTCCACCTCGCCGAGGCGGACGGACCCGCGCGTCGGCCGGACGAGGCGCGAGACGTTCTTCAGGATCGTGGACTTCCCGGCGCCGTTCGCCCCGACCACCGTCACGATCTCCCCCTGCTTCACCTCGAGATCCACGTTCCAGAGGACCTGGAGGTCGCCGTAGGAGAACTCGAGCTTACGGATCTGCAGCATGGCGCTCCCTGGACCGGTGGTCATCGCTCACTCGACCCGCTCGCCGAGGTAGGCGGCGATGACGTCGGGGTGGTTGGCGACCTCCTGCGGGCTGCCCTCGGTCAGCTTCTCGCCGGAGTTGAGGACCACGATGCGGTCGGAGATCCGCATGATCGCCTTCATGTCGTGCTCGATGACCATCTGGGTGAGGCCGCGGCGCTTGAGGTCGAGGATGAGCTGGATGATCTCCTCGGACTCGGCAGGGTTGAGGCCGCCCATCACCTCGTCGAGGAGGAGCAGCTCGGGCTTCGTCGCGAGGACGCGCGCCACCTCGAGCTTCTTGCGCTCGCCGATGGGGAGGCCGCCCGCGAGCTGGTCGTCCTTGTGGTCGAGGCGCACGACCTTGAGCTGCTCGTGCGCGGCGTCGCGTGCGACCGCGAGCGAATTCGTCCGCGCGAGCGCGCCGACCATCACGTTGTCGAGCACGGTCATCTTCGCGAGCGGCCGCACCTTCTGCCAGGTCCGGACCATGCCGAGCCGGCAGACCTGGTCCGGTTGCAGGCCGTTCAGGCGCACGCCCTTGAACAGCACCTCGCCCTTCGACGGCGGGTAGTAGCCGGTGATGCAGTTGAAGAGCGTGGTCTTGCCCGCGCCGTTCGGGCCGATGAGGCCCATGATCATCCCCTCCTCCATCGAGAAGGAGACGTCGGAGTTGGCCGCGAGGCCGCCGAAGAACTTCGAGACCTTCTGGATGTCGAGCATCGCCATGGTGCGCCTCCCTACGCGGGGCTCGCCGCGGCGGGGCTCGGCGCGCGGCGGCGCGAGCGCGCGAGGAGCCGCCGGATGACACCGAGCACGCCCTCGGGCGCGAACAGGATCACGACGACGACGAGGATGCCGTAGACGAGCAGGTGCGCGTTCGAGAGGTAGGTCTCGATGAAGCGCACGACGCCCGAGTCCGGCGAGAGGACGCCGACCTGCACGAGCCCGCGCGGGTTCCGCAGGATCTCGGAGAGCGGGACGAGCACCATCGCGCCGAGGACCGGCCCGAGGATCGTGCCGATGCCCCCGACGATGCAGATGAGGACGATCTGCACCGAGACGTCGAGGCCGAAGGCGATGTTTGGATCGATGAACTTCACGAACATCGCGAAGAACCCGCCCGCCGCCGCGGTGAGCGCGGCGGAGATCGCGAGCGCCACGCTCTTGTAGAAGGTGAGGTTGATGCCGAGCGAGTGGGCGGCGTCCTGGTCCTCGCGGATCGCCTGGAAGTAGTAGCCGAGCTTCGAGTGCTCGACCGCGAAGTTCGCGATGATCGTCACGACCGCGAGCAGGAGCCCCGCGTAGTAGAAGGTCCGCTTCGTGAGGAACTCGATCTCCGTGCCGAACAGGTGGAGCGGCGGGATGGAGGAGAGGAGGAAGCCCTCGGCGCCTCGGGTGAAGCCCTTGAAGTGGAGCGTGGCGAGCCGGATGATCTCCGCGACCGAGATGGACGCGAGCACGAAGTACGGGCCGCGCAGCCGGAACGTGATGGAGCCGATGAGCACGGACAAGAGGACCGCGGCCGCCATCGCTCCCCACACTCCCCACCACGGCGGGATGTGGTTCACCTCGAGCAGCATCATCGTCGCGTAGGCGCCGACGCCGAAGTAGGCGGCGTGCCCGACCGAGTACTGGCCGGCGTAGCCGCCGACCACGTTCCACGCCTGGCCCTGGATCACCGCGAGGAACAGCATCACGCCCATGTGCAGGACGTAGGGCTTCTTCACGAACGACGGGAAGACCGCGAGGGCGAGCACCGCCGCCGCGAAGACGAGGAGCGGGACGAGGGAGAGGCCGCGGGCGGGGGTGCGAGGGGAGCAGGTCATGGTCGAGTCCTCTCCTGGCTACGCGCGCGACTTCCCGAGGAGGCCGGAGGGTCTGAAGAGGAGGAGCGCGAGGAAGAGCACGAACACGACGAGCTCCTTCAGCCCCGACGCGACGTAGATGGCGGCGAGCGACTCGGTCATCCCGATGATGAGCCCGCCGAGGGTCGCGCCGACGATCGAGCCCATCCCCCCGAGCACCACGATGACGAAGGCCTTGAGGGTGAAGGCGCTGCCGACCTGCGGATAGATGTAGTAGGTCGGCGCGATGAGCGTCCCGGCCGCGCCGGACAGCGCGCTGCCGATCCCGAACGCGAGGATGCTCGTCCACTTGACGTTGATGCCCATGAGCTGCGCGGCGTCGCGATCCTGCGCGGTCGCGCGGATCGCCTGGCCCGTGTCGGTCCGGGACAGGAACCAGAAGAGCGCGGCCGTGATCGCGGCGGTGATGGCGAACGAGTAGAGGAGCGGCTGGGAGACGGACAGGCCGCCGAGGTCGAAGCTCGACGACGAGTAGGACGTCGTGAGGATCCGGTAGTCCGAGGTGAAGATCAGCATCATCGAGTTCGACATGATGAGGCCGAGCCCAATGGTGAGGAGGATCTGGTTCTGCGGCAGCGCGTTCAGCACCCGGTTGATGAAGACCTTCTGGAGGAACGCACCCCACAGGAACAGCAGCGGCGCGGTCGCGATCAGGGCGACGTACGGGTCGAGGCCCGTCTTCGTGAAGATGAACCAGGTCGCGTACATCCCGAGCATGAGCAGGTCGCCGTGGGCGAAGTTGATGACCCGCATCACGCCGAAGATGATCGTAAGCCCGATCCCGATGAGCGCGTAGACGCCACCCACGAGGAGGCCGCTCAGCACCGACTGCAGGAAGACCGTCATCGACTGCTCCTTGCGCGCCCGTCCGACTCCTAACCGCCGTGGACGGGTGAGTTCAACCTTCACTGGGCGCGGTACGTGGACGTGGACGTGGACGTGGTCGTGGTCCTCGACCTCGACCTAGACTTGGACCTCGTCGAGGTCGAGGTCGAGGTCGAGGTCGATGTTGAAGTCCAGGTCCACGTCCACGTCCACGATCACGACCACGTCCACGTCCACGAAGTCAGCCGCCGATCACTTCCACCCCGGGAACGGGTAGACCGCCTTCTTCTTCGCCGCGCCCGCCGGGTAGACCGTCACCGCGGCGCCGCCCTGGTACTGCACGACCGGCATGACGAGCTGGTTCTGGTTCGTGAACCCGTTCACGTCCGCGAACTTCACCTCGCCCATGATCCCCGACCACGCCCCGGCGTCGAGCGCCTCGCGGATCTTCTCGCGGTTGCCGCCCGCCTTCGTCGCGACCTCGCCCACGATCATCATCGACGCGTACGCGCAGGCGGCGTGGTAGGTCGGCTTCTTCCCGAATTTCGCCCTGTAGCGCGTGGCGAACTCGGTCGCGCCGGAGGAGGACTCGGGCGTCCACTGCGTGACGGAGAAGACGTTCGTGGAGATGTCCTTCTCGCTCTCGAACTGGGCGGTATCGAACCCGGCGCCGCCGCCGAGGAACGCCTGGGGCCGGAGGCCCACCTCGCGCGACTGCCGCATGAGCAGGATGGCGTCCGCGACGTAAGAGACCATGAAGACCAGGTCCGGGTTCGCCGCCTTCATCTTCGTGAGCGTGGACCGGTAGTCGGCGGCGCCCTTCTGGTACGCCTCGTCGCCGACGATCTGCAGCCCCTTCGCCTTCGCGTACTCCTTGCCGGCGGCGGAGACGGAGTTGCCGAAGTCCGTCGACTCGTAGACGAAGGCGATGGACTTCGGCTTGCCGAGGGAGAGCGCCGCGTCGAGGAGCGACTGGGCGTACTGGTGGGCGGGGGCGTTCAGCCGGAAGACGTACTTGTACCCCTGCCTCGTGATCTCCTCCTTCGCGGCGGCGGGGACGACCTGCGGGACCTTGTACTGCTCGGCGAGCTTCGCGACCGCGTTGGCGTTCGCGGAGGTGTAGGGCCCGACGATGGCGGCGACCTCGTCGCCGGTCGCGAGCTGCTCCATCGCGCCCATCGCCTTGTCCGGCTTCCCCGTGTCGTCCTGCTTCACGAGCGTGACCTTCACGCCCTTCTTCGCGAGGTCCTCGAGGGCGAGGTCGACGCCGTTCGTGAGGTTCTCGCCGATGGGCGCTTCGGCGCCCGTCATGGTGTTGATGAAGCCGACCTTCACCTGCGCCCGGCCGAGGCCCGGGAGTGCGAGGGCGAGCGCGGCGAGGACCGTCGTGAGCCGATTCATCATCTGGGATCTCCGTTCCGTTCCGTTGCGGGCGATGCGTCGACCCCCCAGGCCGGCACCCTACCGGACCGTACCCGGACCCCGCCATTGTGGAGAACCGCAATCCGGGGCCCCCTGGCGGTGCGGGCGCCGGGTGCGCGACAATCTGCCGCCGCGCCGATGGACCCCGCCCGCATGCTCGCGAGATCGCTCGCGCCGCTCGTCGCCGCCGCGCTCCTCGCCGGCGCCGCGCAGACGCGCGCGGATGCGCACATCGTTCTCAGGTTCAGCCACGTGGTCGCGGTGGACACGCCGAAGGGCCAGGCGGCCGAGTACTTTCGCAGGCGCGCGGAGGAGCTGACCGGCGGGCGCGTCCGCGTCGAGGTCTACCCGAACAGCACGCTTTACAAGGACCGCGACGAGATCGAGGCGCTGCAGCTCGGGGCGGTGCAGATGCTCGCGCCGTCCCTCTCGAAGTTCGGGCCGCTCGGCGTGCGCGAGTTCGAGGTCTTCGACCTGCCGTTCCTCTTCGCCGACTATGACGCGCTCCGGAAGGTGACGCAGGGCCCGGTCGGCAAGGCGCTCCTCGCGAAGCTCGAGCCGAAGGGGATCGTCGGGCTCGCCTACTGGGACAATGGGTTCAAGTCCTTCTCCGCGGGGCGGCCGCTGCGCACCCCCGCCGACTTCCGCGGCCTCCGCATGCGGATCCAGCCCTCGGTCGTGCTCGACGCGCAGATGCGCGCGCTCGGCGCGCTGCCCCAGATCCTCGGCTTCTCGGACGTCTACGCGGCGCTCCGCGCCGGCGTCATCGACGGGGCCGAGAACCCGATCTCGAACATCTACACGCAGCGGATGCACGAGGTGCAGCGCCACCTCACCATCACCGACCACGGCTACCTCGGCTACGCGCCGATCGTGAACAGGCGGTTCTGGGACGGCCTCCCCGGCGACGTGCGCGCGCAGCTCGAGCGCGCGATGGCGGAGGCGACCGAGTATGCGAACCGGATCGCGCGCGAGAAGAACGAGGCGGACCTCGCGAGGGTCCGCGCCGCGGGAACGACCGAGGTCCACGTCGCGACCCCCGACGAGCGGCTCGCGCTGAAGCGCGCGCTCGTCCCCGTCCACGCGCAGATGAAGGAGCGGCTCGGCGCCGAGCTCATCGAGGCCATCTACCGCGCGACGAGCTTCCGACCCGACCGGCTGTGATCCCCGCCCCGAGCACCCGCGCGCGCGCCGCGCCAGTGTCAGCCGCCCACGGCTGGCAGTGGTACGCGCCGCGCGTGGCGATCGGCCTCTTCGTCGCCGCGCTCCTCGGCCTCCTCTGGGTGCTGCACCGGCAGGAGCTCGAGGAGAAGCGCGGCGCGGTGATCCGCGACATCCTCTGGGTCGAGCAGAACGTGCGGTTCAGCCTCTCGCGCGACCTCGAGCAGCTCGCGGAACTCGGGGCGGACGCGGAGGGCGTCGGGCCCCCGCAGCTCGAGCTGCGGGTTTCGTACCTGCTCCAAAACAGCCCGGGGCTCCTCCGCATCGTGCTGCTCGACGAGGCGGGCGGGGTCCGGACGAGCGCGCCGCCCGCGGCGCCGGGGCGGCCGACGTTCGGCGAGCCGAGCCGTGCGGCGTACGAGCTCGCGGTCGGCACCGGGAACACGGCGTACGGCGCCCCCTACCGCTCGGCGCAGGGGCAGGTGTTCGAGGTGTTCGTCCCGTACTACCGCGCCGGTCGCCCGGCTGGGACGGTGGTGGGCGTGTACGGCCTCCAGTCGATGCTCGCCGCCATCGTCCCGTGGTGGCTCGCCGAGAAGCACCTCGTCACGATCCGCGACGCGGGCGGGGCGGTGCTCGCGGCGAAGTCGAACGTCGAGGCGCGGCAGCCCGACCTGAGCCATCAGGTGCCGCTCGATCCCCCGGGCCACGGGCTGCTCCTGCACGTGGAGTCGTACGGCGGGGAGACCCAGCTCCTGCGGAACGTCCTCACCGCCGCGATCGTGTCGCTCGCGGCGGCGGTGCTCTGGAACGTCTGGGCGCTCCGGCGGCACGTGCGGCGAAGGCTCGCGACCGAGGAGGCGCTCCGGGCGGAGCACGCGTTCCGCAAGGCGATGGAGGACTCGCTCCACACCGGCATGCGCGCGGTCGATCTCGAGGGGCGGGTCGTCTACGTGAACCCTGCCTTCTGCAAGATGGTCGGCTACGGCGCGGAGGAGCTCATCGGCCGCGCCGGGCAGCCGTACTGGCCCCCGGAGGAGCGCGCGCAGATCCTCGAGACCTTGCGGGCGGCGCGCGACCCCGCCGCGCCGCGCGCCGGCATCGAGATGAAGCTCATGCGCCGCCGCGGCGACCGGTTCGACGCGCTCATGTACGAGGCGCCGCTCATCGACGCGGAGGGGCGCCACACCGGCTGGATGGGATCGGTGCTCGACATCACCGAGCGCAAGCGCGCGCGCGAGCTCGCCCGGCAGCAGGAGGAGAAGCTCGCCGCCACCGCGCGCCTCGTCACCGTCGGTGAGATGGCCTCGACCATCGCGCACGAGCTGAACCAGCCGCTCTCCGCCATCGCGAGTTACACGACGGGCTGCCTGAACCTGCTCGAGGCCGGCAGCGTGCCCCGCGAGGAGCTGCGGGACGCGCTCCGGAAGACCGCCCAGCAGGCGCAGCGTGCCGGCCGGATCATCCGGCGCGTCCACGACTTCGTGCGCAAGAGCGAGCCGACGCGCACGCCGGTCCGCGTGAACGCGGTCGTCGAGGAGGCGGTGGGGTTCGCCGACCCCGAGGCGCGCAAGCGCCGGGTGCGGATCCGCGCGGCGCTCGCCGGCGCCGATCCCGAGGTGAAGGCCGACCCCGTCCTCCTCCAGCAGGTCGTGCTGAACCTCCTGCGGAACGCGATGGACGCGATGGCGGCGACGCCTGCCGAGCGCCGCGAGATCCGCGTGGCCGCCGAGGCGGGCCCGTCGTCGGTCACGGTCTCGATCGCAGACCGCGGCTGCGGCCTCGCCCCGGAGATCCGCGACCACCTCTTCGAGCCGTTCTTCACGACGAAGGCGGAGGGGATGGGGATGGGGCTCAACATCTGCCGCTCGATCCTGGAGCTCCATCACGGGCGCGTCTGGGCCGAGGCGAACCCGGAGGGCGGCACCGTCTTCTCGTTCTCGCTGCCGCTCGACCTGCCGGACGCGGCGGACGCCGCCGAGCCGCCCGGGCGGGCGGGAGAGGGGAGCGGCACGTGAGCGAGGGGACCGTTCTCGTCGTCGACGACGACGACGCCATCCGCGACGCCCTCGGGTGGCTCCTCCGCTCGCGAGGCGTCGCTGCGCGGACCTGGCCATCCGCGGAGGCGTTCCTCGCCGACTACTCGGACGCGATGCGCGGGTGCCTCGTCCTCGACGTCCGCATGGAGGGGATGAGCGGGGCGGAGCTCTACGACCGGCTGCTCGCGGCCGGCTGCCGCCTCCCGGTCATCTTCCTCACCGGCCACGGCGACGTCCCGCTCGCGGTCGCGGCGCTCAAGAAGGGCGCGTTCGACTTCGTCGAGAAGCCGTTCAACGACAACGAGCTCGTGGACCGGATCGTGGCGGCGGTGTCGCACGACGAGGCGCGGACCCGGGAGCTCGAGTCGGGCGCGACGGTGGCGGCGCGGCTCGCCGACCTGACGGCGCGCGAGCGGCAGGTGATGGAGCGGGTCCTCGCGGGCGACTACAACAAGACCATCGCCGACGCCCTCGGGATCGCGGTCCGCACGGTCGAGGTCCACCGCGCGCGCATCTTCGAGAAGATGGGCGTCCGCTCGGCGGTGGAGCTCGCGCAGGTGCTCGCGAAGCGGTGAACGGCCGTTACGCCCCGCGCGGGTATGCCTTCTCTCGACCGCGCGGCGCCCCGTCCGCTCCGGCACGTGCGCCGTCCCCCTCTAGTCCTTGCAGGGTGCGGTGCGGCGTGGCAGCGTCTCCACATTCGCGCCGTCACGGTCCGTCATCACCGCACCGCGCCACCGGAGGAACGCCATGCGCATTCGCCTCTTCGCCGCGAGCGTCGCCTGCTCGCTCGCCCTCTCGCCGGCCTTCGCCCAGGAGCTCGGGCCGACGCTCCAGAAGATCAAGGAGACCGGCACGATCTCCCTCGGGCACCGCGAGTCCTCCATCCCGTTCTCGTACTACGATGACAAGCAGCAGGTCGTCGGGTACTCGTACGAGCTGCAGATGAAGGCGGTCGACGCGGTGAAGAAGAAGCTCAACCTGCCGAGCGTGCAGGTGAAGCTCACCCCGGTCACCTCCCAGAACCGCATCCCGCTCGTCCAGAACGGGTCGATCGACCTCGAGTGCGGCTCGACGACGAACAACCTCGACCGGCAGAAGCAGGTCTCGTTCTCGAACTCGCTCTTCATAGTAGGGACGCGGCTCCTCACGAAGAAGAACTCCGGCATCAAGGACTTCCCGGATCTCAAGGGAAAGAACGTCGTGACCACCGCCGGGACGACCTCGGAGCGGCTCATCCGGGCACTCAACGACGAGAAGAAGATGGGGATGAGCATCATCTCCGCGAAGGATCACGGCGAGTCGTTCCTGACCCTCGAGAGCGGTCGCGCGGTGGCCTTCATGATGGACGACGCGCTCCTCGCCGGAGAGATGGCGAAGGCGCGCAACCCGAACGACTGGCACATCGTCGGGACGCCGCAGTCCGAGGAGGCCTACGGCTGCATGCTGCGCAAGGACGATCCCCAGTTCAAGAAGGTCGTCGACGACGCGATCGCCCAGACGATGAAGTCGGGTGAGGCGGAGAAGCTCTTCAAGAAGTGGTTCCAGTCGCCGATCCCGCCGAAGGGGCTGAACCTGAACCTCCCGCTCAGCGAGGACATGAAGAAGCTCTTCGCGAACCCGAACGACAAGGCGTACCAGTAGGGTAGGCTTCTCCAGCGGAGCGCGGGGGCGGGGCGGCCTGGCGCCGCCCCGCCGCGTTTCGCGATCACGAGAGGGCATCGATGGCGTACCACTGGAGATGGGAGGTGTTCTTCGAGCCGGCGCCGTCCGGCGGCGGCGACACCTACCTCGGCTGGATCCTGTCGGGGCTGAAGATGACTGCGGCGGTCTCGGTCTCGTCGTGGTTCATCGCGCTCGGCGTCGGCTCGGTGATGGGCGTCCTGCGCACCGTGCCGAACCGGCTCCTCTACGCGATCTCGACGATCTACGTGGAGATCTTCCGGAACATCCCGCTGCTCGTGCAGCTCTTCATCTGGTACTTCGTCATCCCCGAGCTCGTCCCGCTCTCGGTCGGGAACTGGTTCAAGCAGCTCAACCCATTCCTGCAGCAGTTCCTCGCCGCGATGCTCTGCCTCGCCTTCTTCACCGGCGCGCGCATCTGCGAGCAGGTGCGCGCCGGCATCGAGTCGCTCGCGAAGGGGCAGAAGGCGGCGGGGCTCGCGCTCGGGCTCACCCTGCGGCAGACGTACAACGTCGTGCTGCTCCCGATGGCGTTCCGGATCATCGTCCCGCCGCTCACCTCGGAGATGGTGAACCTCATCAAGAACTCGGCGGTGGCGTCCACCATCGGGCTCCTCGAGCTCGCCGCGATGGGGCGCCAGCTCGTCGACTACACCGCCCAGCCCTTCGAATCCTTCATCGCAGTGACGCTCCTCTACGTCGCGCTGAACCTCATCGTCCTCGGGTTCATGCGGTGGGTGGAGGAGAAGGCGCGCGTGCCCGGATTCATCGGCGGCGGAGGTCGCTAGGCCATGTACGAGTTCGACTGGTCCTCGATCCCCGGCGCGCTGCCGTTCCTGTGGACCGGGATGAAGGTGACGCTGCGCATCACCTTCACCGCGATCGTCGTCGGCATCGCCCTCGGCACCCTGCTCGCCGTGATGCGGCTCTCGAAGAGCCGCATCCTGTCGTGGATCTCGGTCGGGTACGTGAATACGTTCCGGTCGATCCCGCTCATCATGGTGCTGCTCTGGTTCTTCCTCATCGTTCCCGCGCTGCTCGAGCGGCTCTTCACGATCCCGCGCCACGCCGACACCCGGCTCACCTCGGCGATGGTCGCCTTCGCGCTCTTCCAGGCCGCCTACTACGCCGAGATCATCCGCGCCGGCATCCAGAGCGTGTCGTCCGGCCAGGTGGGCGCCTCGCTGGCCCTCGGGATGACGCAGGGACAGGCGATGCGCCTCGTCATCCTGCCGCAGGCGTTCCGAAACATGACGCCGCTCCTGCTCACGCAGAGCGTGATCCTCTTCCAGGACACCTCGCTCGTGTACGTGTCCGCGCTCGCGGACTTCTTCGGCGCCGCCCAGAAGGTCGGCGACCGCGACGGGCGGCTCGTCGAGATGCTCCTCTTCGCCGGCGCGGTCTACTTCGTCGCAAGCTTCGCGCTGTCGTCGCTCGTGAAGCGCTACCAGAACAGGCTCAGCCTCAGGCTCTCGACATGATCTCGATCCGGAACGTCAGCAAGATCTACGGCAACGGCTTCCAGGCCCTGAAGGACTGCTCGACGAGCGTCGAGAAGGGCGAGGTGATCGTCGTCTGCGGCCCGTCCGGGTCGGGGAAGTCCACGCTCATCAAGTGCGTGAACGGCCTCGAGGACTTCCAGGCGGGCGAGATCGTCGTGAACGGCATCCCCGTCGGCGACAAGAAGACGGACCTGCCGAAGCTCCGCGCCCACGTCGGGATGGTCTTCCAGCACTTCGAGCTCTTCCCGCACATGACGGTGCTCGAGAACCTCACCGTCGCGCAGGTGAAGGTGCTCGGCCGCGGGAACAAGGAGGCTGTCGAGCGGGGGTACAAGCTCCTCGACCGCGTCGGGCTCCGCGCGCACGCGCCGAAGCACCCGGGGCAGCTCTCCGGCGGTCAGCAGCAGCGCGTCGCAATCGCGCGGGCGCTCGCGATGGACCCGATCTGCATGCTCTTCGACGAGCCGACCTCCGCGCTCGACCCCGAGATGATCAACGAGGTGCTCGACGTCATGGTCCAGCTCGCGAAGGAGGGCATGACGATGATGTGCGTGACCCATGAGATGGGGTTCGCTCGGAAGGTCGCCCACCGCGTCGTCTTCATGGACCAGGGGCAGATCGTCGAGGACGCGAAGAAGGAGGAGTTCTTCGGCAGCCCACGGTCGGAGCGGGCGCAGCAGTTCCTGTCGAAGATCCTCCATCACTAGCGGGCTGTTGAAATAGCCCCCCGCAGCCGGGTCTACGGGAACCTCCCTCGCCCCCGCGTAGCGCGCGCGTAGCGGGGGGAGAGCCCCGTGAATGTGTGCCCGCCCGCGCGCAAAAAAGAGCGGGCGCCCGAAGGCGCCCGCTCGTCACTTCAGTCTGCTCGGGTCGCTACTAGAACGTGTAGCGCATGCCAAGGCCAGTGGCCCAGGGATCGGAGCCAACCGGCGTGCCGCCCGCGATCGGGGTGCCCGAGCCCGCCGTGACCTGAGCGAAGCCGGCGGTCGCGAACGTGTAGCTCGCGTTGCGCTCGTTCTCGATCTGGGTCCAGTAGGCGTAGACCTGCGCCGCCTTCGTCAGATAGTAGGCGTAGCCGAGCGTGTAGTTCATCGCGCCGAAGCCGGCCGTGCTGCACGCGGCGCCCGAGACGAGGTCGCAGTCACCGGAGTCGGCCGTCGTCCAGCGGGCGCGGAGCTCGTGGTTGCCCGTGCGGTGCTTGAGGTTCACCATCAGGCTCGGGCGCGTGAACTTGTTGATGGCGTTCGCGGCGGTACCGACGAAGGCCGTCCCGCCGAACGCGCGGTACATGAGCTGCTCGTACACGGCACCGACGACCGTGGTGCCGAAGGCAGAGGGGAGCTCCAAGCCCGCGCCCACCTTCCAAGCGGTGTCCCGGCTGCGGACGCCCTGCCAGTCCTCGTGGTCCTCGAACGCGGCGAGGACCGAGAGCGGCCCCGCGTCATAGTTCACCACGGCGCTCCAGAGCTCGGGCGCCCGGACCGCCTTCGTGTCGGCGAACCGGTTGGCGGAGTACGCTGCCTTGAAGGACGCGCCCAGGATCTTCGGCGACTGGTACACGACGCTGTCCGCGGCGCGGATGGCGAAGGTCGTCGTCGTGGGCGTGTTGATCGCCGGCGCACGCACCGGCCCGGTGAACGCGGCGCCCGCGGTGATGCCCGCGGTGGACCGCGTGTTGAACCCGGGGCTGCCCATGAGTGCGGTGGCGTCGTAGACGTCGGTGTTGCCGAACGCGTCGTCCGCCTTCGTGCCGTACCAGGCCGCCTTGTACGGCGAGTCCCAGTTTCCGTAGAAGAGCGTGCCGTACAGCGACGACGAGACGCCGAGCCGGCTGTTACGGTTGCAGAGGGCCGCGTTGCCGGTGCCCTCGAGCTGCGCCCCCGTCTCGCACTGGTACACGACGCCGAGGCCGAACCGGCCGGTGTCGAGCGCGCCGCGGATGCCGATGTTGGACGAGTCAGCCGAGACGCCGAACCGGCCGTTGATGCTCTGGCCGGGGACCGTGGCGGCCGGAGCCTCCTCGAACTGGAAGTTCAGGTTCAGGGTGCCGTAGATCGAGAACAGCGGTGCCGGCGCCGCCGCCGGAGGAGCTGCCGCCGGAGGCGCTGCCGCCGGAGGCGTCGCAGCGGGCGCCTGTGCAGACGCCACGAGCGGCAGGGAGACTGCCAGGACAGCGATGAGCTTCTTCAGAGACGTCATGCAGGTCCTCCGGAGAGGTGTTGCTTGCGCGGGTAGGTCCGGGGAGTTGCGTGGGGACGCGCCCGGACGGGTAGGCTAGCTGTCTACCACACGACCGCTTGCCTGGCGCAAAAATCTTCCCCGCCGGAGCAAACTTTGCACCCTTACGGGGGTGCGGCGACGTGTACTTTCCGCCGCGACATCAATGACTTCCATCGAGCAGCCCGTGAGGGGGTCAGTCGAGGACCGAAGAGGTCCATCATCGCCGCAAAGTCACCACTGTCACCGCGTCTCCGCCCTCGTGCCTGTCCCCCGCCCGGAAGGCTCCCACGTATGGTGAGGACGAGAGGTGGTCTCGGAGCGCCTGCTTCAATGCGCCTGTCCCGTGACCATGGAGGATGAGGCACTCCGCCTCTCCGTCCGCGTATCGTCCGTCGAGGAACCGCTCCACCTCGCGCAGCAGCTCCTCGACCCGCAGCCCGCGGACGTCGAGCCGCGTCTCCGCCGTGCGCGGCGCGTCCGGCCGCGCACCGGCCGCCGCGCTGAGCCGCTCCGCGCGGGTCTTCGCGAGCCCGACGTCCTTCGCCTTGCCGCGGAGCGGGAGGAGGTCGGCGACCGGACGGCGGACCTTGATCGCGCCGGCGCGCACGAGCGCGCTCTCGCCGTCCACCTCGACCACCTCGCCCTCCTGGCCGAGCGAGACGATCCGGACGCGCATGCCGGGCTTCAACTCGGCGCCGGGCGCCGCCTCCGGCCCGGCCTCCGCCCGCGCCTGCGCGGTGCGGGCGGCGCCCGCCACCGTCGCGCGCCAGGTCTCGAGCTGCCGCTGCGCCTCGGTCGCCGCCTTGACCGACGGCTTCGCCTGGAGTCCCGCGAGCAGCTCGGCGACCTCCGTCCGCGCCGCCTCGATGTCGTCCGCGAGCGCCGCGCCCATCCGCGAGGCGGCCTCTCGCTCGGCCCGTCGCGCCTCCTCCTCCGCCGCCCGCGCGCGCTCCTCCAGGGCGCGCGCCCGCTCGTGCGCGGCTTCGGCGGCCCGCCGCTCGGCGGCGAGCCGCGCGCGCTCCTCGTCGAGCGCGCGGAGCGCCTGGCCGAGCGCGCCGCCCTGACCGCCGAGGGCGGCGCGCGCCCGCTCGACGACCGCAGGCGGGAGCCCGACGCGCGCCGCGACCTCGATCGCCGACGAGCTGCCCGGCGTCCCGAGGTGGAGCTGGTAGGTCGGCTGGAGCTTCTCCGCGTCGAAGCCGACGCGTGCGTTCGCATAGCGCGGGTCGGTGAGGGCGAGCGCCTTCAGCTCGTCGAGGTGGGTCGTGACGAGCACCGCCGCCCCCTTCTCGACGAGCGACTCGAGGATCGCCGCCGCGAGCGCCGCGCCCTCCCGCGGATCGGTGTCCGCGGCGATCTCGTCCACGAGCACGAGCGAGCCCGGGATCGCGCCGGCGAGCATCTCGCGCACCGCAGCGAGGTGCGCGGTGAAGGTCGAGAGGTCCTTCGCGAGATCGCCGCGCTCGTCGACCGCGGCCTGCACCTCGAGGAAGAACGGCAGCCGCGAGCCGGCGGCCGCCGCGACGGGCAGGCCGGCGCGGAGCATCAGCGCGGAGAGGCCGACCGCGGTGATGGCGACGGTCTTCCCGCCGCCGTTCGGGCCCGAGACGATGAGGGCGCGCTCGGGCGGCGCGAGCCGGACGTGGCTCGCGACGACCTTCTTTCCCTGGAGGACGAGGAGCGGGTGACGCAGCGAGAGGAGCTCGAACCCCGCGGGGACGGGCGCGACGTCCGGCGGGTGGGCGTCGAGATCGGAGGCGAGCTGCGCCGACGCCTCGAGGACGTCGAGCGCGCCGAGCGCGCCGAGATCCTGCGCGAGCGCCGCGCCCGCGTGGCCGAGCGCCTCGGAGAGCTCGCGCAGGATCCGCTGCTCCTCCTCGAGCGCGACGGCGTTTGCGATCGAGAGCTCGTTGCCGAGCTCGACCATCGAGTCCGGCTCCACGAAGAGCGTCTGGCCGGACTGCGAGGCGTTGTGGACGATGCCCGGCACGGCGGAGCGGGCGCTCGCGAGCACCGGGAGCACGTAGCGCTCGTTCCTGATCGTGAAGTAGCGGTCGCGGAGGTGGCGCTCCATCTCGGGATCGCCGAGCAGCGTCTCGACCTGCACCTTCAGCGCGCGGTGGAGCCCGCGGGAGCGCTCCCGCGCCTGCGCGAGCGCCGGGCTCGCGCGCTCGGAGACGGTGCCCGACGGCTCGATCGCGCGCTCGATGCGGTCCGCGAGCGACGCGTGCTCGGTGAGCGGCTCGGCGACCGCCCAGAGGCGGGGCGCCTCCGCGGCGCGGGCCCGGAGCACCTCGCGCGTCCGCACCGCGGCGCGCACGAGCGCCGCGCACTCGCGGAGGGCGAGCGGCTCGAGGACGCCGCCGCGCGTGGCGCGGTCGACGAGCGGCTCGACCTCCGCGAGGCCGCCGAGGGGCAGGGCGATCGCCGCCTCGGACAGGGCGCGGGCCTCCCCGACGCGGGCGAGCGCCTCGCGCGCGTCGGCTGACGTCGGCTGGAAGGGGAGGGAGAGGGCGCGGCGGCGGCCGAAGGGGGTCCGGCAGCGGGAGGAGAGGGCCGACAGGATCTCGGGCCAGCCGAGCTCTGTTTCCGTTCGGTTCGGGGACATCGGTTGGGCCGGGTTTACTCCAGAAACCGGGCACGGTCACGGGCAGGGCACCAGGGCCGAATGCGGCGGAGCGGGCGGCAAAGGACGGGCACGGGCACGGGCAGGGCAGGGCACGGGCACGGGCACGGGCCAAGACGGAAAGGGAGAACGGGATTCGGGTACGGGTCGCGTGGTCGCGGGGGAATGGTTTCCTCACAGTCCGGTTAGAATCCGCGCGTGAACCGGCTCTGCGTCCTCGCGCTCCTCGCTCTCGCCGCATGCGGGAGCTCCGCTCGGCGGCGGGCGCCGCCCGCGGCCTCCTCGGCTCCGCCACCCGTCGCCCCCGCCCCCCCTCCCGTGGCGCCGCGCACGGACGTCCTCGTGGCCCGTGCGCGAGCACTGCGCGCGGACGGCGACGTCGCCGGCGCGCAGGCGCGGCTCGAGTCGGCCCTCGCCGTCGCCCCCGCCGCAGAGGACGTCCGGATCGAGCTCGCGGACCTCCTCGTCGCGGACGGGCGCGACCTCGCGCGGGCCGCCGACCTCCTCGCAGGCGTGGGCGAGGGGGACCCTTCGGTCCACCTCGTCCGCGCCCGGCTCGCCGAGGCGCGCGCGGACGACGTGGACGCGGCCGCCGAGTACGGCGTCGCGCTCGCGGCCGCGGACGCGGACGATCCCGACGCGCGCCTTCGCCGGGCGCTCGCGCTCGAGCGGGTCGGCCGCGCCGACGAGGCGACGACCGAGCTGGAGCGGGTCCGCGCCGCACGACCCGACGACGGCGTCGTGCACGCGCGGCTCGCCGAGCGGTACGAGGCGGCTGGGCGCGCCGCCGACGTGGAGGTCGAGCTGCGCTGGCTCGCCGAGGCGCAGCCGGGCCGCGCCGCGGGGTGGGAGCGGCTGTCGCGCTTCTACGAGCGTGTCGGCCGCCGGAGGGAGGCCCGAGAGGCGAGCGAACGCGCCCGCGCCGCGGGGGCGCGCCCCGACCGGACGCTCCGTCCGCTCGTCCCCTCCAGGCGCTGACGGGCGCGACGTACCTATGCCGTCCGGACCTCTCGCGGGACGGCAGCCCGACCGAGGAGCCAGGCGACCGCGAACGAGCGCGGGATGCCCGCGAGGAGGCTGCCGAGGACGACGCCCAGCGGGGGGGAGAGGTAGACGAGCGTCATGAGGCCCCCCGAGAAGATCCAGAGCGCCGAGAGGGCGATCCCGAGCTTGAGCGTCCGCCGCTCGAGGCCGTCCATCGCGGCCGCGAAGAGCCCTGCGATCGCGCCGTTCACCCCGGCGGAGATCACCGAGACCGTGACCAGGATGGTCGTCCGGTCGAGGTTGAGCAGGTCCCGGAAGGTCTCGCTCGCGTGATCGAGGAGCAGGTAGGGGGGCGTGGTCCAGGATAGCCGGCTCGCCAGCCCATCGAGCACCAGGTGCGCCGCGCCCGCCAGGGCCGTCGCGACGAAGACCCGGGTTCGCGTCGTCTCGCCGTCCACGGAGCGACGTGTAGCAGGAGTCGGGGGAGCCCCGCCACCGCCTCGCACACGTCTTGGTCGCGTGCCGGGCTCGGGGGGCGGTGTCTAGATTCCGTCCCGGAGGTCGGAACCCCGTGTCGCATCCTGGTCCCCCCGCCGCGCGCGGTCACCTGCGCCTCGCCGGTCCTTCGGTCGAGCGGCGCCGCGTCGCCGAGAGCCGGGCGCTGCTCCTCCTCCGCGCCGCGGCCGGCGCCGTCGCCCTCGTCCTGCTCACCCTGTTCGCCTGGACGCTCGCCGCCCTCGCCCTCCTCCCGCTCGTGCTGCGCCACGCGCCGGTCGGCGTCCGGCTCCGGCCGCTCCGGCCCCGCGAGGCGCGCGTCATCCCGTTCGAGCGGGCGCGGCAGAAGGCGCTGTCGCGCTGACGGGGGGAAGCCCCCGTGCGCATCGGCGTCGTCACCGAGGACTACTACCCGCATTACGGAGCGGTGGCGGAGCACGTCCACGGCTTCGCCCGCGAGGCGCGCCGTCTCGGCCACGTCGTGAAGATCATCACCGGGTCGGTGCCCGGCTCGCCGCGCCCGGACGAGGACCGGGCCGAGGACGTCATCCGGATCGGCGCCTCGCGCGCCCTGCTCCGGACCGGCGGCGTCGGCCGGGTCACCGGCGGCGCCTGGGTGGGCGCCGCGCTGCGCGAGGTGCTCGCCCGCGAGCGGTTCGACGTGCTCCACGTGCACGCGCCGCTCACCCCGGTGCTCCCGCTCCTCGCGCTCCACCACGCGACCATCCCGGTCGTCGGGTCTTTCCACGCCCACGCGGGTCCCGGGCTCCTCTTCCGCCTCGCGCGCCGCGCGCAGCAGCGCTACCTCGACCGGCTCGACGCGTCCGTCGCGGTCTCTCGCGCGTGCCTCGCGCCGCTCGGCGCGCGCCAACCCGCCGACGTCCGCATCATCCCAGGCGGCGTGGACGTCGAGCGGTTCTCGCGCGGGCGCAGGCTCGGGCGGCTCGACGACGGGAAGCTGAACGTGCTCTTCGCGGGGCGGGTCGAGCGCAGGAACGGGCTCGACCTGCTCATCCCCGCGTTCCACCGCGCTTGGAAGCAGATCGACGCGCGGCTCGTCGTGCTCGGCGACGGGCCGCGGCTCGCCCGCTGCCGCGCGATGGTGCCGTCGGAGCTCGCCGAGGACGTCGTGTTCGCCGGCCGCGCCGGCGACGACCGCCCGGACTGGTTCGCCGCGGCGGACGTGTTCTGCGCGCCGGCGCAGGGGCCGAGTGGCGGCGTCACGCTCCTCGAGGCGATGGCGGCGGGGAAGCCCATCCTCGCGTCGGACGTGGAGGGGTACCGCGACGTCGTGACGCACGGGCGCGAGGGGGAGCTCCTCAGCCCGGACGATCCGGGCGCGTGGGCGCGCGCCCTCGTCCGACTCTCGCGCGAGCCGGTCCGGGCGGCGGCGTACGGTGAGCGCGGCCGGATGGCCGCGCAGCGCCACGCCTGGCCGTCGGTCGCGCGCGAGGTGCTGGGGCTCTACCGCTCGATCGGCGTGCGGGGCTGAAGACGTGGACGTGGTCGTGGTCGTCGACGTGGTCGTGGACGTGGTCTTGAACTTCGAGTTCGACTTCGACTTGGACTTTGACTGACGAGGTCGAGGTCTAGGTCGAGGTCTAAGTCGAGGTCCACCTCCACGACCACGTCCACCTCCACGACCACGTCCACCTCCACGACCACGTCCACCTCCACGACCACGTCCACCTCTACGACCACGCCCACGTCCACGTCCCTCCCTTCGCGCAGAAGCGCGCGTCGGGTATCCTGCGCGGCCCATGTCCGGCCTCTGGAAGCAGCTCCGCGCGCTCGCCGTGCCGCCCGAGGAGCGGCCGGGCCGCAGGCGCGTGCTGCGGCTCGCCGGCCTCGCGGTCGTCGCGGCGTTCGCCGCGGCCGCCGCCTCGCAGGTGGACCTGCGGCGGGTGGGTGCGTCGATCGCCGCCGCTCACGTCGGCCTCCTCGCGCTCGCCATCGCCGCGAACGTCCTGAACCTCGTCTTCCACGCCGCGCGCTGGGGCGCGGTGGTCCGGCCGCCCGGCGTGCGGGTCCGGTTCGTCGACGTGTTCGAGGCGATGGTGGCGGGGTTCGCCGTGGGGATCGCCGTCCCGGCGCGCGCGGGCGACCTCGTCCGCTCGCACCTCCTCGCGCGAAGGGCGCGGCTCTCCACCGCGTCGATCGTCGGCGCGGCGGCGGTGGACTACGTCGTCGGCACCGCCTCGCTCGTCCCGCTCATCGTGCTCCTCGGGGTCGCGACGCCGCTGCCGGACTGGGCGCGCCACGCGCTCCTCGTCACATCGATCGGCTCGGCCGCGGGCGTCGCGCTGGTCTTCATGCTCCGGCCCGACCGGATGACCCCCGCCGAGATCGTCGAGGCGGCCGGGTCCCCGGGGCTCGTCGCGCGGCTGCGCAGCGGCCTCGGCGCGGTCCGCGAGCCGCTCGCGCTCGCGCGCTGCCTCGCGTGGGGGCTCGCCGGGTGGGGCGCCGAGCTGCTCATCGCGTGGTTCACGCTCGGAGCCGTCGGCCTCGAGCCGACCCTGGCGCTCGCCGCGCTCGTCGTCGTGGCGACCGCGGCGGCGAACGCGGTCGCGGTGTCGCCCGGCAACGCCGGCCCGTTCGAGCTCGCCGCGATGCTCCCGCTCGCCGGCCTCGGCGTCGCGCGCGAGCCGGCGCTCGCCTTCGCGCTCCTCCTCCACGTCGTCCACCTCGCCCCGACGGCGGCGATCGGCGCGTGGGTGCTCGTGCGCGAGGCCGGCTCGGCGCCGAAGGCGTGACCCCGCGCCGCCGCGCTTCGCGCCGGCCGGGAAGCGCGGTAGAACGGGACCTCACAGTCCGGGAGGGATCCGATGAAGCACGTCCCCACGCTCGCCCTCGCGCTGCTCGCCGCCTGCGCCACGTCCGGGCGCGGGCCGCGCGAGATCGTGCGGCCGCGGCCGGATCTCGTCCCGGTCTCCCGGGCGCTCGTCGCGATCGACGCCGCCGAGCGGCGCGGAGACGACATCCTGGTGGAGCGCCAGAAGCGCTCGGCGGCGGCGGACGCGAAGCCGCTCGACCCGACGGCCCGGTTCCTCGCGATCTACGCGCAGCCGCATGGCGAGGACCGCTGGAGCGGGTTCAAGCAGCTCGCGGGCGAGCTCCGGGACTCGGCGCTCGGGCAGATCGGCATGGCGAGCGTCTACGTCGAGTGGCGCACCCTCGATCAGGCGGACAAGGCGATCACCTCGGCGCTCGAAATCGAGCCGGACAACTGGCTCGCCGTCCTCTACCGGGCGGAGACCGCGGAGAAGCGCGAGCGGCTCGACTTCGCGGCGGAGGACTACCGCACCGTGCTCTCGGCAGACCCGGCGAACCCGGAGGCGCACCTCGGGCTCGCGCGCGTCGCGCGCAAGCACGCCGAGGCCGACCGCGCGAAGCAGGAGGCGGAGGCCGCGCTCGCCGGCGCGCCGGGGCACGTCGGCGCGCTCTCGCTCCTCGCCGACCTCGCCGTCGAGGCGGGCGACGGCGAAGGCGCCGCGGACCGCTGGGCGCAGGTCGTCGAGGCGAGCCCGCGCGACCGGAAGGCGCGGCTCACGCTCGCGAAGCTCTACCGCATGGGCGGGAAGGCGGGACCCGCGCGCGACCAGCTCAAGGCGGCGCTCGTCCTCAAGGAGGACGCGGAGGTGCTCGGGCTGCTCGCCGACGCCGCGAGGGCGGCGAACGACCCCCGGACCGAGATCGAGGCGGTGGAGCGGCTGTCGGCGCTCGACCCGTCGGCGGTGGAGTGGCGCCGCATCGGCGAGATGCGGCTCGCCTCCCAGGACTGGGAGGGCGCCGAGAAGGCCCTCCGGCGCGCCCTCGCGCGCGACGCGCGCGATCCCGTCGCGAACGCCGGGCTCGGCAAGATCCACCTGCGCCGGGGCGAGCTGCAGGAGGCGGTCGCGGTGCTCCGCGTCGCCGGTGACGCGGGCAAGACCGACCTCGCCGCGCTCGAGCGGAAGCTCAACCTCGACCGCGTCACGCGCCCCGACGTCGGCCAGCTCCAGAAGGCGGTGCAGACGCTCGTCGACCGGACCTACCGGGCGCGGGCGGTCGACGTGCCCTCGCTCACGGGCGACCTCAAGGTGCGCGTCACGGTGAACCCCGCCGGAGAGGCGACGCTCGTGGAGCTGCTCGAGGACACGATCCACGACAGCGACGTCCGGGCCTGCGCCTACTGGAACCTGCGCGATGCCGTCTATCCGAAGGCCAAGCCGGGCCGCTTCACGTTCGCGTTCTCGTTCCGGCGCTAGGGCGGCGTCAGCCCGCGTCGTCCCGGGGCTCGAGGTCCTCGCGGCGCGCCGCTTCCGGCCACTCGCCGGGGCGCGGGTCGGCCTCGTCTGCAACCCGACCGCGGTCACGCGGACGCTCGTCCACGCCGCCGACCTCCTCCACGCCGCGCCCGGCGTCCGGCTCGCCGCGCTCTTCGGGCCCGAGCACGGCGTCCGCGGCGACGCTCAGTACATGGCGGCCGTCGGCGGCGAGGCCGATCCGCGCACCGGGCTCCCGGCCCACTCACTGTACGGCGACACCCCCGCGTCCCTGAAGCCGAGGCCCGAGCAGCTCGAGGGCCTCGACCTCCTCGTCTTCGACGTCCAGGACGTGGGCGCGCGCTACTACACGTACCAGGCGACGATGATGCTCTGCATGGAGGCCGCCGCCGAGGCCGGGCTCGGCTTCGTCGTCCTCGACCGGCCGAACCCGATCGGCGGCGTCCGGGTCGAGGGGCCGCGCCTGCGCCCCGGCTTCGAGAGCTTCTGTGGGCTCCACGATCTCGCCGTCCGCCACGGAATGACCATCGGCGAGCTCGCGCTGCTGTTCCGCGCCGAGCGCCGGCTCGACCTCGACCTCGAGGTGGTGCCGTGCCGGGGCTGGCGCCGCAAAGTGACCTTCCGCGAGACCGGGCTCCCGTGGGTCTTCCCGTCACCCAACATGCCGACGCCCGAGACCGCGCTCGTCTACCCCGGGATGTGCCTGCTCGAGGGAACGAACCTCTCCGAGGGGCGCGGCACGACCCGGCCGTTCGAGCTCTTCGGCGCGCCGTGGCTCGACGGCGCGCGGCTCGCGGCGGACCTCGCGCGCGAGTCGTTGCCGGGCGTGCTCTTCCGGCCCGCGAGCTTCGTGCCGACCTGGGACAAGCACGCGGGGATCCGCTGCCACGGCGTCGAGCTCCACGTCGCCGACGCCGCGCGCTTCCTGCCGTTCCGGACGGGGCTCGCCGCGGTGCTCCACGCGCGGCGCCAGGCGCCGGCGCGCTTCGCGTGGCGCACCGAGACGTACGAGTTCGTCTCGGGCGTGCTCGCCTTCGACCTCCTCTGCGGGTCGGCCCGCGAGCGAGAGGCGATCGAGGCAGGGGCGACGCTCGCCGAGCTCTCCCGCGCGATCGCGCCCGAGGAGCGGGCGTTCGATCGGCGCCGCACGCCCTACCTCCGCTACGACGGGTGAGGTACGCTCGGTGACGCCGGGTGCACGCGTGCGGATCGGACTTGCCAGCGACAGCTACGGGAACGTCGACCCGCTCGAGCGCGCGTTCGAGCAGTTTCAGCGCGCTCAGGTGGATCGCGTGTTCTTCCTCGGCGGCCGCGTCGCCGACGTGGACGCGGTGCTCGCGCGCCGCGCCGGCGGGTCCCGCCGCGCGCCCGTCCCGCAGACCGACGGCGAGTTCCTCACGGCCGTCCGCGGCGCCCTCGCCCGGCAGGCCCTCGCCACGCGGGACCCGCTCGACGGCCACATCGTCCGGGTGGCGAGCCGCGCGTGCCCCGAGTACGAGAGCGGGAAGGTGGCGCGCAAGCAGGTGGATCTGCTCGAGGGCTGGATCGGGTGCCTCGTGCACGACCGCGCGGACCTCTCGCGCGACGACATCGCGAACGCCGCCCTGCTGTTCCACGGCAACTCGGCCGCGGCAGGGATCGTCCAGATCGGGCCGCGCTGCTTCGTCACGCCGGGGCACCTCCGTGCGTCCGCGCCGGAGGGGCGGCCCGCGACGTTCGCGATCGCCGAGGTGACGCAGCACGAGCTCGTGCTCACCGTCTTCTCGGAGCAGTGCACGGAGCTGCGGCAGGACCGGGTGCGGCTCGGGTCGTCCGGCAAGATGACGGTGCGCTGATGTCTCCCGCGTCCTCCGCCGGCGCCGCCCCCACGCGCAAGGCCGTCGCGATCCTCGGCGGCTCGTTCAACCCACCGCACGTCGCGCACCTTATGGTGGCCTGGTGGACGCTCGCGACGCAGGACGTCCGCGAGGTGTGGCTCCTGCCGTCGTTCCGCCACCCGTTCGGCAAGGACCTCGCGCCGTTCGACGATCGGGTGCGGATGTGCGAGCTCGCCGCGCGCGCGACCCGAGGCGTGGCGGTCTGCGGCGCCGAGCGCGAGCTCGCGGACGACCCTCACGTCGGGAAGACCGCGCGCACGCTCGAGCACCTCGTCGCGAAGCACCCCGACCACGACTTCGCGCTCGTCGTCGGCGCCGACGTCCTGCCCGACACGCCGAAGTGGTACCGCTGGGACCAGGTGCAGGCGCTCGCGCGCCTCATCGTCGTCGGGCGCGAGGGGTTCCCTCCCGTCCCGGGCTCTCCGTCGTTCCCGGCGATCTCCTCGACCGAGATCCGCGCCCGCATCGCCCGAGGCGAGGACGTGAGCGGGCTCCTGCCGAGCAAGGTGCGCGAGTACGTGGAGGAGCGTGGTCTCTACCGCTAGTCGCCGTGGCGGCGAGTGACGTGGACGTGGACGTGGTCATGGTCGCCGTCGTGAGCTGAACAGAGCTGGGGTCAGACCAGGTCCAAGTCCAGGGCCGGCTCGCCTACCCCGCGAGCGCGAGCGCAAGCCCCACCACCGCGCCCCCTGCGACGAGCCACGCCGAGTTCACCCTGAAGCGCAGGAGCAGCACCGCCGCGGCGATCGCGATCGCGATCGATGCCGGCCGTGCGAGCGCGTCGCGCCCGAGCTGGATCGTCACGACCGCCATGAGCGCGAGCGATGCCGCGTTGACGCCATCGAGGAACGCGCCGGCGGCGGCGGAGGCGCGCAGGCGCGGCACGAGCGGCCCCGAGAGCGCGACGAGGACGAACGCGGGCAGGAAGATCCCGATCGTCGCGGCGGCGGCGCCCGGGCCGCCCGCGACGAGGTACCCGACGAACGTCGCGGTCGTGAACACCGGCCCGGGGGTCACCTGGCCGACCGCGATCGCGTCGAGGAGCTGCGCGTCGGTGAGCCAGCCGAGCCGGACGACGAGGTCCGAGCGGAGGAAGGCGAGCAGGACGTAGCCGCTGCCGTACAGGACCGAGCCGATCTTGAGGAAGACCCAGAACAGGCCGGCGCTGCTCGCCTTCGCTGCGGCCGGGGCGAGCGCGAGCGCGGGCGCGAGGAGCGGCGCGATGGAGGAGGCGGCGTGGCCCGGGCGCGGGCGCGAACGGAACGCCGCGGAGGCGAGCCCGGCGGAGAGGAGCACGGCGAGCTCGCCCGCGCCGAGCCCGACCGCGAGCGTCGCCGCGGCGGCGACGGCGACGACGCGCCCGGTGGTGAGCAGCGTCCGGCCGAACTTCCAGAGCGCCTCCAGCACCACCACGAGCACGACCGGCTTCACGCCCGCGAGGATCGCCGCCGCGTCGGGCCGGGCGCCGAACCGGACGTAGACCCAGGCGAGCGCGGTGACCGAGAGGGCGGCGGGGAGGATGAACGCCGCGCCCGCGACGACGAGGCCAGGGAAGCCGGCCCGGACCCAGCCGAGGTGGATCGCGAGCTCGGTCGAGTTCGGACCGGGGATGAGGTTCGCCGCGCCGAGCAGGTCGAGGAACCGCTCCCGCGTCACCCAGCCGCGTCGCCGGACGAGCTCGTCCTCCATGAGGGCGATGTGCGCGGCGGGGCCGCCGAACGCGGTCGCGCCGAGCCGGCCGAAGACGAGCGCGACCTCGAGGAGGCGGCGGCGCCGCGACGGGCCGGACGGCGGGGCATTCACGCGGGGAGCGTGGCGTCCCGCGGCGGCGCGGTCAAGCGGATGGCTGGGTCAGCCGCAGGTTCTCGAGCATCGGGCCGCCCTGGACATCAACGACGGAGCCCAACACCGCGACGGTCCTCCTCTCAGGGGAGGTGCTCGTCGCGGCAGGGGTCAGTAAGTGAGTGTCGTCGCGTGCGCCCCTGAGCCGCCGTCCGGAAACGGCCATCACGCCGTCGTACGGAACGAGAGCGCGTCGCCCTCGGCGTCCACCGCGATCTCGTCGCCCGGACCGAACTCGCCCGCGAGGATCCGCTCCGCGATCGGCGCCTCGACGAGCCGCTGCACCGCGGACCGCATCGGCCGTGCGCCGAGCGCGGGATCCCAGCCGCCGTGGTCGAGCAGGTGCAGCACCGCGCCGTCCGACGCGGTGAAGCGGATGCGCCGCTCCGCCTCGAGCCGCCGCGACGACTCGGCGAGGAGGAGCCGCGCGACGCGCCCCACGTCCTCGCGCGAGAGCGGCGCGAAGACGACCCGCTCGTCGAGCCGGTTCCAGAGCTCGGGCGGCACCGCGGCGCGCGCCGCGTCGAGGACGCGCTCGCCCTTCGGCGCCGCCCGCTCCTGCGCGCCGAACCCCATCGCGCCCGCCGAGGTCCGCGTCGCCTCGGCGGCGCCGAGGTTCGACGTGAGGATGACGACCGCGTTCGAGAAGTCCACCTGCCGGCCGCGGCCGTCCGTGAGCCGCCCCTCCTCGAGGATCTGGAGGAGCAGCATCTGCACGTCGCGGTGGGCCTTCTCGATCTCGTCGAGCACCACGACCGACGCCGGCCGGCGGCGCACCTGGTCGGTGAGCTGCCCGCCCTCGCCGTAGCCGACGTAGCCCGGGGCGGCGCCGACGAGCCGCGCGACGCCGGTCTGCTCCGAGCACTCGCTCATGTCGAGCTGGACGAGCGCGTCGCGCGAGCCGTAGAGCGCGTCGGCGAGCGCGCGGGCGAGCTCGGTCTTGCCGACGCCGGTCGGCCCGAGGAAGAGGAACGAGCCCATCGGCCGGCGCGAGGCGAAGCCGGCGAAGTTGCGCTTCAGCACGCGCGCGACGCGCGCCACGGCGTCGGCGTGGCCGACGACCCGCGCGCCGAGCGCGCCCTCGAGCCCGAGGATCCGCTCGCGATCGGAGGAGAGGAGGCGCGACTCGGGGATGCCTGCCATCTTCGCGACGACCCGCGCGACGTCGGCCACCTGGACCTCCGCGGCGCCGGCGCGGCGCGCCCGCGATCCGGCGAGGTCGATGACCGCGACCGCCTTGTCGGGCAGGAAGCGGTCGGTCACGTAGCGCGCCGAGAGCGACGCCGCCGCCTCGAGCGCCTCGGCCGCGTAGCGGACGTGGTGGTGCTTCTCGTAGCGCGGCGCGAGGCCCCCGAGGATCGTGACGGTGTCCCCGACCGACGGCTCGCGCACGAGCACCGGCGTGAAGCGCCGCTCGAGCGCGGGGTCCTTCTCGATGTGCTGGCGGTACTCGTCGTGGGTCGTCGCGCCGATGCAGGGGAACTCGCCGCGCGCGAGCGCGCTCTTGAGCTCGTTCGCGGCGTCCTGCGGCCCGTCGCCCGTCGAGCCCGCCCCCATGATCGTGTGGATCTCGTCGATGAACACGACGACGCGGCCGGCAGCGCGCCGGACCTCGTCCTTGATGCCGAGGAGCTTCTCGGAGAACGAGCCGCGCAGCTGCGTGCCGGCGACGACGCTCGCCATGTCGATCTCGACGAGGACTCGGCCCCCCAGGGGGCCCCCAGAAGCGATCGCGGCTCCGCCGCGGGTACAGATCTCGTCCCGGGTGATGCCGTCGACGAGCCGCTGCGCGATCCCCTCGACGATGGCGGTCCGGCGCTTGCCGAGGACGTCGATCGCCTCCTCGACCTCGCGCTCGCGGCCGACGAGCGGGTCGAGCTTCCCCTGCGCGGCGAGCTCGGTGAGGTTCCGGCCGAGCTGCGAGAGCCAGGGGAACTCCTTCGGGTCGAGCGCGTGGGGCGACCGGCGCGCCCTCACTGCGGCGGCGGCAGCGGTCGCGGCCCGGCTCCCCTTCGACTCCGCCCCGCCTCCGGCGGCGCTACGCTCAGGGTGCTCGGGGCGGCCGGATGTGCGAGCGGTCGAGCTCGGGGTCGCGGAACCTCCCTCGCCCCCGCGCAGCGGGGGAGAGGGCGGGGGTGAGGGGGCCGTCGTCGCGCTCTCGCTCCCGGCCGCCTCCCCGTCGATCCCCGCCGCGGTCTCGAGCTCCTCCATCGCCTGCTCGAGCTGCGCGTCGAGCGCGCGGAGCGACTCCGCCGCCGCCTGCGCGTCCTCGGGCGTCGCGGGACGCGCGGACGAGCTCCGGCGGCCCGAGGAGACCTGCTGCGCGGAGGGGCCGACCTTCACCGGCTGGACCTCCTTCAGGCGCCGCGGCATCCGCGCGGTGAAGTAGGAGAGCGCGAGGTTCCGGAGCGTCGGCAGCTGCAAGCCGCAGGCGGTGAGGAGCTGGTGGGCGAGGCTCGCGCGCACGCGGCTCATCGCGATGAGGAGGTGCAGGCAGTCCACCTCCTCCGAGCCGACCGACTCCGCCACCCCGCGGGCGCGCTCGCGCAGATCGCGCTCGATCGTGTCGGGCTCCCTCGGCTTCGCGGTCATCGCCGCGAGGATCCGGTCCTCGTCGACGCCGCGCTCGCGCAGGAGGATCTCGGCGCGATTCGGGACGGTGAAGAACGCGAGGAGCTGATGGGCGCTCGTGAGCTTCTGGCTGACGCTCGCCGCGATGTCCGCCGCCTCCGCGAGGACCTGCGCGAGCTCCATCGACTCGATGACGTGGGGCATGTTCCGGCGACGATCCGATATCGGAGGTAACCCGTCAATTTTTCGACTGATCTCGCTCCCGCGGCGACTCGCGGGGCGCCCGGCGGTTACACTCGGCGATCTCCCAAAGGAGCCTCGATGCGCCGCGCCGCCGCCCTCGCCGTCCTCGCCCTCGCCGCCTGCCGCACGGTGTCGCCGCCGCTCCCGACGGCGGCGCTGCCGCCTGCGCCGCCGCAGGCGCCCGTAGCCTCCCAGGGTCCCGAGCCGAAGGTCGCGCTCGTCCTCGGGGGCGGGGCCGCCCGCGGCTTCGCCCACATCGGCGTCATCCGCGTGCTCGAGCAGGAGCGGATCCCGGTGGACCTCGTCGTCGGGACGAGCGTCGGCAGCCTCATCGGCGCGCTCTACGCGAGCGAGCGGAACAGCTTCGAGCTCGAGTGGGCCGCGTTCCAGCTGAAGCAGGAGGACCTGTTCGACTTCCGGATCGTGAACGCGGTGCTCGGGATGGGCCTCGCCCGCGGCGAGCAGCTCGAGGCGTTCGTCCGGGCGAAGGTGAAGCAGGAGCGGATCGAGGAGCTGAAGGTCCCGTTCGCGGCGGTCGCGACCGACCTCAACTGGGGGAAGCGCGTCGTGCTCGACAAGGGCTCGATCGCGAAGGCGGTGCACGCCTCCTCGGCGATCCCGGGCGTCTTCGAGCCGGTGAGCCACGACGGGAAGCTGCTCGTGGACGGCGGCGTCATCGACAACATCCCGATCGACGTCGCGCGCGCGAAGGGGGCCGACCTCGTCATCGCGGTGGACATCAGCGAGGACATCGGGAACGTGAACATCAAGAACATGCTCGACGTGATGCTCCAGTCGACGAACATCATGTTCGCGGTGAACGTCGCGCACCGCCTCGTGGGCGCGGACGTCGTCGTGGCCCCGAAGGTGGGCGGCGTCGGGATGCTCGACTTCAGCCAGAAGAAGCAGTGCATGGACGCCGGCATCGAGGCGGCGCGGGCGGCGGTGCCGAGGATACGAGCGGCCATCGAGGCGTGGAAGGCGAGGAAGGCGGCCGAGGGGGTGGGGAGGAGCTGAAGGGAGCGGCCCGAAAGCCCACTAAGAAACCGGTCACGGTCTCTGAACTTCCCGGACCTGGTCTCAGCCGTCGGGCTCGAACCCCCTCAGTCCAGCCCCCTCACGTACAGCTCATCCTCATCCAGCCCGAGGAAGTGCCCGACCTCGTGGATGAGCGTGATCCCGATCTGCTCGATGAGGTCCGCGCGGCTCCGCGCGAAGCGCTCGAGGTTCCGCTGGAAGAGCACGATCGACGAGGGCAGGTGCGTCCACGGGTCTACCGCGTTGCTGTTGCCGTACGGCGGGCCGCGGAAGAGGCCCAGGATCGACGGTGAGAGCGGCGGGTCGCAGGCGAGGAGGTCCTCCTCCGAAGGCAGGTCCTCGACCGTGATCGCGACGTTCGCGAGGTAGCGGCGCACCGTCTCGGGCACCTCCGCGAGCGCGTCCTCCACGGCCCGGTCGAACGCGGCGGGTGAGAGCGCGATCGGCGCGGGGAACTCGTCCGGCGCGAGCTTGCGCGCACGCCCGAAGCGCCGCCGTGCCTCCTCCTCCTCGCCCCGCCGCTCGGCGACGAGGCCGAGGTGGTGCTGGGTCCAGGGCTCCTCGGGCTCCGCCTTCTCAGCGCGGAGCAGCACGCGGCACGCCTCGTCGAAGCGGCAGAGCTCGTAGAGCGCGATGCCCTGCTCGAGCAGGACGTCCACGGTGTCGGCGAGCGTCTCTGCCGCCGCGACGAGCCGCGGCAACGCCTCGTCGGAGCGCCCGAGCTGGTTCAGCGCCGCACCCTCGAGCCAGGCCGCCTCCGCCGCGAGCCGCGCCTCGCCCGCCTTGCGCGCGAGCTTCCCCCCGCGCCGCGCGAGCTCGAGCCCGCGCTCGACCGCGTCGCGCTCCACCTCGTCGTCCTCGAGCCGGTTCACGAACAGGTCGGCCGCGCCGAGCAGGACCTCGACGTCGTCCTTCCCCTCCGCGAGCGCCCGCTCGTAGGCGGCGAGCGCCTCGTCCGCGCGGCCGAGCTCCGCGAGCGCCTCGGCCCGGAAGTGGAGCGCCGCGACCGAGCGAGGCGCCAGCGCGAGCGCCTCGTCGGCGTGGGCGAGGGCGTCCTCGAAGCGCTCGGCCTCGAACGCCTCCGCCGCGGCGTCCACGAGCCGCACCACCTCCGGGCCGTCGTCCGGGCGCCGCATCCCCGCGAGGTAACGCGCGACACCACCTGGCGTCAACACGCGCTTGACGGGGGGGCGGCGGTCCTTATGTTAGCGGCCGCGCAGGCGGACTGCCAAAGGGCGTCGGCCGCACAGATCCGCGGAACCCCGCAGGTTTTCCACAAAGGAGCTCGTTCATGGCCGTCAAGGAGATCACGTTCCACCAGCCCGCCCGCGAGGCGATCCTCCGCGGAGTGCAGCTGCTCGCCGAGGCCGTCGCCGTGACGCTCGGGCCGAAGGGCCGGAACGTCATCATCGAGAAGTCGTTCGGCTCGCCGCTCATCACGAAGGACGGCGTCACCGTCGCGAAGGAGATCGAGCTCGAGACGAAGTTCGAGAACATGGGGGCCCAGATGGTCCGCGAGGTCGCGTCCCAGACCTCCGACAAGGCGGGCGACGGCACCACCACCGCGACCGTCCTCGCCCTCTCCCTCTACGAGGAGGGGCTCCGCCTCGTCGCCGCCGGCCACAACCCGATGGACCTGAAGCGCGGCATCGACGCGGCGGTGGAGGTCGTCGTGCGCGAGCTCAAGAAGCTCTCGAAGCCGACCCAGGGCAAGAAGGACATCGCGCAGGTCGGAACCATCTCCGCGAACGGTGACGAGACCATCGGCACGATCATCGCCGAGGCGATGGACAAGGTCGGCAAGGAGGGCGTCATCACGGTCGAGGAGGCGAAGGGCCTCGAGACGACGCTCGACGTCGTCGAGGGGATGCAGTTCGACCGCGGCTACGTCTCTCCGTACTTCGTGACGAACCCGGAGCGGATGGAGGTGGTGCTCGAGGACGCGTACATCCTCATCACCGAGAAGAAGATCTCCGCGATGGCGGACCTCGTCCCGCTGCTCGAGCAGGTCGCGCGCGCCGGCAAGCCGCTCCTCATCGTCGCCGAGGACGTGGACGGCGAGGCCCTCGCGACCCTCGTCGTGAACAAGCTCCGCGGCACGCTCAACGTCTGCGCCGTGAAGGCGCCGGGGTACGGCGACCGCCGCAAGGACATGCTGAAGGACGTCGCGGTCCTCACCGCCGGCCAGGTCGTCGCCGAGGAGCTCGGGATCAAGCTCGAGCAGGTCACGCTCAAGGACCTCGGGCGGGCGAAGCGGGTCACGGTCGACAAGGACGACACGACCCTCGTCGACGGCGCCGGGAAGAAGGCGGACATCGAGGCGCGCATCAAGCAGATGCGCACGCAGATCGAGGAGACCACCTCCGAGTACGACCGCGAGAAGCTCCAGGAGCGGCTCGCGAAGCTCGCCGGCGGCGTCGCGGTGATCCGCGTCGGCGCGGCGACCGAGACGGAGATGAAGGAGAAGAAGGCGCGCGTCGAGGACGCGCTCCACGCGACCCGCGCCGCGGTCGAGGAGGGGATCGTCCCAGGGGGCGGCGTCGCCTACCTGCGCGCCCTCGGTGCCCTGAAGAGGCTCGATCTCCCGGACGGCGACCAGCGCTTCGGCGTCCACATCGTCCAGCGCGCGCTCGAGTGGCCGGCCCGCCGGATCGCCGAGAACGCAGGGGTGGACGGCGCCGTCGTCGTCTCGAAGATCCTGGACGGGAAGGGCGCCTTCGGGTTCAACGCCCAGACCGAGAAGTACGAGGACCTCGAGAAGGCGGGCGTCATCGACCCGACCAAGGTGTCGCGCACCGCGCTCCAGAACGCCGCGTCGGTCTCGAGCCTCCTCCTCACGACCGAGGCGATGGTCGCCGACAAGCCGCAGAAGCGGGCGGCGGGCGGCGGCGCGGGCGCCGCCGGGATGGGTGGCGGCATGGACGAGATGGACTACTGACGCCCCCGAGCGGGCGTTCGCTCGGCTGCGAACCGCGCGAAATCCCAGGACAACGCAACGCGTCATTGACCGGCGTCCAACCGGCGGTTAGGATCCTTGCGTAACGGAAAGCGGCCGGAATCTGGGCCGTTTCCGGTGACGAGGGCAGCCGCTACTACGTGCCATCGTCGGGCGGAACCCGGCAGTCGTCGTCAGCGGGGCCACGGAAACGTGGCCCCGCGTTTTTTTTTCGCGGCGCGGCGCCGCACTTCGAGGAGGGGCTCCGCGAGCGGAGCGCTACCCGCGCTCGCCCGCCGGGACGGGCGGCAGGTCCTTCGACGCCATGTAGACGACATTCCGGTTGGACCGCTTGCCGCGGTACATGGCGCGGTCGGCGAAGTCGAGGATCTCGGCCTTCGAGTCGGCGTGCTCAGGGAACGACGCGAGGCCGATCGAGGCGGTGACGCGGACCCGCGAGCCCTCGCGCGACAGGAACCGGTGGTCCTCGATCGCGCGCCGGATCCGCTCCGCCACCTTGAGCCCGCCGCCCGAGTCGATCCCCACGAGCAGCACGACGTACTCGTCGCCCCCGTAGCGGACCACCACGTCCTCGTCTCGGACGCAGGAGCGGAGGACGCGCGCGACCTCGACGAGCAGGCGCGACCCGGAGAGGTGGCCGTGCTGGTCGTTCACGGCCTTGAAGTGGTCGAGGTCCATGAAGAGGACCGTGAACGGGCGGCCGCCCGAGAGCTCGCGCCCGAGTGCCACGTCGAGGAAGCGCGTGTTGTACAGGTGCGTGAGGTCGTCGAGGTAGGCGAGGTGCTCGACCTGCCGGAGCCGGCCGAGATTGTGGAGCGCGATCCCGAGGTGGCGGCAGAGGAACGCGGCGCCCTCGGCCGCGGTCCGCGCGAGCGCGCCCTCCCCGAGGAGGACGACCGCGCCGACGAGCGCCCCGTCGTCGACCACGGTGAGGCAGGCCGCCTCGCGCGCGCCGCGCACGGAGGGCTCGAGCGGGACCGGCATCACCGCGGGGCCGAAGGCGTCGAGCGCATCGAGGGCGGGGGCGCAGCGGGCGAGCAGGTCCGCGGCGTCGTCGTACTCGACGCCGTGCGCCCCGGACGCGACGAAGACGCCTTCGGGCGTCCGCTCGAAGAGCGCCGCTGCCGGCCGGCCGCACGCCGACGCGATCGCGGCGAGCGCCATCGGGACGAGCCGGTCGCGGTCGAGCGTCGAGGCGAGCCGCTGGCCCGTCTCGAAGAGCTTCAGGTGCGCGCGCAGCTCCTGGTTCTCCGCGAGGAGCGCGCGCGTCGCGAGGCAGCGCTGCACCGACAGCTGAAGCGCCTCCGGGGTCACCGGCTTCACGAGGTAGTCGGATGCGCCGGACTTCATCGCGCGCACCGCGGGATCGACCTTGTCGAGCGCGGTGATGACGATGACGCCGAGGTTCGGGTCCTGCTGCTTCGCGAGGTCGAGCAGCTCGAGCCCGTCCTTCGCACCCGGGAGGATGACGTCGGTGAGCAGCACGTCGAACCTGCGCTGCGCGAGGATCGCGAGCGCCGCCTCCGTCCCATCCGCAACTTCGACGTCGTAGCCGGCGCCGCCGAGATAGTCGGAGTAGACGGTCCGGGCGAACCGCTCGTCGTCGACGAGGAGCACCGCGTGTGCCATCCGGGAACCTGTATATCATGCGCCCGTGGACTCCCTCCCCGCCGAGCGGAAGGCGCTCCTGTTCTCCGCGGGCGGCGCGCGCTTCGCGATGCGCGTCTCGAACGTACGCGAGGTGGTCGCGGTGGCGCCGGACGGGGGCGAGGTGTGCGCGCGTGGCGAGCCGGTCGCGACCGCGTTCGTCTCGACGGTCCTCGGGCTCCCGGCCGGCCCGGCGCCCTACGCGATCCTGACGCAGGGATCGCCGCCCGCCGCGCTCCGCGTCGAGGCACTCCATGGGATCGTCGATCTCGCCCAGGCCGAGTTCTTCCAGCTGCCCGCCCGCACCGCGCTGCCACAGCCGCCGCCGTTCTCGGGCGCGGTGGTGGTGAAGGGCGAGATCGCCCTCGAGCTCGCGGTCGCGTCGCTCGGGTTCGCACCGATCGAGCCCGCCGGCGAGCACGGCGAGGCGCCCGCGGACGTCGAGCCGCCGCTGGAGCGCGAGCTCCGCTTCGCGCGAGGAGCGCGGACGTTCGGCGTCCCGCTCTCGCTCCTCGTGCAGGTGCTCGAGGGGCCCCGGCTCGCGCCCGTTCCGCTCACGCCGGTGTCGCACCGCGGGCTGCTCTACCACGAGCGCGCCCTCCACCCGGTCCTCGACGTCGCGGTCCTGTACGGCGACGCGCCTTCCCCCATCCGGACGGTGCTCCTCCTCGACGCGGGGGGGGCGGGAGTGGGGGTCGCGGCCGATCGTGTGCTCGGCGTCGGCGACGCGCGCGAGGGGCTCGTTCGCCCGCCGTGGGATACCGTCTTTGCCGCCTGACGCCGGTCGGTCGCACGGGGCGCGGACCGTGCCGAAACTCCCGTAAATCTTGACATTCGGGCGATCCGGGGGTTACTGGATACAACCCTTTTCCTGCTCTGAGCGGCACGCCGGGATTCCCATGCCCAAGACCCTTCTCCTCGCGGACGACTCGATCACGATCCAGAAGGTCGTCGGGATCACCTTCGCGAACGAGGACTTCAAGGTCACGTCGGTGGACAACGGCGAGGACGCCCTGACGCGGGCGCGCGAGCTGAAGCCCGACATCATCCTCGCGGACGTCGTGATGCCGCGGCGGAACGGGTACGAGGTGTGCGAGGCGGTGAAGGGGGATCCGGGGCTGCGCCACATCCCGGTCTTGCTGCTCGCCGGCACGTTCGAGGCGTTCGACGAGGCGCGGGCGCGCCAGGCGCACGCCGACGGACACATCGCGAAGCCCTTCGAGAGCCAGGCGCTCATCAACAAGGTGAGGGAGCTCACGGGCGTGAAGGTGACGGTCCCCGCCGGCACGCCGGCGTGGCGCTCCACCGCCCCTGCGCCGGCCGCCGCGCCCGTCGCTGCCGCGCGACCGGCCGCGCCCGGCATGCCGCCTGCGGGCGCGCCGCGCCCCGGCGCCCCGATGCCTCCCGGTGCTGCCGCCCGGCCGCCGGGCCCGGGAATGCCGCCCGGCGGTGCGCCGCGCCCCGGCGCTCCCATGCCTCCGGGTGCCCGTCCGACCGGCCCCGGCGCGATGCCCCCGGGCACCCGCCCGCCTGGACCGGGGATGCCGCCCGCTGGAGCCCGCCCGCCCGGTCCGGGAATGCCGCCCGCCGGAGCGCGCCCGCCTGGCCCTGGGATGCCGCCCGCCGGCGCCCGCCCGCCCGGCGCGATGCCCCTCGGCGCGCGCCCGCCCGGCCCTGGCGCGATGGCGCCCGGCGCCCGCCCGTCCAGCCCAGGCATGCCTCCGCCCGGCGCGGTGCGGCCCGGCGCTCCGATGCCTCCGGGTGCGCGTCCTGCGCAGCCCGCGCCCCCCCAGGGCGCCCGTCCGATGGCTCCGGCGCCTCGCCCCGCGCAGCCGCCGGCCGCCGCGCCGCGCCCGGCCGCGCCCTCTCCCGCAGCCGCCGCTCCGGCGGCACCCACCGGGCGCCGCGATCCGTTCGGCTTCGGCGTCGGCGCGCCCGCGAAGGCGCCGGCCGCACCCGCCCCGCCGGCGCCAGAGGAAGACTTCGGGGACATCGACGTCGAGCCGCCCGCCGCCGCGAGGGGACCCGCGCCTTCGGCGCCGGCGCTCGACGACCTCTCGGTGGACATCGACACGGAGGCCGCCGAGGCGGCGTCGCCGCCTGCGCCGATCGAGCTGCCGGCGGGGCCCGAGTCCGAGCCCGAGCTCGCCCCGATGCACGCGTTCGTGCCGCCGCCCGACCAGGTCGGCCACAAGCCCGAGCCGGTGCCCGCGGCCGCTGCGCGCGACGGCGGCGAGGCGCTCCTGCGCGAGGCGCTCTCGAAGGCGTCGCTCGAAGTCATCGAGAAGATCGTGTGGGAGGTGGTCCCGCAGCTCGCCGAGACCATCATCCGCGAGAACCTCGATCGGCTCGTAAAGCAGCGCCAGGGCTAGCTCCCGGCGCAGCGCCTCGGTCCGTCGCCCGAACCACCCGACGTTCCGGATGCCGCGCCCGATCGCCTCGGGACGGCATCCTTCGCTTTCACGGAGAGCCACCTTGCAGAACCCGGCCATGAACGACGAGAACCGCAGCGACCTCGCGAAGGGGTACGAGCACCGCGAGGTCGAGGCCCGCTGGTACCCATTCTGGAGGGAGCGCGGCTTCTTCCACGGCGACGAGCACGACCGGACGCGCCCGCCCTTCTCGATCGTTCTCCCGCCGCCGAACGTGACGGGGTCGCTCCACCTCGGGCACGCGCTCACCGCCACCTTGCAGGACGTGCTCATCCGCTGGAAGAAGATGAGCGGCTTCAACACGCTCTGGCTCCCGGGCACCGATCACGCGGGCATCGCGACGCAGATGATCGTCGAGAAGGAGCTCAAGAAGACCGAGAAGAAGAGCCGCCACGATCTCGGCCGCGCGGCGTTCCTCGAGCGCGTCTGGGCGTGGAAGGAGAAGTACGGGTCGCGGATCGGCGAGCAGCACGAGGCGCTCGGGGCCGCGCTCGACTGGGATCGCGAGCGCTTCACGATGGACGAGGGGCTCTCCCGCGCCGTCCGCGAGGTCTTCGTGCGGCTGCACGAGGAAGGGCTCATCTACCGCGAGAAGAAGCTCATCAACTGGTGCCCCGACTGCCGGACCGCGCTCTCCGACCTCGAGGTGGAGCACGAGGAGGCGCACCCAGGCGAGCTCTGGTCGTTCGCGTACCCACTCGTCGACCCCGCCGGCCACCTGACCGAGATCGTCGTCGCCACGACGCGGCCGGAGACGATGCTCGGAGACACCGCGGTCGCGGTCCATCCGGACGACGAGCGCTACCGCGCCCTCGTCGGGAAGAAGGTCCGGCACCCGCTCACCGGCCGCGAGCTCCCCATCGTCGCGGACGCGATCCTCGTCGACCCGAAGTTCGGCACCGGCGCGGTGAAGGTCACGCCGGCCCACGACTTCAACGACTTCGAGGTGGGAAAGCGCCACGGGCTCGAGCAGCTCACGGTCATCGGCCTCGACGGCCGCATGACGGCGGAGGCCGGTCCGGTCGCGGGGCTCGAGCGGTTCGAGGCGCGCAAGCGCGTGAAGGAGCTCATCGCCGAGCAGGGGCTCGATCGCGGCACGAAGCCGCACGCGCTGCCGCTCGGGCGCTGCCAGCGCTCGCAGACGGTGCTCGAGCCGCTCCTCTCCGACCAGTGGTACGTCCGGATCGAGCCGCTCGCGCGGCCCGCGGTCGAGGCGGTGGAGCAGGGGAAGACCCGCTTCATCCCCGAGGCGTGGACGAACACGTACATGGCGTGGATGCGGAACATCCACGATTGGTGCATCAGCCGGCAGCTCTGGTGGGGCCACCAGATCCCGGCCTGGTACTGCCCGGACGGCCACGTGACGGTCGCGCGAGAGACACCGGCCGCGTGCGGTACGTGCGGGAAGACGGGCCTGCGCCAGGACGAGGACGTCCTCGACACCTGGTTCTCATCGGCGCTGTGGCCGTTCTCGACGATGGGCTGGCCGGAGCCGACCGAGACGCTCCGGACCTTCTATCCGACCTCCGTCATGGAGACCGGCCACGACATCATCTTCTTCTGGGTCGCCCGGATGATGATGATGGGCATCCACTTCATGGGAGAGGTGCCCTTCAAGACGGTGTACCTGCACCCGATGGTCCGGGACGAGAAGGGCCAGAAGATGTCGAAGACGAAGGGGAACGTCATCGATCCCCTCGTCATCACGGAGCAGTACGGTGCCGACGCGCTCCGCTTCACGCTCGCCGCGCTCACCGCGCAGGGGCGCGACATCAAGCTCGCGAAGGAGCGGATCGAGGGCTATCGCGCCTTCGCGAACAAGCTCTGGAACGCGACGCGCTTCGCGCTCATGAACCTCGAGGGCTTCGCGGCGGGCGGCGAGGGGACGCGGGCCGTCGCGCGCACGCCGGCGGACCGCTGGATCCTCGCCCGGCTGCAGCGGGCGGTCAACGAGACCGTCGCCGCGCTCGAGGCGTTCCGCTTCAACGACGCCGCGAACACGGTCTACCACTTCGTGTGGCACGAGCTCTGCGACTGGTACATCGAGCTCGCGAAGGAGGCGCTCTACGGCGACGACTCCGCGAAGAAGCGGGCGACGCAGGCGATCCTGGTCGAGTGCCTCTCGACCGCGTACCGGCTCCTCCACCCGTTCATGCCCTTCATCACCGAGGAGCTCTGGCACGTGGTCCGCGCGAAGGTGGGCGCGGAGGGCTGGTCCGACTCGGTGCTCGCCGCGCCGTACCCCGCGACCGGCCCGGTGGACGAGACCGCGGAGCGCGCCTTCGGCCCCGTCATCGGGCTCGTCGACGCGATCCGCAACATCCGGGGGGAGATGAACATCGCGTTCAAGGTGGTGCTCGAGGACGTCGAGGTCGGCTCGCTCGACGGCGACGCCGCCGCGACCGTGCGCGAGGAGCTCGGCCGGCTCACCCGGCTCGCAAACGTGAAGGATGCGGTCGTCCGCCCGGCCGGCGTGCCGCCGTCGAAGAAGGCCGCGAGCGCCGTCGCGGTCGGCGCCGGCTTCGAGGTGCGGGTGGGGCTCGCCGGCGCCATCGATCTCCAGGCGGAACTCGGCCGGATCGACAAGGAGATTGCGAAGTTGGAGCAGGACCTCGAGGGGATCGAGAAGAAGCTCGCGAACCCCAACTTCGTGCAGAAGGCGCCGCCCGAGGTGGTCGCGAAGGACCGTGCGCGCGTGGACGAGCTCCGCGAAAAAAGAGGAAAGCTCGATGCGCATCGTGCCATGCTGTCCGGCACTGCCAGTCCGCCCCCGGCGGACCTCGCCAGGAGAGAACCGATGGAGAACCAGAATCCGCAGGACCCGAACAAGCCCGCCGCCCCTGCACAGACGACGATGGAGCAGGCGCAGCAGGTCATCAGCACCGTCGCCGAGGTGGGCAAGGCCGCGATGAGCGCCGTCGTCGCCGGCGCCGAGGCCGCGATCGAGAAGGTGATGCCCGCGCGCAAGCCGGCCAAGAAGGCGAAGAAGCCCGCCGCGAAGCGGAAGGTCGCCGCCCGCAAGGCCGCGCCGCGCAAGGCCGCGGCGAAGAAGACGCCGGCGCGGAAGGTCGCGAAGACGCGCAAGCCCGTCCGCAAGCCCGTGAAGGCGAAGCGGAAGGGCGCGAAGCGGCGCTAGGCGCTGGATGGACCGGCTCCCCGCGCACGCCGAGCGCCTCGTCGAGCTCGCCCTGGAGGAGGACCTCCTCCTCGGCGACGCCACGAGCGAGGCGACCATCGACGCGTCCGCGCGGGGAGAGGGGAGCTTCCTCGCGAAGGAGGATCTCGTCGTCGCCGGCACCGCCGTCGCCGCGGCGATCTTCGATCGCCTGGGCGCGGAGTGCCGGTTCGAGGCCGAGGAGGGCGTGCGGGTCGCGCGGGGGCGGACGTTCGGCTCGGCGCGAGGCCCGGTGCGTGCGCTCCTAGCCGCAGAGCGAACCGCGCTCAACTTCCTGCAGCGGCTCTCCGGCGTCGCGACCGCCACGCGGCGCTGCGTCGACGCGCTCGCCGCGGGGGGTGGGAGGACGCGCCTCCTCGACACGCGCAAGACGACCCCCGGCTGGCGCATGCTCGAGAAGGCCGCGGTCCGCGCGGGCGGCGGCAAGAACCACCGCTTTGCGCTCGGCGACGGCATCCTCATCAAGGACAACCACGTCGCGGCGTGCGGCGGGGTCGCCGAGGCGGTCCGCCGCGCGCGGGAGCGGGCGGGCGCGATGCTGAAGCTGGAGGTGGAGGTGGTGGACCTCCCCGGGCTCGAGGCGGCGATCGCCGCCGGGGCCGACATCGTCCTCCTCGACAACATGGACGACCTGACGATGGCCGAGGCGGTCCGCCGCGCCGCGGGGCGGGTGCTGCTCGAGGCGAGCGGCAACATGACGCTCGAGCGGCTGCCCGTCGTCGCCGCGACCGGGATCGACTTCGTGTCGATGGGGGCGGTCACCCACTCGGCGCGCGCGGTGGACATCTCCTTCGAGCTGGGGTGAGATTCCCCGGTCCATGGCCGCGGATCGTCCCGAGTCGGAGGAGCTCGTCCTCGCGTTCCTCGCCGAGGCGGGCGACGAGTACCTGTCGGGCGAGGCGATCTCCGACAAGCTCGGGCTCACGCGCGCCGCGGTCTGGAAGCACGTCGAGGCGCTGCGCGCGCAGGGATACCGGATCGACGCGGTCTCGGCGCGCGGCTACCGGCTCGCGGGCGTGCCGGATCGGCTGACGGCGCTCGAGCTGCGGCCGCTCCTCAACACGCACGACCTCGGACAGATCCTCCATTGGTACGAGGAGCTCGGGTCGACGAGCGACCGCGCGAAGGAGCTCGCCGACGCAGGGGCGGAGCACGGCGAGGTCGTGATCGCCGAGGCGCAGACCGCCGGGCGCGGGCGGCGCGGCCGAAGCTGGGCCTCCCCCGCCCGCAAGAACCTCTACTTCTCGGTGGTGCTGCGGCCGGACCTTACGCCCGCGCGCGCCGCGGAGCTGACGCTCGTCTCCTCGGTCGCCCTCTGCGACGCGCTCCGCCAGGCGGGCGTAGCGGCCGGCATCAAGTGGCCGAACGACCTCCTCGCATCGGAGAAGAAGATCGCCGGGATCCTGACCGAGCTCGCCGCCGAGCCCGACCAGGTGCAGTGGGTGGTGGTCGGGGCCGGCGTGAACGTGAACGCGAGGCCGGAGGACTTCCCGGAGGAGCTCCGGGGCGAGGCGACGAGCATCCTCATCGAGCGCGGCCAGGCTGCGCCGCGCGCGCTCTTCGCCGCGGCCTGCTTCACCGCGCTCGAGGGCTGGATCGACCGGCACGCCGAGGAAGGGTTCAGCGTCATCCGCGACGCCTGGCGCGAGCGATCGGTCACGCTCGGCCGCGAGGTGGTCGTGAAGGCGGACGGGCGGGAGATCGCCGGGGTCGCCGAGGACATCGACGAGTCCGGCGCTCTGCTGGTGCGCACGCCCGCGGGGGTCGAGAGGGTCCTGTCGGGGGACGTAACGCTGCTCCGGCCGAGGTGAGGGCCGTCCAGGTCCAAGTCCAAGTCGAAGTCCACGGCCGCGTTGACCGGCACGGCGCGCGGACGCTACCCTCCGGCCGTGCTGCTCGCCATCGACGTCGGAAACACGAATACGGTCATCGGTGCGTTCGAAGGGACCGCGCTCAGGAACCACTGGCGCCTCCAGACGAACCAGAACCGGACGGCCGACGAGTACGGCATCCTGATCCGCCAGCTCTTCGAGCTGTCCGGGCTCGATCCGAGCAAGGTCAGCGCCGTCGCGGTGTCGAACGTCGTGCCGACGCTCGCGTTCACGCTCGAGCAGATGACGGAGCGGTACTTCAAGGTGAAGCCGATGTTCGTCGGCCCGGGCGTCAAGACCGGGATGCCGATCCTCTACGAGAATCCGCGCGAGGTCGGCGCCGATCGCGTCGTGAACGCGGTCGCGGCGTACGAGCGCTGGCGCTGCGGGCTCATCGTCGTGGACTTCGGCACCGCCACGACGTTCGATGCCGTCTCGCAGAAGGGCGAGTACCTCGGCGGCGCGATCTGCCCCGGGATCGCGATCTCGATGGACGCGCTCGCCCGCTCCGCGTCGAAGCTGCCGCGCGTCGAGTTCGCCCGTCCGCCGCACGTCATCGGCCGGAACACCGTCACGTCGATACAGGCCGGGCTCGTGTACGGGTACGTCGGCCTCGTAGACGGGATCTGCGCGCGGATGTCGGACGAGCTCGGGTTCACCCCGAAGATCGTCGCGACGGGCGGGCTCGCGTCGCTCATCGCGGGCGTGTCGAAGGCGATCCAGGAAGTGGACGAGCACCTCACGCTCGACGGCCTCCGGATCCTTCACGAGCGCAATCGGTGAGCACGGCGACGGCGATCGAGGGGCCCGGCGACGCGGCGGCGCGCGCCGCGTACGAGGAGGGAGCGGCGGCGTTCGCCGCGCGCGACCTCCCGAGCGCGCACGTGGCGTTCGAGCGCGCACACCGCCGTTCGCCGCGCGCTCCCGTCTACATGTCCTGGTACGGGCTCACCCTCGTGCTCGTCGAGAAGAACTCGAACCTCGGCGTCGTCCTCGTCGACCAGGCGCTGCGGCTCGCTGGCCCCGACCCCGACCTCCTCCTCAACTCGGCCCGGCTCCACCTCGCGCTCAACCAGCGCGAGCGGGCGGTGCGCGCGATCTCGCGCGGGCTCGAGCTGTGGCCGGACGACCGGCGCCTCGGCGCGGCGCGCGACGCGATGGGCATCCGGACCGAGCCGGTCATCCGGTTCCTCTCCCGCTCGAACCCGCTGAACCGCCTCCTCGGCCGGCTGCGCCATCGCTGGGCGCTCCGCAACACGCCGGCCTACGAGCTCTCGCCCATGGCGCTCGGCGTCCCGCTGCCCGCCGAGGACGAGGACCGCCGGAGCTGACATGCCCGACTGCCCCCTGCCGCTCGAGGTCCTGCCGAAGCCGCTGCAGAAGCACGCCGACGGGAAGGCGCCGGCGCCGCTGCGGATGATGGGCGCGAAGGGGCTCGTGCCGGCGGTCGCGCCGGTCGATCTCGCGACGCTCCTCTTCGTGCTCTCGTTCGACGCCGACGCGGGCGTGCGCGAGACCGCCACGAAGACGGCCGAGGGGCTCCCGGACAAGATCTGGAGCGTGGCGGTCCGGGCCGAGACGATCAAGGGGCAGGTGCTCGACTGGCTCGCGGAGCGCTTCGCCACGAAGGAGGCGGCGCTCGAGTTCGTGGTGCTGAACCCCGCGACGCTCGACGAGACGATCGCGCGGCTCGCGCCGGTCCTCTCGCAGCGGCTCGGCGAGATCGTACGCCAGAACGAGCTCCGCCTGCTCCGCCACGAGGAGATCCTGCGCGGGCTCTGCCGGAACCCGAACGCGCTCGCGTCCACCGTGGACGGCGCCTGCGACTTCTGCGTCCGCAACGGCCTCACGCTCCTCGACGTCCCGCAGTCCGTCGAGGCGCACAAGCGGGTCCACGGCGTCGATCCGACGGTGAAGCCGCCGGAGCCGGTCGAGACCGCCGCCGCGCTCATGCAGGAGTTCGGTCGGGAGCTCGCGCAGGACCCGGCTGAGGGATCGTCCGCGGCCGGCCTCGCGCCTGCGCCGGAGGAGGAGCAGAAGAAGCTCAATGCCACCCAGCGGATCATGAAGATGTCGGTGTCCGAGAAGATCAAGCTCGCGACGCTGGGCAACAAGGAGGCGCGGACGCTCCTGCTGCGCGACTCCAACAAGCTCGTCTGCATGGCGGCGGCGACGAGCCCGCGCATCACCGACGGCGAGATCGTCGGGATCGCGAGCTCGCGCACGGTGAACGCCGAGGTGCTGCGCTACGTCTACTCGAACCGCGAGTTCCTGAAGACCTACTCGATCAAGATCTCGCTCGTGAAGAACCCGAAGGTCCCCCTCCCGACCGCGCTCAAGATGCTGCTCACGCTGCACGAGAAGGACATCAAGGAGCTCGCCCGCGACCGCAACGTGCCGCAGACGATCCAGTCGCAGGCCAAGGCCTTCCTCATGAAGAAGGAGATGGCCGCGAAGGGGCCAGTGGGCGGGAACCATTGATGGCGGCGCCGGTCGCGCCGACCGGGTGCCGCCGGGTCCCGGCGAGGGGTGCGCGCACGTGGACACGCCCGCCCCCGTGACCGACGCGTCGCCGCCCGTGAAGGTCGGCCGCGCCGTCTGGCTGTCGGCCGCGACGATGGCGTCGCGCGTCCTCGGGCTCGTGCGCGACCAGCTCTTCGCGATCCTCGTCGGCGCCAACCGCTTCTCCGACGCGTTCGTGGTGGCGTTCCGGATCCCGAACCTCCTGCGCGACCTGTTCGCCGAGGGGGCGCTCTCGTCGGCGTTCGTGCCCACCTTCGCCGACGCGCAGCGGAACCGCGGCCGCGAGGCGGCCTACCGGATCGCGAACACCGTCGTCGGCCTCATCCTCGTCGTCGTCGGCGTGCTCACGCTCGCGGGCCTCGCGTTCGCCGAGCCGATCGTCCACGGGATCGCGCCGGGGTTCGCCCCGGAGCAGGCGGCGCTCGCCGCGTTCCTCACCCGGATCATGATGCCGTTCCTGCTCCTCGTCTCGCTCGCCGCAGCGGTGATGGGGATGCTGAACGCGCAGAGCCGCTTCACCGCGCCGGCGCTCGCCCCGGCGCTCTTCAACGTCGGCGCGATCGCGGTGGGGCTCGGCATGTGGGCGGCGGGGTTCTCGCCGGCGCGCGCGGTGGTGGGCTGGTCCATCGGCACGCTCCTCGGTGGGGTCCTGCAGCTCGGCGCGCAGCTGCCCTCGCTCCACGCGGTGGGCTACCGGCTGCGGCTGCGCCTCGGGCGCGCCGAGCTCCGCGATCCCGGCGTCGGCCGGATCTTCCGCCTGATGGCCGCGGCGGTGGTCGGACTCTCGGCGACGCAGGTGAACATCGTCGTGAACACCCACTTCGCCTCGCACGAGGTGGGGGCGAACACCTGGCTGCAGAACGCCTTCCGGCTGATGCAGCTCCCGCTCGGCGTCTTCGGCGTCGCCATCGCGACCGTCGCCGGCGCGGGCGTCGCGCAGCGTGCCGCCGCGCGCGACATGGCGTCGGTGAAGCAGACGATCGGCTCGGCGCTGCGGCTCGTCGCCTTCCTCAACGTGCCGTCGGCGGTGGGGCTCATGGTCCTCGCGCGGCCGATCATCTCGCTGCTCTTCGAGCACGGTCGCTTCGGCGCCGCCGACACCGACGCGACCGCCGAGGCGCTCGTCTTCTACGCGATCGGGCTCTACGCGTACTCCGGGGTGAAGGTCTTCGCGCCCGCGTTCTACGCGCTCGACCTCGCCCGGGTCGCGGTGTGGGGCAGCGTGCTCGGCATGGCTTCCAACGTGGCGCTCAACGTCGCGCTCTACCCGGTGCTCGGGTTCCGCGGCGTCGCCCTCGGCACGTCGCTCGCCGCGGGCGCGAACTTCGCGGTGCTCGCGCTCGCGTGGCGGCGGCGCCACGGCTCCCTCGGCGGCGCCGGCACGATCCGCCAGCTCGGGAAGGTACTCCTCGCGACCCTCGCCCTCGCCCTCGCCGCCTGGGCCGTGGAGCGCGGGCTCGCCCGCGCGCTCCTGCCGGGCAAGTCGCTCGGTCGCCAGCTCGCCCTCGCGTTCGCGCCTATCACGGCGGGCGGGGTCGCCTACCTGGCCGCCGCCCGGGCGCTCGGCATCCGCGAGCTCGACGAGCTCCGCTCCGCGCTGCGCCGCCGAAGGGCGCGCTAGCACCCTCGCCGACGCGCGCCTCCCGCGCCTGTGCGGGGGTTTGGCCGCCGGGCGGCGCGTCCTACCTTGGCTCGAGGGGTTTTGCGGGGGAGCAGCCATGGCCGAGAACGATGGAGGCGGGATCGGGGCGGACGCGCGCGACAAGGCGCGCGAGGTGGCGCACGACGTCCAGGACCGGCTCGAGGGGATGCGGGGCTACGCCGAGGACGCAGGCGAGTGGGTTCGGACGATCGCGCGCGAGCGCCCGATCACCGCGATCGCGGTGGCGATCGGGCTCGGGTTCGTGTTCGGCCGGCTCGTGTCACGCGCGTGACGGGCGCCGGGTCGACGGCAGGGGAGGGCGGGATGGCCGGGATGGGGGAGATGGGCGATGTGAACGAGACGCTGCGCTCGGTGGCCGAGCAGGCGCGCGACGCGTGGGATCGGTTCGCGGACCAGGTGGAGCTCGAGCGGCGACTCCGCGAGAACCCGATGGCGGTGCTCGGGGTCGCGGCGGCGGCGGGGTTCGTCCTCGGCGGTGGGCTGTGGCCCGTCCTCCGGCCGTTCGTCCGCGCCGCGGCGCGCGCCGCGCTCTCTCCTGCGAACCTGCTCGCGGTCGGGGCCGCGGTCGGCGCCCTCCGGGCGGCGGGGCAGCGCGAGGAGATGAACGCGGGGGCGGAGGCGGAGGGCGGGACCGAGACGCACTGAAGCGGAGAGCGCGGCGGCGCCGGCGTGCCTTCGTTTGGGGGCACCAGGCGCGGATGTTGCGGTACTTCGGCGTCGCGCTCGACCGCGCGGCGGCGGTCGGTTAGCGCCGGGGCAGCGCCTCGGCGCTAGTCGCGCCCGCCGGCGGCGCGGCGCTCCTTGTCGGCGGCGGACTCCACCGGGAGCCCTTCCTCGAGCAGCTGGGTGGCGATCGCGAGGGCCTTCCGGACCTTGTCGCGCACCTTCTCGTCCGCCTTGATCTTCTGGTAGGCCTTCACGACGCGCTCCTCGTTCTTCGCGTTCGTGGCCTCGAGGTCCGCGACGCGCTTCCTCAGGTCGGCGGTCCGGTTCTCGACCTCTCCGCGCACCCCGTCGGCCTCGCCGCGCGCGACGAGGAGCTCCGTCCGGAGCTCGTCGGCCTCGCGCTCGAGCGACTCCGCCCGGGAGATCGCCTCGGCGGCCGCGGCGGCCTCATCGGCCTTGCGCCGGAGCTCATCCTCCGCGGCGAGCGCTCGCTTCTCGAGGTCGCCCGTGCGCTTCTCCTGATCGGACGCCCGGCGCTCGGCGTCGCTCGCCTTCCGGCGTGCGTCGGCGAGGTCCGCCTCGGCCGCGCGGGCCTGCTCGGCGGCGCGTCGCGCCTCGTCGCGCCCGGACCGCGCCTCCGCCTCGGCCTTGCGCGCCTTCTCCTGCGCGGCCTCGACCCGCGCCTGCCCCTGGGCGAGCTCGGCGTCGGTGTCGGCGACGCGCCGCGAGAGCGCCTCGACCTTGCGGCGCAGGTCGCGCAGCTCGCCGTCGCGCGCGGAGAGCGCCTCGCGCAGCTCGCCCTCGGACGCCGCCTCGGAGCCGTCTGCGCGCGCGCCGGCGGGGGCCCGCTCCCGCGGGAGCGGGGGGATCACCGTCGCAGCGGGCGCGCCGCCGTCGTCATCGAGGAGCTTGATCCCGGCGGCGCGGAGCAGGTCCGCGCTCGCGCCCCGCAGCGCCGCGCGCGACGGCGTCGCGACCGCCACGGGCGACGGAGAGAAATCGCGATCGAGCGAGAGCCCGGACGAGAGGGTCTCGTCCACTCCACCGAGGGCGCCGAGCGCGGCGTCGGCGTCGAGCCTGCCGAGATCGGCGCGGGCCGAGCCCTCGTCCTCCTCCGGCAGCGAGGCGGCGGCGGCGTCGACCTCGTCGCCCGGCATCGGCTTGTCGCCAGTGAGCTCGTCGAGCGCGGCGGCTGCCTCACCCGCGGCCGCAGGCGCGGAGAGGCCGTCGAAGGCGTCGTCGAGCAACCTCAGGTCTTCGTCCATGCCCGCGCCGGGCTGGGCGCCGGCGGGCTCGTCGGGGAGCGACTGGAGATCGAGCCCCGGCACCTCGATTTCGGGCTCCCCCTCGGCGGCCCCGATCCCGATCTCCTCCTCGAGGCTCACGAGCTCCTCGTCGCCCTCCTCGGTGGCCGCGGGCGGGGGGACGCCCTCGGGGAGCCCGATGAGCGCGCCGAGCTTCTCGACGAGCGCCTCGGTCTCGAACGGCTTCAGGAGGTACTCGTCGGCGCGCGCCTTCAGCGTCCGGTGCTTCTCGAAGGTCTCCTCGGTGGCCTCGGCGCTCGTGAGGACGAGCGGGATCGTCTTGAGGCCGTCATCCTTCTTCAGCTTCTGGCACACGAGGTAGCCGCTCATCCCCTGCAGCTCGACACAGAGGATGATCGCCTCGGGCGCCCAGTCGCGCGCGAGCTCGAGCCCCTCCTTCCCATCGCCGGTGAGGCGCACCTCGAAGCCCGTCGCCTCGAGAGACGCCGTGAGCTGGTTCGCGAACCCGGCGTCGGTCTCGATGAGGAGGATCTTCTTCGGCATCTGGCGGGTACCCGGCGCGCGCGTGGAGAAGGCGCGGTGACGTGCACCGCGCGGAAATGGCTGGGGGAAATGTTACCTGCCGCCCGCGCGCACTGTCAAAACGACGCCGGATCCGCTATCGGCCGCTCGTCCCCGCCCTAACGCCCCGCCTGCGCGGTGCGGACGAGCTCGAAGAGCGCCTTCTCGTCCAGATCCGACACGAGCGAGTAGACGATCTCGTTGTCGCGCCAGAAGGCGACGTTGTAGCCACGCGCCGCGACGACGTGAACGACCTGCGGCCCGACGCGCACCTCGCGACCGCGGCCGCCGAAGCGTCCGCCGGGGTCGTCGACGATGAACAGGCCGGCTTGCCCGCGCGGCAGCGCGTAACGGATGTACGCGGCGGGCAGCTCGCGGAGGTGCGAGAGCCGCGCACCGAGCACGTGGACGCCGTCGCCGTGGAAGTGCGGCGGCGCGGGGTTGAAGTCGAGCTTCCCGGCGAACCACGCCGGGATCGAGCCCTCGCCGACGGACGCCGCCATCACCTCGAGCGGCAGGCCGCGGTGGTGGCTGCGGACCGCGTCGTCGACGAGGCCGTCGTCCGGGCCGTGCGTCGCGAAGACGAGCAGCGCGCCGGCGGCGCACGCGGTGAGCGCGCCGAGCGGCACCGGGGCGAAGAGCCGGCGCCAGAGGGGGCGCCGGGAGCGGGCGAGCGCGTCCTCGATGCGGGCGCGGAGCGCCGGCGGCGCGTGCCCCGCGTCCGAGTCGGGCGTCATCGCCTCCCGCAGCTTCGCGCGGACCGCGGCGCGGATCCGGCCCTGCGCCTCGGCGAGCGCGCGGCACCGGTCGCAGTCCGCGAGGTGGGCGTCGGCCTCTCCCCGCTCGCGCGCGTCGAACTCACCGTCGAGGTAGGCGTCGACGGAGCGCTCGAGCTCGCTGCAGTCCATGGCCGCGGTCAACGTGGGTTCGATGGCCATCGCGCTCCGCCCGGTGCCGGCTCAGGCCGACTTGCCGCGGCGCTTCCGGTACGTCTCGAGGTCGATGCTCCCATCCTCCCCGACATCCTGCAACACGCCGGAGAGGACGGCATAGCCCGCGAGGGCCTTCTGGAGCAGGCGCCGCCCGCGGTACAGCCGGCTCATCACCGTGCCGACGGGCACGTCGAGGATCTCGGCGATCTCCTTGTACGAGAACTCCTGGAGATCGGCGAGGATCACGACGAGCCGGAAGTCGATCGGCAGCGAGTCCACTGCCTTCAGGACGTCGTCGGACAGGAGGCGATCGAAGAAGTACTGCTCCGGGTTGGCCGCGTACTCGGCCGCCTCGCGCGAGACGAACCGCTCGTGCACGGCCTCGCGCTCGGATCCCTCGACGATGTTCCGCTCCTTCACCGACCGGCGGTACCGGTTGATGAAGGTGTTCGTCAGGATCTTGAAGAGCCAGGCCTTCATGTTGGTGCCGCGCTCGAACTTGTCGAAGAAGCGGTACGCCCGGAGGAAGGTGTCCTGGACGAGGTCCTCGGCGTCCCGGTCGTTCTTCGTGAGCCGGAGCGCGGCGGCGTACAGCGGGTCGAGGTGCTTCAGGGCGAGTTCCTCGAACTCGCCCCGCGTGAGATCGGTCTGTCGGAGGTCGAACATCAGGGTCCCTGGTCTCCCATCGCCGTATAGACCGCCGCTTCGCCCTCTGCCGCCGGAATTCCCGAGCTACGGCAGGTGAACGAAGGAGCGGCCGCCCCGATTCCCGGGCGCCGGCCCCACGGCGGAGCGAGCGGGGGCCCTGCGTCCGAGCGGCCCGGGATCATGGCGAGAATCCTACAGAATCTGCGGCGGGTGTCGCGTGACCCGGTCGGGGAGCCACTTAGGGGGGTGAACGGAGCGGGCGGGCGCCGGCGGCGGCGCGCTCGCCGGGAAGGGTGACGGTCGCTGCACGGCGAACGCAGGGTCGGCGTGATAGAACCGCCGCGCCCTCGCGGGTCTCCGATGCTGCCCAGGCTACTCTTCGCAGACGATCGCGGGCGGGTCTACGACCACCCCGACCTCCTCGCCGCCGTGCGGACGGGCGACGACGTCGCGTCGCCGCCCGAGCGGCCGGTCGCGCTCCCCGACGGGGCGACGCTCACGATGCTCCCCGGACGCCGGCCGGTCGGGATCGATCCGGACACGGGCGCGCTCGTCATCGTGCGCGAGGTAAAGGTCGGGCGCCGCAGGCTCGTCCCGCACGCCGTCGGCGCTACGCTCCCGCCCGGCTTCACGCGCACCTTCCTCCCGGCGGCGGCGCGGCCGCCGCTCGCGACCGTGGGCGAGGCGCCGATCCTTCCGCAGTGGGCGTACACCGCCGCCGCGTTCGACGCGGGGCCGGTCGCGTGGGCCCTCCACACGGACCGGCGTCGCCACTGGAGCCCGAGCGCGCACTCGACGCCGGACCTCCCGCGCGTCGTCGCCGCGACGCTCGAGGCGAGCGCGAACCCCATCTTCCGCCAGCTGTCGCGCTGCGCGCTCGAGTGGCGCTGCTTCACGGCGCAGAACACGTTCTTCCTGCGCGACGAGGGGGCGATCCCTTCGTCCGCGGCGTGCAACGCAGCGTGCATCGGCTGCCTCTCCGAGCAGCAGGAGGGGATGCCGCCATCGTCCCATGAGCGGATCCCCGTCCCGCCGACCGCCGCGGAGATGGCGGAGGTCGCGATCCGGCACCTGACGCGCGCGAGCGGGCGGGTGATGGTGAGCTTCGGGCAGGGGTGCGAGGGCGAGCCGCTCGTGCGCTGGAAGGAGATCGAGCGCGCAATCCGGCTCGTGCGCGCGCGGACGCGCCGCGGCTCCATCCACGCGAACACGAACGGATCGCTCCCCGCCGCGCTTCGGCGGCTCGTGCGCGCCGGGCTCGACTCGGTCCGGATCTCGCTCAACTCCGCGTCGCCGGACCTCTACGCCGCCTACTACCGGCCGAAGGGGTACGCGCTCGCCGACGTCGTGCGCTCGATCCGCACCGCCAAGGACGCAGGCGCCTACGTCGCGCTGAACCTCCTCACGTTTCCGGGCGTCACCGACCGCGAGGGCGAGGCGGAGCGGCTCTGCCGGCTCGTCGCGCGGACCGGCGTCGACCAGGTGCAGACTCGGCCGCTCGCGATCGACCCGGACGTCTACATGGGCGTCGCGCGCGGGCGCGGCGCTGCTGGGCGCGCCATCGGAGTCCGGGCGCTCGTCGACGCGCTGCGCGCGGCGCGGCCCGGGCTCGTCGTCGGCAACTTCTCCCGCGCGAAGCCGGAGCGTGCGCGAACTGGGACCGGAGGGCGTGGATGAAGGTCGAGGCCGAGCTGCGGCTGCAGAAGGACCTCGCGCGACACCTGCGCGCGGGCCACCCCTGGGTCTTCCGCAAGGCGATCGAGAAGGCGCCGAAGGGGCTCCCGGCCGGCGCGATCGTGGACGTGACCGACGACGGGCGCTTCGTCGCGCGCGGGTACTTCGATCCGCTCTCGGCCATCACCGTCCGGATCCTGACTCGCGAGCCGGCCGAGGCGGTGGACGCAGCGTTCTGGCGCCGGCGGGTGGCACGGGCGGTGGCGCTGCGGCGCGAGCTCGTCGAGGGCACGACCGGCTTCCGGCTCGTCCACGGCGAGGGGGACGGGCTCCCTGGAGTCGTCGCCGATCGGTATGACCGGTTTGCGGTCGTGAAGCTCTACTCGGCGGGGCTCGGGCCGCACCGCGCCGCGATCGTCGACGCGCTGCGCGAGGAGGTGCCGGGGCTCGACGGCGTCTACGGCCGGGACGAGATCCCGCGCGACGACGACGAGGACGAGGGCGGCGCGCCGGCGGGGCGCGTCCTCTGGGGCGCGGAGCCCCCCGAGCGGATCGCGATCGACGAGCACGGGATGAAGGTGCTCGTGGACGTCCGCAAGGGGCAGAAGACGGGCCACTTCCTCGATCAGCGCGAGAACCGGCGGATGGTGCGCGATCTCTCGCGCGGCAGGCCGGAGGCGCTGAACCTCTTCTCGTACACCGGCGGCTTCTCGGTCGCGGCGGCGCTCGGCGGCGCGCGCCACGTGGTCTCGGTGGACCTCGACAAGGACGCGATCGCGCTGGCCCGCGACAACTTCCGCGCGAACGGCCTCGACGCGGCGGACCACGCCTTCGCGAGCGAGGACGCGTTCGAGCTGCTCGCCCGCTACAAGCGCGAGGGGCGGAGGTTCGACCTCGTCGTCTGCGACCCGCCCGCGTTCGCGAAGTCCCAGCGGGCGGTGGACGCGGCGATCGCGGGTTACGCGTCTCTCAACCGGGCCGCGCTCGCGGTGCTCGCGCCGGGAGGGCTCCTCGTCACCGCGAGCTGCTCGGCGCGCGTCACCGCGGAGCAGTTCGCCGACGCGGTCAAGGAGGCGGCGTTCAAGGGGCGCATCGATCTGCAGTTGGTGCAGGAGACACGGCAGCCGCCGGATCATCCGGTCTCGTTGCAGTTCAGGGAGGGCAGGTACCTCAAGTGCCTCGTCCTGAGGAGGGTCGGGTAGCGCGCTGCGCAGCCGTTCTCTGGAAACCGCCTCCTCCTAGATTGCGTCCCTCGGCGTGGGCCCCTCCCCGCTCTCCCCTCTTCCGCACGGGGCCATCTCCTTCTCGACGAGCGCGCGGAGCTTCCCGGCCTTGCGCGCAGCGATGAGACGGTCGAGCTCCTTCCAGCGCGCGTCGGAGTCCGCGCGGAGGATTGACTCGTACGCCTTGAGCGTGGACTCGATCCCCGCGGTCTGGACGGCAGCCCAGTCGTCGGTCTTCTTCGGGTTCTCGAACATGAACGCCGTCATCCCGAAGACCGACTGGACGTAGAGGACCCGCGCGTACGGCCCCTCGTCCTCCTTCGCGAGCACGTCGAGCGGCCCCGAGCAGCCGCGCACCTCGAAGTCGGGCGCCTCGACGATGAACTGGAGCAGCCACGCGCGCCCCTCAATGCCGCTCCGCGAGAGCGGCTCCTTCTCGAGCTTGCGGGTGATGTCGATCGCGCGCTTGCGTTCCTCGGCGGTGGACGGCCCGCGCGCGCCGGCGAGGGCGGGCGCGAGGAGGAGCGCGAGGGCGGCGGCGACGAGGCGGTGCACGGGAGACCTCCGGTTCGAGCGGAACGCTCCCGGATCCCATCACGAACCCCGCTCGGGGTCGAGCCGCCCGGAGGGGCGGCCGGTCGCGACGCGGCGCCGCCCGGCTCCGTCCTCGCCTTCGTCCTCCGCGCCACCCCACGTCGGCGAGGCGATTCCGCGCTCGTCCGGGTGCGCGCCGACCGGGGGCGCGCCTGGATCAGGGTCGGCCGAGACCGCGCGCGAGCCCGAGCGCCGCGAGGACGAGGAGCGCCGCGGCGCCCGCGAGCGCGATGGCGCCGAGCGCACGCGGCACGCGCGAAGGGTCGAAGACGATCGACGCCGAGGATCGATCGCGCAGCGCGACCGTGCTCCCGGGCTCCGGCGGCGACGGGGACGCGGCGCGGTACAGGGCGACCAGGAGCGCGAGCGCGCCCCCGCCGCCGACCAGGGCCGCCGCGATCGCGCCGAGCGACGGCGACGGTGGGGGCTCGGGGACGCCGGCGGCGAGGAGCAGGCCGGCGGCGAGGCCGTTGTTTGCGGCGTGCGCGGCGACGGCCGGCCAGATCGACCCTGCGCGCCACGTGAGCCAGCCGAACAGCGCGCCGAGGACGAGCAGCGCCGGGAATCGGACCGGGTCGAGGTGGAGCGCGGCGAACAGGAGCGCCCCCGCGGCGATCGCGACGCGTGGACCGCGCCGGAGCGCGAGCGTCGTCTGGAGGTAACCGCGGAACGTGAGCTCCTCGCAGGCGGGGGCGAGGATGCCCGCGAGGAGCGCGAGCGCGATCTTCTCCCACTCGGGCCCCTCGAAGAGCCGCGTGAGGTCGTACGCCTTCACCCAGCTCTCCGGGAGCACCCGCTGCGTCGCGGTCATGATCGAGCCCGCGACGAGGTAGCCGGCGCTCCCCGCGAGCACGCCGAGCACTACGAGGGCGGGGCGCGTCGCGCCGAGGCGCAAGTACGGCACGGCGCGCAGGTTCGAGCCCGCGGTCATGACGAGCGCCGGCACGAGAAAGACGACGAGCTGGGTCGCGGCGAGCCCCGCGACGGGGCTCGCGAGCTGCGCCAGCATCGCAGGGAGGAACAGCGCGAGGACGACGCCATAGAAGGCGAGGGCGCTCTTCGGCCCGGCGGGCGGCGCCCGCGGGGGCCTCTGCTCGGGGGCCGGCTCCACCGCGGGCAGAATGCATCGGACGGAGCGCGCCGGGAAGCCCGTGCCCCGGGTTAATATCGCGGCATGAACTTCCAGCACCGCACCGTCGTCCTCGGGGTCGGCGGAGGGATCGCCGCCTACAAGGCGTGCGAGCTCGCCCGCCTCGTCGTGAAGGGGGGCGGCACGGTCCGGGTCGCGATGACCGCCGCGGCGACCCGGTTCGTCCAGCCGCTCACCTTCCAGGCCATCTCCGGCGCGCCGGTCCTCGTGGACCTCCTCGACCCGGCAGCCGAGGCCTACGGCCACCTGGCGCTCGCCCGCGCGGCCGACCTCCTCGTCGTCGCGCCGGCGACCGCCGACCTCCTCGCGCGGCTCCGCGCAGGAATGGCCGACGATGCGGTGACGACGACCGCCCTCGCCGCGACCTGCCCCGTCCTCGTCGCGCCGGCGATGAACACCCGGATGTGGCGGAACCGCGTGACGCAGGAGAACCTCGCCGCGCTCCGCGCCCGGGGCATCCACGTCGTCGGCCCCGCCGCGGGCGAGCTGGCGGACGGGGACGTCGGCGAAGGGCGGCTCGCCGAGCCGGGAGACATCGCGCTCGCGGCCACCCGCCTCCTCGGGAACCTCGATCTCGCCGGACGGCGCGTTCTCGTCACCGCGGGGCCGACGCGCGAGCCGATCGACCCGGTCCGATTCATCTCGAACCCGTCGTCAGGAAAGATGGGCTACGCCGTCGCGAGGGTCGCCGCGCGCCGCGGCGCGGACGTGACGCTCGTCTCGGGCCCGACGGTGCTCGCGGACCCGTCCGGAGTGAAGGTCGTGCGCGTCGAGACCGCCGAGGAGATGGCGCGTGCCGTCGAGCCGGAGGCCGCGGCGATGGACCTCTTCGTCGGCGCCGCCGCCGTCTCCGACTACCGGCCCGAGCAGGCCTCGGCGAGCAAGCTCAAGAAGGGAGAGGGGAGCGAGACGCTCGTCCTCGCCCGCACGCCCGACATCCTCGCCGGGCTCGGCGCGCGATTCGCCGGCCGCAGGGACGGGCCCGTCCTCGTCGGGTTCGCGGCGGAGACGGAAGAGGTCATCACGCGGGCTCGCGAGAAGCTCAAGGGCAAGCGGTGCGATCTCGTCGTAGCGAACAAGGTGGGGCTCCCCGGGGCGGGGTTCGGCGGCGACTCGAACCGCGTGGCGCTCGTGTCCGCGACCGAGCTCGCCGAGATCGAGGGCCCGAAGGAGAAGGTCGCGGAGGCGATCCTCGACTGGATCCTGCCCGTACTGGAGGGACGCAGGCCGCGGGCGAAGTAGCCCGCAAGTTGCCGCGCCGGACCTCCGGGGCCACGGTTGCCTGAGAGGAGGTCGACATGCCCCATCGCAAGCGCCCGCGGCCGAAGGAACGAGACGCCGAGCGCCGCCTCGTCGACGAGGGCGAGCGCGATCGCGACGTCACGACGCCCGCCCGGGTCCGCGCCGCCGCAGGGCCGCCCGCGGGAGCGCCTCGTCCAAGGGCGAGGGGGCGGACTGGCGCTCGCGCGCCGCGGGGACGGCACGGCGCGCCTCGCCCGGCCCTTCGCACGGCGAGCGCGGCCGCGACGACGCCGAGGAGGAGTCGCTCCGCCGGCAGGCGGACGCCGGGATCCCGGACGCGGGGCAGGACGACCGCTAGAGGGCCGGCTACGCCGCGAGCTTCGCGAGCGAGGCGGGGAGGACGAGCTTCCCCTGGATCGCAGCGCGGAAGGCCACGCGCATCTCGTCGGCGATCTCGTGCGCGTCGCGCGGGTGCAGCCGTCGCTTCGACGTCCGCAGCTTGAGCTGCTTGCGGAGGTCCTGCGCGATCCGGATGTTCCGCGCGCCCGTCGCATCGGCGCGCGCGGCGAGCGAGCGCTCCCCTTCCACGAGCATCCCCACGATCGCGTCGACGGCGAGCGCGTTCGTGTCGACGACGAGGTCCGGCTCGAGCACGAGGTTCCGCTCGCGCGCGAGCGCGAGCCGAGAGACGTGGTGGAAGCGGCCGACGCGGGCGGTCGCGAGGAGCGACCGGAAGAGCTGCTTCGAGACGCCGAACGGGAGCACCGACGAGCCGTAGAGCATCCGCTCGAGGTAGTCGTCGTGGTTGCGGTAGACGCGGGTCGTCACCTCGCGCGCGACGCGGGAGAGGTCGCGGTCCATCCGCTGGTCGTAGCGCAGCTCCCAGTAGGCATGCTGAGTGTTGCGCTTGTGGTAGGACGCGACGGTCTTGAAGGGCACGTAGTAGTTGTGCGCGATCGTGTCGGCGGCGAGATGAGAGAGGAAGCCGAGCGAGAAGGACTGCTCGCCGCCCGCCTTCGCGTGCTTGAAGACGTTGAAGCCGACGCGCCAGTTGTGACAGTGGTACAGGTACCGCGCCATGTTCTTGCCGACGACGATGTCTGCAGCGAGCGAGCCGTACAGGAACTCGTTTCCGAAGTCCTGGAGGATGTGGCGGAGCGACGGCTGCGCGGTGCCGAGCGCCTCGAGCGCCTGCGCGGAGAAGCTGAGGTGCGCGAGCGGTCCCCAGGCCCGGGCTTCCGACGGGACGACGAGGATCGCGAACGCGACGGCGGCGAGGGACAGCGTGACGAGCAGGCGCTCCGATCTCATCGGACTCGATTTTAATTTCCGGGACCCGGCGGTCGCAACGAGACGTGCGGGGCGGAGCGGAGATTTCGCGTGAGTGGGGTGCGCGACGAGAGCGTGGCGGAGGTGGCCGAGGAGCTCCGGCGGCACGTCGCGTGGCTGGCGGACGCGGGAGTTCGCGAGGTTCCGTCGCCGCCCGCGCTCGTCGCAGCGCGCGCCGCGACCGCCTCGTCCCACGATCACGGGGCACCGGCGCGCGCGAACCAGCCGCTCGCCCCGCCGTCCGCCCCCGCGCGGGCCACGGCGTCGACCGCGTCGCCTCAGCAGGCGGCCGGGGGCGCGTACGCCCTCTCCGACAAGGGCTGCGGGAGCGCCGCGCTCCTCGCGACCCGCGGCGACCTCGGCGAATGCAGCCGCTGCAAGCTCGGGAGCGGTCGGACGAAGCTCGTGTTCGGGGTCGGGAACCCCGCGGCGGAGCTCCTATTCGTGGGCGAGGGGCCCGGCGAGGACGAGGATCTTCAGGGCGAGCCGTTCGTCGGCCGCGCCGGGCAGCTCCTCACGAAAATGATCGAGGCGATGGGGTTCCGCCGCGCCGACGTCTACATCGCGAACGTCGTGAAGTGCCGCCCGCCTGGCAACCGCAACCCCGAGCCCGACGAGATCGCGGCATGCGAGCCGTTCCTGCGTGCGCAGATCGCGGCGATCCGCCCGAAGATCATCGTGGCGCTCGGGAAGTTCGCGGCCCAGACGCTCCTGCGAGACACGTCCGCGATCAGCCGGCTCCGCGGCCGCTGGTTCGAGTACGGCGGAGTGCGGCTCATGCCGACCTTCCACCCGGCCTACCTGCTCCGGAGCCCGAACGAGAAGGCGAAGGCGTGGGAGGATCTGCAGCTCGTGATGAACGAGCTCGGCAGGACACCACAGCAGAGGAGGTAGCGATGCGTGCTCTCTTTCGCCCGCTCCGCCGCGCGCTCGCCGTCGCGGCGCTCGTCCTCGCCGCGATCGGGGCGCTCGCCGCGCCGGAGCAGCCGCCGGTGGGGCGCATCGCACCGAGCGGCGCACCGCCGCGCGTGGTCGTCGCCGAGGTGAAGGGGGCGATCACCGGCGGGACCGCCGAGTACCTCGAGGCGGCACTGAAGAGGGCGCGCGACGAGGGCGCCGCGGCCCTCGTCATCACGCTCGACACGCCGGGCGGCGCGCTCGACGCGACGCGCGAGATCGTGCAGGGCATGCTCGCGAGCGAGGTCCCGATCGTCGTGTGGGTCGGGCCCGCGGGCGCCCACGCGGCCTCCGCCGGCGCGTTCCTCACCATGGCCGCGCACGTCGCGGTCATGCACCCCGCCTCGAACATCGGCGCGGCGCACCCGGTCACGATCGGCGGGAAGGACGTCGCCGAGGAGGCCGGGAAGGACATGGCGAAGAAGGTGGAGAACGACACCGTCGCGTTCGTCCGCTCGATCGCGCGCGAGCGCGGCCGGAGCGCCGAGTGGGCGGAGAAGGCGGTGCGCGAGAGCGTCTCCGTCACCGGCGAGGAGGCGCTGAAGCTCCACGTCGTGGATGCCGTCGCACAGGACCTGCGCGGTGCGCTCGCGCTCGCGGACGGCCGGCAGGTGAAGGCGGGCGCCGGCTTCAAGGTCGTCCGGACGAAGGACGCGGCGCTCGAGCCTTACGAGCCGACGATCCGGCAGCGGCTCCTCTCGTTCCTCGCCGATCCGAACGTCGTCGCGCTGCTCATGCTCCTCGGGACGCTCGGGATCGGGATCGAGTTCTACCACCCGGGCATGATCTTCCCCGGCGCGGTCGGCGCGCTCTGCCTCCTCCTCGCGTTCCTCGCGATGCGGGTCATCCCGGTGAACGTCGGCGCGGTGCTGCTCCTGCTCGCCGGCGTCGCGCTCCTCGTCGTCGAGGGCTACGTGACGACGCACGGGGTCGCCGGCGCGGGGGGCGCCATCTGCATCGTCATCGGGACCGCGTTCTTCATCGACCGCGGCTCTCCCGACTACCAGTTCGCCCCGGGCGCGTTCACGATCTCGCCCTGGATCGTCTGGCCGACGCCGATCGTGCTCGCGGGGGTCCTCGGCTTCATGGCCTGGAAGGTGGCCGGCGCCCGGCGGGCTCCGCTCCAGCTCGGCGCGGGGGCGCTCGTCGGCGCCGAGGGGCAGGCGCTAGGCGACATCGGCCCGGCCGGCGGCGAGGCGTTCGTTCACGGCGAGTACTGGCAAGCGCGAAGCGCCACCCCCATCCCGAAGGGGGCGCGCGTCCGCGTCGCGGCGATCTCCGGCCTGATGCTGACTGTGGTCGGCGCGCCGAAGAAGAGCTAGAACTGGACGTCAACTCCTGCGGAGGGAACCATGCCCATCATCGGACTCGGCCTGCTCGTCCCCGTCGCGCTCGTCATCCTCTGGTTCCTGTCCGGCATCCGGATCGTGAACGAGTACGAGCAGGGCGTGGTGCTCCGCCTCGGCCGGTTCGCGGGCGTCCGCAACGCCGGGCTCAAGTGGATCATCCCGTTCATCGACCGGATGATCATCATCGACATGCGCGTCACGGCGGAGCAGGTCCCGCCGCAGGACGTGATCACGCGCGACAACGTGTCGGTGAAGGTGAACGCGGTCATCTACTTCCGCGTCATGCAGGCGGACCGCGCGTTCCTGCAGGTGACCGACTTCCTGTTCGCGACGAGCCAGTTCGCGCAGACGACGCTCCGCTCGGTGCTCGGCCAGGTCGACATGGACGACCTGCTCTCGCAGCGCGACAAGATCAACCGCCAGCTACAGGAGATCATCGACCGGCACACCGAGCCGTGGGGCGTCAAGGTGACCGCGGTCGAGGTGAAGCAGGTGGACCTGCCGGAAGAGATGCGCCGCGCGATGGCGAAGCAGGCGGAGGCGGAGCGCGAGCGGCGCTCCAAGGTCATCGCGGCCGAGGGCGAGCACCAGGCGGCAGAGAAGCTCGGGATGGCGGCGGACGTCATCGCCCGGTCGCCGGGCGCGCTCCAGCTCCGCTATCTCCAGACCCTCGTCGAGATCTCCGCCGAGAAGAACTCGACCATCATCTTCCCGCTGCCGCTCGAGCTCGTGAAGGTGTTCCTCGACCAGGGAAAGCTGCCGGGAAAGTAGCGGAGGAGCGCTCGGTCCTCGCCGGGGCGTCGCCGCCGTGCGCGCCCCTCCCGAACTTGTGTGCGAACCGCGCATTGGGCGCGGCGGGAGGGGACGATGGGCCCTGTCGCGTCGCCGTGGCGCGCGGTCGCCGCCGCCGCCGTGGCGCTCGCCGCGTGCGGTGAGCCGCGGGTCGTCGAGGCGCCGTCGGGGGGCACGAGCGGCTGCGCGAGCTGCCACACCGCTCCCGGCGAAGGCCCGCCGTTCCGCGACCAGACCGGCTCGACCGATCCCGGCCGGCTCACGGTCGGCGCGCACGACGCGCACCTCCACGGAGACATCGTGGCGTCGATCTCCTGCGATGAGTGCCACACGGTCCCGCGGACGATCGCCGATTCCGGACACCTCCAGGACTCGCCGGGCGACATCCGGTTCGGGCCCCTCCCGCGGACCGGCGGGGCCCAGCCGCGCTACGAGGCGACCGGGTGCGCGGCGAGCTACTGCCACGGGAACTTCCCCGGCGGGAACGCGGACAACACGCCGAGGTGGCTCGGCGGGCGGAGCGCCGCCCTGTGCGGGAGCTGTCACGCTCTCCCACCGGCGACCGGACAGCACGCGAGGCACGCTGAAGAGGGGATCGCCTGTGCGCAGTGCCACGGGACGTTCGTCGCTGCGACCCACGTGAACGGGGTGAAGGACGTGCCGCTCCCGGCCTGGAGCGCGCAGTCGCGCACCTGCGCCGCCGCTTGCCACGAGCCGCGGAGCTGGGGCGGCGGAGGGTAGTCGGTTCTCACATCGCCGCGATGATCGCCCCGTCCGCCGCCGTCCACGCCCGCGTCATCGACGGCGTGTTGTGCGCGAACCCGACCTCGCCGAACGGCCCGACGACGACGAGCCCTCCGTCTCCGCCGACCCGCCGCCCGAGCAGGGCGACCGCCTCCCGGGCCGCATCCATCGCCGAGCGACCCTGTCCGACCAGGTCCGCCGCGTGGCGGGCGAGCGTGAGCTGGATGATCCTCTCCCCGTGCCCGGTGCAGGAGACCGCCGCGAGCGCGTCGTCCGCGTAGGTCCCGCACCCGACGAGCGCGGTGTCGCCCACTCGGCCCGGGAGCTTCATCGACATGCCGCCGGTCGAGGTCGCGGCGGCGAGGTGCCCCTGGAGGTCGCGCGCGACCGCCCCGACGGTGCCGGTCTTGCTGGACGCGCCGCCGCGCCGCGCCGCGTCGAAGCGCGCCCGCTGTCGGGGGGTGACGAGGAGCGCGTTGTCGTGCGCGGGGAACCCCGCCTCGCGCGCGAACGCCGATGCCGCCGGACCGGCGAGCATCACGTGCGCCGTCCGCTCCATCACGGCCCGGGCGAGCGCGACCGGGTTCCGGACGTCCTTCACGACCGCGACCGCCCCGCAGCGGAGCGTTTCGCCGTCCATCACGGAGGCGTCGAGCTCGATGTCGCCCACCGCCGTCAGCGTCGAGCCGGTCCCGGCGTTGAAGAGCGGATCGTCCTCCAACATCCGGACCGCCGCCTCGACCGCGTCGAGGGCGCTCCCGCCCCGGCCGAGGATCTCGGCCCCTGCGGCGCAGGCCCGGCGGACCCCCTCGAGGCGTGGGTCCTCCGCACCCCCCGCCATGACGCCGTCCGGCGAGCGCTCCCCGGCGCCTCCGTGAACGATGATGGCAGAATGACGCAGACGGTGCATGATGACGGTCCTCGTTATCTTGAACCCCACTCAGAGAGGACGAACATGGCTCTTCGCGAGGTGGTGATCGTCGGTGCGGCGCGCACGCCCATCGGCTCGTTCTTGGGGTCGCTCGCTGCGGTGCCCGCTCCGCGCCTCGGCGCGGTGGCGATTCGCGCGGCGCTCGAGCGGGCCGGCGTCGATCCGGCGTCGGTGGACGAGGTGGTGATGGGGAACGTCCTGCAGGCGGGGGTCGGCCAGGCGCCCGCCCGCCAGGCCGCGCTCTTCGCTGGGCTGCCGGAGAAGACCCCCTGCTGGACCCTCAACAAGGTGTGCGGGTCCGGCCTGAAGGCGGTGATCTCGGGGGCCCAGGCAATCGCGCTCGGGGACGCGGACGTCGTCGTCGCCGGCGGGATGGAGTCCATGTCGAACGTGCCCTACTACGACCGCGCCGCGCGCGCCGGGGTCCGGATGGGCAACGTCGAGCTCGTGGACGGCATGATCCACGACGGGCTCTGGGACGTGTACGGTCAGCATCACATGGGCATCTGCGCCGAGCACTGCGCGACGACCCAGGGGATCTCGCGCGCCCAGCAGGACGAGTTCGCGATCGAGTCCACCCGCCGCGCGATGGAGGCGGCGAAGTCGGGCGCGTTCAAGGCGGAGATCGTCCCGGTCGAGCTCGAGGGGCGCAAGGGCGAGAAGACCGTCGTCTCCGACGACGACGGTCCGAAGGGCGCGAAGCCCGAGAAGATTCCGGGCCTGAAGCCGGTGTTCAAGAAGGACGGCACCGTCACGGCCGCGAATGCGTCGTCCATCAGCGACGGCGGCGCCGCGGTGGTGCTCATGAGCGCCGAGGGGGCGAAGCGGGACGGCCGCGCCGTGCTCGGGCGGGTGCGGGCTTGGGGCGGCGCGGCGCGCGCGCCGCTCGAGTTCACGATCGCGCCTGCGGACGCCGTGAAGACGACACTCGCGAAGGCGAGCCTGACGCCGAAGGACGTGGACCTCTGGGAGATCAACGAGGCGTTCGCGGTCGTCTCGATCGCGAACAACCGGCTCCTCGGGCTCGACGGGAAGGACGTGAACGTCCGCGGCGGCGCGGTCGTGCTCGGGCATCCGATCGGCGCCTCGGGCGCGCGCATCCTCGTGACGCTCCTGTACGCGATGAAGGACCTAGGTCGGAAGCGCGGGCTCGCGTCGCTCTGCATCGGCGGCGGCGAGGCGGTCGCGCTGGTCGTCGAACGCTGACGCGCACGAGGAGGTCGCCGTGAACAAGGTCGTCGCGTCGGCGGACGAGGCGGTCCGGGACGTCCAGGATGGCGCCACCATCATGGTGTCCGGGTTCGGGCTCTGCGGGAACCCCGAGAACCTCATCGCCGCGCTCCACCGGAAGGGCGTGAAGGACCTCACGCTCATCTCGAACAACTGCGGGACGACCGACCTCGGGCTCGGCGTCCTCCTCAAGGCGCGGCAGATCCGCAAGATCGTCGCGTCCTACGTCGGCGAGAACAAGGAGTTCGAGCGGCAGTACCTCTCCGGCGAGCTCGAGGTGGAGCTCGTGCCGCAGGGGACGCTCGCCGAGCGGATCCGCGCGGGCGGCGCCGGGATCGGCGGGTTCTACACCGCGACCGGTGTCGGCACGAAGATCGCGGATGGCAAGGAGACGCGTGTCCTCGGAGGGCGCGAGTACCTGCTCGAGTTGCCGCTGCGCGCCGACTTCGCGCTCGTCTGGGCGTGGAAGGCCGACACCTGGGGGAACCTCGTCTACCGCAAGACGACGCGGAACTTCGGGCCGATGATGTGCTCGGCGGCGAAGGTGACGATCGCGGAGGCGCCGAACGTGCTCCCGGCGGGCGAGCTCGACCCTGATCTCGTGCAGACGCCGAGCATCTACGTGAAGCGGGTGGTCCGGGGCGAGAAGTACGAGAAGTGGATCGAGCGGCGGACGGTCCGGCCGCGGGCGAGGTAGGAGGCGGGATGCCCCTCACGCGAGAGCAGATCGCACGGCGCGTCGCGCGCGAGCTGCGCGACGGGTACTACGTGAACCTCGGGATCGGGATGCCGACCCTCGTCTCGAACTTCGTCCCCCCCGGGATCGAGGTGGTGCTCCAGTCCGAGAATGGGATCCTCGGCGTCGGGCCGTACCCGGTCGAGGGCGAGGAGGACCCCGACCTCATCAACGCCGGGAAGGAGACGGTGACGGTCGTCCCCGGCGCGTCCTTCTTCTCGTCGGCCGAGTCCTTCGCGATGATCCGCGGCGGGCACATCGACCTCGCCATCCTCGGCGCGCTCGAGGTGTCGGAGAAGGGCGACCTCGCGAACTGGCTCGTCCCCGGGAAGATGGTGAAGGGGATGGGCGGCGGGATGGACCTCGTCGTGGGCGCCCGGCGCGTCGTCGTCATGATGGAGCACGCGACGAAGGACGGCGCCCCGAAGATCCTGAAGCAGTGCTCGCTCCCGATCACCGGCACCCGCTGCGTGTCGGCGATCTGCACCGACCGCGCCTGGATCGACGTGACGCACGCGGGGCTCGAGCTCCGCGAGATCGCGCCGGGCGAGACGTTCCAGGGGGTGCAGGAGCTTACGGAGCCACGCCTCCTCGTCGGGCCCAACGTCGCGCCCATGCAGCTTTGATCTCGCCGAGGCCGCCGGTGTCGCCGCCGCTGTTCACGCTCACGACCGACTACGGGGCGGGCTCGGGGTACCCGGCGCAGGTGAAGGGCGTGCTCCTCGCCGCGCTGCCGGACGCTCGGCTCGTGGACGTCTCGCACGAGGTCCCTGCCTTCGACGTCCTCGCGGGCGCGCTCCTCCTCGAGGCGTGCGCGCCGTGGTTCCCGCGCGTCGCCATCCACCTCGCGGTGGTCGATCCGGGCGTCGGGACGGCGCGGCGCGGGCTGTGCGTCGTCGATCCGGAGGGCCGAAGGTTCGTCGCCCCGGACAACGGTCTCCTGACGCCGTTCCTCGGCCCCGGGGCCCGCGTGCACGCGCTCGTCCCCGGCGGCGCGCTCTCGCCGCCGCGCACCGCGACCTTCCACGGGCGCGACCTCTTCGCTCCGGCGGCGGTGCTCCTCGCGCGCGGGGAGGAGCTCCCGGCGCTCGGCCCCGCCGTCGACGACCCGGTCCGGCTCCCGTGGCCCAGAGCGGACGCGGCGGGTGGCGAGGTGCGCGGAGAGACGCTCGCAGCGGACCGCTTCGGGAACCTCGTCACCTCGATCCGGGACGGCGATCTCGGTGGCGCCGCCGTCGCGCGCGCGGAGGTGGAGGGCGGCCCCGCCCGCTGGGTCCGGACCTTCGGCGAGGGGCGCCCGGGCGAGCTGCTCGCCCTCGTCGGCAGCGGCGGCCGCGTCGAGCTCGCCGTCCGGGAGGGGAGCGCTGCCGCGCTGCTCGGCCGCACGCGCGGCGTCCCCATTCGCCTCCTGCTGGTTGGCCGCACGGGGGGCGCCTGCTAGAGTTTCGGTCGATGTCGGCCGACAACAAGCGCCGCGCGGCGCGTCTCCACCACGAGATCCCGATCGCGTATCGGACGGTCGGGAGCTTCCTCAGCGACTGGGCGACGAACATCAGCCTGGGCGGCCTCTTCATCAACACGCGCAATCCGCTCCCGGTCGGCACCGCGGTCAAGATCCTCGTGCAGCTCCCGGGCGCGTCGTTCCCGTTCCAGCTCGGTGGGCGCGTCACCCGCGTCACCGAGTTCGACAACCACGCGAACATGGTGCCCGGAATGGGCGTCGAGTTCACCGACGTGGACGAGCCGAAGCGGCGCGAGATCGAGGCGTTCGTGGACCGGCTCCGGCACCAGCTCGAGGAAGCCTAGCTCGAGATCGGTGTGCGGCGTTTTGCCGCGAGCGACTCAACACCCTGAGTCATGTCACCCCGGGTGCGCGATATCGCCCACTCCCGTGATCGCGGGACATGGATTCGCGAGTAATTGCGGACCCACCGTTTGGCACCTCCCGTGCTCAGGGGACGCGCGCGACCTGGGAGGTTGGCCGCCGGCATCGAGTCGGCGGTGGTCGGTCGCTCTACAGGGAGACGACTCATGAATCTGCGTCAGATTGTCGCGGCCGTCGGTGTCTTCGCCGCCATGGGCTTCGCGCCCGTCGCGGAGGCGCGGTCCACCTATCTCAGCACGTTCGATGGCAAGTACGGCACCACGGGCACGAAGCTCGACTCGTGCGACACCTGCCACGTCCCGGGAGGCAAGACTCGCAACCCGTACGGCCTGGACGTCGAGGCGGGGATCCTCGCCGGCAAGTCGGTCGACGCGTCGCTCACCGCGATCGAGGCCATCGACTCGGACGGCGACACGTTCAAGAACATCGACGAGATCGTCGCGCGGACCTTCCCGGGCGACGCGAGCGACAAGCCGGGGATCACGCCCCCCCCGCCGCCGCCGACCTGCGCGGACGCGGACGCGGACGGGTACGCGGTGTGCGACGGCACGTGCACGCTCCCGACCGGCAAGCTGTGCGGTGACTGCAACGACGCGAACGCGGCCATCAACCCCGGCGTCACCGAGGTGTGCACGGACGGCAT